>Ga0209192_10000577_pt1 | contig 34900 bp, 26 predicted proteins | sample ArcticOcean_MG_C_11_FD_187433 | JGI IMG/M metagenome (GOLD analysis project Ga0209192, IMG submission 187433) | Marine microbial communities from western Arctic Ocean - ArcticOcean_MG_CB2_154 (SPAdes) (version 2) | ecosystem: Environmental > Aquatic > Marine > Oceanic | place: Arctic Ocean... | reverse complement strand
TACAGTACATATTACTCCAGGCGTTTATACAGAAATATTTCCATTAACTATTCCAGTAGGAGTAACACTAAAAGGATCTGGTATAAGATCAGTTACAATACAGCCTACAACAGCAACACGCTACAAAGATGCATTTTTACTTAACGGTGAGAGTACAGTTGAAGACTTAACTATTAAAGATTTTTATAGTGGACGTAATAATTTTACTATTACAAGCGGTGGCGGTGGCGGCGGAACATTAACAGTAAATGCTGGAACAGCACCACAAGCACACGCATATGTAAGTGGCGGCACAATTACTAATGATGCAAAGTCTACTTGGCATATTGTAACAGGAGCAACTTATAATAATACTACTGGAGCACTTACTGTTACGTATTCAGGAAATGCTCCTGCTAATGGTGCTGAAGTATTCCTAGAAGGACTAGTGTTTAGCTGTAACGGAGGCAATAGAACATTCCCCGACAACGGATACTCTTTCCGATTTGCAACAGATTTTGAAGTAACTACACGTTCCCCATATATTAGAAATGTAAGTGCTATCACAAAAGGTAGTGTAATTACTGCTGAAGATCCTAGAGGATTTAATGAAGGAGATGCTGGTAAAGGTCCATATGTAGATGGAGCTTATGCAACAGCAAATTCTAAAGAAGCAAGTATGTTATTTCATAGTTGTACATTTATTACTCCAGGGGTTGACGGACTTACAGCAACAAACGGTGCTAGAATAGAATGGTTAAATTCATTTACATATTTTGCTAATCGCGGAATATATGCATTTGATAGTAATGAAGGTATAAAGAGCGATGGTAAAACACGTATTAGACTTAGCGGAATAACAGGTACATTTGCCGCAGGTAACACAGTAGTATTTACATCAGCTGATGCAAGTACTGTTCAAAGTGTAACTGTTGAAAGTGTTGATAATGATATACTTGTTATTGATGGAAAGAATACAAACTTCTTTGGTTTTGATACAACTCCGCAAAGTATTTCAAACGGTTCAGGAGCAACAGCAACAGTAATAGAAAATGTAGATTTAGCAGACTTTGGTGCAGAAATAAGAATGATTGGTTCTGCGTGTGTATATGGCAACTTTGGCATCTACGGAGATGGCCCAGGTGTTATTGTATATGCAATAGGACAAAATTTAGCATACATTGGTAACGGAAAAGAAGTTACAAACGATCCTGGAACAGTAATACAAGCAAACGAAGTTGTTGAATTAGACAATGCAAAAGTAAGATATAACTCAGTTGACCACAAAGGCGATTTTAGAGTTGGTGAATTATTTTATGTAAATCAAGATGCTGGAACAGTAAGTTTTACAGCAAACGCACTAAATGTTGATTTAACAACAGGTGCAACATTTACAACAGGCAGTGATACTTCGTTTATAAACGGATCACGTATTGATGTTGGTAATTTAAGATTAACTGGTAACACATTATCGAGTACTGTTGGCGCAATTAATTTTAATAGTAGTAGCGGCGCAATTAACTTATTAGACAATGTTGACATTACTGGTAACTTAGATGTTAGCGGAAATGTTACAATAGGCGGCAATGTTACAATTGGCGACGAAGGAACTGATAGTATACAAATTGTAGCAGGTATTAATAGTAACTTAGTACCTAGTAGCACAAGCACATTTAGTTTAGGAACTAGTACAAATTCATGGTCAAAACTTTGGGTATCAGAATTACAAGTTGATGATATAAACATTAATACAAACGTAGTTACAACTACTTCATCTAATGCTGATTTAGAATTACGTGCTAACGGCACAGGTAGTGTTGTAGCTGAAGGATTTACATTTGAATCAAATAACATTTCAACTACTGGTGACATGGTACTTGAACCAGGTAGTGAGCAATTAAATATTATATCAACTGGCGCTATTAAGATGCCTGCGGGTACAACCGTACAACGTCCTGCAGGAGCAGCTGGACAGTTTCGTTATAATACTGATTTAACAAGATTTGAAGGATATAACGGAACTAACTGGATTAACCTAAAGGGTGTAGAAGATATAGATGGCGACACTAGAATAACAGCTGAATTAACAGAAGGTGCTGATGATGATATTATTAGATTCTACGTACAAGATGCTGTTATAGGTAGTGTAGATGCAGGTGGATTAAATGTTAATAGGGTTGATGTAGATAATATACAGCTGGACGGTAATACGATAAATACAACGTCGGGAGATTTAGATTTAATTATGTCGCCCAACGGAACAGGCTCAGTTGTAATTGATAACTTTTCTATCAACGACAACACTATAACACATACAGTACCTCAAGGCATAATGGAGTTCCAAAAAACTGGAATTAATGCGTATTATAAGTTTGACGGAACATACGGATTAGTTATACCAACAGGAACATCATTAAATAGACCAGCAATACCTGCACAAGGTATGATACGTTTTAACACAGCTGATCTTAGAGTTGAAGTTTATGATGGTAGTATATGGACTAGTGTAGCAGGTTTGAGCGGAGCGGTTAGTGCAATCGACGCAACAAACATTGCAATTGAAAATGTTTTATTTATGGGATAAGGAAATATAAATGGCAACCTTTTTTAGAAATGAAGTAGTAAAAAACGTAGGAACAACACCAGTAAAAGTTATTGAAACTAATGGTGCTACACGAGCAACAGTAATTGGATTAAGTTTTACCAATCTTACTGATAAGTTTGTGTATGTTAACGTAGAACTACAAAGCCAGGATAGTGCAAGAGGATTTTATTTAAAAGATTCTATTCTTCCTTCAGGCACAAGTTTACGTGCTGTATCCTCGGGCGAAAAATTAATATTGGCAACTAGTAATGCAATGTATGTATCAGCAACACTTGATGACTCAGTAGACGTTATTATTAGTTACGTGGAGATTACATAATGTATTATATAGGAACAACACCAAGTGACGTAGCAGCAGGATTTATCAAAAGATATTTTTACGGTTTACGTAGGAACGATGACGGCGAATTATTTTTACAACAACTTGATCAATTAAGACTTGGTCAAGAGAATGTCGTTATTGTTAACGACTTAGGTGTTGCATCAGAGAACTATCCGGATTTTGAAGAAGGTATTGATTTCTTAGATGGCATTGATATTGACCACGAACAATTATATCCAAACTTGCGTTACCAACAATTTAAATGGGAAAACAGAAGTTTGTTATATTATATTGAAGAATCAACAGGATTTTTTATACAAAGAATTTCAGAAGCATATACATACCCAGATAAAAATAGTTCTCCGGGATATGGATCAGGCGATGATTCACTAGTGCTTGTAAACTCAAGTAGCGAACAGATAGGATACTAAGATGGCAGAATTTAAGTTAGACAGATTTAAGTATACATGGAAAGGCCAGTGGGCTATAAGTACTGAATACTTAAAAGATGACATTGTTTACAACGGCGGTAAAAGTTATGTTTGTATTGTAAGTCATTCTTCAAGTACAGAATTTGCAAACGAATTAGCAAGAATACTTCCAGGATCTAATCCACCTGCACCTGCACCGTATTGGGTCGTAATGACTAGTAGTAAAACGTTTAGCGGCAATTATACTATTGGTGTTGAATACGTCCCAGGTGAAATAGTTTTATTCAACGGTAAATTACATTTATGTAAAATACCACATACTTCTACTAACTTTGCAACACAGTTAACTAACTGGGAAGACTTTGGAGACGGCATAGACTTTGTAGGTAATTGGGTTTCTGGTACAGGATACGGCGAAGGCGCATTAGTAAAATATAACGGTATAGTATATCGTTGTAAACTTGCACACGATGCAGGCTCAACACTTGAAGAAAATATTGATGCTAATCCTAATTTTAATTGCTGGGATATTTTTCATCCTGGAAAAGAATGGCGTAGTGCTTGGTTAACTAACACAGTTTATAGAGTTAACGATACAGTATCATTTGGTGGAGCAATTTACGAATGTAATACTACACATACATCAGCAGGTAATTCAATTGATAATACAAACTTTACAATTTCCTTTCCAGGAACTTCGTTTAAAGCAGATTGGGATTCATTAGTAGTTTATTCAACAGGTGACATTGTAAGGTATGGCGGATTTTTATACAGTGCAATAAACAACAACCAAGACAGCCAACCAAGTTTGGTTACTGTTCTTGATGCACAAGGCAAAGTTGTATCACAAGACTTAGGCGGTGACTCTACAATTAACTGGAGAGTATTAGCTAAAAGCAACGACTTTGCTGGAGACTGGTTATTAGGAAATGAATATCAAGCAGGCGACATTGTACAGCGTGGTGGTTATTTGTATGAAGCAGTAAGAGATGTAGGATTACAAGACGGAAAAGATAGTGCAAGTACAGACCTTGATCCAGAAGTATGGAACTTACTTACTAAGGGTCAAAAATGGAACAGTACTTGGGGAACTTTAAGTTATTACTCAAGAGGTGATGTAATCTATCATTTAGGTAGTACGTACACATGTAACTTTGAGCATTCATCAAATTTTGAGAACGCACCTGGTGATTTTGCTGTAGGAATTTATAACTATTGGGACCTAACAGTACAAGCAGGACAGCAAGCAGCATTGACTAAAAAGGGCGACTTACTTACATACGGCGCCTGGAGAAAAGACAACTACGAAGACGACAGTACACTTGGAGACTCAAGAATACCAGTTGGTGAAACAAACCAGCTTTTAAGTATTACAGCTGAACAAGAAGTATTTTGGCGTAACAGAGATTTTGAAAATCAAGTTGTATATGTTGGACTAAACGGCAAAGACCAAGAGACATATGGCAGAGAGCCAGAGACTCCTTTCCGTACAGTGCGACATGCATGTGAATGGATTGAAGATAACTTTAATGCACTAGTGCCAACTAAGGTTTTTGTATCAACAGGTAGATTTGAAGAAATTGGACCTATTAGTGTACCGGCAGGATGTGTTGTAATGGGAGACGAATTACGTGCAACAACTATTGCAGCTACAGGTCCTATGGCAGATTATCAAAACGACACGGCATTCCATAATAATATTATTTCACACTTCCTAAGTATAGCACAGAAAATTATAGTAAACGTACAAGTAGTTTCACAAAGCGGAAATACTATTGAACAAAAAAGAAACTTACCAGTAGGATCTAACGATGCATATGTATTAATGACACAGCGTAAGTTAGATTACTTTAACAGAGTTGAATTCTTATCAGCAAGTGGCGCTACTAATCCTGCAATGAGTGGCACTAACACAAAAAGTACAGATACCGGTTTAACATATGCAGCCGCTATAATTAAACAAAATCAAGAATATATTGTACAAGATTGTTTTGGATATATTGCAAATGTATTTCCAGATTTTACCGGTGACTTATTACGTATTAGAAATGACATACAAAGTTTTATACGAGCAATGATAAGAGATATAGATTATCCTGGAACATACGGAACAATAAATGCAGCTAACAGATATGCTAGAGCTATTACAGGCTCAGGTACAACTGATATGTTCTTAGTAAGAGACACAACAGGTTTGCGTCAGTGTACTATTGAAGGACTTACAGGCGGACTTAACCCTCCAGGAGTATATGACATTTATCAAAGACCAACAGGCGGTGCATGTGTTGCACTTGATCCAGGTTGGGGACCAGCAGATGAGCGTGTATGGATTGCAAATCGATCACCGTACATTCAGGGTGTAACAAACATTGGTGACCGCTGTTATGGTCAAAAAGTAGATGGTGCATTGCACAACGGTGGTAATAAGTCTATAACATCGAATGACTTTACACAAGTACTAAGTGACGGAATTGGCGCACATATTTTAAACAATGCACGAGCTGAGCTTGTGTCGGTGTTTACATACTATTGTGCAGTTGGATATCTAGCTGAAGCTGGCGGAGTTATACGTGCTACTAACGGTAACAACTCGTATGGTAGTTTTGGATCAGTAGCTGATGGTAACGATCCTTTAGAAACACCAGATGCAGGTACAGTAAACAATAGAAATATAAATGAAGCAATTGTTGATAGTGCGTTTGCTGGCGGTGTTGCTGATGAATTATTTTTATTCCAATATGAAAACACTGGGGAACAATATACAAACGCAACAGCAACTATTATAGGTGCAGGCGACAATGCAACCGTTGAGTTTGTTGATTTTAGAGACGGTGGAGTATTTGAACCAAGACTTGTTAATACAAAAGGCTCAGGAACAGAAGGCGGTAGTGGATTTAAGGTTATAGCAAGTAGCGCACAGATTACAGTAGATGCAACAAGCACTATAAGATTAAACGCTAACGATCCAACACAGTTTACAAGTGATATACAAGACATGCGTGTAATTATTACTAGTGGAAAAGGCGCTGGCCAATATGCCCAAGCTAACGTATTTAATAGTGTAACTAGAGACACAACAGTAACAAAAGAATCAGATGGTACAGCAGGATGGGATCATATTATTCCTGGAACTGACTTAGTGTCTGATTTTGATTCAACAACTAATTATAGAATTGAAGCAAGTATTATTGCAAATGCTCCAACATTTACAGCCGTTAGTGGAAACGTACCAGCAGCAAGAACTTGGTTGGGTGCAACTTGGGGTTATCAAACTGTTGTTTATACAAATATAACTATAGGAATTGGAACAGGTGAAACATTCGACGATGAAGCTGTTGCAGCTAGATTTAACGTTGAACGCAAAGGACAATCATATAATTTAACTAAAGTAGGTGCTGGCGCAGGTTATGCGGTAGGAGATAAACTTACAATTTTAGGTACATCAGTAGGCGGAGTTACTCCTGCTAACGATATTGAAATAGAAGTATTAACAGTATCAGATGATAGTACAAATGCAATTATAACATTTAGTTCTAAAGGAATAACTCGAGGTAAAAGAGCTGTTGCAATAGCAGATCCCAACTTTACAGCATATTCAGATGATGGTGCAACTTGGACAGAAGGTCTTTTACCAAGTGTGGGTGACTGGAGGAAAATTGTTGCAGGACAAGATGGATATGTAGCATTACAAAATAATGCTAGTAATGTCGCATTTTCATATGATGGTGAGACTTGGATTGAACGAGCTTTACCTGGAACAGATAACTGGACTGATATTGCATTTGGTAATGGGCGGTTTTTAATTATTGCAGAAGGAAGCAATGCTGTTGCAACTAGTACAGATGGACTTACTTGGACTTCAGGAACTATACCTAACAGTGATGATTCTACAACAGCACAGTGGCAAAAAGTTGAATATGGTGCAGGACAATTTGTTGTGTTATCAGGAAGTGATCAGCAATCAGCTGTAACTACAAATGGCTCAGCCTGGACATTATATTTAAATGCGTTACCAGCAGGCGAATACGATTTTGCAGGATTTGCATACGGAGACAATAGATTTATTGGAGTAACATTTAGTGGTAAAACTGTTTATAGTTTGGATAGAGGTCAAACATTTAAATTAGGAACACAGATTCCACAACTTGATAGTCAAGACATACAAATTAAAGATTTTATATACGGGCAAGGTGTGTTTATGGCAATTGGCGATAAGTCAGTTGTTGGAACAGGTGCGCCGTCTCCTAGTGCAGATGAAACTGATCGTTGTGCTACAACTGAAGATGGGTTAATTTGGACAGAACGTAATATGAATAGCAATGCAAGATTATATAGTACGTTACTATTCTGTAATCCGGGATCGGTAGGTACATTTATTGCATTTGGTGACGGAACATCATCTAACGCTTTAGCTATTATGAATGCTGGAAAACGTGCTAAGTTTAAAGCAAATGTATTCCAGGGTGCGTTTAAGCATATTACAATATGGGATCCAGGCAGTGGATATTCAGATACAAATCCATGTAACTTAACTTTTGTTGACACAACATTTGTTACAGCTCTAGAAGTAGATATGCGTTACGGAAATGGAGTATTATCACAACCATCCTTTATTGACAGGGGTGCAGGTTATAGATCGAGTAGTTCAACTATTACTATAGCAGGTGACGGATACGCTGATATTATCCCAGAAACAAATGTAGTAGTACTTGACGGCGTAAATGTTGTACCAGGTCCAGGTGTTCAAATTAGATTTGCAACACTACTAAACGTACTCACTGAAGATCCAGCAGACTTAGCACTTTATACAGGTGTAGGTATCACAGACTTAGGCGATGACGGTTCTGGTAATGGAACAAGGACTATAAAATTTACAATTACACCAAGACTACGCAATGAAAATAATGTGTTACACGGTACAGCAGTAACACTTAGAAGTGGATACAGTCAGTGTAGAATTACAGGACACGATTTCTTAGATATTGGCACAGGTAACTTTGAAGAAACAAACTATCCAACATTGTATGCTGGTGGGTCATTCTTTACAAGTGCGCCAGAAAACGAAGTTGAAGAACTTAATGGTGGTAGAGTATTCTACGTAAGTACAGACCAAGACGGTAACTTTAGAGCAGGTGAATTGTTTAGTGTACAACAGGCAACTGGTATTGTAACAATTAGTGCTGAGTTCTTTGACTTAGACGGTCTAAGCCAGTTAGCATTAGGTGGTGTTAGACTTGGTGGTTCAGGTGCGGTAATTAACGAATTTAGTACTGACGGAACATTTAGTGCTGATTCAAACAATATTATTCCTACGCAAAAAGCTGTGGCAACATTCTTAGCTGATAGATTATCAGTTGGTGGTTCTGATTTAGAAACAAACGGAATTGTTGCAGGTACAGTAAAAGTAGGAACTGATACAAACGAAATATCAACAACAACTGAAGGATATTTAAATTTACCAAGAGTTACTAGCTTTGATGGTAAAGATGCAAACGGAAATCTTACAGCAATACAGGGCACAATTATAAGTCAAATGCTATATGCAAGAGAATTTGTATCAGAAGTCCAAGGTGGATCCAGTTGATGGAAACAATGATAAATACAATAGTGGAGCAGATAAATGGCAGAGTTTAAGTTAGGTAGAATTAGATTTGTATGGAAAAGTACATGGGTAACCGGTACTACATACTTCAAAGATGACGTTGTAGAATACGGCGGCAAGATATACATTTGTGTGACAGGACACGTTGGCTCAGCAGCTTTCTTTACTGATTTAGACATTACTCCTAGCAAATGGAACATTATGGCTGATGGCCAAAAATGGTTAGGCGACTGGGCACCTCAAACTGCATACATTAGAGAAAACATTGTACGCTACGGAGCAACAGTTTATATCTGTAAAACGGATCACACATCTGCAGTTGATTCAAGTACAGGTTTAGAACCAGATATTGCTAAGTGGGACGTATTTGCTACAGGTTTAGAATACCAAGGCGATTGGGCTACAACATACGATTATAAAGCTAATGACTTAGTTAAGTACGGTGGATCAACTTATGTATGTAATACATATCATATTAGTGCAGCTACTACATCACTAGGACTAGAAGCAGATTTATCAAAGTGGACAGCATTTAATCAAGGATTTGATTGGAAAACTGATTGGGCACCTAGTGTACGTTATAAATTAAATGACGTTGTAAAATTTGGTGCAAGTTTATGGATTGTAAACACTTATCATACTTCACAAGCAACTTTTGCAGCAGACAGTGCAAAATGGACAAAGTTTGTTGAAGGCTTCCAATACGAAAACGAATGGAATGATGCAATTGGTTATCAACCAGGTGACGTTGTACAGTTTGGTGGCAATAGTTATATTGCTAAAGAAGATACTCTTGGTCCTAAGCCAGGCGATAGTGGAGGTGTTATTACAGCAGCTTCAAACGCATCAGAAATTGTTATAACAAGTAACTTACATGAATTAAGTAACGGCAAACAAATTAATATTACTGGTGTCGTTGGTATGACACAACTTAATACAAATAACTATTATGTTGGCGCTGTTAGTACTAATACTTTTAAACTTTATACAGATAGAGCATTAACAGCAGTAGTAAACTCTACTGGATTTAGTGCATATACATCAGGCGGAACTTGGATTACAACAGCAACAGGAACTCCTGAATGGGATTTATTTGCACGTGGTATGAAGTTCCAAGGAGACTGGGAAGAAGATTCAACAAATAGATATTACTTACAAGGTGATACTGTACGCTTAGGCGGTTACATGTATCGTTGTGTTTTATCACATAGAACACAAACACCACCAAACACCACTTACTGGGAAAAACTAAGTACAGGTTTTGACTGGAAGGGAACTTGGATTGATGATGCAACTTATGTATTAGGTGACGTTGTACGCTACGGTGATAGTTCATACGTTTGTATTCAAGGACATATTTCAGAAGGTGACGACGGTTCATCTACTGATCCAGATGGCACTGGTGGAGTATCTGCAGATAATTCAAGACCAGACCAAGATACTACAGGTGCATACTGGAATGTTATGACAATTGGTACTGAGCAATCAGTCCTAACTACTAAAGGCGACATGGTTTACTATAGTGGTGCAACACCAGTTAGATTACCAGTTGGTCAAGATGGACAAATACTTACAGTAAATTCAAGTGGTGTACCAAACTGGGAGTTCTTAGGACAATCAGTAGATGTATATTATGTAGCAGAACATGGCACTAATTCACCTGCTCCAATTTACGGAAAAAATATTGATAGACCATTTAAGAGTATTAGGTATGCAGCACAACAAGTTGAAAGAGGAACTAAAGCAGTTGACGCAGCAAGATTATTAGAAATGAACAGACGATTTATACAACGTGAAATTGTTGAGTGGACCGACTATCAAATCGCTAATAATACAGCGCCATTTGTAACTGCATTTAAATATGATAGTAAAAAGTGTGAAAGAGATATGGGTTATATCATTGATGCTTTTTTATATGATGTAAGACACGGTGGAAACGTTAAATCAAGAGAAGTTGCATTATCTTATGTAACTGATCCAGGACAATTTTATGCACTGGGTCAAGAAGCAGAAACTGTTGCTAGTATTACTTACGGTATTAGTTTAATAGAAAAAGTTCTACAACAAGCTGCACCAGCAGTAAATTATCAAACAACAAACGGTGATAACTCAACTAGAGTTGTACCACAATATTTTGAAACAGCACTCGGCGCACAGGACACTGTTGTATATGATGGCGTAATAAGCGGAAGCAGTTCCGGCGGCACATATTCAGATGAAACACCCGAGGGCGGATATGCCGAGGGCGGAGGATACTAATGGCTACTAATTTTGCAACTATTTCCAGTTTAGGGAAAATAATTACAGACGCAATTACCGCAGGGGTTGCAACAAACATTCCGGCAAGAAGCATACGGAAAACATTAATAAAGATTACAACTGGTCAGTACAGAGAAGTACTTCCTATTATGATCCCAGCTGAATGTTGTATTATGGGAGACGAACTTCGTTCTGTAAACGTACAACCAAGAAAGTCTACAAACTCAACATTAACACCTAAGAGTGATTACAAGTACTCAAGTAAAGCCTTAGAAAGAATTGAGCAAATAGTTGGTAACGTTACAGCAGGGTTAACAGTAACTCCGACTACAGGCAATACATTGTCACAAACAACTGCATATCCATATGCTGAAACTCCGCAAGCATGGGAAGGTATTACACGTCAAGTACGTGGTATACGTAGAAATATTGATGCACAATTAGGTGATAAGTTATATGCAGAATTTCCTAAGGCATGGACTATGACAAATGCAAACGCAGGTCGCGGACGTGACTTGTTTTTACAAAACAGAGAATTTATTAAATTTGAAACAACAGCGTATATTACAGAAAACTATCCAAACTTAAAATACAGTCGTACAAAGTGTAAACAAGATATTGGATTTATTTTAGATGCTATTGCATACGATTTAACATACGGCGGTAACTGGCAATCAGTTGTTGCAGGTGAAGCATATTACACAGGTGCAGTACTAGAAATTGCATCTAGCGAAAAAACAGCTACTATTGCAGCTTACGGATTTATGAAACAGCTAGTACAAACGGTACAGCGTAACATTACAGTAACACCTGTACTACAAACAGATGTAACACAAATTGCAGGCACTGGCGGAACAGCAAGTGAATCAACTACAATTGGTAACTTGTTTGACGATATTACAGACACTATTAATAGTGGTGTAGGAACAGTTGCAGAAGTATATCCAAGTGTTGCAGGAGCAAACGCATTAACGTTTGCAGATACACAAGCAATTGATGCTGCAAAAGATCAAGTTGGCGAGTATACAATTGACTTTATTAACAAAAACTTTGGTAGCTTTAAATATGACAGTGGTATATGTAGACGTGACTTAGAAATACTTTCTGAAGGTGCACAAAATGATACACTTACAGGTTCTAACTATCTAGCAATACAAGCTGGAAGAGCATACAGAAGAGAAACATCTGAATATTTACAAGGCGCTCAAAAAAGCCAAACTGTTGGAGCAATTAGAAAGTTCCGTGATCTACAAGTAGCTGATTTAACTGACGCAACTTATACAACACGAACAACAGTATTTTATAACGAAGTAATTGATATTTTACAAAATAGCACTACAGCTGAAAATGCATTAACTTTTCCAGATTATAATTCAACAGCAAATGCTGTAAAAGCTAAAACTTTATTAGTATCAAACAGACAATTTATAATTGACGATGTTATAAACTATGTTGAAAATACATACAACAATCCTCCAGGATCATTTGTTTATGATAGAGCACGTTGTGAAAGAGATGTAGCATTTATTGTTGACGGGTTATGTCATGATATTATGTACGGTGGAAATATTGCCGCTGTAAGAACAGCAAAATCATACTTTAACTTACAAGGTGTAAGTGTTGTTCCGGGTGAAGCAACAGAAACTATTGCAGCATATGCACACTTATCAAGTGTAGCACAAGACGTTATTACTGAAGTTACTATTACAAAACAAACTGGTAATACGCAAACACAAAGTACAAATGGTAATGCAGCATCTGGAACAGAAGAAGGCATAATTGTTACATTTTTAGCTGAAGTTACTAATGCTATTACAGCTGATACTCCTGCAGGAATTAGTGCAATTACTGAAGTAGCAAGTACTGAAGCTGGACAAACAGCTACTGACTATGCATTATATGATACAAATAGAGACGGGCATATCAAAACAACTCTACAGTATGTAACTGATACATACAGCGACTTTAAATTTAATCATGCTAAGTGTACAAGAGACTTAGGATTAATTTTTGATGCAGCAAAATATGATGCGTTGTTAGGAACAAATATTGCAAGTATAATTACAGCGTTCTCATATCGTAGACAACCAGCAAGAAACAAAACTATTAAAGACCAAAAAGATGCAACTATTGCAGCAAACATGTTTGCAATGAGAGAAATGCAGGCTGTATTATCGAGTGAACAATGTGAAACAAGTGTACAACTTGAAGAAACATTTGAATGGGTTAACGATATTATTTGGACAGCAAGTTACGAAGGTGCAAACAAGCAAGTAACAGATCCAGAAATTTACAATGCACAATACCAATTAGAAACTAACAAAGAATGGATTGTACAAGAAGCTCTTAACGAAGCAGATCAGTGCTACAGAGCAGCTGTTTCTAAAGTATTAGCTAACGGTACAGTTACAGTAGCAGACACTAGCTGGCTATCTCCGGGCATGGGTATTAAATTTTATAACTATGATGATAGTGCAAATTCACTTACTGAAGCTGGTATTGGTGACAGTACAACATACTATGTTAAATCAATTGAAAGTGATACAACTTTTATTGCAAGTGCTTCTATTAACGGAAGTGCGTTTGCATTTGATCCAACTGAATCAGGTTATCAATACAACAAAGATAAATGTAGACGAGATACAGGTTATTTCTTAGATGCTGTAGGTTATGATATTGCACTTGGAACAAACTATAATGCAGTTACTCAAGGGCTTGCATATCAAAGAGCAAGTGCTGGTAGCAGTAGAGGGGCTCAATTAGCTCAAACAACAGCAGGTATTAATTTTACAAAAGCTAAAGTTGCAGAACTTTACAAAGTAAGAACAAGTACAACTGCCTTAGCAAGATCAAATGCATTCTTTGCAGAAATAATAGATATTTTAAACGGAACTACATCAAGTGCAGATGCACTTACATATCCAGCACTAGCTGGAGCAACAGCTAACACAACAAATTCTGTAGCACAATTAGGTGCTAACAGAGCATTTATGATTGCAGAAATCACAGCATTTATTGCTGTTACATATCCTTCACTAAGTTACGATGTAGCAAAATGTGAAAGAGATGTTGGTTATGTAATTGATGCACTACGTTATGATATTATGTATGGCGGAACAAGTGCAAGTCATCAGGCTGCAAGAAGTTATTATGTTGATGGTGTATATCAAGGTGGTGCAGGCGAAGGCACAGCAACAGCGGCGGCATACAACAGACTTTCAGTAGTAACTGACCAAGTTATTAGAGAAGTTTCGGTAACAAAATCAACAGGAAATGCAGCTACCCAAGATACATCAGGAACAGCAGCTAGTGCAACAGAAGGTACACTTTCTCAAACACTACTACAAATTGTTGAAGACGTAATTACAGCAGGTAATTTAAATGCGCTTCCAACAGCAACATATCCAAATGTAAACGGTGCAGCAGCTGACTTAAAAGCAGCTCAAATACAAATTAAACGTAACAATAATGATACTGTTATTAAAACAGTAAAATATATTGATAATACATACAGTGCAATGTTTGAAGTTAGAAGCACTTATGCTTATAACAGAATATTATGTGCAAGAGATGTTAGAGAATATGTATACGGCATGAAAGCTGACGCTGCATACTCACGTAACTGGAACAAGCGTTATGCAGCTCCATTAGTATCATACGATACAAATGTATTACCGGTTGATTATACTGGTTGGTATATGGCAGGCTTTGGCGCAAGATACTATGCAAATAGTGTAATTGGATCACAAGAAGAAGATTTCTACTACTTACGTAATGGTACTGGTGTTAGACTACAAACAATGGATGGACTACAAGGTGACCTAGGCCCAGCAAACGCTTACGGTACAAGTAGACCATCAGCAGGTGCTTATGTATCGTTGGATCCAGGATGGGGACCAGCAGATGAGCGTGTATGGATTACAGCACGTTCGCCATATGTACAAAACTGTACAACATTTGGTAGAGCAGCTGTAGGTCAAAAGATTGACGGCGCATTACACGATGGCGGCAACGATTCAATTGTTAGTAACGACTTTACACAAGTTATATCAGACGGTATTGGAGCTTGGTTACTTAACAATGGTAGAGGAGAACTTGTGTCAGTGTTTACATATTACTCACATATTGGGTACTTGTGTGAATCAGGAGGAAGAGCTCGTGCTACTAACGGTAACAACTCATATGGTACATACGGTTCAGTTGCAGAAGGAGTTGATCCAGAAGAAACTCCAGTAACAGCAATAGTTGATAACTCAACACAGTACAATGCTACTATAAGTAACTTGTTTACAGATACTGACACTCTTCAGCGTTTAGAATACGCACACGCTGGTAACGATTATACCGAAGCAAATATTAATGTATTTGGTGCAGGTGAAAACGAATCATTGTTAGCTGATGAATTTAGAGACGGCGGAATTAACAGAGTACAAATTGGTGAAACAGTTGAAACTCCTAGTAACGCTGGTGGTACAAACTATACTGTTGTATCAAATACAGCACAAGCTGGAGCATTAACAAGTATTAACTTAGCAGCTACAGATGGTAGTATATCAAGTGCTTATATTGGTATGGCAATTTATATTACTGGTGGTGCAGCTACTGGTAACTATGGTTACATTACAGCATATAACTCAGGTAGTAAGTTAGCGGCAGTAAGTAATAGATACGGTGTAAGTGGATGGAGTCATATTGTTCCAGGAACAGCTATTATTGCTCCAAACAGTTCTTCAACATATGTTGTTGAACCAAGAATTACAATTCCGGCTCCTGCTAACGCTGTAGCTACAGTACAAACTATTGCAACAGATGACTTTAATAATATTGAATTTGTTGAAACATCAAACATATATACAGGTGTTGCTAGTGAATCAAACAGTGATGGTAGTGGAGCAACATTTAATATAACACGTAACGGCGCAAAATATTATGTAACTATTGCAAGCATAGGTCAAGAATTTACTAGACTGTCAACAGTAACTATTAAAGGTAGTAACTTAGGCGGTACAGACATAGACAACGATGTTATAGTTACAATTAGTACAGTTAATGCTGCAGGCGGAGTTGTTGACTTTGACTTTGCAGGTATTGGACGTAAAGGTTACTTTATTGCGTGTGCAGATGGAAACTTCTACACAAGTGTAGACGGTACAACAGCAGCAAGTTGGACAGCAATTACTAAAACAGGTGATCATCAGAACCTAGCAAGTGCATTATTAAATGACGGTTCAAGTACAGCTAAACCACATGCAGCAGTAGCAACTAGAGTAAGCTCAAATGTTGTTAGTGTAAGTGTTGATGAAACTTTAGCTACATGGGCTGATAAAACACTTAGTACTTTAACAGGCGGAACAGCAATGAATGTTGCGACGGGTTATGTTGCATTAGGAACTAATAGATTTATTGTTACATCAAATTCAGATCAAGATGTTGCATACTCAGATGATGGTGGAACAAACTGGTCTACATATGCAACAGCATTACCAGGTACTGGTTATGATTGTTTAACATACGGTAAAGGATTATTTGTTGCACTCGACTCAGGAAGTACTAACGCTGTTACATCACCAACAGGTGAAACATGGACAGCTAGAACACTTCCTAATAGTAAAACATGGATTGACATAGTATGGGGTAACGGTATATTTGTTGCACTAGCAAGCGATACAGGTGCTAACAACATGGCATACAGTATTGATGGTACAACATGGGTAGCAGCAAGCACACCAAGTGCAACAGCTACACCAAGTGGACTTGCATACGGACAAGGCGTATTTGTTATAACATACAGCACAAGTGAAGTAATAATTGGCGAATCATTCGATGGTGTTACATGGACTGAAGTTACAGGCTTAACTGACATTGGCGAAAAGATTGCATTTGGTAATCCGCACACAATTGGTGCAAGTGTTCCAATAGGTAGATTTGTAAGTGTTGATGATACAACTAACACAGCAAAAACAATTTATAGAGGCGCACCTGCATTAGGTAGAGCAGGCGTTGCGAACCAGAAAATATTTGAAGTTAGAATGACAGAACCAGGCAGTGGCTACGAAGGTGCAGCACCTACGGTTACAGTTACAGATCCAGGCAATATTGAAGATGTTGTACTAGTTCCAAAAATTAGAAACGGTGTATTAGCTAATCCAACGTTTATTAATAGAGGTTCAGGATTTATTACAGCTAGTGGTGAAGTAGACGCTACTACATCCAACGGTGGAGCAGACTTTACACAAAGCGGACAGTTTGTTGCTGTTAGAAGATTAAGTGCAACTCCAGTTAACGGATCAAATGTTGAATTTGATAGTTTACCTGGACAGTTCTTTAAACTAGTTAACACAGTTTCACTAGTAGGACTTAACGATGGTTCTAAAACAGCATTTTTACAATTATCACCAGACATGAGTATTACAGATGCTCCAGTAGATGGTAATGGTGTAACAATGCGTATTAGATTTAGTCAAGTACGTCTAACAGGACATGACTTCCTAGACATTGGTACAGGCGGATTTACAACTACTAATTACCCTGGTATACCAATTGTAGCACCAGATCAAGCTAAAGAAACCAAAGATGACAACGGCGGAAGAGTGTTCTTCACAGCTACTGACCAAGATGGTAACTTTAGAGTTGGTGACTTGTTTAGTATTGAACAAGCAACTGGTGTTGCAACATTGAACGCTGAAGCGTTTAACATTGCAGGACTACAAGAATTATCATTAGGCGAAGTTACACTAGGTGGTAACTCTGCAAGTATTAGTGAGTTTAGTACAGACCCGTTCTTTACAGCTAATAGTGATACAGTAGTACCAACGCAGAGAGCAGTGAAAGCATACATTGAAGCCCAAATTGGTGGCGGTGGTGCAACACTAAACGTTAACAGTGTAACAGCTGGTGACATCTTCATTAACACTAACCAAATTACAACAGTTAGTGGAGAGCAGATAAATATAAAAGCAAACGTAAACTTCACAGGTAGTGTACTTGGTTTACCACTAGCTTACAACTACTTTTTAAGATAAACGGAGAAAAAGAAAATGGCAACAGGAATATTAGGAATAGCAGATTTAGCAGCGGCAACAAACACCACTGTGTATACTGTACCTGCAGACACATTTGCAGTAATCACTGTTAATGTAACAAATAGAAACGCAGCATCAAGAGATGTACGAGTAGCTGTATCAGCTACAGCTACACCAACCGGTGCTGAGTGGATTGAGTTTGATACCGAACTACTAGGAAATGGTAGTTTAGAGCGTGGCGGAATTGTACTAGATGCAACAAAAAATGTTGTTGTATACTCAAATAGTACCGATGTAAATGCTGTAATCTACGGTATAGAAACAGCAACATCGTAAAGGAGCAGATATGCGCAGAATTAACACAGGAACAGTTGGAAGACCTCTACTAGCACGATTAGTAAGTGTTGACAACAAATTATCAAGTCTTGTTCCAAATGAGAATATTACTATTGAACCAAATGGAACAGGTGATGTTGTAATACCAGCAGGTCCGCAATTACTAGTGCAAAATACAACAGCAGCTACTACAACAGCAACTGGCGGTTTAGTAGTTAGTGGCGGTATTGGTGTAGCATTAAATAGTTATTTCGGCGGCAACATTAACGCTACAGGAACTTTAACATCACAGTATTTGACAGCAGCAGCTTCAACACACATGACAATACCAAGTGGTACAACAGCACAGCGTCCCGGCTCTCCGTCCGAAGGCTTTGTGCGTTTTAACATAGATTATGGTCATTTAGAATGGTACACAGGTTCAGCATGGACAGTAGGTGGATTTCAAGACGTTGCAGTTGGCACTGGCAGAACAACACTAAGTTGGCAAACAAACTGGGTACAAGGTAACCATACAGTTACACTACCAAGTTCTCCAGCAATGGGTGATAGAGTTAGATTTTTCTTAGTAAGTGGATCAGCAATGACAGTTGGACGTAACGGTAAACTAATTAACGGCGATGCAGCGAACTTAACAGTTACTACAGAAGATGCAGCGTTCGAAATGGTGTTCTACAATAACACTTACGGATGGCGTATCTTTACAATCTAATAGGAGCAAAACTAAATGGCAACGTACGATAGCTATAAAAAAGTTACAAATGAGCAAATCATTGACGGATCAGTTACCGAAGAGAAAATGGGCAGCGGTGTTCGTCATAGACTTTGCACTAAGTGGCTGATAGGTGACGCATGTCGTTGTTCAGCTGGTTGCTGTTGTAACTGGACAGCACCGGGATGTACACGCAAGGTACATTTTGAATTATGGGGTGCTGGCGGAAACGGTAATGGAGCATGTTCATGTAACAGGTGTCATCACTATCAAGGCGCAGGCGGCGGCTCTTACAACCAAAAATCAATTACTACAACACCAGGGTGTGCATACTTAATGTGCGCTGGTGGTGTATACCGATGCCTAAGTAGAGAATGTTCTGCTTGTAACGGATGTATTTCATATGTTTGTGGTCACAATGCTTGTCAACTATGTACAGTAGGCGGACGTTGTGCAAACGCCAACACAGACTGGACAAACTATTGTTTCAGTTGTTGGGGTTGTTGTATTGGACCAGGATGTGGCACAGGCAGAGGCGAAATGCACATAATGAGTCACATTGGACACTTTAGTGGTATTTACAACTGTCACTGTCACCATCAATATGTTAGACCAACAGCAGCACCTATGTTAGGTGGTAATGTTAGTATGTCACAATCAGTTTGTTGGATACGATGTGGTTGTTGGATAGCACCTCCAGGACATGGTGGTCAAGGCGCAATGGCTTCGTACTGTGGAAGATGCTGTGGTCAAGGTGGCACTGGCGGCCCAGGAGTAGTAAAATTAACATTTACGTAAGGAATTATTAATGGCAAGTTATGCAAGTTATAAAAAGGTCCACGGAGACCAAATGGTTGATGGAACATTAACTGATAATGATATCAATTCAAATACATTAAATAATTATGGTGTAAAATGGATATCAGGCGTACCTTGTAGATGTAGTGCAGGTTGCTGTTGTAACTGGACTGTACCTACTGGAGTATGCAGAGCAACTTTAGATTTATGGGGTGCAGGCGGAAATGGCGCAGGTTCATGCTCATGTAATAGATGTCACCACTTTAAAGCAGCTATGGGCGGAAGTCATAACACAAAAACATTTGGAACTAGACCGGGTTGTACATACAGCTTATGTGCTTCTGGTGTATATAGATGTTTAAATAGAGAGTGCGTAGGCTGTAATGGTTGTACAACTTATGCAAACGGATATAATATTTCAGGACTTTGTGCATGCGGCGGATACCGAGCAGAAACAAACACATCATGGTCAACAGGTTGTTTCTACATAAACGCATACTGTAGATGTCCAACACACAATGGTGGTGATATGTATGTTGTTCCAAACAATCCGGCGTGGTCAACAGCATCAGGGTATTGTCATTGTCACGTACAAGAAATACACCAAGGTGTTGCTCCAATTATAGGCGGCATTAGTACACAAGGTATTAGAGAATGTTGGGTACGTTGTGGCAACTTTAGTGTACCTTACGGAACTGGTGGACAAAGTGCAATGAATACATATTGTGGTCGTTGCTGTGGTCAAGGCGGCACTGGCGGTGGCGGACTCATAAGAGTAACATATATTTAGGGACAAGAAATGGCAAGTTATAGAAGTTATAAAAAAGTTACAGGCACCCAAATAGTAGACGGGTCAGTCGATGCAGACAACCTTGCAGCAGGAGTTAGAGATAACTGGTGCGTAAAATGGACCTGGGGAGATCCTTGCAGATGTTCAGCAGGGTGTTGTTGTTTATGGACTACACCGGCGCAAGTTCGTAACTTAAACTTTGAACTTTGGGGTGCTGGTGGAAATGGCTCGGGTGCATGTTCATGTAACCGTTGTCAACACTTTGGACCTCCAGGTGGCGGAGCATACACAAGTAAGTCAATACAAACAGCATCAGGATGTACATATAGAATGTGCGCTGCTGGTGTTTACAGATGCCTAAGTAGAGAATGTAACGGCTGTAACGGATGTAGTTCGTTTGCATGTGGTGCAGGAATATGTGTTTGTGCATGTGGTGGACAAAGAGGTTGTGCAAACGGCTCTTGGACAGATAACTGTCACTCAAGTATGCCTTATTGTGTACAATCAGGTTGTAACGGTACAAGTTCAAGCCAAGACTATGTAGGTTATACACACGGTGGTAACTTCCAGGGTGCGTCAGCTTATATGTATCCAGGTAGTGCTTGTCACTGTTGGAAGCACATAGGACACTCAACAGGCGGTGTAGCAATGAACACAGGCTATGCTGAACAAAACTCAAATTACTGCTGGATACGATGTGGTTGCTGGATAGCACCATACGCACAAGGCGGACAAAATGCAACATCAAACTATTGCGGAGGATGCTGTGGCCAAGGTGGTACAGGCGGTCCGGGATTAGTCAAACTAACTTTTTACTAAGAATAAATAAATAGTAACACAGGAGAGAATAATATTATGTCAATGATACAATTTAATTACACTTACAATGTTCCAAACGAACTATGTGTAGACCATACTTTTACAGATGGTAAAACAAGAACGGCTCAGTATGATGGACCTGATAAACTTTTCTTTATTGTAAACAATACTACAGGTAGAGAAGAACTAGGACCAGTTACTGAAATTGAAAAACGCGACGGTAGACCAGTTCCAGATGGATGCAGATATGTTGAAATAGATGCAACTGAATATCCAGAACTATGTCAATTACGCGGTCCAATTCTTGATGAAATGGAAGAAGACCACACAGGATCAGCTACTCCATCTGGAGTAACTCATGTAACAGGTTATGCACCATTTACATACCAAACACCAATATTACCATATCAATTTTTACATGATGAACTTGTAACATTTGCTGAAGATGGTACACCAACTATTCCAGTTAAAGAACCTAGAGATTTTATTATGGGGACAGATATTGGTAGAGACATTACCTGGGACGATGTTCGAGCAAAACGTAATCAGTTCTTAAAAAACAGTGACAGTGAAGTTACCGATGATATGCCTTCAGTATTACGTAATCAATGGTTAGACTATCGTCAAAGATTACGTGACTGGCCAGCTGCAATGCAAGCTGCAGGTAATTCACCAATAATGGCGTACAACATGGAAACAATTCAAGTTGGAGCAAATCCAACAACAGGAATGATAGAGCCGGATACAGACTCAATCACAATGTAATAAATCTAAAAGCGAGCGTAACTTAATTGTTGCGTTCGCTTTTCCACCTCATTTGAAAAAACCTCAATAAATATCTTGTATAATCACTAATATGGTGTTATAATAAACACTATAAGGAGTTTAATTTGACAAGATCTACAGCATTTTTTATTAACGGCGGAGCAGGAAGAGTAATATGTTCCTTGCCAGCATTTGAATTATATGAAAAAGAAAACCCAGACGATGACTTTGTTATTGTATGTGAAGGAGGTATGGACTTTTATAAAGGACACCCTACACTACATAATAGAGCATACGACCACTGGCACAAAGGGTTATTTGAAGAACACATTAAAGATAGAAATTGTGTTACACCAGAGCCGTATAGAGTATGGGAATACTACAACCAAAAGTGCGACTTAGCACAAGCATTTGATATCGATATCAATAATAAAGGATTGCGTAAAGTAGGCGCCCCTAAAATATATCCAAACAAACAAGAAATTGTACAAGCAGCTACTATCGTTGAAGAAATAAAGCAAGGTACTGGTAAAGACAAAGTATTAGTTGTGCAACCATTTGGAAGAACAACAGAAACACACGGTGACTTTATTGTAGATCCAACTAGCCGTAGTTTTCAACTAAACAATATTGTAGACATTATTAATATACTTAAAAAAGAGTATGCAATAATTATAATGAGCGAAATACCTGTTCCGTTAGAGGAAACAGAAAATAAACAATATCCAGTAGCACAACCGCAAATACCAGACTTGCGTATTTGGTCAAGTGTAATTGATGTAGCTGATCACTTTTTAGGATGTGACAGTTTAGGTCAACATATGGCTAAAGCATTAGACGGATCCGCTACTATTATAACAGGATCAACATACCCTATTAATATTTCTTATCCAGATGATCCTAAGTTTGATATTATAGACGTAGGTGACGGTAGACGTGTATATGCACCAATACGGTTAACCATGGAAGAAGAACAGGATAGACATAACGATGAAGTTATGGAATTAACAACAGAACAAATAGATGAAATTTGTAAAAGTGTAAGAAAGCACTTAGGTAAAGGTGTAACAAAAAAAATCACTGAAACTAAAAAACAAATGTCAAAATTAGTTCCAGGTACTAGTAATTTAACCGGAGATAAAACGTAATGAGTCAATGGATTGCTGCACTTACAAGAGGCCATAATGGCGGAGTATGCTTGCTTAAAGATGGCGAAATTGTATTTGCAATTGAAGAAGAAAGATTGAGCAGACAAAAATATGATGGCGGCCCGTATGCTGCTATGGTTAAGATTTTAGATTATACAGATAAAATTGATTTTTTAGTTATTGCACATACACAACCAGTTAGCGAAACAGCAGGTAAAGTAGACTTTACAGGTGATGATGTATACACTGGACTTGCACGTAAACTAGGTTTAATTGATAATAGTCCTAGTATTGATGTAATAAATCATCCGCAAGTAGTTGACCTAAGTCATATACACCACAAACTACATGCCGCGTGTGCATTTTATAGAAGTGGATTTGAAACAGCAACAGCCGTGATTGTTGACGGTGCAGGAACATTTATACCAGCACAAATGGACGGCTGGGATAATATGTTATACGAATTAGAAAGTATTTTTACATGTGAATATCCGTATAACATAAAAACTATTTGGAAACACTTAGGTGGCAATGGCCCGTTTAGAGCTGCACATGTTCTTAACATGACCAGTGAAAAATTTGATGAAGAAGGTACACATGAAGTTATTATTGATGACGGCGCCGGCATTGTTAAAGCATATGAAGCTGTAACACAATACTGTGGATTTACTTCTATTGAAGCTGGCAAGACTATGGGACTATCACCTTATGGTAAACCTAACGACAAAATACCAACATTATATCATACAGCTGGCGGCGAATGGACTGTGGCAAACACTAACTTAATTAGGCCAACTTATCCTAATGGTGCATTAGTAAATGAAAACTTTTTTAAAGAATTACATACACCTGAAAACACTCCACAAGACAAATTAGTAGATTTAGATAATAGAAGAGACTTAGCTTATGCATTACAAAGCGAAAGTCAAGAACAAGTATTAAAACTAATTTTAGATGCTGTAGAACGCACAGGTAATAAAAACGTTGTAGTAAGTGGCGGCTACGGGCTTAACTGTGTTGCTAATTATTACTATTTAGACACCTTAAAAGATATGGATATTAACCTATACGTTGAGCCAGTATCTAGTGATGCAGGCACAGCAATTGGCGCGGCATTTGTTGCATACCATCAAACAACACAAAATAAAGAAGTACTTCCGTTTGCTGAAAGTTTATATTTAGGTTTACCTAGAGATTACACAAACAAACAAGTAACAGAAACAGCTGAAAAATATAATGCTACATTAGAAACAACAGATATGGAATCAGTTGTAAAACTTATGTGTGATAAAAATATTGTAGCAATGTTCCAAGGACGTTCAGAGTCAGGACCGCGAGCATTAGGCAATAGAAGTCTAATGTATGATCCAACAGATCCTAACGGTAAAGATCATGTTAACAAAGTTAAGCGTAGAGAATACTTCCGTCCGTTTGCTGGTACTATACTAGCTGAACATGCAGAAGAATGGTTTGACATGCGTGGAATGAAAGAATCACCGCATATGATGTATGCAATGAATTGTCAACCAGGCATTGGTGAAAAGATTCCAAGTATTATACATGTTGACGGTACATGTCGTATACAAACAGTAACGAGAGAACAGAATCCATTATATTATGACTACATTAATGAATTCTATAAACAAACCGGTGTTCCTATTATATTCAACACATCATTTAACTTAGGCGGCGAACCCTTAGTCGAAACATTAGATGATGCTTTTAGAACTCTAGCTAATAGTGACATTGAATATATGTACATAGCAGAACACGGAATTTTAGCAAAGGTAGAAAATGTTAGTTAATGGAAAAGAAGCAAAAGACTTATCCGGAATAGATTTAAATAAAGATCAAATGATTGTAATTGATGATCTGTTCCCACAATATATTATTGAACATACACACGATTTAGTGTTTAGTGGTTATAATTGGTTTTATGGACACACAAGTAACTATCCTGAAGACCCTAAGACAGACGTAGGTTCAATCCCTGATTGGCCTGAAATTCCTGCATTTAAACAACAGATATATCCTCCACAAAGTTCTACAGCAAGTGATAGTGTGTGGAGTATGATTTATAATGCTGTAGCACAACTAATTCCTTTTGAATTAGAAGTAGGAGAGATATTAGTAAACGGTCAACAGTTTATACATAACACTACACCTCATTCTGATTGTGATTGTGATAACGGTATTAGTTGGATATACTATGTTAATAGGGAATGGAAAGACGAATATGGCGGCGAAACTGTTATTCAACTAGACGGTGAATGGAAAAAAGTTTATCCTAAGCCTGGTCGAGTTTTTCTATTCAAAGGCAAGATTCCACATCACGGATTACCACCTAATGATTCTTACAAAGGATTACGTGCAACATTAGTATATAAAACAATGAGAGCAAAGCCATTACCAGCGGCACAACCCTGGAGAACATAATGCGTGTTGATATGTTTAGTGTTCCAATATTTATTGACACCATTGATTTAGAAAAAATTGATATTAGCCAAGAAGATACTGAGCCAACCTGGCTGAGTGAAACACCTAGTACATTTACAAAAGAACATAAAATTACACCTGAAACATTTGAATATCTAGTTAGTATTATTTCTAAAAACTTACAAGATTTAGTTGGACCTAATCCAAGATTTGGCCCTATATGGCGCAACAAATATAAAGAAACTGATTGGCAAGATATACACATACACCCAAATAGTTCTTGGAGCTTTATTATATACGAAACTGTAGAAGAATCTAAAACTGTGTTTATGAATCCAATGTTTAAAGATATACAAAATCATTTAGGTACAAATGTAAAAGAATTTCCGTTAGATTTTAGACCAGAATTAAAAACAGGAGATATAATTATATTTCCTAGCTTCTTAGAACATTATGTTCGCCCAGGATCAGTTGGGTCGACTATAAGTGGTAACGTATACATGGATTACGAATGAAAGTATTAGTGCTTGGCGATGTAATAATTGACAAATATATCTACGGAACATCAACACGTATTAGTCCCGAAGCGCCTGTGCCTGTTGTAACTTATATTGAAGAAAAAGAAACTAGCGGTGGTGCAGGACTTGTATTTGAAAACTTAAAAAGTTTAGGTGTTGATGTTGATATGTTTGAAACACAAGGTCAAGTCAGTGTTAAGACTAGAGTAATTTGTGACGGCCATTATATTACACGTATTGATGATGACGCACAAGCAAGTGGTACAGACGTATTAGACCTTGTAAAATCAACGGACTTTTCACAGTACGACTATGTTGTACTAAGTGATTACAACAAAGGTGTGCTAGACGAAGCAAAAGAAATCATAAAGCATATTAATAAATTTGGTTGTAAAGTTATTGTAGATCCAAAAGAGAATGTATGGTTCTATGAAAATGCATGGTTAGTAAAACCTAACTACAATGAATTTCATGATTTAGGTTTTGATGAATGGCAAGGCAATATTATTACAACCAATGCCGGTGAAGAAGTTATTGCAACTATTAACGGTGAGAAATATGAAATACCTGTTGATAATTTAGAAGTATCAGATGTTACTGGTGCTGGCGATTGTTTTATGGCGGCATTTGTTTATGGTCTTACAAAAAGTTATACACATAAAAAATGTTTAGAGATTGCTGTTAAAGGATCAACAGAAAGTGTTAAACATGCAGGAACATATATATTAAAACATGAAGATATAGAGAATACTGTTGTGTTTACTAACGGAGTGTTTGATATATTACATATTGGTCATTTAAAGCTTCTTAGACACGCTAAAACGCTTGGAAACAGACTAGTAGTGGGCATTAACAGCGATTCCAGTGTTAAGCGATTAAAAGGTGATTTAAGACCCATTAACGGAGAAGACACCCGCAAGGAAAGCCTCTTAGAGCTTGGTTTTGTAGACGATGTTATTGTGTTTAACGAAGACACACCTTTGGAAGCAATTACCAAATTAGAACCAGATATTATAGTAAAAGGCGGCGACTATACATTTGATACAGTAGTAGGTAACCATCTTGCTAAGATTGTTATTTTCCCTACAGTTAAAGGACATAGTACTACAAGGATAATAAATGAAGATATTAATAACAGGTCATAAAGGATTTATAGGGCAAAACATGATGTCCTATTTAGAATCTAAACATGAAGTTTCAGGATACGAATTCACTCCAGAACAATTGCCTTTAGTAAAAGATTATGATTGGGTAATACATTTAGGAGCAATTAGTAGTACAACTGAGACTGATGTAGATAAAGTTATATTACATAATTATGAATTTACTAAATGGCTTTATAATCAATGTAATGCTTATAAAGTTAATATGCAATATGCATCGAGTGCAAGTGTATACGGTGATACTAAACACTTTACAGAGTCAGGTCCTAGTGATCCAAAAAGTCCGTATGCTTGGAGTAAGTATCTATTTGACAGGTGGATTGGTGGCATGAATCCTCAAATTATAATACAAGGATTTCGTTATTTTAATGTATACGGTCCAAATGAAGATCACAAGGGTAATCAAGCAAGCCCAATACATAAGTTTGCAGAACAGGCAAAACAAGGTAAAATAAAGTTATTTGAAAAAAGTGAAAACTATAAAAGAGACTTTGTATGCGTAAGTGATATATGCGAAGTGCATGAAAAAATGCTTGACATAAATGAAAAAGGCGTATATAATATAGGTACTGGAACTGCTATTAGTTTTCAACAAGTTGCAGAATTAGTCGCAAACAAATATAGTGCTGACATTGAATACATACCTATGCCAGATAATTTAAAAGGTCAGTATCAGCAATATACGTGTGCTAACTTAGATAGTTTAAGTACACTAATAACGCACAGATTTAAAAGTGTAGAGGAATATATAAATGGATGTTAACTTAATTATTACTGATAACTTTTTACAAAGTGCAGATCATGTAAGAGAACAAGTTTTACAACTTCCGTTTGAACGTGATGGTGTATTTCCAGGTATGCGTAGCGATAGTGCAGATGAAGAATACCGAAGATTTATACAGACAAAAATAGAAGCTATATTAAATGTAAAAATTACCGCTTGGAAATTGGACAGTTTTTGCTTTCAATTATGTACTGATGATGTTAAAACATGGGTACACAAAGATAAAGGCGTAGATTGGGCAGGCGTATTGTACCTTACTCCTGACGCTCCGCAAGAAGCTGGCACAGGGATATTTACTGAACCTAAGCCGGGTGAATTTGAATTACAAGATGCTATAGCAAACAAATATAACAGACTAATATTATATAGAGCAGATTCATTACACAGTAGTTTGATGTCTGGATTTGGCGACAGTAAAGAAACAGGAAGACTGACACAAGTGTTTTTCTTTGATACAAAAGGTAATCCGGGAGGTGGATGGGAATGATTGTAAATGGTAAAACACAAGGCATGTGGCCTACTTGGATGTATGAAGCTAAAGTAGAAACACATGACGACATTTATAAAGAGTTTTTGCCATATTTAGATGACGATAGTTTCTTTGAAGACACGTGGGTGTATGGTAGTTGCCGTAGTAGTATTAGAAGCAAAAAGAATGATGCTCTACCCTGGCAGACATTTTTTGAAAACATTAGACCGTATACACAACAGTATTTTGATGATATGAAACCAATGATGCCATACAATATTAGTTGTGACGAGTTTTGGGTAAACACGTATAAAGAACATGATTATCAGGAAATACATGATCATGCATTTCCAGGCCGTTCAATTAGTGCTGTTTATATTTTAGAACTGCCAGAAGGTGACGACATCGGCGGCCAACTAGTTTTAGATTGTCCAAACTATAATATTATACAATCGTCTGGAATGGAACAAATATTTAATCAATGGCAGTATCAAAGATATATTCCGGAACTAGAACCAGGCAAACTTATATTGTTTCCTAGTTGGATACCGCATTATGTTTTACCTAATAAAACTAATAAAAGACGGGCTTCAATAGCAGCAAACTTTAAAATAGAGGCGGCAACAAATGACGAAACTGAACGGCTTAGTTGAAAAAGGTTGGGGTAGTGAAACTATCTTTGCAACTAACGAGTTGTACTGTGGTAAATTATTAAACTTTAACCAAGGTGCTAAATTTAGTATGCACCTACATAAAGAAAAAGACGAAACTTGGCACGTACTAAGTGGCAGTTTTATTCTTAAAACGATTGACACAAAGACAGCAGACCCAGTTGTAGAAACATTAAACAAAGGAGATACAAAACATATTCCTCCTATGTTGCCACATCAACTTATGTGTGTAGAAGCAGGGTCTATTATTGAAGTAAGCACACCAGATAGTGTAGAAGATAATTATAGAGTTGAAAAGGGTGATAGCCAAAATGTCTAGAACACTGTTTATTGGTTGTAGTCATAGTATGGGTTACCAAGGAGTAAGTAAAGACAATAGTCCCAACACTTGGGGACCTAATAATTATGCTGAATTTTACAGTAAAAATAATAATAAAAAATGTGTTGTAATGGCAAGTGCAGGAACAGGTAATAGAGTATATCCTAGATTTTTAGCACACGCCTTTAAAACATATGATGATATAGACGAAGTGTTTATTCAAAGTACATATTGGGGTAGATTTCCTATTGTAATTAATCCTGATTTAGATCCTACAAAAATATTTCCTACAGACTTTTTCTTACAAAAAGATTCAACTGACGAGCTTGTTGATCGTTGGAGTATTGCACTAAGCGTAGACAACAAATATCTAGAACATTATCATAAACCACAGCCGCAGGATTGGGAAATGTTTCCCTATAACAGAGAAACAGCACCGTGGGTAGCAGAACCTGACACAAGACGCAGTTCGCATTTATATTTTCAAATGTGGCATTATCAAAATACACATTTAGAACAAGAAGATTATTTTAAAGATATTGCTGTGTGTGATATGATATGTAATAACAATAATGTACCTATGTATGTTTGGAACATTAATAATAGGTGTTTTATACCACAAGAAACAGATAACTACTATACAAAATTAAATAAAACAACGTTTGCAAAACAAGATGCTGAAATATTTTTTAACAAAAAGTTTGAAACATTAGACGGCGAACATTATACCGAAGAAGTACACAAACAAATTGCTGAACAGTATATACCATATTTAAAAGAAAAAACATGATAGAATATATTTGGCGAATTGATAATTTTGATGTATTCTATACCAACAAAACAAACGGCGGTGGCGATTACTTTGCATTAGAATACATAGATATTACAAAGGAATGGTATACCTCTGTTGACCACGTATTAGAATGGTGTAGTGGTCCAGGATTCATTGGCTTCGGAATGTTAGCATCAGGGCTTGCTAAAAATGTTACACTAAGTGATATGTATTTGCCAGCAATAGAACTGGCACAACATACAAAAGAAAATAATCCTACATTTGCAGATAATATTAATGTTGTACAAGGAAAAAGTTTAGAAAATGTTGAAGGCACGTTTGATTTAATAGTTGCAAATCCACCACACTGGCCAAGTAGCGAAGCAGCAGCAAACACTTTAGGTTTTGATTCTACTCAGTTCGAACACATAGAAGATATTTTAGTAGACCCTAATTGGCATTCTCATAAAGAGTTTTTTATTAAGGCAAAATCTTTACTAGCAACAAACGGTAGAATATTATTACAGGAAAACTATACAGGTTCTACACCGGAGACTTTCAGACTTATGGTACAGCAAGCTGGATTAAAAATAAGTACATATACAAAATCAGAAATGTACAATGATATATACTACTTGGAGGTAATACATGAACAACGACTTTAGTGGCATCGAAGAATACCCAAACATATTTGAAAAAGAGTATTGCGAAGAGATTATAAAACATTTTAATGTTATGGCACAGAGAGAAGTTGTACGTCCTAATCACGGCGAAGCGAGCAGTGACGATAGAGTAGTTTTTGACTGGGCACATACTCAAGGCCAATATCATTATGATTTTTCGTTGTGTGATTATTTCTATAAAAAAATACAAGAAGTTTATACTGCACAATATATGGAAAAATATATTATGCTTAAACAGAGTGAACAACATAGTCCTAAAGGGATGAGTATCCAGCGCACACGCCCACATCAAGGATATCATTCTTGGCATGCAGAAGCAAGTGACATTAGTAGTAGCACAAGAGTTATTAATTACATGCTATATCTTAACGATGTCGAAGAGGGCGGAGAAACAGAATTTTTGTATCAAGGTAAAAAAATAATACCTGAACAAGGTAAAGTTGTAATTTTTCCTTGTGGATTTACATTTCCTCACAGAGGTAATCCTATATACAAAGGCGAAAAATATATAATAACAGGTTGGTATACCTATGATAGATAAGTATAAGATTGTTACAGCAGCTCCAACACTACCTACACAATGCGTAATTGGGTTAGATAGAGACGGAGTTATTAATAAAGATTTAGGCACATATATAAAATCAGCGAATCAGTTTGAGCCCATAGAAGGAAGTTTAGAAGCAATAGCTAAACTACGCAGACTAGGACATCGTATTGTAGTACTTACAAATCAAGGCGGCATTGCTAAAGGTGTGCTTACAAACGAACAAGTTGAATCAGTACATGAACATATGTTAAACTTATTTGGCGAAGCAGGTTGTACTAGCATTGAAGGTATATACTATAGCGAAAGTAGTTCAAAAACTGATATGTATGCAAAGCCCAATGCAGGTATGTTTAAGCGTTGTGCAAAAGAAATAAAAGGCATAAACTGGAAGCAAGGGTTTTATGTAGGTGATAAAATGAGTGATTTGCGAGCTGCTATGAAGGTAGGAGCAAGGCCTGTACTTGTAAGAACAGGCTACGGAATAGAAACCGAGAAACAGCTAAATAAGTATACGTACAAGGAAATTAAAAAGAAAACCTATGTATTTGACAATTTGGCTGATTTTGCAGATCAGTTACAATAAATATATATGTAATTTTTATAGGAGAAATATATGCCATATGCAGTTAAAAAACCACATCCGACAAAAGCGGACGTAATGCTTTACCATACTTGGGACCCGGATGGTGACGGATATGAAGAAGTCCGTAAGTTCCCTGATGAAGCAAAAGCAAACACATTTGCAGCAGAGCACACAGGTGCAGTAGTAGAATCAATTGGATACGAGATTGACCAGACAGACGAAATGATTGCTGAAAGATATGCAGCTTCAATCGATCCAGCAAGACCAGAAGGTAGTGTGAACATTTCTACAAATGCAGAATCTGACCATAGATTTGAGCCTGATGCAATTAGAGCATTTACAGCACACGGCCTATTAGGTTAAGGAATAACCTATGGTTTTACCAGTAGCACCCGTATTCGATAGAGTAAGATTAGTACCCCGCCCTAACGATTTTTTAAATAGAAACGTCGGAGCAAGTGGTGAGCTTTTTTACGAAAAAGAAACAAAAACACTTAGAGTCTATAATGGTATTGACCGCGGCGGCTTTGAAATTGTTAGTCAAGATAGACTACGCATCAATGCAGCCAAAGCCGAAATTGCAACAGTTAAGTATAATGTTACAGTAGGAACAGACGGTAGCGGAAATAAGTATGTGTTTAACGGTGACGGTGTATATGCACCTGCATTATCATTTACTGTTGGCTACACATACGTTTTTGAACAATCTAACTTTACAAATCTTTATTTTCCTAATGCCGAAGGCGCCGCAATTAACCAACATCCGTTAAACTTTTCACAAACAGCAAACGGAGAATTAGGCGGTGGCCTAACATTCTTAGATGGCGTAGTATATTTACTAGAAGACTTAGTAGTTGATAAAGAAACGTACTGGAATAAATTTTCTCGGTCTACAAAAAGACAAGTACAAATAACATGTACATCGACTTCACCCGCTACCCTATATTACTGGTGTCAAAATCATACTAATATGGGAAATACAATTACTGTGGGAACTGCAGCAGCAGGTGGTGGTGGCGCAAGTTTAGCTGTAAGTGATACAGCACCAGACAGTCCTAGTGCAGGAAATATTTGGTATAATAGTACATCAGGATATCTTTATGTTTATATAGAAGATGCTGATAGCAGTCAATGGGTACAGCCTGTTGCGGGTAATGTATTCAGCGGATCTTATTCTGATTTAGTAGGAGCACCAACATTAGCTACAATAGCCACTACTGGTGCTTATTCGGACTTAATAAGTCCACCAACAATACCTGGTTCAATAGATGATTTGTCAGATGTTGATACAACTACAGTAGCACCAACAAATGGTCAAGCAATAGTATGGGACAATTCAACAAGTACGTGGAAACCAGGTTCAGTTGCAGGTGGCGGTGGAGGCTATAATCAAAGTTTAAATACAACAGACGATGTTGTGTTTGATAGTGTTACATCACCTAGCATTATAAGTACTGGTCTTGGAGTAACAAACTTTACTAGTTCCACATCTTTAACATTGTCAGCAACTGACGGTGTATTCTTAAGTGGTATTGCTAGATCAAGTGAAGTTGTTGGCAATAAAACAGGTGCATCAAGCATTGTCGATCATAGTCTTGCAACAGCATCGGTATGGAGACATGCCTCAATAGCTGCCAACTTTACAGCAAACTTTACAAACGTTCCTACTACAGACAATAGGGTTATAGGTGTTGCGTTAGTGCTAGTGCAAGGCGCATCAGCATATATGCCAACAGCAGTAACAATAGCAGGGTCATCAACTACAATTAATTGGGAAGATGGTACAACACCAACAGGAAATGCTAATAAAACCGATATGGTTACATTTGCATTAATAAGAACTGGTGGAGCATGGTCTGTTATAGGGAGTTTAACAAGTTATGGCTAATGAAAAAGAGTACGTAGTAGTTGTAAATAGAGGTATAGATTTAGAAGAGTTTGACGCAGAAGTTGCCGCAGACACAGGATCTGGACCAATTCCAAATAGAGCAGTAGAAGTAGCTAATCCAAGATGGGGATCAAAAAGAATGACCCATTGGATGTTAACTGATGCAGAAGCAGAAACATTAGCAAGTGACGAAAGAGTGTTAGCTGTTGAAATACCAGCGGATCAACGCGATGATATTAGTATAGGCTTAAATGCTAGTCAAAGTGAAATATGGTATAGAGGATCAAGCACAAACAACACCCATGCAAACTGGGGATTACGAAGATGTATAGAAGAAGCAAACGTAGGTGTATTTGACGATGCAACTACACTAACTGGTGACTATACATATCCTATAGATGGAACAGGTGTTGACTTTATTGTACAAGACAGCGGAATACAAGCAGATCACCCCGAGTTTTATATGTCCGATACAACTG
>Ga0209192_10000576_pt1 | contig 34987 bp, 32 predicted proteins | sample ArcticOcean_MG_C_11_FD_187433 | JGI IMG/M metagenome (GOLD analysis project Ga0209192, IMG submission 187433) | Marine microbial communities from western Arctic Ocean - ArcticOcean_MG_CB2_154 (SPAdes) (version 2) | ecosystem: Environmental > Aquatic > Marine > Oceanic | place: Arctic Ocean... | reverse complement strand
TCTCTCACAAGTTCTACCATATTGTTTTCACTAATATCAACAACATGAAGCGCAAGGGGATTCCTCTTAAATATCTCACGCGTAACAGCCTGGCCAATAGAACCTGCGCCACCGATCACCAAAAATAGGCTATTTGAAACCAAGGCCTCTAGTTCTTTTCGGCGACTAGCAATATCGTCATCAAACAGTGGCGCCGTTCGACCAATTAGTTTTAATATGTCCATAGTAACTATTACTTATCCAGTTTTTTTAAGGCTCCATCAGGAACACTTGATGGTATATTTACCACTCTATCTTCCAACCATAGTGAATTTGCAAGACTATCTTTTTGACAGTCTTTAAACATTGAAAGTTTTGACATTAAGGTCCAAATTGGACGAGTCATAACATTATTCTTATTAGTAAACTTAAGGAAGTTATCTCGATCTTCTCTGGAATCTAAAATTATTGCGTTGAGCCAGTGATTTGCCTTATTTCCCTTAATCGCTTTAACAAAATCAGCAGATTTATCATCAAAAAAAACATCCCATTGATTGGCTAGCTTATTTTTTATAGTCAAAGACTCTTCCAGTCTTTCCATTTGAGCGCAACCTAAGGCTGCATTAAGATTGGGCATACGATAATTATAGCCTACCTTATCATGTACAAATTCATAGGGATGGCTAATCTTTGCAGTAGTCGTGATATGCTTGGCTTGCATGGCTAAATCATAGTCATCAGTAATAATCATGCCTCCGCCACCTGTTGTAATTACCTTATTCCCATTAAAACTAAGTGTGGCCATTGAAGAAAAAGTACCAGTATGACGACCGTTAACAAAACTACCTAAGGACTCAGCAGCATCCTCTATCAAAGCTATATCCCAGTCAGCACAAATTATAGCGATCTCTGTTATTCGACATGGAAACCCAAAAGTATGCATCGGGATACAAGCTGAAATTTTCTTTCCTGAAACTTTATTGTAAGTTCCATCTACTCTCTTCTCAGCATTCTTATTAAGAAAACAGTTCAAAGCTTCCGGGCTGAGACCCATTGTATCTAGATCAACATCAATAAATAATGGTTGGGCTCCTGCATATCTAATAGCGTTACATGTAGCAATAAAAGTAAGAGCCTGAGATATAACCTCGTCTCCAGGCTTGACACCCACAAGTTCAATTGCAACATGAAGCGCAGCAGTTCCATTTACAGTAGCTATTGCATACTTAGATCCTGTAAATTCTGCTACTTCCCTTTCAAACTGATTTACCTTTTCGCCAACTGAAGAGACGAAGTTAGAGTCAATACATTCAATTAAATATTTTTTTTCATTGCCATTAAATACAGGGCGATGGAGAGGTATAAAGTCATTACCATATATTTTTTTTGCCATTTTAACAAAGCTTAAGTTCATAATTTTTCTGTAATATTTAGTTTATTGTTGATTCCCATATGACTAAGCATAATGTTATTAATTATTTTAACATCATATTTTTCTTTAACTAGCTCCAATGAATGACTTCCCATTTCTTTAACTGAATCGGGATTATTGATATAAAAATTTATAGCTTTAACAATTTCTTTTGTCGATCCAACCGGGACTAAAAATCCATTAAATTTGTTAGTTACAGTTTCTCTGCACCCTGGAGCATCAGATGTAATAACTGGTCTTCCCATTGCCATTGCCTCAAGAACTGAACGTGGTGTCCCTTCTCTATATGACGGCAAAACAAAAACACTTGCATTGGCAATTGCTGGTCTAACATCATCCAAATATCCAAGGTCATTAATTATCTTTTCCTCAACCCACTCGAAAAGCTCTTCTTTTGATATTGAGTCTTCACTATCCTCTGTCCAGCCTGCAACAGAAAATTCTATTTGAGGGTTAGTTAGTTTAATAATTTTTGCTGCCTCTACAAACTCTCTAAGGCCTTTACTAGAAAGAAATCTTCCAATAAAAAGAAAATTTAAGTTTTTAGGTAATGGGGTCTCCTTAAAATCCTTTAAATTTACCCCAGATCCATTAATTATAGCTGTATTGCTATTTTTTAAGATTATCTTTAAAGACTTAAAGAGACTTCTGTCATCTTTATTTTGAAAAATAATTTTCGAACTGCATTTGAGAGAAATTTTATATAGTAGTTTGATTAATGCATTGACTATCTTTGAAAAAGACTTTTTATTATCGTCTGTAAATGCTATGCCCAAGCCTGTTATCATGGCAAATCTGTTAGGAACTCTGCAAAAGTATGAAGCGATCATTCCATATATTACTGGCTTAATAGTGTAAGCCAAAACGTATTGTGGAGAGATGCTAGATATTAATCTTGATAATTCTATCAAAGTACTTACATCTTTAAAGATTTCTTTACCTCTTCTATTTAATGAATATGAGTGGAGCTGAACATTCAATTTTTTAAGATTTACTATATCAAAGTCATCCTCATCTATATTTAATAGAGGGGCTGCAACATGAACTTCAAAACCTTTTTTTTGCAAATCCTTTATTAAATCCCCTCTAAATTTATATATAGAATGAGGAAAGCTTGCTATCAAAAGAAATTTCATCAAATTTAACTATTGTTTATATTCATCTAGCCATGCTTGAAACATCAATATAGACCATAATTGATATTGCCAGTTCCTTGAACCTGAAAGATGCTCTGCCCACATTTCTCTTACTATTTTTGGATAAAAAAACCCTTCTGATTGAAGTCTTGGTTCACTCAATAACTCTTCCGCCCAATCCAATAGAGGTCCTTGAAGCCATTCACCAATAGGAGCTCCAAAACCTTGCTTTGGTCTTTCAATTAATTCTCTCGGCACATGCTTGTAAAGAACTTCTCTTAGAGCCCATTTACCAACTCCATTTCTTAGTTTCATTGATTGAGGAAGCCTCCATGCAAATTCAAATACATTGTGATTAAGAAAAGGGACTCTCGTTTCTAGAGACACTGCCATGGCAGCTCTATCGACTTTAGTAAGAATATCATCAGAGAGATATGTCACAGAATCTATAGCCATCATCTTTTGAACAGGATCAATTTTTGAAGATATATCTATTGGAGATGAAAATATATTAGTACTTTCTTGAGCTCCAATAACTATACTAGATGGATCTTGAACACTAGATACCAGTCTATGGTATAGCTCATCTATATTCTCTGAATCAAGAATTTTGTAACCCTTCTGAACTTTATCATTTAATGTGAGCATATTAAGTTTTTGAAATGTAATGTTATCTAGTGTCTTGAAAGAAGAGTTCCATGATTTTGTCGGAATTTTATCAAGAGATTTGACGATGCCTTTTCTTATACCAATAGGGCATTTATTAATAAATTTCCAGTATCTGTTAGTCATTGTATATCTATTGTATCCACAAAATAACTCATCACCGCCATCTCCAGAAAGACTTACAGTAATATTCTTGCGAGCGAGCGAGGAAACCAGGAAAGTCGGTATCTGAGATGAATCTGAAAAAGGTTCAGAATAATTTTTTGCTATTCCTGGTATTACATCAAGAGCTTCCTTTGAGGTAACATATAGCTCTGTATGATCAGTTCGAAGGTGATGCGCTACCTCTTTAGCAAAGATTGCTTCATTATATTTTTGCTCATTAAATCCGATGGTAAAGGTTTGGATTGGTCTATCAGATATTGATTGCATCAATGCAACTACCGCAGATGAGTCTACTCCCCCTGACAAAAAAGCTCCAATTGGAACATCAGAAATCATCTGCTGTGATATAGATTTCTTAAGTACTTTTTCCAATTCATCTACAATATCATTATCTTTGCCTAATAAAGGATTCTCAATTCCTTTTTTAACTTCATCGAATGCTTTCCAGTAGCTATTCTTATTTATTGTTCCGTTATTAAGAGAAATGGTAAGAAGCGTGCCTGGCTCTAGTTTCATTATTCCGTTGAATATGGAATGAGGAGTCGGTATATAACAGAACCTCATATAAAGAGATAATGCTCCTCTGTCTATAACACTCTCGAACTGGGGATGTTCTTTCATTGCCTTTAATTCTGATGCAAAAATAAAAGCTTTTTGACCACCTTTTTTCTGCCAACCATAATATAGAGGTTTCTCGCCAAACCTATCTCTTGCTAATGTTAATTCATTAGATTTTTTGTCCCAAATAGCAATTGCAAACATACCACTCAAGAGGGGAAGTGTTTCTTTTATACCCCATGTATCAAAACATGCGAGAAGAGTTTCTGTATCAGAAGAGCCTTTCCAATAAAAATTAGGATTCTTTTTAAGAATTTTATTTCTTAAATCTGTATGATTATAAATTTCTCCGTTGTAAGTAACAACATATCTTCCAGAGGCACTTTTCATGGGCTGATGCCCTGATTCAGAGAGGTCTAAAATTGCAAGTCTTCGGTGTGCAAAACCAATTTTTTGATTATTATCATTCCATAGTCCGAAGCTATCAGGACCTCTGCTATATAACTTATCTGACATATTTTTAAGAACATGATTTGTTTCATCATTATTCTTAAAAGTACTACCTCCTATAAATCCAGCAATACCACACATTAAATTTATCTCTTAAAGCCTACTGCAAGCCAGTAGGGCATACCATCAAAAAATTTAACTTTTTCAAGACCAGCTGATTCAAGCATTAATTGAATTTCTAATTTTGTAAATCTTTGCTCTAATCTAGTTCCAAATCTATCCAAGGCATCTGTCCTCATTGTATAAAAACTTAAATTACGATAGGCACTTAATGGAAAAGAATCAATAGAATAATTACTAAAGCCAATTTTTTCTAATAATGCCGCTACTCTGGCTAAAGGCAAATAAACAAAAACAGCGATTAATTGACTGAGTAGATATCTTATAGGATGGGGCATTATACATATGACACCTCTAATATAATTGCTGATATTCCATAGAATACGAAACCACATAGGCCTATTGTCAAGCGCATAATAAAGATATACTAAAAAAGGAGCACCTGGCTTAAGCATGTCGACACAATTTTTAATGCCATCAGCTGTATTTGGAACATGATGCAAGACACCTAAAGAAATTCCAAAATCTTGAGTATTATCAGGTAGTAGCTCATCACCAACCCCTTTTGAATGGAAAATACAATTTTCTTTATCTTTTAAGTTATTTTTTGCTATTTTCAATGCGGAACTTGGATCAAAACAGTGAAGTGTATCTACTCTATCTGCAAGTAATTTTGCCCACCTTCCACTTCCACACCCCATATCAAAACCAATAGGATGTTTTGGTAGAGAGTCCCATGGAAAGATAGAAAAGTACCTATCAAAAAGCTCTTTATGCTCTTCATTACTTAAAGAACTCTGATCGAATCTCTCCCATTCATCACCGAACCCGTCTACAGTTTTTTTATGTTTATTTTTATTTTTATTCATAATATAAATAATTATAGTGCCTCATTAAGAAATAGTCTTTTCATAAGTCTCTCTATATAGAGAATGAATCTTATCTATATTATAGTTTTCACTAATAATTTGAGAGTTTTTTGTACCTATTTCATACCTTTTTTTAGAAGTTAAGCTACATATTTTGATAAGTCCATTAGCTAATGAGTCAAAATCTTTTATATTGCAAATAAACTCTCCACCCATCAACATGACCTTGGCATCACCAGCGTCTGTGCTAACGCATGGCAATTCATATGACATTGCCTCTGCTAAAACATTTGGAAAGCCCTCACTAATAGAATGAAGACAAAACACATCCATTGAAGAATAATAAGCTTCAAGACTATCTTGCTCATCAATTAAGATAATCTTATCCAGCATGTTGTTATCATTGATCATAAAATTAAGCTTAGAGTTATTTATATTAATGTCTCTTCCAATAATCATAAATCTTATATTCTCTATTTTTTTATCAACCAATGAAGCAGCCCGAACGAAGCTTTCATAATCCTTTAATGCATCAAACCTTCCTACAGAGCCTATAATGATCTCATGATCCAATATATGTAAGTCTTTACGAGTTTTTTCTCTAAGGTCTTCGTTTCTTTTAAGGTGTTGAAAATTATATCCATTTTGAATTATCACCATTTTTTTTTGTGAATATCCCATTGTAATGTGAGCTTCTTTAACTGAATAACCGCAGCAAATAATTTTATAAGGAAGAAAGTGGGACAATAAAGATAATAACTTTACAATAATAAAGGTTTGGCTGAGCGCTCCCTGAGGAATATCACAACCCCTTAGATTCCACACAACTGGAGCTCTTGTAGAAAATAGTGATGCAATAGATCCTAATAAATTTGCATGGTAAAGCCAGGTTTGTATGAGATTTGGCTTGATGTTTCTTATTAAGCGAATCATCTTAATTACAGCCAGTATGGGTGAAGTTATATTTTTCTTTACATCTAAACAATATATTTTGAATCCTTTTTTTTCTAAATTTATACCAATTTTACCGATATCTGATAAAGAAATAATAGTGATATTGTCTATATCTAGATTGTATAAAAGTAAGCGTTCGAGCATTTTTTCAGCACCGCCTATATTTAAACCCGTGATGATGTGAAGAATTTTCATTTGCTCTTTATAAATAAATTTTTAATAAAAACTAGAATAGAATATTTATATATTTTTAGATTTAAGGATAGTTTTAAAGAAAATGATATTTGATCAAAAATTTCATCTTTAAATCTTAAATAGCCGATTAATATTTTCTCAGATCTAGAAAATACATTAAACCTTGTTGACAGTCGATCATCACCCAATAGGCTGTACTTTCTTGCAGCATCTTTAATAATATAAAGATTATCTTTATTTTTAAGCATTCTTAAATATGCCAACCCTTCAAAACCCCTTAAATCAGAATCATATTTATATTTTAAAAAAGTTGATTTTCTTAACACAGGTAAACATTCTCCATAAGTCCCATTTTTAAGATAGTCATTTAACTCTAATTTAAATGATTGTTTAATATTAGCTCCCACGGACTTATCATTGTCTGAAACACATCTAAAGAAAAATCCATCTGCATCTGGAAAATCTGATATTGCCATATCAATACATTCTCTTGAAAAAGGCATAAGGGTATCATCAGAATCTAAGAAAACCAACCACTCATTCTTAGCATGACTGGCACCATGATTTTTGGCATGAGTTACACCCATGTTATTTGGAAGAGACTGATAGTGAAACTTTTTTGAGTCTAAAAAAATTTTATATTTGGCATGAACCATTTCATAAGTATTGTCAGACGAAGCATCATCTACTATTATTAGTTCATTATTATCTTCAAACTGATTTAAGAAAATAATTGAGCTCTCTATTGAATTTACAATAGTCTCTTTTCTGTTGAATGTTGGGGTGATGATGGAATACATAGTTAGATAAATAATGTGTTAATTTTTAAGAAGCAGCTTCATCTATATTTTCAGGTGTAACAATTACATACATCCAAGCCAACCAAACCCAAAAAACTAAGTAAGTTATATAAGAGCTACTCATTAAGATAACTAATATGCTTGAAACTATTAGAAAAATACTCCTTTTATACAAATTTATTATTAAAAGTAAAAATAAGAAAAAACCGATTAACCCTAGTCCAGAAATTAAAACACCCAAACCCGAAGAACCATAAGCATGATTTTCCCCTAATGCCGTTAGTCCGCTTCCAAACAAAACTTCTAATAAGCTTCTGTTAAAAACATTCTCAGGAGAGTATCGAGCTTGGACTGACGCATCTGAGGATAGTGATAAAATTCTTTCTTGAAGGTTTGCAATTTGTAATTCTCCAGTTGCATAATCTAAATTTTGAAAAAAGAAAGTAAAGCTAATAGCAAAGATAAACAAAACTGCATATATTAAAAATGCAGATCTTAGTTTGTAAAATGACCAAAAACCTATAAGAATAATGGATGCGAATACTCCATATAATGAGAAAGACAATATCATTGAAAGAATGCCGATAAATTCATATTTAGTGAAAGATTGAAAAATAAACCTAGTAGAAATAACTATGAACATCATAGCGCAATGACTTGTTGGCTCAAGAAATAAGCCAGCAGTCCTGTAACCCATTCCATTTTGAATTCTTGGGGCATCTCCCACAAATGCATGGTAATTAATTGGATTATCAAAAAGGATTATTGTTGCAAATTGAAGAAACCAAGAGCCAAGCAGGATTATTAAAACATAAAAGCTATATCTTTTTACATCTTGCTTATTAAAATATAAACATAGTAAATAAAAATATACCATCCCCATAGTTATGCCAATAAAGCCCTTTAAATCAATATTTATTATTAGGCCAATAAAATTAAAAAAAAGAAAAAAACAAAGAAAAATTATAATATTTGTCTTATTGACCTCTTTAAAATCTGTTTTTTTTATAAAAATTAAAGAAAATATGGCCAAAGAAAAAGATAAAACATCAAATATTTTAAATCCAAAAATATAAAAGTCCCAAAAGAAGGGTAAAAGCACCAAAGGAAGAAGAAAAAATCTTAAACTAATATTCATATTAAATAGCTATTAAATAGAAATAAATAAGTTATTGATTAAAAATGCAAACAATTAAGTTTCACCCGAAAGGCTCTTACTTGCTTTATTTTTACTAGCATCTTTGTCTTTAAAGTATTGTAAGTAATGAACACCATCTTTTTTTGGGTTATATGAATAATATATAGTTCTTCTGTCATTGGAACTAGAATTTCTAAGTGATCTATGAGGACACCTGCTACTAAATAAGACAATATCACCGGGGTTAATAAAAATCTTTTCAAAATCTAATAAGGCTTCTATTTCAGGTTTAAGATCAGGAGTGTTATTATTTTTTGTATTTTTTAGCAAGTCATTAAAGGAACCTTTATGCTCACAAGCTACCTCTAAGGGACCGTTATGTTCAGTCATTGAATCAATTGCAACGAGAATATTTACAAATTTATCAGAATAATAATGCCACCCATCTCTCTCTACTCCATCCTTATCAACCCAAGTAAAAATGCCATCGTAATGAGCAAAAAATCCCTCTCCACCTGGTGGTTTTGCATTATATTTGTCTTTAAATATTAAAAACTCTTCATTAAATAAAAGATTTAGAAATTCTAAAAAAGTATTATTTATATTTATTAAATTGGGTCCTTTATCATATATGCCTTCAATGCGTCTCAACTGACCTGATTGATCTTTATATACAGAAGTCCCATCAGATGAAATAATTTCTTGATATGCTGCCTCAAGTGCTTCTTTTTTAATAATATTTCTTGCTATGCAGTAACCTTTAGTTGCATATTCATCACGTAATTTATTTAAGTCAGTTTTCATAATTAAATATTACACTTTTATAGATTTTATTAGTTCATCAAAACCTTTATTAATATCATACATAAATTTAAAATTATTGTTAAAAATTTCAGATGGCATTGCCGAGAAGCTTCTTGTATCTGTTATAAATTTCTGATTTAAGTGGTAATTCACTTTTATTTTTTTATTAAACTGATTTTCATAGTTTTTAACTAAACATAAGATAATATCTTTGAATGAGATATTTTCATTTGAACAACATAATAAAATTGGTTTCACTTTAGATATATTTTCTACAACATGCATTAACATGGATGCAGCATCGGTAACATGTATGTAATTTCTTATATAAGATCCATCTGACACGATGCTTATTTCATTAGTAGTATGAATAATTTCTAGTATCTTATTGATGGCTCTTCTTGATTCGTTTCCAGAATTCGTCTGAGGCCCATAAACATTTGAAAATCTTAACGATGAACAATTGACATTATAATGACTTCTGTAAAAGCGAATTAGATTATCGCAACATGATTTAGCTAGATCATATGAAGTTAATGGCTCTTCTTTTGAAAGTTCAGTAATTGGTAGTTTTGGACTGACTCCATAAACAGTAACTGAACTAGCAAAAATTAAGATTTTTTCTGATGAAACAATAAGATTTAAAATATTATGAAGTGGTGAAATCCAATCATTAAAATAATTAATTTCGTTTTCTTTCTTAGAAGATACAGCCGTATTCCCTGCTAAATGAAATATTATGTCGCTATCTAGTACAAGCTTTTCCAAGCCTTTAAAATCTTTAGTAATATCTAAGCTAACATATTTAATATTACTGGTATTTCTCTTATGCCATTGCGATGACTTTAAGGCAGTGATGCTATAGTTGAATTTATTTAATTTTGATAAAAGCTCGATGCCTATTTGTCCAGAAGAGCCTATGATAAGTATCTTTTTCCTTGGGTCGATCATTATATATACTTGATAAATTAGGCTTTTACATAAAGCGCAGAATGGTAATATAAAAACTGTCCATAACATTGCTCATCTTTTTCGAGCTTAAATCCTTTAGGGCGGAATGAATTTAAGTATTTATTTTGTTGCTTGCTTACCTCATCAGTATTAAAGATATTAATTACTTCTTTGCATAATCCCATATCTAAAGCAGCTAAATATTGCGATTTATTATCTAAATTTATATCAACAGTCTCAGGGTCATATTTACATATTGCGTTTTTTGAATAAAACATTTTTGAGTTTTCTTCAATAAATTTAAGATAGTCTTTTGCTGTATCTGTTTGCATTTCCTGAAATGAGTCAATATTTATTGTCAGGTCTATACCCATATCCTTAAGTTTTTGCTTGTCTTTTGACAAACTTTCATAATCGGTAATATTAATGAACTCAAGTTTTGTATATTGCTCATCTGTTAGCACTTCCCTAAGAAAGTTTGATGATATTTCTAGCATCCATTCTAGATCAATTATGTAATATTTCTTTATATTATTAAAATTTTGAATTATGGAATGTGGCAACCTTCCAAATCCAGCTCCAATCTCCACTATATTATCAACATCTTTTAACTGAGGGTATAGAAAGAACATTTCATCACAAGCCAATAAATAATCAATATCAATATTCTTATCGTAAAAATTTATTTCAACCGGTGCTCCTAGACCTCTTTTATCTATGTTTCCAAGAAAATGGTCTAAGCCATCGCCCACAGAGGCTTCTTTATTAAAAAAATATTTACTATTACGAATCTTTATATCAAGATATTTTGAAAACTCAAATAAAATTGACTTGTAGTATCGCGATGAACGCTCAAGAGGATCCCAAGAAGCAAGCTTTCCATTAAAACCTCCTATAGACCTGAAAGTTTTTATGTCATAGTGCATTTTAGAAGAATCAACCTCTAGGGATTTATTTAAGTCCCATAAATTTAGCTTTTCTGTCATGTCTTTTTTTATATAGAAGTTTTGGAATAATAATCACCAATTTTGAACTGGATACCTTGAGAATAACTTGAGGAGGCTTCTGGTTCTTTATAGACTGATAATGGAATGACCCTAAAATCAAAACTTACTCGCGTTTTATTCTCTTCGTTAATTACATTTCCATGCTTTAATCCGGAATCAAAGATAAGAAATTCACCAAAATCAATATTTACTGGAGAATAATCTTCTTTATCAAACTCACTTTCAATCCAAATTGAATTAGAGTTAATTGCCTTGGTAATAGGCACCCAAATATTAATTTCTTCAAGTGGATGATTGTATTCCCTATCTCTATGCCAATCACCAACTGCCTTATTGCCTGGAAATGCAACTCTCAGAGTTGGCCTGTTCTGATAAACTAGATCTTCATTAAAAACTTCTTTGGCGATAAACTTAACAAATTCATCGAAGCGTGATAAAAAAATTCCTCTATTATTAATATGATCTTCGGAAAAATCATAACCTTTATCAATTTTATATAAAATTTTATATATATCTTGACTTTGATCATTATCAACAGATATTTCTTTTTTGGGAAGTATGGACTTGTTAACTACATTATGAATATCTTCGATTTTATGATCTTCGCTATTTAAGATACCTTGAAATAAATCTTGGAAATTGAATAACTCTTTATCATAAACATGAGTTAATTTTTTATTAGTTATATCTAACACGCCTACTCCTGAATAAACCAAACAATATTCATAGATTTTATCATAAAAAAAATTATGGAGCCTGTAAAAAATTAACTAACTTCTTTATAGATAAGTCACTTGAAAACAATTCTTTGTTACCCAAGTTTATTCTTTTTTTATTTAATCTTTTTAAAACTATATTTGATAAAATTAAATATATTTCTTTGTTTCCTCGCAAAAAAGATCCAAAAATACCATGTAAAATCCTACTATAAATATAAAAACTGTAATAAACGTTAAAAAAAAATTTAAATTTCATGAAACGTATTTTTGTATCTTGATTAAAGATTGTATGTAATCCTCTTACAAAATTTGGATACTGTTCCTTCCATGATGTGGTGAAGCGAATTCTGGATAACCTTTCTTTTTCAATAAGTTTTGAAGCGGAAATACTCGTTCCCTCTTGCCGGACAACAAAAGGCTCAAGTGAACTATTAGAATTTATATTTCCCAATATTCCAATAGAGTATGTCAAATGCCTCTCCCAGAAAAACATATATTCTATTGGATATGATGACGTAACATTAATATTTTTTTTGAAGTTTACTGTCTTGTGGATTGCATAAAAAAAGTAATCACTAGGAAAGTCTTTTATTGTCTTTTTTAACCTTTCTGTAGTTTTCATTTTAGAAAAATTACTAAAATCAAATGTTTGTAATTTTTGAAACTTTATTTCACTCCCATTCATATACATTTTTGAGTCCAATTCTTGGGAGCCACTCTCTATTGAGAACCTGTAATGAGACAATGCCAGTGTTTCAACTTGTTTATTTTTTTTAAAGAACTCTATGGCTTTTCTTAGATTTTCAATCAAAACAAAATCATCATTATCAGCACAGATCATATATTCCGTTCTTATCGAACTTACCGCATCGTTAAATTTGTTTACGAAATTTTGAAGGCTAATGTCTTCTGGATATTCTTTGTATGAAATATTTAAGTCTTTGTATTTAGAATTTATTAGAAGATTTTTAGTAAAACTTTTATCTTTATCTCCGTCAGCAATCAATATATTGAAAGGACATTTTTCTTCTACCATCCAATCTAGCCATCTTTTAGTAAAATTTTTTCTATCCTTTAAACATAGGAGGATTGTTAGATCTTCCATTTATTTATGTGAAAATAAATTAATAGTATTTTTAATACCTTGCTCAACATTACCTTTAAACCGGAAGCCAGTATTTTTAAACTTTTCATTTGATACATCATAGGAAAGCTGATTCATAATTTCACTATCAACAAACTCTATTTCTAACTCAGGTATAAATTTTGTTATAGCATCTGTAACATTCCTAACTGTTAAATTCTCAGTAAGAACGTTATATACCTCTCCATTAAATAAGTTTTTTTCAATTACATGAACAAAGCTTTCAATGGCATCATTTAAATCTAAATAAGGTCTCTTTTGATCATAGGCAGAAGACCAAACAGTTACTGGCTTACCAAAAGCAGCTTGCCAACAAAACTTATTTACTGCTGTATGAAATCTCATACCTATAGAATGACCATAAATTGTTCCAAATCTAAAACATACAGCCTGAAGACCATCTTTGTATAAATCTTGTATTAAGTTTTCCTCTCTTAGTTTTGTTGTTGCATATGGGCTTTGAGGGTTTAATTCATCTAAAGAACAGTCTTCTGTTACAACCTCAGCTTGAGTACCATAAACACTTGTGGAGGAAAGAGTAATCAGTTTTATATTATTTTTAAGACATGTATTTGCAATACTCTCAGTGCAGTCATAATTGTTAAACTCAACTTCTTCTGAATTTCCAAAACTTCCAGCAGCATCAGTTATAGCTGCAAGATGAATAACATATTTTACACTATCTACAATAGAATCAAGGTCTAATGTCCTAATATCACCCTCAATAAAGGTATATTTAACTCCACGGGGTAAGTTAAAAAGAGAGGGAAATCTCTGGCTAGAGAGATTATCAATCATGATTATCTCCTTTAAATTTTCTATCTTTTCTGGTAATTTTCTTATTAATGACGATCCAATATGTCCCAAGGCACCAGTTACTAGTATTTTCATAGGTATTTTATAATTTAGTTACAATCTGTTGTATTTTATATGCAAATAAAATAATTATTTCACTTATTTATTATTTTATTTCTGAATTCAATGTAGTCATCAAAATTTCTTATGTAATCAGACTCTTTATACTCTTGGTCACAATATACATTTATCATAGTATGATCTAACCCATATTCTTGATGAGCCCAAATGCCAGGGGGTATAAGCAAGCCTTGGCTTGAAGTATTTAGGTTGTATTTAGTTTGGGTTTTTCCATCATTTACAATGACATCCAATGAGCCCGATAAACACACTAAAAACTGGCTACAATCTTTATGAGCATGATTTCCTCTATTTGTATTAATTGATGATATAGAAAAAATTCTTTTGATTGAAAAAGGCATGGCACTTTCCGAGACTACAGTCATTAAACCTCTATCATCATGTATCCTTTGAACTGAAAGCAACTCAACATTCTCTAATAAAAAGTATTTTTTCTTAGTCATTATTGACTCTGCTTTTGATAAAATCCTTGAGCTTAGGGTGCAATAAATCCCTAGGGGATATCTCAGGATTGACTGATGGCCAGTTTATATTAATATCTTCATCATCCCAAGCAATTCCAAATTCATCATCATGATCATAGAATTTTGATACTTTATAATGAAGATCTGCAGTATCAGATAAGACACAAAAGCCATGAGCAAAACCATTTGACATATATATCTGTTGAGGGCCTTTATCACTTAAAATAAAGCTCTTGTGTTGACCGAAAGTTTTTGATCCGACCCTTACATCAACTACAACATCAAATACTTCTCCGCTCATAACTGTCATTAACTGTGATTGCGGATTATTTATAGTGAAATGAAGTCCTCTTATAACGTCTTTATTTGATCTTGATTGATTATCTTGAACAAAAATATCATTAATTCCAAAACTTGAGTACCTTTCTATATGATATTTCTCAAGGAAAAAACCTCTATTATCTTCAAATTTTGAAAGAGAAAATACCTTAACTTCATTTAGAAAAGATTCTACTAATTTCATTAGTTGTTAAAAAAAGATTTGATTTCAGAGCAAACTTTTTCCGCTTCAGATATTGGTAGCTGTGGATACATTGGCAATGATATTATTTCATTACATATAGATTCGGTTACTTTAAGAGTTGATGCAAGTTCAATATTATTTAAATAAGCTGGTTGAAGATGTATTGGCTTAATATAATGAATTCCAGCAAAAATAGATTTTTTACTTAAAAAATTTATTAATTCATCTCTTTGTTTAGTCTTACATACATATAAGTGAAATACATGATCGCAAGACTCTCTTCTCATAGGCGTTATAAGATCCTGACAATCTATTTGATCATAAATAGCAGCAATTTCTTTTCTTTTATTGTTATCTTCATCTAAGTGGGGTAATTTTATGTTTAAAATAGCTGCTTGAATTTCATCTAATCTTGAATTCCTTCCTTTTATTTCACTTATTCTATCTTTCCAACCATACTCTCTAATCATTTTCATTTTGTCAGCAAGATCTTTATTATTAGTAGTTATTAAGCCTCCATCGCCAATTGCCCCTAAATTTTTTGTTGGGTAGCAGCTAAATGTGCCCACATCACCAATACTTCCTAGACGCTCGTTTTTAAATTTTGCTCCATGGGCCTGAGCAACGTCCTCAATCAAAAATAATCCATATTCTGTACAGAAGTTTTTAATACTATCTATTTGAGCAGACTGGCCATAAATATGAACAGCAATAACTGCTTTAACATCCATTGAAAATGCATTTTTAAGTAAACTAGGATCCATTGTAAAGAAATCTTTTTCTAGATCTATTACAACAGCCTCAGCTCCAGTTGACTCAATGCCGGCGATGGTAGCCACTGCGGAATGAGAAACTGTTATTACTTTGTCACCGTGGCCGATACCCATCGAACGGAGTGCTATTTCAATAGCGTCTGTTCCGTTTGCAACTCCAATAGCTGAATTAACACCAATATAATTTGCAAAATTTTCTTCTAATTGCTCAACTTGGCTACCTAAAATATATGAAGAACTATTTAGAACATTAGAAATAGCTTCATCAATTTCATTTTTATATGCTAAATATTGTTCTTTGGGATTAGCGCAATAAATCATATTCCAACTTCAAAAAAAGGAAGATGAGTTATCCATTTAACATCCTTATTAATAGAGCCTTTTTCTTTTTCGATAATTTCATTAGCATGATTCCAAGCAAATAGAATTATTACATCAGGTATATTTTCTTTAAAATATTCATATGATTTAACAGGTATATGCTTTCCTGGAGTAAGAGTATTTTGTTTTATAGGGGTTGTATCGGATATAAAATCAATCAAATCAGGACCAATACCACAGTAATTTAAAATCGTTGTGCTTTTTGATGTCGCGCCATAGCCCGCAACAGATAGACCATTATTTTTAGCATCTGTTAATATTTTCAATAGTCTTGTTTTTGATAGCTCGCAGTTTTCTTTAAATTTTTCGTATGTAGATGGTTTATCAAAATTATTATCTAGTTCGTTTTGAACAATTTCATTAACTATGGGTTGAATATCTCTAGCGCCTTTTTTTGCAAAAACATATCTCATTGAACCGCCATGCGTTTCTTGAGGAAGTAGATTGATAAGTTCAAACCCATGGTTTCCAAAAATATTTTTAACAGAAATAGCAGAGAATATATAAACATGCTCATCATATATCTGATCATAAGAAACTTTTTCCAACATACTTCCAAGATATGGGTCTTCAAAAATTAAAACCCCTTTATCATTTAATAAATTGAAGGCACCCTTTGCAATATCATTTAAGTCCGGTAAATGACACATGACGTTTGCAGATATAATTGCACTTGCTTTTCCATAATCATTAACGATCTGTTTAGAGGTTTCATAACCAAAGAAACTTACTTGGGATTGAACTCCGAAGCTTCTTGCTACCTCTACAACATTTGCAGAAGGATCCACTCCCAAGTGTTTGATATTTTTTTTAGCAAAATTCTCAAGCATAATTCCATCATTACTGCCTATTTCCACAATAAAATCATCTCCTTGTTGCGAATAATTTTCTAGAACCCAGTCTGCGTAACCTTTAAAGTGAATTTGCATAAATTTTGATTGTCTAGAAAAAAATGCATACTCATCATGGAACATTTGCTCTGCGTCTGGTTGCTCCACTAGCTGAAGAGAAAAGCAAGAACTACAGAATGCAGGTGACATTTCAAAATGATACTCATCCTCTACTTTCTCTTTTAAGAAACCATTTGCTATAGGCATTTTTCCATAAGTCATGAACTCTCTTAAGCCCTCGTTGCAGACTCTACATTTATCAATTTTCATTATTTATAAGCTCCTTTATATAATTATAATAATTCCCACTAGAAAAATCTTTAATATTATCTCTTACTTGAGCTACTGAAATCCAGCGATTATTTAAGGCTATTTCTTCCAAGCAGGCAATCTTTGTGCCTGTTCTGTCTTCAAGAATCTGAACGAACTGACTAGCTAAAAGTAATGACTCATGTGTACCAGTGTCTAGCCATGAGAAACCTCTTCCTAAGATAGTACATTCTAAATTACCATCTTTTAGATACATTTTATTTAAATCTGTAATTTCTAATTCGCCCCTATCAGAGGGTTTAAGAGATTTAGACATCTCTACACACTTATTATCATAAAAGTATAAACCGGTTACAGCTATGTTTGATTCAGGATTTTTTGGCTTTTCAACTAAACCAGTAACTTTTCCATTTGTATCTATATTTGCAACACCAAACCTGCTTGGATCTTTTACTTGATAACCAAAAATTAATGCTCCATCTTTAAGGTTTTGACCTTTTTGAAGAGCTGATGAAAAATCATGACCATAGAATATGTTATCACCAAGAATCATACAGACATTCTCTCCATTAATATGCTCTTCACCAAGAATTAATGCCTCAGGAATGCCGCGAGGATTATCTTGAATTTTGTAAGAAAGGTTTATGCCAAATCTTGATCCATCTCCTAATAAGTTCTCATATAAATTAATATCTTTTTTTGTTGTGATTATTAATATATCTTTTATATCAGTCAACATTAGTACTGATATTGGATAATATATCATTGGCTTATCGTAGACAGGTAATAAGTGTTTAGAGAAAATCTCTGTTATTGGATACAGTCTGCTTCCAAGACCTCCAGCTACTATTATTCCTTTCATAAAATACCTACCTCTAAGCAATTATGTAATATTAAATTTGAATCCTCTTCTGTCAAATAATTTTTATAAACGCCAATATTTTTTTTCGATAGTTCTGGATCATAGTTTGACTTCACCAAATAGTCTATGTCAAGAAAATCACATAATAACTTATATTCCTCATCGTAATTTTGAACAAATTTTTCAAATTTAATATGCAATATTGATTCATGAGACCATTCATTGTTAGAAATATGCTTCATTATGGAATTATGGTAATTAATAAAATCTGATACGCTTCCTCCATACAAATTTATGTTTTGAGTATAAATATCTCTGGGATCTCTTGAAACTACAATAGTTTTTCTTTTGCTCCCAAAATACTGTGTTGAGGATAAGGGAGACCAAAAACTGCCAGCTTGATCGAATATAAAACCCTGCTTATCTTTTGGATACGCAGAATTTTCAAAGAAAAGTGAAGATATAAAATCTTCAGCCTTTTTCATAAATTCATCATGTGTTACTGGAATTGGTTTTTCAAGATTGCTAAACTTTGGAAGACGTCCATTCATATATCTAATCCAATCGAAAGTATTTAAACTTAAAAGGTCTCGTAAATGGGTAATCTTAAAAGAACAAGATGTTATTTCTTGAATAAAATTATTTACTTCTTTATTGTAATTAGGAATCCTGGATGAGAAATGATAGCCAAGTTTAGGAGGAAGAGATAATTTTTTGCTTGATTTACCTAGTCTTTTTGCAAGTTCAATAAACTGAATAATTGCATAACTAGATTTATCAGGATGAAACTCGCTTGTTAGAGATTTGTGTAAACAGGATAAACCATCTTTTTCTTGAATTAATCTAAACTCTTGCCCACCTAATGGTTCAAACATGTCATTACGTGAAGAAAGATAGTCCTTTATAGCTCCACTTCCAGAATTTCCTGATCCAAGAATTATGATTGGTTTAGCTTTCATTGATTAAGAGATCTTTCTAAAATGCCATCCATATCTTTGATTGAAATTTTTACTAAGCTATTCTTGGCGCGCGCTTTAGTAAACATTTGTCCTTTTAATTTTTTCAATGAATCTATGTCGTTAATATAGGATTTAAAAATATTTAAAACATCTAATTTACTGAAAAAAACTTCAAAGAAATTGATCAAGTCATTTCCAGATTTTTCATCACCTAACAATCTTTTAGCAAGATAATTGAACCTACCATCATCTTGATCTAAATTAATTTTTAGTATCTCTCTCATTGAAAAAGCACAAGCAATCCCATGCGGAACATTGAAATGTGATGATAGTGGATAGGAAATTGAATGACACATAGCTGTTCTTGTTTGGCTTATTGCTATGCCTGCAAGCATGCTACATTCTGACATGTCGGATCTGGCATCTTCATTGTTTTCATTTATTATCAAAGGTAATGCTTTAAAGCCTAACTCCAATGCCCTGAATGCAATGTCTAAAGTATATGCAGATGCATTAATGTTCCAAATAGATTCGCAGGCCTGATTAATAGCATCGAGCCCAGTTGAAAGAGTGATAATCTTGGGCAAGTCCTTGCATAGCTCTGGATCTATAAATGAGGCCACTGGAAATAAAGAATAATGATCTAATGAATATTTTTTCTTATCAACATGATCCCAAAAAGTTGCAAAAGGTGTCATTTCTGCTCCTGTTCCAGCAGTTGTTGGAAGTGTAAAAAGGGGAATAGGAGGATCTGAAATATTGATATCAGCAGAGTTTATTAAATCTTTTATCGATATAGATTTATCTTTAATACGCATTGAGACTGAAATGGCCTTTGCAGAATCAATAACACTCCCTCCTCCAAAAGCAATAATGGCATCAAATTTTTCATTTTTCATCAGATCAATTTGTTTTTGGATATCTATAAGGGTTGGACTTTCTTTAACAGTATCCAGCCAAAGGATTTGCTTATCTATTATAAGTTTTTGTAAAATTTTATCTTTAGTAAACTGTTTCCTGCCCCTAGCAGAGCAAACAACTAAATATTTTTTAGAGCCCAATAGATCTTGGAGGTTTGAGCGAATACCTTCACCAAAATGTATTTGCACTGGATTGTAGAAATTATATAGAGCGTTTGAGGTCATAACTATTTTCGTAAACAGTTTATAAATAGTTCTTTATTTTGTTTTGGTGATTCCTTTGGCCTTCCTAAGTCCTTTCGTGCTCCGGGAATGATATGGATTTCCATAAATGAAGGTCCTTGGGAATTAAACATCTCTTCTATTCCATTTTTTATATTATCTAGGGTAAAGATAGGCCCAATTATTTTTTTATACCCACATGCCTCAGCAATTTTAGTAAAGCTAATATCAAGCCCCAGAGTTGGCTGACCGCCAACTGAATCGTGGACGCCGTTATTTAAAAGGATATGCTTGTATTTTTTAGCATCACTTGTACCAATGCTTGCCATTCCTCCAAGATGCATTAGCGCTGCGCCATCTCCATCAAGGCATATAATATCTTTTTCTGGTTTTGATAGGGATATGCCTAAGGCTATTTGTGACGCGAAACCCATTGATCCTACAGTTAAGAAATCTTGAGTATGTTCTTGATTGAAATTTTCTCTAGATTCGTATAATTCCCTTGAGATCATACCTGTACTAGAAATAATAAAACTATTTTTTGGGATATTTGAAGTTATGTATTTGATAACTTCTTCACGGGTTAAGTTAACTTCTATATTTTTTTGTTCTTCTTTTTGATCTAAATCAGATTTACTAAAAGTATCTTTGGTAACTAAGATTACTACAGGACCTCCTATATTTTTAGCTTCTGAACTAGCCCATTCTGCTTGCTCTTTAGCTTTGACTGGGTCGAGGGAGAGAATCTGATATGGAACTTCCATTGCTTCAAGCATTCCTGGAGTTACACGGCCCTGTTTGACGTGTTGCGGCTCATCCTTGAAATTTTTTATATTTGGATTACCTCTCCAGCCAACCATTAATACCATGGGAACTCCATAAACCTCTGGGTCTGCTAGAGATAAAAGTGGATTGACAGCATTTCCTAGTCCTGAGTTCTGAAGATAAACTAATGAGATGTCGCCTGTAGCAAGATAAACTCCTGTTGCAAGAGAAACTGCAGCTCCTTCACTTGTCGTGATAACATGCTTTTCCTTTGGGAGACAAATGTCTGCATATTTACAAAATTCTTTTAGTAATGAGTCAGGAACCCCTGCAATAAAGTTAATACCTACTTTTTTAAGAGAATTATAAAAAAAATCTGGTGAGATCATTATTTTGTACCGGGAATTAATTCTAAAACTTCTTTAATAGGCATCATATTATCATCGGCCTCTTTTGATCTATTATTTTCTAATATAGAAATCGCTGTTTTTACCATTGCGGGATATGCGCTTCTTAATAATTGATTTGCATAAATTACTATATTTGCACCATGATCAATTAACTCGCTCTCTTTAACAGACGAGTAGCTAGAAGGAACAACAACGAGAGCTTTTCTGTTAGGAAATTTCTTATATAACTTGCAAAATTCAAATATTTCATCGGGATTTTTTTGCCTGCTATGAATCATAATACCATCAGCTCCAGCTTCTAAATATGCCTCTGCTCTTTCAATAGCATCATCCATTCCTTGGTCCAGAATTAAGCTTTCTATTCTAGCAATAACCATAAAGTCATCTGAAATTTTTGCACTCACTCCAGTTCTTATCTTGTGACAAAAATTTTCAATGCTATCTTGAGTTTGCTCTACATCTGTCCCAAAAAGTGAATTCTTTTTTAAACCTGTTTTATCTTCAATAATAACTGCAGATACTCCCAAGCGTTCTAAGGTTTTTACAGTAAAAGAAAAGTGTTCAGCCTGTCCTCCAGTATCAGCATCATAGATTATAGGCTTTGTCGTAACTTCTATTACCTCATTTAATCCAGCCATTCTTTCTGAAACATCAACAACTTCATTATCTGGCTTTCCCTTTGCTGTAGATGAAGTCAAACTACTTGCCCACATTCCATCAAATTCTTTTTTTCCATTGGTGGTATTTATAGATGCATTTTCGATAACAAGACCGCTCAATGCATTATGGATGTCTAAAAAGCGGACTATTTTTTTTGCTTTTAACATTCTCTTTAAAGATTTCATTCTTACTTCAGGAGATGTCCCAATTTCTTTCATCGCTAGATGAAGGTTTGTTGATGAAATGCCTTCGGTGTATGGAATTTCAACTAGCTCCCCTCCCCATTGTTTAAGTGCATTAATAACCCTTAATCTAGTCTCTTTCTGAATGCCCTCTCTCCAATCATCACCATGAAGAACGAAATCAGGCTTAATCTTTTCCAAATTTGGAACATAGTCCAATGTTTCCTGAGGAATGACCCTGGAGACCCCTTTGATATTTTTAACGATTATAGAGCGCTGCTCAAACGTCATAAAAGGGACTCTCTTATAGCTTGCAATAGCTTCATCGGTTAACAAGCCGACAACTATAGTTCCTAAATCATTAGCTTTATTTATTATATTTATATGCCCTGGATGAATTAAATCACAACTTAAGCCTATATATACAGTTTTATTATCTGTAGGTGAGTTCATTTATTTTATTTTTCCTTTATGGTTTAAGTTTTGAAGAAGGCGCTATTATCTATAATATAGTCAGCAAAAGCAAAGCTTGCTGTAAATGCTGGAGAAATAGCGTTAATTATATGAGATGATTTTTTTTCTTCTATTACAATGAAATCTTGAACCAGTTTTTTTTCTGTTAGATTATATAGCTGAGGTCGAATTCCTACTTTAGAACTCTTTTCTATATGATCAAGAGATAGGTTGGGGATGATAGATTTTGCTGCTGCAAGAAACTTAGAAGGCATCCACTCTAAAGCTTGGTCAATTGTATAATTGCGCATTTTTTTATCAATTAACATTTGGTTTAGCATGTGATAAGCAAACTCCATTGACATTTTAGGTTCAATTTTTTTAAATCCCTCATAGTTCTCCCTTCCAAGTGCTGGCGTTGCTGTAGGGCCTAAATAAGTTTTTCCTCCAAAACCAGGTGTAATATGCACCCCTAAAAAAGGAACTTCTAAGTCAGGAACGGGGTAAATATTTGTATTAAATTTAAATGGGGCGTCCTTTTTAAGTTGCCAATAGCTACCCTTGAATGGCAGCATTGTAAATTCTTTTCCAACGCCAAACTTATGAGCAACACGATCGGAATGAAGTCCAGCACAATTAAAAATGAAATCATATTCTATAGTAGACTTATCAGATAATATAATTCCATTTTTTTCCTTATTGAGCTCCCAATTGTCTTCAAAAAAATGAAAAATTACTCCCTTTTTTATAAGATTTTCTTTAAGTCTATTTACCACAAGAAGAGGGTTTACTACACAAGTCCCTGGGCTCCATAGAGCCCTTCCGGAACTTGAATAGCTATCTGGAGCTAGTTTATAAAACTGTTTTTCATCAATCAACTCTACTTTAGCGCCATTAGCTATACCTCTATTTAAAAGGACATCCAATTGGCTATCAAGTTCTAATTTTTGAGGTGTAATAATTTTTCCACAATCAATAATGGGTAATTTTTCGTCAGCACACCAACTTTTAAGTCTTTTTGCACCATCCACGCAAACTTTTGCTTTTAGCGATCCTGGTTCGTAATACAACCCGGCATGAAGTACGCCACTATTTCTGCCAGAGGTATGTTGTCCAACTTTAGATTCTTTATCTAAAATTGAAACTGATAAGCCTGGAAACCTCTCAATAATTTGATTTGCCAGAGAAAGGCCGACCATTCCCGCACCAATAATACAAATATCAGATAAATTTTTTTGAATCATTTCATTAGTCCATTTGTGTTAATTTTTTAAAAGAATTACTTTTCTTAATTAGCTCTTCATAAGTTCCAAATGATTTAATTGATCCTTCATGCATCTCAAATATTAAATCACACTTCTTAACTGAATGAATACTATGAGAAACCATTAAAATAGTCTTCTCCTTATCTTTTAATATATTTTCTATTATTTTGCTTTCTGTTAGATTGTCCAAGGCGCTAGTTGCTTCATCTAAAATTATTACAGGTGACTGTTTGTATAGAGATCTAGCAATGCCTATTCTCTGTTTTTGGCCACCAGATAAATTTGAACCATTTTCACCTGCAATTGAGTCAAATTTTTCTGGTAATGACTCTATAAAATCTAATATAAGAGCATCTTTAGCTGATCTTACTAATAAAGATTTATCTATATCTTCATAAGAATTATGCTGAGTGATATTATCGGCAATAGTTGAGTCTGTTAAATAGACACTTTGCGGAACATGAGAAATAATTGAGTGCCATAAATCAATAGCAGATTTAGAGTCTACAGGCATATCATCCAACCAGAGAATTCCTTTATCTGGATGAAGAAGACCTAAGACTACGTCCATAAGAGTGCTTTTGCCACAACCCGTTGAACCTACAAAAGCAACACAATGATTTTTAGGAATAATTATACTTATATCTTCTATTGCATTTAAAGACTCACCCGGATAACCAAAAGTTAGGCCATCGAGTCGGATCTCTTTATTTATTGATAAATCACCTGAATTAACATTATTATTTTTTAGTTCAGCTAAATTATTTTCTAAAATTTTAACTACATCTTCAAGAGGAGCGATATTGCCTGTCATAGTAGCCCAACTTCCATAAACCTGTTGAAATGCCGGCAATAATCTCTGAGCAGCCATAGCTATAGCTCCTAACATGGCAATGACTGCAAAGCCTGATGTGCCAGAACTAAAGAAAAATGCTATTGATACTATAGTTATAATACCTACAGCCTCTAATAAATACCTTGGTAGGTTAGACAAAATTATTATTGCAGCTTGTGATTTTCTTAAGCTAATATCAATGCTATTATACCTTTGCTCATATATCCTGTAAGACTTATTTATGATGATATCCCTTATGCTAGAAAAACTCTCATTTGATATTCTTAAAATATCATCTCTTTTTACTGAGATATTCTCACTATCTGATCTTAATAATTTGTAACAGAATATAGATATAAGAATATATACAAGAGCAAGAGTGCTAAATGAAATTAGCACCATACCCGGATTCAATAGCATTAAAAAACTAATAATAAATAAAATTAATAGCGAAGCAGAAATTAATTGAAGAGCGGGTTGAATTGTTCTATATATAACATCCTCGATTTTTGTAGTGATAACACTAAGTGTTTCATTAGAATTTGTTATTTTATGCTTTATAAAATCTTGCGACAAGGAGCTTTGAAAAACTTTTATGCTAATTTCTGAACCTGCAGAAAATGCCATTTTTGTATTAAAAATTAATTGTGCTATTCTCAAAAGACTAGAAATAATAACAGAAAGAAGAAATGCTACAGTTAATGGCGCAATAAGCTCATCAGCAGTCTCATAACCAAAATATTTAAAGAAAGGGCCAATCACTTCATTATCTAACATTATCTCGGGTGCTGTTAATACTGCCAAGAATGGCAATACAGCACCAATACTTATAACATCTGCTAATGAACTTACAACCATCAAGCAAATTAAAAAAATAAATTGAATTTTTCTAGAAATCTCAAAATGAGAGAATAAAGTTTTTATAAGAGCTAGATTTGAGTTCATTCTTGATGCCTGTAATTTTTATAACTTTCATTGTTAATATTTTCCACCCATTCAAGATTATTAAGATACCATTTTATAGTTTTTTCAATTCCCGTTTGGAAGTCATGTCTTGGCTCCCATCCTAGTTCAACATTAATTTTTGAGGCATCTATAGCATATCGAAGATCATGGCCAGGCCTATCATTCACAAAAGTAATTAGGTCCTTGTAGCTTTTAATTGTGCTTTTACCATCTAATAAGTAATTATTTTTCGAGATAGGCATAGCTTTATCAAGATAGTTACATATGGATGTAACGATATCTATGTTTTTTATTTCATTATTGCCCCCTATGTTATACGTCTCTCCAATAGCGCCATCTTTGATGACCTTGTATAGAGCAGATGCATGGTCATCAACATACAACCAGTCACGAATTTGGTCTCCCTTACCGTAAACTGGAATATTCTGTCCTTTTAATGCGTTCAAAATAGTTATAGGTATAAGCTTTTCTGGAAAATGAAATGGCCCATAGTTATTTGAACAATTCGTTATAAGTATCGGTAGATTGAATGTCCTATGCCATGCACGCACTAGATGATCAGAACTTGCCTTAGATGCAGAATATGGAGAGCTGGGAGAGTAAGATGACTCTTCAGTAAATAGTAGGTTGGTGAAACCAAGATCACCGTAAACCTCATCAGTGCTAATATGATGAAACCTAAAATTTTCTTTCGAATCTTTATCCAGGCTTTTAATATATTCTTTTGAAACCTCTAGAAGAGCATATGTTCCTAATATATTGGTTTTAATAAATTCATCAGGTCCGTCTATAGATTTGTCAACGTGACTTTCTGCAGCTAAATGCATTACTCTATCCGGCCTAAATTCTCTAAATACATTTGTGAGTGCAGCTTTATTACATATATCAATTTTCCTAAAGAAATATCTAGGATTTGAAGAAACAGAATCTAGATTCTGAAGATTGCCTGCATAGGTAAGTTTGTCAATATTAATTACGGTATCTTGACTGTTCGACATTATATATCTTATTAGTGCTGATCCTATGAATCCTGCTCCACCAGTAATTAATATTTTCATTTATTATTTTTTATATACCAAGGCATGGACTTAGAGATGCCCTCAGCAACAGTATATTGAGGAGAATAACCTAAATATTTTTTTGCTTTATCAATACAAGCCTGCGAATGTCTGACATCTCCATTACGAAAGTCTTTAAAAATAGGTTTATTAGATATATGAACTTGGCTAAAAGATAAGGAATTTTTAATGAGTCCATATAAATCTATTAATGATGTTCTATCTCCTACTGCAATATTATAAACATTATTTTTTGCTTCATTATCTGCCAATGCAGCTAATATATTTGCTTGGACCGCATTTTCAATAAAACAAAAATCGCGGCTAGTTTCCCCATCGCCATTTATAAAAACATCTTCTCTGTCAATCATTGCTGCCGTCCATTTTGGTATAACTGCAGCATAGGCCCCATTGGGGTCTTGCCTTCTTCCAAAAACATTAAAGTACCTTAGGCCTATTGACTTAAAACCAAAAGATTGTGCATAAACTCCTGCATATAATTCATTAACATATTTTGTTACGGCATAAGGAGATAAGGGATTTCCTATAACCCCTTCGACTTTAGGTAAATCTTTATGGTCACCATATGTTGAGCTACTTGCAGCATATGTAAAGCTTTTCACTTCAGCATTTTTTGCTGCTTCAAGCATATTAAGGAAGCCTGAAATATTAGATGAATTAGTTGCTATTGGATCTGCAATAGATCTGGGAACTGAGCCAAGTGCTGCCTGATGAAGTATATAATCAGCATCTTTACATATAAGATTACAATCATCTATATTAGTAATATCTCCTTCATAAAATTTAAAATTTTTCCATTGTTTTTTAGTTACAGATGATTCAACTTCATGTAAATTTTTTTTATGGCCTGTAGAAAAATTATCCAAGCCCACAACAGTTTGATTGAGTTCAAGTAGTTCCTCAAGGAGGTTTGACCCTATAAATCCAGCTACTCCAGTTATTACCCAGGTAGCTTGAGAGGATTTTAGAGAAGATTTTATTTTATCTAACAACATTATAATAAACTATATCCTAAGATCAGATTCTATGGCTGGAAAGATATATTTCAAGTCAAAAACAACGGCCTTCTCTTTAGAGAAATCCCTAATGGCTTGAATACCCATATCTTTAAACTCTTGATGGCCAACTGCAATAACAATTGCATCATATTTAGCAATATCAATCTTACTAATAAGCTCGATTCCATATTCATTTAATGCTTCTTTGGAATCTACCCAAGGGTCATAACAATCAACATTTGCTCCATAAGACCCTAGTTCATTAATTACATCTATTACTTTAGTATTACGAACATCTGGACAGTTTTCTTTAAAAGAAAAACCCATTACTAGAATAGTAGAATCTTTTACAGATATCTCTTCGGAAAGCATTTTCTTTACTAATTGGCTTGAAACATGCTGGCCCATTGAGTCATTAACTCTTCGTCCTGCTAAAATCATCTCAGGATTAAATCCTAAAGATTGGGCTTTGTGAGTAAGATAGTAAGGATCGACACCGATGCAGTGGCCTCCTACAAGACCAGGTTTAAAATTAAGGAAATTCCATTTTGTTGCAGCTGCATTTAAAACCTCCTCTGTATCAATTTCTAACATATTAAAAATAAGTGAAAGCTCATTAATCAAGCCAATATTTACATCTCTTTGGGTATTTTCTATAACTTTTGCAGCTTCTGCGACTTTGATTGATGATGCTTTGTATGTACCTGCAGTAATAATTGATTGATACAAACTATCAACTACATCAGCAATTTCAGGAGTTGATCCAGAAGTAACCTTTAATATATTAGTGAGCGTATGCTCTTTATCACCAGGGTTTATTCTTTCGGGACTATAGCCAGCATAGAAATTTTTATTGAAGGATAGTTTAGATACATTTTCAATTATAGGAATGCAATCCTCTTCTGTGGCACCTGGGTAAACTGTTGATTCATAAATGACTATGTTTCCTTCGCTGATTGCAGATCCAATCATTTCACTTGCTTTCATCAATGGCGAGAGATCTGGTTGCTTATATTCATTGATAGGAGTGGGCACCGTAACAATGTATATATCTGCACTATTAATATCCTTAGTATCACTAGTGAATGAAAGATTCTTAGAAGAAAATATCTTATCCTCACTGAGCTCTAGCGTTGAATCAACACCTTTTTTTAGATTATCTAATCTTGCTTTATTGATGTCAAAACCTATAGTTGTGTATTTTTTCCCAAATTCTACAGCCAAGGGAAGTCCTACATATCCAAGCCCTATAATACAAATTTGCAGATCATATGACTTTAAGAGTGTATTTAGTTTTGAAATATTATTCATATTGGTTTTATTTATTTAGCTAAGGTCTAGGAATATTTAAAAGTTTATCTGGTTTTCAGTCTATGAAGCTCTATTAAAAGTGAAATGTCTTATTAAAACTATAAGTATAGAAAGAACCATTCCCATAAAAGCTCCTAAAATACATATCACTGCCCTGCCTGGAGAGGATTTTGATTCAGGCACAAAAGATCTATCGATAAATGAAACTAAATAATCTTTTTTAATATTAGAAAGCATCATAGTTTTTAGCTGACTTTCAACTAGCTCATTAAGAGATGAACGAATATCTTTTTGCTGAACTTTTAAAAGTTGATTCTGTAAAAAATCTAAAGCTAATGTCGATTCCTTTAAGTCATTTATCTTAGAAACTTCATTTAATTCGCGGATAACTAAATCTATAAATTCTTTGGCAAAAATTGGTGATAAGTGAGAAAAGGAAATTGTTAAAAAGCCAGAATCGCTATCGACATTTATATTCAATGCCTCTTGATAGATTGAATATATCTCTAGATAAGAGGGGATTACATTTCCAAGATGGTTTGGTTCTCTTGTCCACTTTTTTAGCTTTGAGTTATATATATTAGTATCATAAATTATTTTTTTCGAAGACATATCAAATGATTTTGCTGCGATAAGATTTTCAGCGATTCCCTCAAATTCTAGTAAGTGCTTTAAGAAATCTCTAGATTTAATTGTTTCAATTGCATAATCAGATTTATTTGATGATTTTGATGGTAATGAGATTCCTGCTAAAGATGCAAGGCCTCCATATTGTGAGGCAATAGAAGATAACCCACCCTGATCATCAGCATTATTTACTTGCAATAGTCCTGATGATTTATAAATATTTGTCAAAGAGAGAGAATAAAGAACAGAGGTCAATGAAAAGATCAAAGTAACTACAATTATAAAATTTTTTGAGGACCAGATTGAAACAATTAGTTCTATTATATCAACCTCATCATTTTTATTTTTCATATGTAACTAGTCCTGTAATGTTAAAATACACTTATATGTTTAATATAATGCATTAAATATATGGTACCCGGAGCCGGACTTGAACCGGCACGCTATTGCTAGCGAGGGATTTTAAGTCCCTTGTGTCTACCAATTCCACCACCCGGGCATTCTTGTAAACATTTCTAATTATACTACTTTTTTAATGGAGGCTGAAGCCGGAATCGAACCGGCGTTAACGGCTTTGCAGGCCGCTGCATAACCACTCTGCCATCCAGCCTAATTTTGCAAGGCTATTGTATATGTCTTTAGCAATAAAAGTGAATAGTTAATTGTTAAAACTATTTATTGTATAAATATAGCCAGTATATAAAGTAATAAATAAAGACATAAATAAGAAGATATCTGCAAAAATAATTATCAACATACTATTAACAACTAAGCCTAGAAGATATAAACTTATAGTAAAGAGCTGAATAGTTGTCTTCATCTTGGCTAGAAAAGTTACCTTTGTTGCGCCACTCTTATTGTTTCTTGCATTTAGATCTCTTAGAGCACCGACCCATATCTCTCTAGCTATAATTAAGGCGCCAATAAAAGCTATTAAATAGCTACTAAGATTCACCGCTAAACCAAATAATACAAACACTATTAATATTTTATCTGCTATAGGATCTAGCACTTCACCTAGATCTGAAACAGCATTGTATTTTCTAGCCAGATAGCCATCAAAATAATCAGTGATACTAGCTACAAAAAATAAAATTAAAGCTAACAGATATCCGTCCGAGGACATTAAAAGTAAAAATATTATAGCTGCCAAAAGTATTCTGGAGAAAGTCAAAAGATTAATAAAAGTTGTCATTTATTTAGTTCTAGTTTGATAAGTTCAGCTATTTTGGCATTAATGCCCTTAACAGTCATTAAATCTTCCATATTTGCTTGTTTGATATTTTTAATGCTTTTGAAATTGTTAAGTAATCTTTTCTTTAATACATCCCCTATTCCTGAGATATTATCCAATTGGGATTTTTTAGTGCTGCTAAGTTTTTTCTTTCTTTGCGCAATAATTGCAAACCTATGAGACTCATCCCGCATCTCCTGAAGCAGCAGATAAGCCTTAGAGTGCTTATCTAGCTCTATTATCCCATTTGAGGATAGTATTGTTTCTGTAGCTCTAATCCTATTGAAGCCTTTTACGATAGAAATAACCTTGATATCGCTATATTCTGATTTTTCTATCACGGACTGACTAAATTTTAATTGAGTCTTTCCTCCGTCAACGAGAATCAAACTCGGCTTAACGCTTTTGTCTTCATAGTATTTCAATCTTCGTGAAAGAACATGCTCCAAAGAGCCAACATCGTTTCCCGATAAATCCTTTGGAATATTGAAAAGTCTGTATTCTTTTTTTTGGGGTCCGCACTTAGAGAAAACGATACAGGATGCTACTGCATGATCACCTGAGATATGACTTACATCATAAGCTTCGATTTTATTAAGATCCTCTTGGATGCCCATTGCTTTTTTGAGGTCATTAAAGGAAATAGAATATTTTTCTTCTTTGCTGACATGGTTTTCGATAACCTGTTTAGCGTTAACCTTGCATAGACTATAGATTGGCTTAATAGATTTACTGGGGGTGTGGTTGATGTTGATATTTTGATCAAACTTTTTCTTTAGGACTTTCTTTAAAATTATTTTAGAATCCAATGAATGCGAACATAGAACATTATTTGGTATGTCGGATTGGTGGTCATAAAAGTTTAATATTGCACTTTGATATACGTCATCAATAGTTTCATAGTGAGCCTGTTTAACTAGGTGGGTTTTAGTTCCTCTGATTTTCCCGTTTCTGACAACAATAATACAAATACCAAGATAAGTATCCTGGCTATGGACAGAAAAGATATCAACATCTTTTGCTCTTGTTACTACAGACTGCTCTTCTCGTAAGATATTTAATCTTTTTAACCTGTCTCTTATATCTGCAGCTTTTTCAAAATCTAGTTGGGCAACTGCCTTATCGATATCATTTGACAATCTATCAACTGTTTGGGAGTCCGTTGATGACAGGTAGGACTTAGCGCTGCTTATATCTTCAAAATAATCTATTTTATTGATTTTTTTTACGCAAGGAGCTGAGCACCTCTTCATCTGATATTCAATACAAGGCCTAGACCTACTAGCAAATGTCGAATCACTGCAATTTCTTATTTGAAATACTTTTTGAATTTCTTTTATGCTTTTTTTTACGGCCTCTGAGCTTACAAAAGGACCGAAGTATTTGGTGTCAACTGCCTGTTTTGTTCTTTTAGAATAAACGGCTGGGAATTCGTGATCTAAGGAAAAGTAAATATAGGGGTATGTCTTGTCATCTCTTAACAGAATATTAAATTTTGGTTTATTCTCTTTAATGAGCATCTGCTCTAGCAAAAGCGCCTCTACCTCATTTTTAGTGGTAAAGGTTTCTATATTATCTGTTAAGGACTTTATTTGAGATGTCTTTCTATCCTTTAGGGAATTACCGAAGTAGCTAGAGACTCTTTTTTTAAGGTTTTTTGCTTTACCTATATAAATGATTTCGTAATTGCTAAAAAACTTATACACACCTGGGGTGCTTGGAACTTTTTTAAGATCAACCGCCATTTTCTTCAAGATATTTTTTAGTAAATATCTTACCTGCACTTACTCCGAATTGATCAAAGGGATTTATTTCGAGCATTTGCGAAGTAATAAAAGTTCTGTGCTCCCATGTGGCAATCAAGTAGCCTAGATTGTATGAGTTTAGCGATGCAAGCGTAAAAAGATTAGTGGGTATATTGCCATTTACTTTCTCAAAATCCTGTAAGTCAGAGCTAGCTCCATTAGCTAAAAGATTTGACTGAGCCTGTGACTGAGCAAATAAAAGCTCATTAGTCTCTTGATTGTCTGCAATTGTAAAAATATCTGCACATGCTGATGCTGTACCTTGGTGTAAAAGTTGAAAGTAAGAATGTTGAGCAGTAGAGCCAAATCCACCAAAAATAACTTGTCCTGTTTGGCTGAAGATTGAATTAATATTTGGCTGCTTACCAATGGACTCCATTTCAAGTTGCTGTGCATAGTCTTTAAAAAATCTCATCTTCCAGCTATACATTAATAGCACTCTTGTGGCTTTGTTAACAAAGTTGTTGTACCAAATATCACTAAAAGATAATGTTTTTATAAACTCTTGATAGCTTTCATCTTCAAGCAGTTGATTGTCTGCCTCTGCTCCGCCTTTAAGAAAATCTATAAACTCTTCTCCTAGCTCTAATATAGCAGGGAGAGAAATGGGAGACCACATAGAGTATCTGCCGCCTATCTCATTAGGAAATTGAATGATGTTGTGATTGCTAAAACCTATTTCTTTTGCTTTCTCAGGCTTCGAAGTAACTGCAATAAAGTGATCATTAAAGTTGCATTTTATTGAGCTCCACTCTTTAGATAATGAGATGCTTTGCAATGTTTCATCTGTACTAAAAGACTTTGATGACACAATAAAAAAAGTCTCTTCCTGTTTAAGGGATTTGATCATCTCTGAGAACTCAGTCATGTCAGGCCCGGTTAGAAAGATATGATTAAACTGTCTTTTGTCAGAGGCTGTAAGTGTTTCAATTAGCAGTTTTGGTCCTTCAAAAGAACCTCCTATACCAATAGTTACAATATTTTTAATTCCTTTGTTCTTTAAAGATGATTTAAGTTCTATACATTCATAAATAGATTCCTTGCAACTTATAGATATCTCATCTGAAATTAACTTCTTAGGGTTCTCAGAAAATACATCCCTATAAATATGATGAAGAGCCGATTGATCTTCAGTTGCATTAATTTTTTTACCTGCAAATAAATCTTGAATAGATTTTGTTATGCCGAGAGAATCAAAATGAGAATTAAATAGATCAAATATTTTTCTATTAAACCCAGATAACAAGGATTGGTACTCTAGTGTATTTGTCTTAAAAGATAGTTGATAGCTTTCATTGGTTATATCTTTCGTTTCTTTTTGGATACTCTCTAGTAAGTTCATAATTATTGAATTGAGTTATGTATTTCTTTAAGAGCTGCTTTAATATTAGCTGATGATGTAATAGGACGGCCAATCACTATGTAGTTTGCTCCTAGATCTATGGCTTCCTTTGGTGTCATAACCCTACTTTGATCGTCGTCAGAGTCTCTTAATCTAATGCCTGGAGTAATTGAGAGCAAAGACTCTCTTTTAGATACCAAATGAAGCTCATGAGGCGAGCATACCACTCCATCAATACCCGACTCTTCAGCAAGATCTAGCATTGCCGCAACTTGATCAGCAGCATCTCTTTTATATATTTGATTTGTATCAACATCTGAAAGGCTGGTTAGTGCAGTGACACCAAAAACTTTTATATTGCTTCCCTCTAATGCCTGCATGGCGGCTTGCATCATCTGCTTACCTCCTGATGTATGAATTGTCAGCATTTGAATTGGGAGATTAATTAACCCTTCTAAAGATTTTTTAACCGTATTAGGGATGTCATGTAATTTAAGGTCTAAAAAGATATTAAATCCTTTACTTGCAGCATATAAAACTACCTCATGGCCTAGTGCATTAAAGCTTACGCTGCCAATCTTTATCATACATAGATTGCTATCAAGAGAGTCAACAATCTCTTTGAATAGGTCTAGGTTTGTTTCATCAACGGCGGTAATAATTTGTTTGGTCATGATTGTTGAATCTTAAACTATAACTTACTTCTCAACCAATGATTTGGATGGCTTGAAGTGCATTGTTGCAGTTTCTCCAAGGTATGAAACTTCC
>Ga0209192_10000564_pt1 | contig 35362 bp, 39 predicted proteins | sample ArcticOcean_MG_C_11_FD_187433 | JGI IMG/M metagenome (GOLD analysis project Ga0209192, IMG submission 187433) | Marine microbial communities from western Arctic Ocean - ArcticOcean_MG_CB2_154 (SPAdes) (version 2) | ecosystem: Environmental > Aquatic > Marine > Oceanic | place: Arctic Ocean... | reverse complement strand
CACGTTGATATAGATGATATAGATCGCCTTAAAGATATATATAAACTAACATTAGGGAAGATTTTACTGGATTAAAATAGAAGGTTACCTCTGAAATTTTTTCTCTCTTCGTACCTTATGGTGGTCTATCTGCGGCCTTATAAAATTATTTGACTCTATTTCACACGACTTTAATAAACCTATTACCTCGTTCTGTTTTAATTCAAGAAACATTCCTCTTTTTAAGTGTGATGGTAATATTGTATCTCCAAACCTAACTCTTATTAATCTACTAACCGTTATGCCAAATGATTCGAACATGCGCCTAACTTCTCTATTTCTTCCTTCTTTTAATGTTACGCGATACCATCGATTTGCTCTTTCTCCACCCTCAAAGTAAATTTTATTAAATTTTGCTAAGCCATCTTCTAATTCAACTCCCTTTCTAAGATCATTCATTTGCCCTTCACTTAATTCACCTAAAATTCTTACAGAATATTCTCTTTCTATTTCATATCTTGGATGCATCAATCTATTCGCGAGCTCTCCATAGGAAGTGAAAATAAGTAGCCCAGATGTATTAAAGTCTAATCGACCAATAGAGATCCATTTAGATCTTTTTATTCTAGGTAACTTTTCAAAAACAGTTGCCCTTCCCTCTGGGTCGTTTTCAGTAACCAACTCCCCCTCAGGCTTATGATAAATTAAAACACGAGGGAGTATATTTTCCTCTTTAAGGCGTACAATTTTTCCATTAAATGTAATTTTATCGGAATTAAGAACAGGCTGCCCCAATATGGCAATCTCATTATTAACCTTAACTTTTTGATCTGAAATTGCCTTCTCAATTTCTCTTCTTGATCCATAGCCTGATTGTGCTAATACTTTATGTATTCGAGTGCCAACATTACCCTCGCGAGATGAAGCTAGAGAAGGTTTATTTTTTTGGAATATACTCATTTAGCTTTCCTGTGTTGAGTCAATATTGTCTAGTAATGGCTCATCAATAATATTTTCATTAGTAAATTGATTGATATCTGGTAATTCAGTTATTGATAGCAATCCAAAATCATCTAGAAAGTATTTTGTTGTTGCGTATAACGAAGGTCTTCCTGGAACTTCTTTTTGTCCAATAATCTCAATCCACTCTCTCTCTATGAGCTGCCTTAATGCATTAGGGTTTAATGAAACCCCCCTAATTTTCTCGATATCTCCTCGTGTAACTGGCTGACGATACGCAATAATTGCTAAAACTTCCATTACCATTCTTGAATACTTCATTACTCGATCAGGATTCAGTCTCATTAAAGCCTCAGAAAATGATGGTAGCGCTTCAAATCGGTAACCTGATGATGTTTGGATTAAATTCATTGTTTTGTCCTGCCAATCATACTTAACTTCATCAAGCAGCATTCGAATTGTAGATCTTTCAATTTTCTCTATAAATAATTTCTGAAAATCATCGACAGAGAGAGGTCTATGACTGGTTAATAATGCAATCTCTAATAATTCTTTTATTTTCGTCGTTGATTCAATCACGAATTTTCTCTTTGCAAATATATAGGGGAACATGGCTCCTGTTGATTTATTTTGATGAGTCTCTCCTTCGTCAGTTCTAGAATAGCCAAAAAACACACCACAAGTTTGGGAATTGGATCTTTTTCTGCGATAAAAAAACTAGAGAACTCCACCAGATCTTTCTCTACTAAGGTTTTTAAAATTACTGTCATATGCTCCCTAACGGATAATTCTGAGCGGGATATTTTATGATTATCAAACTGTTTCGCTCTTTTAATTACATTTTTCCAAGCATTAAATAGTTCATCAACAGAAACATCAGGGTATTTTATTTCTTTCACTTTCTCAAAATAAGCATTGGCCACCATTCTATCTTTTCCAAGTTGTGGGATCTGATCTAACTCTTGTGCAGCAGACTTCATTAATTCATATTCAACTAACTTTCTTACAAGCTCTGCTCTTGGATCTAACTCTTCACCCTCATCTGACTCGGGAGCTGGTAATAACATTCTTGATTTTATTTCAATTAACATTGCTGACATTAGTAAATAATCTGCTGCTAATTCGAGCTTCACACCCTTCATCTTTTCTACGTAAACCATATATTGTGAAGTTAGATTAGCCATCGGGATATCAAGAATATCGATATTGTTTTTTCGGATAAGATATAACAATAAATCTAAGGGGCCCTCAAACGAATCTAGATAAACCTCCAAAGCATCGGGCGGAATGTATAGGTCTTGCGGAAGAAAACCAATGAGCTCCCCATATACTTTTGGTAATAACTGATCTGCATCTGGCTGATTGTTCACTAAAAATTAACCCCCATTACCTCTCTCACATCCCTCATTGTATCTCGTGCTATTTTTCTTGCTCTCTCGCAGCCATGCGATGCAACACTTCTAATTAAATCTGGATTATTTTTATAGTGCTGTAATTTATCTTTGTAGAGCTTAGATTCTCTATTAAATGAAATAGTATTAAAATCCTTATTTATCAATTTAAATTCTGGTTCTATAAGTATCATTTTACCTCCACCCTCTAAATAACCGAGTAGCCTCTCTTTATCACCGAGACTTAAACCCTGTTGGTCTTCAATAAGTGATTGAGCAGATTCTAGAACTTGTTCATCATTTTTTGCCAAATATGAAGCTCTTAATTCTTCATATAAGTGACCCTTCTTTGTTCCAAGTTTCTTTATTGCTAGTTTAGCTTTATCTTGATAGCCAATATCTTTACCATATAAATTATTGAACTCTTTAACAATATTTGAGGTTAATTTAACAAATGGAATTTGATTCTTCGGTCCTGATATTTGAGTAGCCCTATAAAGTAAAACATCTGTGCTTTGCATTAAATCTTGGCCTAAATCACCTAAAGTTAAAGTCATTCTTTCTTCATCCTCTAAATTATTAATTTTACTAAACCAATTTATTGGAGTGATCATTGATAATAATGTAAAAATTTCTGTATGTTCTGGAATTTTAGATTGAATAAATATGGTTGCTTGGGCAGGGTCTAAGCCACATGCTAACCAGTCAATAATCATTTTTTCAGTAGTTTTTTCAATTAATTCTGGCTCAGCGTTTCTGGTAACCAATGAATGTAAATCAGCAACAAAAAATAAGCATTCACTTTCATGTTGCATACTTATCCAATTAGAAAGCATTAAATCATATTCACTATTAAATAGATTTAAAGTTGGTTTGATGCCAGAAACTATTCTTTCTATTGTCATTTTTAAACGTCGTCCTTTTTAACCAAATATAGCAAAAATAATACGCATAAAGAAATATTTTACTGGATATATTATATTACTCAGAACACCAGAAAAAAGTAAAAATAATATTATAAATAATCCATATCTTTCCAAATTTTCTAAATGACTTGACCACGGATAAGGTAATAAACCGACCGCTACTCGTCCGCCATCCAGTGGTGGAATCGGAAGTAAATTCAATACCATCAAAATAAGATTAATATTAACTCCAATCTTAGACATCTCTGACAAAAATAACACAGAGCTATCTGGAAAATATTGTACCCTTGCGAATAAAAATGCCCAAAAAATAGCCATCAACAAATTAGAAAAAGGTCCAGCTAACGCAACCCAAACCATATCTTTTTTTGGGTTTCTTAAATTAGAAAAATTTACTGGAACAGGCTTTGCCCAGCCAAATAAAATACCACCTACAACCAATGTTGCTGCTGGCAATATAATTGTCCCAACTGGATCGATATGTTTCAGCGGATTTAAAGTGATTCGCCCTAGATATTGAGCTGTCAGATCTCCAAAATACCTTGCAGCATAACCATGAGCTGCTTCATGCACGGTAATTGCAAAGATGATTGGGATTGCACCTGTAGCGATTTTTTGAATAAGTGTTAATTCTTCCATATACTACTTTTCTACAAACTTTTTATTCATTTATTTAAACTCTTTTATACCTATTGCTTTTCTAATTTCTTCAATTACAGGTGTTGATATATTCAATGCTTTTTGAGCTCCTTCCCTGAGCGTTTTTTCAATATAGCTTTTATCTTGAGTAATTTTGTCATATTCACTTCTAAAAGGTTTAGTTTTTTCATCAAGTAAATTAAATAATTCTTCTTTAGCTGCACCCCAAGCTATTCCGTTTTCATATTTTTTATTCAAATTAATAATCTCATCTTCATTTCCAAATGCTTGAAAAATTTTAAACACGGAACAGTCAGTCGGATCTTTTGGAACCCCAGGCTCAAGTGAGTTAGTTTTAATTTTCATTATTGCTTTTCTTAGTTTTTCTGATGTATCAAAAATAGGAATAGTATTATTATAACTTTTACTCATTTTTCTACCATCACTACCTGGTATTATTCCTTTTTTTTCATCTATCATTGCTTCTGGAATTGACAAGATATCTCCATAATAATGATTAAATCTATGAGCTATATCTCTTGTCATTTCTATATGTTGTTTTTGATCTTGTCCTACTGGAACTATATCAGCCTTGAACATTAAAATATCAGCTGCCATTAAAATAGGATAGTTATAAAGCCCCATAGTAATTCCTTTGTCAGGATCAACTGTATTCTCATTTTCTGCAATAGCTGCTTTGTATGCGTGTGCTCTATTCATCAAACCCTTAGAAGCTAGGCAATTAAGGATCCATGTTAGCTCAAAAATATGAGGAACATCTGATTGCCTGTAGAAAGTAACTTCTTCAGGGTTTAATCCACAAGCCAACCAACATGCAGCAATTTCAAAGCTAGATGAATGCGTTAATTCTGGATTTATATTTTTTATTAATGAATGATAATCTGCTAGAAATAAAAAGCTTGAAAAACTTTTTTCTTTACTAGCTTCGATTGCCGGAAGAACAGCTCCTGACAGATTTCCTAAATGTGGTATCCCACTTGTAGTAATACCAGTAAGAACTCTTTTTTGATTGTTCTGATTTTTTTCGCTCATTCTAATTATCTCAATACTTTATTTAAATAAAATTATACTTTAATGTCTTTAATAATAATGGCGGAGAGCAAGAGAAACAATCTATTATTCATCCTTATCTATTTGACGGCATGTAAAATGTCATTAAAAATTTATGATGTCTGGCCATTTATTCCAAATAGGTTTACAGAGCTCTGGAATGACTTGCACAGACCCCATGGCTCTATGAGAAATACCTGGACCATGAAAATCTGATCCGCAGGATCCCAATAAATCATAATCATTAGCTAACTTACAAAAGTAATTAGCTTGAGAAGGGTCTTGGCTACCAGAAACAACCTCAACACCCGAACCCCCAAGACTCTTAAATTCAGAAAAAAGTTTTGGGTATAATTTATTACCCATGTCGTATCGTCCTGGATGAGCAATTACAGCATCACCTCCTGCATCACTAATCCATGATACAGCCTCTTCTAAAGTTACCCATTGATGATCAAGAAAACCAGGCTTTCCTGGAGTTAAATATTTTTTAAAAACAGATTTAATATCTTTTGCGTAACCCTTTTCAACAATGTAGTGAGCAAAATGAATTCTGCCAATAGTACTATTTTTTGCGTAACTTCTTGCACCCTCGTATGCGTTCATAATACCAGCCATACCAAGGCTATGGGCCATTTTTTTAGCTCTTATATCACGACCTTTTCGGATTGATTCCAGGCCATTTATGAGGTTTGAATTCTTCTCATCAAAATTTAAACCGACAATATGGAGAGTTCTTTTATTCCATGTTACTGATATCTCTACCCCATTAATAAATTCAATCCCAGCACTCCTTGCTGCAATGCGAGCTTCCTTTAATCCAGCAATGTCGTCATGGTCTGTTAGTGCCATCACGTCAACATTACATTTTTTTGCATAATTAACTAGCTCAGTTGGCGTTAAAAGACCATCGGATATAGTAGAATGGCAGTGAAGGTCGATTATTGGATTCATCATAGTTTGTACTTAGATTATATTGGTTATTCGCTATCGACGATACATTAAATTTATATATAAGGTTTTATGAAATTTTTATACGACTTACTTCCAGTAATACTATTCTTCATAAGCTATAAATTTTACGGAATTTATACAGCTACAGCAGTAGCTATTGGCGCCACTTTACTTCAAATAGCTATAGTTTTAATGATGAAAAAAAAGGTCGACAGAATGCTTTTGTTCAACGGTCTAATTATTACCTTTTTAGGCGGACTTACAATACTGCTAAAAGATAAAACTTTTATTATGTGGAAACCATCTGTAATTTATTGGATATTATCTGCTGCACTAATAATTTCAGATAAGATCTTCAGCAAAAACCTTATAAAACAAGCCTTAGGTAGCCAGATTACCCTTAAAGAAAAGTACTGGGCCGCCCTAAATATTGCGACCTCTGCATTCTTTAGCTTGTTGGGATTTGTTAATCTCTATGTAGCATTTAACTATGATGAAAATACATGGGTTAATTTCAAACTTTTTGGAATTACTGGGCTTTTATTTGTTTACATGATTTTTGTTACCATTTTTGTTTCAAAGATATCAAAGGAATAAACTTTATGTGGTACTGCATTTTAGCAACTGATTGTAATGATAGTTTAAGTTTAAGACAAAAACATAGGCCTAAGCATCTTTTGAGAATAGAGGAACTTCAAAGTCAAGGACGACTACTGTTAGCAGGTCCATTTCCTAAAATTGATTCGATGGAACCTGGACCAAATGGATTCACAGGTAGCTTAATTGTAGCAGAATTTAATTGTCTAATTGATGCAAAGGAATGGGCTGACCAAGACCCATTTATGCTTAATGGTGTTTATGAGAGCATTAATGTTAAACCCTTTAAGAAAACACTACCGTAATCATGACAGCAAATATAATTCGAGATAGACTAGCATTCCTTAACCCTACGAAATTAGATATTGTCGATGAAAGCTATCTGCATAAAGGACATGCAGGAAATACAGGTGGGGGTCATTTTAACGTAACAGTTATAAGCGAAATGTTTCTAAATAAATCTACAATGGAAAGGCATCGTATTATTTATTCAGCACTCCAGGACTTAATACCGAAAGACATTCATGCATTGAGTATTAAGGCTATTGTTCAAAGTGAAAATTTAGACTAAATTAATTTTAGCTACAGCATCAAGAATAATTTTAGCATCGCCATCTACTATCCCAGTTGGAACTAATGAAGGCCATAAATCAGATAAATTTTCTATTATTTCCAAAACTTTATTTTTTTTAATTTCTTCTTCTTTACTTTGGGTAGCTGTTTTTTTAAGAATATTTTTGGCAACAATAGTAAAACCCAAAGCATCCTGGTATTCAAATTTATTTTCTACCTTACCATTTACTATACCGACAGCATACTCATCTGCCGCAATTTCAAGTAATGATCTAACTAAAATTATTCTTTCGGCTAGTAATCTACTTGAATCATTAATATAATTCTCATTTATAGCTATTGCATCAGAAAGACTTTTGTATTTAGATGAAATAAATTTAAAATCTTCCTCTCCCTCGACGGCAGAAGCTAGATTTTCTAACTCAACCGTAAAACCCTCAGAATTTTTTGCTTTAAATGTTGGGATAATATCCGAGTATAATTCACTCTTTGGGTGCTTCATATGCATTTTTGCATTATCAATGTACCCATTTTTATACAACTCAATTCCAACATGTAGATGACCCCTCATTAGAGCAATTTGAGTTAAATACTCATTGTCACTTTCATATACTTTTGCTATTTTTTGCCCCTTCTCATGATGGGCAGTTTTATTATTATTTTCATTTGAACATCCGTATAGGAAAAAAATATTAAAGGCTATACCAATTAGTAGTATTTTTTTCATGATTTTTCCTCCAACTTAAATTTATTAACAAGAGTTTTTTTAGGGAAATAAAATCTTCTCCACATACTTATTCCAAAAAATAACGATAAAATCCATAGAATTAATTCAGGCCAATTTGGATTGCTATTGTATCCAAGAAAGCCTTTAAGAAATACTCCCACCCTTCCATTATCATGAAGTATATGTGTATATTTATTTCTACCATTTATGTTAAAGGAATAAAAAATTTCATTAGCAGAGCCAGGAATTTCTTTTGTTGGCTTAAGGATATCCCAAGGTCGAATAATTTCAATTTTTGATTCTAGATTTACGTACTCCAAATGATTTCCTTTAACAAGAAATTCTTCCATTTCATGAGTTCCATAGGCAACCATTCCAGATGCAAACATTACCAACATGAAAGTTGTTCCTTGAAAAAATAATCGTAGATTTATTTTTCTACCCTGAATTACAATTCCATAGCCAATCAGAATTGCTATTATCATCCCTCCAAAAAACCCTAGATATGAAAAAGTCCCAGTCATAGAAAAACTACCCATTAAAAATAGAGCAGTCTCAAAACCTTCTCGCAAAATAGCAAAAAATACAACAAGGAATATACCAAAACCAGCTGAAGCAGCTGCCTGTTTTGTTTTTGTTTCCATGCCTGATTTATTACTTACATGCTTAGAAAGCCAAAAAATCACATACCACAACAAAATTGCGGTGATATACATACTTACAGCCTCAAATAATGCATGCAAAGAAGCGTTTCCTATTGACTCCTTTAGGCTATTAAGAGAAATTGCCACAACTACACTTGCAGCAATAGCAGACAAAACTCCTAGCCATAATTGTCCAATCTCTTTTTTTAGGTTATTTTTTTCTAGGAGAGTATAAATAATCCCAACAATTAAGCATGCCTCTAAGCATTCTCTAAAAGTTATAATGAATTCATTCACAATAAATTTATTCTTTTAATGAAATTTAAAATAGAATTTTAAATGAGAATGATTCTTATTACAACCAAATAATAGTAAATTTACTTTTACCTATTCATGTTTAAAATTAATTCTTGATTAAATAACTATGGAGTACTTTGTTTAATAAATAAAAACATCTGTAATGTTTTATATGAAACACTGATAAAATCTAAATTAGATTAAAGCATTCAACCTACCTCTTAAATTAAATGCAAAATAACTATTTCACATGGATGTATGGCTCGCAAGTTTTTTCAGAATTTCGAAAAATAGCCCTCATAAAAAAATTAAAATTAGTCAATTCATCTATTAACAATATTGAATCGACTTATCTTCATTTAATTGAGAGTCGCAACCCACTAAATTCTGAGGAAAATAAGCGCTTAGAGAAAATCTTAAGTTATAGCCGATCATCTGCTTCCATAGGCCTTGCGAACATAATTTATATAGGCCCAAGAATAGGTACAATATCTCCATGGAGCTCTCGAGCTTCAGATATCGCGAAACATGCAGGTATTAGCATTGATAGAATAGAGCGTTGTTCTGCTATCTCAATTTCTTCTTCTAGTAAATTAACGAAAGAGGATTGTAAGGAAATTGGGAAATGTATTTACGATCGAATGACGGAATCTATTTTTCTTGATAAGAATGATATTCTTAATTTATTTCAACACCAGCTACCACAACCCCTCATATTAATAAATTTCTTAGCTGAAGGATTGCCTTCACTAGAAAAATTTAACGAATCTCAGGGGCTTGCCTTATCTTCTGACGAACTTTCCTATCTTGCAGATTACTATAAGTCAGAGAAAAAAGACCCTACTGATGCAGAGTTAATGATGTTTGCTCAAGCGAATTCGGAGCATTGTCGACATAAAATTTTTAATGCTGATTGGGTTATTGAAAATAAAGCTCAACAAAAATCACTTTTTGGAATGATACGGAACACCCATGAAAAATCACCCCAAAAAACAGTTATTGCATATTCAGATAATTCCTCAATTATCGAAGGCTCTTCTATTAATCGCTTTTACCCGGGTCCAAATGGTATTTATGGGTCGCACCAAGAGCTTACCCACTACATAATTAAAGTTGAAACTCATAACCATCCAACTGCAATATCTCCATTTGCTGGGGCTGCAACTGGAGCTGGCGGTGAAATAAGAGACGAAGGAGCAACTGGTCGAGGCTCAAAACCAAAAGCTGGCCTTTGTGGATTTTCGGTATCTAATCTTCAGATACCTAACTTTATTCAGCCTTGGGAAAGTAAGGCTATCGGAAAGCCTGACCGTATTGCATCCCCACTCCAAATTATGATTGACGGCCCTATTGGGGCAGCGTCCTATAACAATGAATTTGGGCGGCCTAATATTTTAGGGTATTTTCGAACACTAGAAATTACTCTTGATAATGATGAGACCAAGGGCTACCACAAACCTATAATGCTTGCCGGTGGCATTGGAAATATTAATGGATCGCATACACATAAAAAGGATCTGGCTGAAAATAATTTACTAATACAATTAGGTGGCCCAGCTATGCTAATCGGCTTAGGTGGTAGTGCCGCTTCTAGCATGGGGACAGGCAGCAACAATGAAAATCTAGATTTTGCTTCTGTGCAAAGAGGTAACCCAGAGATTCAAAGACGAGCTCAAGAAGTAATCGATCGCTGCTGGCAAATGGGAGATGATAATCCAATTTTAAGTATTCATGATGTTGGTGCAGGTGGTTTATCAAACGCCTTCCCTGAGCTAATTGATGACGGAGGTGTTGGGGCAATTTTTGATATACGGGCTATTAATAATGAAGAGCCTGGTATGACGCCTAAAGAGATATGGTGTAATGAGTCACAAGAAAGATATGTTTTATCAATACATGAAAAAGATTTGCCTCTTTTTACCTCAATATGTGAAAGAGAGCGAAGTCCCTTTGCTGTTGTTGGCAAAGCAACGAAAGCAAAAAAATTGATGGTTAACGATACACATCTAAATAAAGATGTTGTTGATATGAATCTGAATGTTTTACTTGGAAAGCCACCAAAACTAACTAAGAGAATTACAGCTAAAAAAATTAAACAAAATAAAAATATATCAATAGATAAGTCCCTAAAAAATAATATTGAATCAATTCTAAGATACCCCGCTGTTGCTTCTAAGAATTTTTTAATCACTATAGGTGACCGCACAGTCACAGGATTAATCGCGAGAGATCAGATGGTTGGCCCATGGCAGGTCCCAGTTAGTAATGTAGCAGTTACAAAGTCAGATTTTGAAGGTATATCTGGTGAATCTTTTTCAATTGGGGAAAAAGCTCCTCTAGCCCTAATTAATCCAGCTGCCTCTGCAAGAATGGCTGTTGGTGAATCGCTGATGAATATCGTAGCAAGCGCAATTAATGGTATGAGTTCAATAAAATTGTCAGCTAATTGGATGGCAGCTACCGGCAGCGACGAAAATGACTTCGCATTATTCGAGGCCGTTAAAGCAATAGGAATGGATTTATGTCCTAATCTGAATATCAGTATACCTGTAGGAAAAGATTCAATGTCAATGCAAACACAATGGAATGACGGCGCTGAAAAGAATGTTAGCTCGCCATTATCTGTTGTAATATCAGCATTTAGTGAATGTTACGATACCACTAAAACATTAACACCTCAAATAACTCCATCTCCTAATACATCATTAATTCTTATTGATTTGGGGAATGGAAAGAACCGAATGGGTGGGTCGTCCCTTAATCTAATAAATAAATCCCTCGGAAATGATTCACCAGATTTAGATAAACCAGAGCAACTAAAGTTTTTCTTTGACGCCATCCAAGACCTTAATAGAAATAATAAGCTTTTGGCTTACCATGATCGTTCTGATGGAGGATTAATCACATGCCTCCTAGAAATGTCTTTTGCTGGGCATAGTGGTATAGATATAAATATCAATATAGATGATGATGTTTCTAATTTTTTATTTAATGAAGAATTAGGTGCTGTTATTCAGGTACATGATGAGGAAGTAGATTTTATTCTTCAATCACTTCAGAAATCTATAGGGCCTGTAATTTCAATAATAGGTAAACCGCGTACCGATCAAAATATTGATTTAAACAATAATAATAAAACTATATTCTCAGGAGTTCGCTCTCATCTTCAGCAAATATGGTCAGAAACAAGTTTCAAAATTCAATCTCTTCGAGATAATCCAAAAACTGCTACTGAAGAATATGAAAATATTCTTAATGATTTAGATCCTGGAATTACTCCAAAAGTTACTTTTGATATTCCAACAATAATTATTAATAAACTAAAGCCTAAGATTGCAATACTTAGAGAGCAAGGAATTAATGGGCATAATGAAATGGCTGCAGCATTTCATTATGCTGGCTTTGAGACTCATGATGTCCATATGTCAGATATTATTTCTGGTAGATTGAGCCTTAAAGATTTTAAAGCTATGGTTGCATGTGGTGGATTCTCTTTTGGGGATGTGCTGGGCGCTGGTCAAGGATGGGCCGAATCAATTCTCTTAAATTCTAAAGCTAGGGATGAATTTGAGGCTTTTTTTAATCGACAAGATACGCTAGCCCTAGGCGTATGTAATGGCTGTCAAATGATGAGCCATATCAAAGAAATTATTCCAGGCGCCGAACTCTGGCCGCAATTCATTAAAAATGAATCAGAACAATTTGAAGCAAGATTTGTTTTGGTTGAACTACAAAAAAATAATTCGCCATTCTTTACTGGCATGGAAGGGAGCATATTGCCAATAGCCGTTGCTCATGGTGAGGGACGAGTTGATTTTACAAATAATAGCGATATTGAATCTGTTAAAGCACAGGATTTAGTCACTATGAGCTATGTTAATAATCAACATCAGGGAACTTTACGCTATCCTTTTAATCCAAACGGTTCTGTTTTAGGTATTACAGGGTTAACCTCTCTGAATGGTCGTGTATCAATCATGATGCCTCACCCAGAAAGAGTTTTTAAATCGGATCAGAATTCATGGTATCCAAATAGTTGGAATGAATATGCTCCTTGGTATAGAATGTTCGCAAATGCAAATAAATTTTTTACATAACAAAAGGATAAATTATGAAATACATTATCAAAGGTTTTGTTAGCCTGCTACTAGCAGTCTCGCTTAATGCCTCTGCATTAACGGACCCTCAAGAATTGGAATTCATTGGTGCAGTTAATGAAGGTGACATGAAAACAGTTAAAATGTATGTTGAAACAATGAATGTTGACCTTGAGGATAGTTATTTTGCGTGGACACCATTCTTAATGGCTGCAGCAAAAAAACAATTAAAAGTAGTTAAGTACCTTAAAGAAAAGGGTGTGAACATCAATTATACCCATCCAGTAACGCGCTTTAATGCTCTTCATCACGCAGCCTTCAATAAAGACAAGGCTATGGTGAAATATCTAATCGATATTGGTATAGAGCAAAATAATCTTAAAGGTAATGTCACATTAATTCGTGCACTTAGCCAGGATGGCAAACCAGATATGGCAAAATACCTAACAACGCTAGGTATGAAAGATGAAGGCTGTAAAGAAAAGAAATGCTTTTAAACTAACTTCTTCGTAAAAAAACCAATTTAATTATTGGTTTTTTTTCGTTCAGATTTAACAAGGTAACCGCCAATAAAAATGAAAATTATTACATCCGTATTCTTTTTAATTTTTCTGGGAGTGTCCACAGCTAATTCCGAAGAGACTTTTAGTAATTATAATAAATACAGCCTAACTAAAACTAAATTCAAACTAAATAAAATTGCCAAGGAGTTCAATCATCCATGGGCATTGACATTTATCAATGAAAAAAAATTGATCGTAACGGAAAAAAATGGAGGGATTTTTAAGGTCAATGTAGATACCGGATTCAAACAAGCTATTAAGCATGCTATTGAACATACTAGTTATGATGGTGGAGGCCAAGGAGGCCTTTTAGATGCCTACTTTAATAATCATGATGGTTATATTTACTTTACCTACAGTCACGATTTCAAAGAGCTAGGTATTGATAGGAAACTAATGAAAAGTTGGAGTACCGCCATTGCAAGAGGAAAGTTAAAAAGTGATAAAATAATAGACCTTGAAGTTTTATTGGTCGCTGAACCAAAAATTAAAACCAATAAACATTTTGGCTCAAGAATTTCAATTAAAGATGGTATTCTTTTTGCAGGTTTTGGCGAACGTGATCAAGGGATGATTGCACAAGACCCTACCAAGCACCCAGGGAGTATAATTCGCATTAAAACTAACGGGGAGATACCTAGAGATAACCCAAAATTTGTAGATAAAAATACATGGCTACCTGAAATCTATACTATTGGTGTTAGAAATCCTCAGGGAATGACAATTTCACCTCACGATGGAGAGGTTTATTTCTCAGATCATGGTCCTAGAGGTGGGGATCATATAGGTAAGGTTAAATCTGGAGCAAATTATGGCTGGAAGGATATCGCATGGGGTGGAACTGAATATTCTGGATTTAGTATTGGAGATGTTCCATTTAAAAAAGAATACGATAAGCCAGTTAAGACTTGGGTTCCTTCAATGGCAATTAATAGTATTCAGTTTTACCAGGGTGATGAATTTCCAGAATGGCAGGGAGATTTAATCGTATCCTCACTAAATGGAAAAAGTCTCATTAGATTAGATTATGAAAATAATACTATCGTAAGAGAAGAGATCATTTTTAGGAATAAGATCGGGCGTATTCGTGATTTTGAAATTGATACCAAAGGTAATATTTACCTTGTTAGTGACAGCCCAAAATCTTTTCTATGGAAGTTAAGCAAATAAATAAATAAGGAGAAATTAAAATGAAAAAAATTATTACTGGAATACTACTAACTATAATTTTTAATGTAAGTTATTCAAACGAAATAATTTCTGGCTTTACGATGCCTGAATCAGTTGCAGAAGGTCCTGATGGCTCAATTTATTTATCAGAAATTGGGGAGCGAGATAAAGACAAAGATGGAAAGATAACCAAGATTGATAAAAATGGCAAAGTATCTACTCTTGCGGAGGGCCTATACGACCCTAAAGGGATAGTCTTCTATAATGACAAGCTTTATATTACTGACCGTGATGCAGTAATTGAAGTTAATTTAGATGGCTCTTGGGGAGTTTATGCAGGAACTATGAGCTTCCCAAAGACGCCTGTATTTTTAAATGATATTGATGTATCAGAGAGTGGTGATCTATACGTTACTGATACAGGAGACTTTGATTCAGGTGGGTTTGTATTTCTAATTGAAAAATCAGGAAAGGTTAGCGTTATGTTCGAGGGAAATTCTAAAATAAAAGCACCAAATGGTATTCTTCCGATAGCTGATTCAAAGTTGTTGATAGTTGATTGGGGTGGAGATTTACTAGAGGCTGACCTTAAAAATAATAAGATTAAAAAAATTGCAGATGGCTTTGATGGTGGAGATGGTTTAGCTTATGACAATGGAATGATTTACATAAGTAGCTGGAAAAAAGGGATTGTTTACAGCCACAAAAATGGCGTTACAAAGATTATTGATGATAATTATGAGGCTGCCGCAGATATTGCTTTGAGTCGCGATAAAAAAACTCTAATCGTTCCAGACATGAAAGGTGGAACGGTTACTCTAATTCCAATCAAATAAAATTCTTAAATTGTATATTTTATGAGATTAATAGAAATAAAATAACTAGAGTTAATACTTCAGAATGTATTATTCGTAACTATTTTTTACAAGATAGCCTACACTTAGTAGGCTTTTTTGCATCATCACTATATGGTTGGCAACATCTCTAATAGCATTCTGATATCATTAGACCTTAATCAACTTTATAAAATTTTTTGATGAACCTTCACGAATATCAGGCAAAAAAAATACTTGCCTCCTCTAAAATAAAGGTCCCTGCTGGAAGAGTGGTAACTTCCTCACAAGAGGCTAATTCTTTTGTAAAAGCTAATAAAGGTAGTAAATTTGCAATAAAAGCTCAAATACATGCTGGAGGAAGGGGTTTGTCCGGAGGAGTAAAAATAATCTCTTCTGCTGAGGAAGCGAGTGCTTTTGCTGGTAAATTTCTAGGTACAAAGCTGATTACTTACCAAAACGAACCTCATGGTCAGCCTGTTAACAGCATTCTAATAGAAGAAACTATATCAATTAGGCAAGAGCTTTACTTTTCTATTGTAATTGATAGGCAAACTGAAGCAGTTACAATAATATGTTCATCTGCTGGTGGAATGGAAATTGAAGAAATTTCAAAAGATAATCCTGAATTAATATTTACTGCAACCTGTGAAATTAATAAGCCCCTTGATTCAAAAAAAACAAAAGGGATTATAAGCTCTCTAAATCTTAATGATGAAGTTGCTTCTCAATTTAACGATTTATTATTTTTTTCATACAAGTTATTTTCTGATAACGATCTTTCACTTTTAGAAATAAATCCTCTCGTAATTACTAATGATAATAAATTGATTGCCCTCGACTGTAAAATGTCAGTGGATGATAATGCACTTTTTAAGCATACAGAAATTAAAGAGCTGCATGACTGGACCCAATCTGACTCGAAAGAAAAAGAAGCCCATTATGCGGGATTAAATTACATCGCTCTGAATGGAAGTATTGGGTGTATGGTAAATGGTGCCGGGCTTGCGATGGCAACGATGGACCTTATTAAATTATCTGGCGGTAGTCCAGCTAATTTCTTAGATGTTGGAGGAGGCGCCACCTCTGAGACAGTTAGTAAGGCCCTAAAAATATTAATCTCAGATAATAATGTAAAGGTTGTATTGGTTAATATTTTTGGAGGTATCATGCGGTGCGATATTATTGCAGACGGAATCATTAACGCAGTCAAAGAGGTTGGGATAAAAATTCCAATAGTAGTAAGACTCGAAGGAACAAATGTCGAGCTTGGGAAAAAGACTCTAAATAATAGTAAATTAAATATTATTTCAGCAGATGGTTTAACTGATGCAGCCAATAAGGCTGTTGAAATAGCTAATGGTAAATAATTAATGTCAGTCTTAATCAATAAAAATACTAAAGTTATATGCCAAGGATTTACTGGTAAGCAAGGTACATTTCACAGTGACCAATCAATTAAATATGGCACACAAGTTTTGGGTGGAGTGACGCCAGGGAAAGGCGGGAAAACTCATTTAGATCTTCCTGTATTCAATAATGTAAAAGAGGCTGTATTAAATACAAAAGCAAATGCATCAATGATCTATGTACCTCCTCCTTATGCAGGTAATGCAATCATTGAGGCAAGTGAGGCCGGTATTGAGCTAATTGTTTGTATCACTGAAGGAATACCAGTTCTAGAAATGCTTAATGTAAAATCTATTATCCAATCAAATGGATCAAAATTAATTGGTCCTAACTGCCCTGGAATTATAACTCCCGATGAGTGTAAAATTGGAATCATGCCTGGGAGCATTCACAAGTCTGGTTCTATAGGTATTATTTCAAGATCAGGGACTTTGACATATGAGGCAGTTCAACAAACCTCAGAAATTGGCCTTGGGCAATCAACATGTATAGGTATTGGTGGAGACCCAATTAAAGGACTTAACTTTATTGAATGCTTAGAAATGTTTGAAAATGATCCAAAAACTAATGGAATAATCATTGTTGGTGAAATCGGTGGCTCTGATGAAGAGCTGGCTGCGGAATATATTTCAAAAAATATCTCAAAGCCAGTAGTTGCATATATTGCGGGCAGAACAGCACCCAAAGGAAAGCGCATGGGCCACGCAGGTGCAATTATATCTGGCGGAACAGGTAGCGCTCAGGATAAAATTAAATCTCTTGAGAGAGCTGGAGTATGGATATCAGAATCACCTGCTGATATGGGAAGTACAATCCTAAAAGCCCTAAAAAATAATGAGTAACAATATTAAAATATTTATTTATTTAATATTGGTATCAATATTTTTCTCATCACTTTGTAGGGCAGAAGAAATACCTTATCTATTAACTGCATCTTCTAAAGGTGATATTGAGACTGTAAAAGCAATCGTCGAAAGTGGAGGAAGTCCCAATACAAAAGATAAGGATAACATCACGGCACTAATGTATGCCTCAAGAAAAAATCAGGTTGAGATAGTTAAATACCTAATTGATCAGGGAGCAACTATAAATAATACTGAAAGAGATGGGTGGACGGCTTTGATGTATGCTGCTAAAAAAAATTATATTGAGATAATTTCAGTGCTTTTATCTCATGGGGCAGACCCAAAATTAACCGACCCAGATGGCTGGTCTGCATACGGTCTAGCAGCAAGCTCAGGATTTCATGAAACAATTAATCTTCTAATCCAATATGGAATTAATCCTAATACAAGAAATAATTCTGGGCTTACTGTTCTAATGCTTGCCTGCAAGAGTGGAAACATTCCGACTATTGCTACATTATTAAAAAATAAAGCAAACATTAATCTAAAAGATAATTATGGAAAAACAGCATTAACATATGCAGCGATGAATGGGAATATAGAAGCAACAGAATTTTTAATTGAAAATTCTTCTAAAATTGATGATTTTGATAAAAATGAATGGACCGCCTTATTATGGGCTATACAAAAAAAACAATATGGTGTTGCAAAGATTCTAATTGATGGCGGCGCAGATACAAACCATAAAGATAATGAAGGAACTTCACTAATGCATTATGCTATTTTTAGTGAGAATGAAAAAATTATAGAGTTATTGATAAATTCTGGAGCAACCCTTAAAACTAAAGACCAGTATGGGCTAACGCCCCTTGTTTATGCTCTCAAAGCAAAAAATAAAAAAATAATTAATATGATAAAGTCAGCTGGCGGTAGATATTAAAACAAAATGAAAATATTTTTAGCTCAAATTAATAGCACTGTTGGAGATTTAGAATATAACTATTCACTAATTTCGAGTGCTGCCAAAGAAGCAATAGATAAAAATGTATCTCTATTAATTACTCCTGAGCTAAGCCTAACAGGCTACCCCCCAGAGGACCTTCTATTAAATAATGATTTTTTAGAAGAGGTTAATAAAAAATTATTATTGCTAGCTAAAGAATACTCTCAAATAATGATCATAGTTGGGTATCCTTTATTACAAGGTAAAAAGCTATTTAATGCCGCATCAGTTCTATATAAAGGTAATATTTTTAAGACTTATAAAAAACAAATTTTGCCTAATTATGGAGTTTTTGACGAAAAAAGATATTTTCTTCCAGGAAACTCAAATCTAATCTTTGGTCATAAAAAAAATAAAATTGGCTTACTTATTTGTGAGGATATTTGGAATGACCTACCAATAAGCCATCTAATTAAAAATAATGTCGACTTTATAATATGTATTAATGCATCTCCTTATGAAGTTGATAAAAATAATTACCGAATACAAAATATCCAAAAGAAAATTAAAGGTACAAATACAAAATTAATATATTTAAATGCAGTTGGGGGCCAGGATGATTTGTTGTTCGATGGTGGTTCATTTATATTAGACCCAAACCTAGGATTAGTTATGTCATTACCTCAATTTAAAACTATAAACAAAATAATTGACCTTAAATTGCTAGACCGCAAAGAAGCAAAAAGTAATTTAAGCAATATCAGTATACTTTTTGATGGGTTAGTTTTAGCATTAAAAGATTATTTACGAAAAAATGCATTAAATAAAGTATTTCTTGGGCTTTCGGGGGGGATTGATTCTGCTGTTGTATTATGCATAGCAGCCAAAGCATGTAAAAAAAGTGATATACAAACAATCATGATGCCAACAAAATATACATCAAAAATGAGCTTGGATGATGCTAAAAAGCTTGCTAAAAATATTGGCGTAAAATATACGATAAAACGTATTGACTCATTAAATAATAAAATTAATAGAATATTTGAAAAAGACTTTGCTGATTATGAACCAGATACCACAGAAGAAAATATTCAAGCAAGAATTAGAGGTTTACTTTTAATGGCATATGCAAATAAATTCAAAGGCGTCGTTCTAGCAACAAGTAATAAAAGTGAAACTGCTGTTGGCTATGCTACCCTTTATGGTGATATGGTAGGTGGATTTTCTATCCTAAAGGATGTACCAAAAACATGGGTTTATAAGTTAGCAGAATATATAAATGAGAAAGAAATAATCATTCCTAATAGGATTATCACCAGAGCACCTTCAGCGGAATTAAAAGATAATCAATCTGACCAAGATAATCTTCCGGATTATGAAATACTTGATGGGATTATTGATTTATATTTAGAGCAAAATCAAAGCTTATCTACAATAATAAAAAAAGGTTACTCAGCTACTCAGGTTAAAAAAATTATCGCTTTAATTAACGGTAGTGAATTTAAAAGGCGACAAGCGGCTCCAGGGCCTAAAATAACAAATAAAGCATTTGGAAAAGAAAGACGTTACCCTATAACTAATAATTTTAGAATATCAACTAAAGGAAATTTTTAATGAAAAAAATTGAAGCGATAATTAAACCTTTTAAGCTCGATGAAGTTCGTGAAGCACTCTCAGAAATTGGGGTAATGGGGATGACGGCAACTGAAGTAAAAGGGTTTGGAAGACAAAAAGGTCACACAGAGCTATATCGTGGAGCAGAATACATTGTTGATTTCCTTCCAAAAGTAAAGCTAGACCTTCTAGTATCTGATCAAATAGTTGATAAGGTAGTTGATACAATAGTAAAGTTTGCTCACACCGGTAAAATTGGTGATGGGAAAATTTTTATATTAAACGTTGAAGATGCAGTGAGAATTAGAACCGGGGAGCGAGGAGATAAGGCAATCTAAGGATGCCCTCCAATATATTTTTTTATTGCAGCCAAATCATCTAACGTATCAATCCCTTTTATGTGATTTCCAGTATATTCAAAAACTTTAATCCTAAGATTATTATCTATTGCTCTTAATTGTTCTAATTTTTCAGCTGCTTCATGTTTTGATTCAGGAAAATTACAAAAAGATCTTAATAAATTTGGGGTATACCCATAGAGACCTATATGATGAAAGGAGATATTTGGGTCCCAAAAATTACTTTCATTGCTAATAAAATGAGGAATTTTTGAGCGGCTAAAGTATATTGCAAAATTATCATTTCCAAGGATAACTTTTACGTTATTTGGATTAGAATAATCATCGTAGCTTTTAAATTTTGATGCTGCTGTTGCGTAATTCAAGCCCTCCTCACTCATTCCCGTATATAATAATCTTATTAATTGTGGGTCAATTAAGGGCTCGTCACCCTGAACATTAATAATCAACTCATTATCTGACCATTTTTTTTTTGTTACAACCTCAAGCACACGGTCAGTTCCAGAAATATGTTTCTCACTAGTCATTAAAGCCTCAAAGTTATAGCTAGTAACTACATCAATAATTCTTTCATCATCTGTAGCAATTACAACTTCATCAGCACCACTCATTCGAGCTTTTTTTGCAACATGAATTACCATAGGAATTCCACCAATTTCAATTAGCGGCTTACCTGGAAGGCGAGTGCTCTGATAGCGGGCGGGAATAACTACTTTGAAAGTCATTTACTTATCGCCCTCTATTACTCTTGCTTCACTTTCTAGAAGAATAGGTATGTTATCTTTGATTGGATATGCTAATTTGGCTGAGTTTGAAATTAACTCATTATTTTTTTTGTCATAAATTAGTGGTCCCTTTGTTACTGGGCAAACAAGAATGTTTAGTAATTTTTTATCCATAATCTTAAAGTCCTATTTTATTTCTTAAATCAGTAAATAATTTTTTATCAACAATTGTCATAATAGGAAGATACCATATGTTTTTATTTTTTAAATCAAGGCACCTTACTGAGTCCTTCTCAGTCATGATTATAATTTTATCCCCGCACCCTTCAAAATCTCGATTAGAAAAGTTGTGATGATCATCGAATATTAAACTATCAAACGTTAATCCTAAATCTTTCAATAATGAGAAAAATCTTTCTGGATTACCAATACCCGTAGCGGCATATAACTTAGTATTTTTTAAATGATTAATTTTCATATATTTATTCTCAAGTACTGATCGAATCTGATCACTAGCATCGTAGTACATGCCATATGAATTTTTAGTGCCTTTCATATCTCCATTAGTTACTATTGCATTAATACTATTTAATCTTTTAGCTGGCTCTCGGAGGGGACCGGCTGGTAGTAAATAGTTATTTCCAAACATTCGTGTCTGGTCAACAACAGCAATCTCATAGTCTCTAGCTAGCTCCAAATGTTGAAGGCCGTCATCTGACAAGATGACATCAACCTCAGGATAATATTTAAGTAATAGCTCGCAGGTTGAAAATCTATTTTTACCAACATAAACTGGGATTCCAAGGTGCCTTTTTATCATAAAAGGCTCATCCCCTACATCAATAAATTTTGAATTACTTGTAACCTCTCTTGCATTTATATTTGAGGACTTATAACCTCTCGAAATAATTCCTGGCTTAAGTCCAATACTCAAAAAGTGAGATGCAATTGCAATCAAAAGTGGAGTTTTTCCAGTCCCCCCTACTGTAATATTTCCTACGATAACAACCGGAACTGAAACTTTTTTTATTTTTAATACACCAGCAGAGTATAAAAAATTTTTAAGGATTATGAATACTAAGTAGATGTAACTAATAGGAATTAGCAACCTAATCCAAGTTGACCTGACATAAAACTGTTGATTAAATTTCTCATGGAAAGACATTATTTAATCGAACCCCTTCTTGTATAGCCTTGTGTAATATTTATTAGCTTTTATTAGGGCATTATGAGTCCCCTCTTCTACAACCTCACCATTATTTATAACAATAATTCTATCAGCATTTAGGACAGTGCTAAGGCGGTGAGCAATAACAAGCGAAGTTCTACCTTTAGTTAATAAATCTAGTGCTTTCTGAACATATTTTTCTGATTCTGAATCCAGGGAGGATGTTGCTTCGTCCAAAAGTAAAATTGGTGCATTTTTTAAAATTGCTCTTGCAATTGCAATTCTTTGTTTCTGACCGCCTGATAACTTGACACCCCTATCCCCAATAATATGATTAAATTTATTGGGTAATTTATCAATAAATTCAAATGCGTTTGCCGCTTTAGCAGCCTTTATTATCTGAGCCTTACTTTTGGAACGACTACCGTAAGAAATATTATTATAAATAGTGTCGTTAAAAAGTATAGTGTCTTGACTGACTAATGAAATTTTTTCCCTTAAATTTGATAATATTATTCCAGCTATATCTTTATTATCAACTAGTATTTCACCAGATTCTAAATCATAAAATTTTGGGATTAAATTTAGCAGTGTACTTTTACCTCCACCAGACATTCCAACTAAAGCAACCTTATCCCCAGAATTTATTTTTATATTTATATTTTTCAACACATTTTTTGTAGTTTTAGTGTAATTAAATGATACATTTTTAAATTCAATTTGGCCCCGAACTCTGCCTAGTATTTTTCTTCCATGATCTTTTTCTTTTGGCTCATCAATAATTGTGAAAATACTTATTGCAGCAGCGTATCCAATCTGGATTTGCTCATTAATTGCAGTAAGTTTCTTTATGGGAGAAATTAGCATTAATAGAGCACCGATAAATGCTGCGAATTCCCCAGCACTGAAATGTCCAACAGAATAATAGACTACCAATGCTAATGCCAAAGCAGACAATATTTCAATTACAAAGCTATTAACTCCGGATAACCGTGCTAACTTAGTATGCATTTTTCGGTTACGAATATTAATTTCTGAGAAACGAGATAGCTCAAATTTTTCAGCCCCAAATATTTTTACAATTCTTTGTGCTGAAATTGCTTCTTCAGAGACGCTCGTCATATCGCCCATTGATTGCTGGACCTCTGCACCCGCTTTTCTTATTTTTGGAGATACTACTTTTAAATAAAATCCCATGATTGGTGCCATTACAAGGAATATAAGAGTTAGAATCCAATCCAAATAAATCATGTAGCTAAGGATAGCAATAACTGTGAATATATCTCTTACGGCATCAAGTGCAACTTTTGTAAGAATATTTGAGAGCTGCTCAGTTTCATATGTTAGCTTTGAAACTATATTTCCAGCTGCCTGTGAATCAAAAAATTTTACGGGGAGTAGCATTAATTTTTTGAATATATCGTAACGCATATCCTCGACAATTTTTCTTGAAAGCCATCTCATTGAATAGCTTGCAATGAATCCTGATAATGCTCTAATTGTCATGAGAGCTATTAATGCAAGTGGTAAAAAGCTAGAAGCCGCTGCAGATTGCTGAACTAAACCATCGTCAGTAATTTTCTTAATAAGTGCTAAAAATCCAGTGTTTGTTGCAGCAAGGACTAATAAAAAAGAAATACTTAGAATTAACGCCCATTTATATCTAAAGGTATATTTTAGTAGCCTTAAATAGATTGTTCTAAATGAGTTTGAATTAGTTCTTGCCGTATTTTTCGACATAGATATTTTTAATAGCACTTGAAATATTAATTTACCTTCGTGGAGAAGGTAATTTTAGTAAGGCCAGCTCGTCTAGATGCTTCCATAACATTAACAACTGATTGGTGACTTGTTTTAGCATCAGCATTAATAATAACTGGCATTTTATCTTGATTTTTTTTGGATATTTCCATCAGTTTATCTTGTATCGCTTCAATTGTAATATCAGACAATACATCTTCATTGATGGTGTATCTTCCATCTTCTGTTATTGAGACGTTGATAGGGATATTTTTATTTTCTATAGGATTTGCTTCAGCAACTGGTAAATTTATCTTTAATTCGCTAAATTTAGAGAACGTAGTACTCACCACTAAAAAGATAATAATTACCAATAACACATCGATTAGTGGAATAAAATTTAGCTCTGGTTGATCTTGCTGAAGTTTTTTTCTAAAGTTCATGATTATTTAATTAAGAATTCCCCTCTAAGGTCTCTATTAAATCTAATGCGTGCATTTCCATTTCGTTAATAAAGTGATCTATCTTAGATCGATAAAAACGATAGGTTATCATCGCAGGAACTGCAACAACAATACCACCAGCAGTGTTGTAAAGAGCAATAGAGATCCCCCTTGCAAATATTGCCACATCATGACCACTGCTAGTGAATGAGCTAAATAACTCAACCATACCTATAATCGTTCCAAATAAACCCAACAAAGGTGCTACGGTCGAAATTGTGCCTAATACCCCTAAATACTTTTCTAACCGGTAACTGACTGATTCACCGGTCTGCTCGACAGCACCCTTAATAACATCAGAGGGTTTGCCCTGGTTCTTTAATACTGTTGCATATATTTCACCGAGCATCGAATGCTTTTGAAGTAATTGAATTTCATCTTTCCTAATATTACCTTTGCTAATCATTTTATGAACATCGTCTATTAGCCCTCTTGGGATAATAAAACTTTCCCTCAAGGACCATGCACGCTCAATTACAATGGCAAAGCCTACAATTGATGTAATGATTAACGGCCATATCGGCCAACCTGCTGCTTGAATAATTTCCCACACGATGCTCTTACTCCCAAATTTAAAATGTTCAAGGAAAAGTATACTACCTTGTATGAATTTTTCCTTCAGTTAACTGATAGATTTTACCCATTTTTTTTGCTAATTTATTATCATGCGTCACTAAAATTATTGAAGTTTTTATCTCTCTTGTGATCTCAAGAAACATATCAAATACTAATTCTGCATTTTTGTAATCTAGATTACCTGTAGGCTCGTCAGCCAAAATTATATCTGGCTTAGTAATAATTGCTCTAGCAATTGCAATTCTTTGCCTCTCTCCCCCTGAAAGTTCATGAGGCATATGATTAATTCTATTTTCAAGACCTAAAATCTTAAGTAAATTAACGCCTTGTTTTAAATTATCTAATGGGTCATCTCCTCTAATTACAAGTGGCATAATAACATTTTCAATGGCAGAAAAATCTGGAAGAAGATGATGGAATTGATAAATAAAACCAAAGTGCTTATTACGTATAGATGAAATTTTATTTTGACTTAACTTATTTATAGGATGGCTCCATAATTCAATTGTTCCATCATCAGGTTTTTCTAGGCCCGCCATTAAATGAAGAAGTGTGCTTTTACCTGAACCAGAGACACCGGTAATTGCTATATTCTCACCAGATGAAATTAAAAAATTAACTTTATCTAAGACAGGAGCCTCTAACCCTTTAAATGATTTAGAGACGTCTGTAAGTTTCAGTAAAAAAATTTTACTCATATTTCAGTGCAGTTGCTGGGTCTATTTTAGTTGCTTTTATACTTGGATAAATTGTAGCGACAAATGATAAAAATACTCCCATAATTCCAATAGACAAGATATCTTTGAATAGAAGCTTTGAGGGAAGGTCAGAAATATAATAGACGTCTGGGGATAAAAATTGTACGCCAAATAAACTCTCGATAAAGGGGACAATCGTACCTATATTAATTGAAATAATTACTCCGAATAGAATTCCTAAAAAAGTACCAACTAACCCAATCATAAGCCCCTGAGAAATAAAAATCATTAATATACTCTTCTGTGAAGCTCCTAGGGTTCTTAAAATTGCAATATCAGATTTTTTTTCTGTTACGCCCATAACTAGTGTTGAAACTATATTAAATGCAGCTACAGCAATAATTAATGTCAGTATGATAAACATAACTCGCTTCTCCATCTGAATTGCAGCAAACAAGTTAGAATGTTGTTTTGTCCAGTCAGAAATAAAATAACTGTTGTCTTGATTTATTAGTCTTTCAATATTTTCTGTGGTAGATTTCGTCCCATCTAAGTCCTCTAACTTAACGCGTATTCCTGAAACATCTTTGCCCAGCTGAAAAAATTTTTGCGCATCACTTAGGTGAATTAAAACAAGACCAGCATCATACTCATACATTCCTACATCAAAAATACCCGAAACCTTAAATTGCTTTAATCTGGGGAGCATTCCTAATGGAGAGTAATTGGCTTGGGAAGAAATTATTGATATCTTATCTCCAATATCTAATCCAAAATATCTTGCTAAACCTGATCCAATTATTATATTAAATTTTTCTGCTTCTAATTTAAAGGAGCCTTTGGTTATTTTATTCTGGAGGTCACTTACTCCTAATTCAATGCTCGGAGAGATTCCTCTAACAATTACCCCTCTATTGAATCTTCCCATCGCAATCATAGCCTGATTTTGGGTGTATGGAGCAGAAGCAACAACATTCTCTGAACCCTTAATTAATTTCGTTATTTTCTGCCAATTAGTAATCGTAAACTTAGAGCTGGTAATTTCTATATCTGATGAAACGCTAATAATTCGTGATTTAAGTTCTGATTGAAATCCATTCATAACCGAGAGCACTACAATTAGAGACATCACACCAAGTGTAATACCAATTACGCTTGTTAATGATATGAACGAAATGAAATTATTTTTATTTTTTAAACGAGTATATCGAGACGCTATCCAAAGTTCGTAGAAATTTCTCTTAAGAAAGTTTTTAATGAGCATTATTAATTAGGATTGAAGTTATTCATTCTGCTAGAATTATGGCATGTTTACTGGAATTATTGAATCAATTGGAAAAATCGAGTCCCTTAATGATAATGGGGGCGATATTCAAGTTTCCGTTCAATATGATAATAATAAATTAAAAAATTTAGAGCTTGGAGAAAGTATTTCAGTTAACGGTGTTTGTTTAACTCTAGTAAATTTTAATGATATAAATCTTAAGTTTGATATTTCAAGTGAATCATTAGATAAAATTAATATTTTTAGAGTCAATGACCATGTTAACTTAGAGACCTCGTTAAAGTTTAACGGAAAAATATCTGGACATTTTGTATTTGGTCATGTTGATGGCATTGCTGAACTAATTGATATCAATCAAAAGAATAGCTGTGAAGTTTGGGTGATAAAGGTTCCAAATTCACTGATAAAATATATAGCGAATAAAGGCTCAATTTCAATTAATGGTGTAAGTCTAACAATAAACGAGATTAATAACGGTATATTTAAGATCAACCTAATTCCCTTTACATTAGCACATACGTCATTTAAATTTAATAAAATTAATGACTCATTAAATATTGAAGTAGACATGCTTGCAAGATATGTAGAAACTATTTTGGCTAAAAATTAAAATGCACACAACCAATGAAATTATAAAAGATCTACAAAATGGCAAGATGGTAATTTTAGTAGACGACGAAGACCGAGAAAATGAAGGTGACTTAGTAGTTGCAGCCGACTTTATTTCATCTGACCACATAAACTTTATGGCAAAGCATGGGAGAGGACTAATATGCCTCACTCTAACAGAAGAAAAATGTAATCAGCTGAAGCTACCTTTAATGGTCAAAGACAATGAAGGTAAATTAGGTACTAATTTTACTGTTTCAATTGATGCTGCTAAAGGAATAACTACCGGAATTTCTGCTGCTGATAGAGCTAATACAATTAAATCGGCAATTAAACTAAATGCAGACCACACTAGTATCAGTAGACCAGGGCATATATTTCCGTTACTAGCTCATTCTGGTGGTGTTCTTTATAGGGCAGGGCATACTGAAGCAGGATGTGATCTTGCAGGACTATCAGGTCTTCAGCCAGCTTCCGTAATTTGTGAAATACTCAACGACGATGGAAATATGGCTCGTCTGCCAGATTTAATAAAATTCTCTACTGAGCATAAAATAAAAATAGGGACAATTGCAGATCTAATCGAATTTAGAAGTAAGTCTGAAAAACTCATTAAAAAAATTAGTGAAAAGCCAATAGAAACTGATTATGGTCAAATGCGACTTATAGTTTATTCGGACTTACTCTCGAAAAATACACATATCGCACTCGTAAAAGGCCAGATAAGAAAAGATGATGAAGTTCTCGTAAGGGTCCATGAACCTCTTTCGATATTCGATTTTATCGAAAAAGAAACTAACCACTCGTGGCCACCTTTAAAAGCATTAGAGTTAATTAATAATGAGGAAAGAGGAGTTATTATCTTCCTTAATTATCATGAGTCACAATCAGAAATTCAAAGTCTATTGCACGAAGAAAGTCCCGTGATTACTAATAAGAACGATTTGAGAAATTATGGAATTGGTTCGCAAATACTAGTCGATATTGGAGTAACAAAAATGAGACTCCTCGCATCGCCAAGAAAAATGCCAAGCATGACCGGATACGGTCTTCAAGTTATTGAATTTATTGAAAATAAATAATTAGAGGTTTAATTATGTTACTATCTTTTTATTGGAAATATATTAATATAAAATCTAGTTACTGCTTACATTAAATGAGCTACTTTTTTTCTTATTTATTGTATACATATGAATAATATGAACATAAAACCAATAATAAATTCCAGCAGCAAAACCAATGTTCTTTCAGTGGACTTTGGTGAAACTAAAATTGGCTTTGCTATCGGAAATCACATTACTAAAACATCACACCCATTAAGAGCAATTATTTCCTCGAAAAAGACTGAACGGTTTAAGGTCATAGAAGAGCTTATAGCTGAATGGTCTCCAGGATTAATTGTTATTGGCTTACCTCTTAATGAAAATGGTAGTGAAAGTAGGCTGACGTTACTTGTGAAGAAATTTTCAAAAAAAATTATTAACAAATTTAGCATTCCAACAGTGCTAGTTGATGAAAGATATACATCAGTCGAAGCTGAATCATTATTAACCTCCTCAAATGGAAAATATAAAAAAAAAGATGGGGTTATTGATCAGGTTGCAGCTCAGATTATTCTAGAATCATATTTCGAAAGAAATTTAAATGTCACTTCCTGAACCAATAAGTTTAATAAATGAACTCTATGCAGAGATCATTAAAGATATTGATATCAATACGTGTTTGATTGGCATTCCAAATGGTGGTCATTTAATACTAAATGAATTGAAGAAAAAAATTAAACTCGAAATCAATTACGGATTGATCGACTGCTCCTACTATAGAGATGACCTTGATGCTTCAGGTCTAAAAGTAAGAGAAAAAACTACATCAATAAACTTTAACGTAGAAGGAAAAAAAATTATCTTAATCGATGATGTTTTTTATACTGGAAGAACAATACGTGCGGCAATGAATGAATTATTTGACTTTGGGCGGCCCAAAGAAATTAAATTATTTGTTCTTATTAACAGAGAAATGAATGAACTTCCAATTAAGCCAGACTTTTCATCCTGCAAAATTAATGTTCCTTACAATGAATATATCGACTTAATACATGAAAATGGGAAACTAATTTTTAGGTCGAGAGAGATTTAATGTCAAATATTCAAATAACAAAAGAAGGAAATTTTCAACACCTACTTTCTACTGAGGGTATGAAAAAAGAATTAATTATTAAAATTTTTAATATTGCAGAAACATTTTTAAAAGTCGGTAAACATGATGTAAAAAAAGTACCCTTACTTAGAGGAAAGACCGTATGTAATCTTTTCTTCGAGAACAGTACCAGGACAAGAACAACATTTGAAATTGCAGCAAAAAGATTGTCTGCAGACGTTTTGAGTCTTGATATATCATCTTCATCTCAATCAAAAGGTGAGTCAATTATTGATACCATTAATAACCTTATAGCTATGAGCACAAATATATTTGTAATCCGTCACCCCAAATCTGGAATGCCTGAATATATTGCGAATAATGTGAGTAAAGACGTACACATAATCAATGCTGGAGATGGAAATAATTCTCATCCAACACAGGGGCTTCTCGACGCTTTCACAATTAGGAAGTATAAAAAAGATTTTAATGGCCTAAAAATAGCAATAGTTGGTGATATTAAACACTCAAGAGTTGCTAGGTCTGAAATGCATACACTGTCGATATTGGGAGCATCAGAAATTAGATTGGTTGGACCAAAAATATTTATGCCGGATGATATTGACCTAACTAAGTTTCAGGTATTTAATGATATGAAAGCAGGAATTAGTGATGTTGATGTAGTTATGATGCTACGTATCCAAAAAGAAAGAATGCAACAAGAAGTAATTCCGTCAGAAAAAAAATACTTTGAATCTTTTGGATTAACAACAGAACTATTAAAGTACGCAAAAAAAGATGCTATCGTAATGCACCCAGGTCCAATTAACAGGGGTGTAGAGATACAAACAGAAGTTGCAGACTCCCCTCAGTCAGTAATATTAGCCCAGGTAACTTTTGGTATAGCAATAAGAATGGCGGTTATGACAATGCTTATTGATAAAAATATATGAAAAAAATTATTTTTTAGATATAATCCAATGACTTGTAAAATAATAGTTTTAAATCATACCGGGGGGATATATGTTACAGAAATTTTTTGATGCTTTATTTGGAAAAACTGCTACACCAAAAGTAACGGCTAAGAAAAAACCAGTGGCTAAGAAAAAACCAGTGGCTAAGAAAAAACCAGTGGCTAAGAAAAAACCAGTGGCTAAGAAAAAACCAGTGGCTAAGAAAAAACCAGTGGCTAAGAAAAAACCAGTGGCTAAGAAAAAACCAGTGGCTAAGAAAAAACCAGTGGCTAAAAAGAAATAAATTTTATTTATTTGTTACAAAAAACCAAGCTTTTAAAATGCTTGGTTTTTTTTTCTCTAAAATGTCAAAAATTAAAAAAAATATACTTACTATTAAGGACCAGCTAATAAATGAATCTAATAATTTAGATGAAATTAAATTAATGGCTGTAAGTAAGTCACAAAGTGTTGACAACATATATGAAGCATATAATGCAGGGCAAAAAATTTTTGGAGAAAATTATTTGCAGGAAGCAATTAAAAAAATACAAACGATAAATCAGCAAGATATTGAATGGCATTTTATAGGTCCTATACAGAGCAATAAATGTAAATTAATTTCAGAAAACTTTTCATGGGTGCAAAGTATTGATCGTATTAAAATTGCTGCACGAATAAATGAGCATAGAAATGCAATGGCTCCAATGAATATATGTATACAAGTAAACATTAGTGATGAGGTATCAAAAAGTGGCATTCATCCTGATGATTTAAAATTATTTTTAGATGAAATGAAAGCGTTTAATAATTTAAAATTAAGAGGAATAATGTCCATACCATCGAACACTTTAAGTACAGAAAAATTAGCAGAGGAATTTATTATGCTAGATAAGTTATATAAAGAGATAAAAATATCTCATCCTTCTGTTGATACATTATCAATGGGAATGTCGAATGACTACTTGCTGGCAGTTAAATATGGGTCTAACCTTGTTAGAATTGGAAGTGGTATCTTCGGATTAAGAAAATAATTATGAAAATTAATTTTATTGGAGGGGGCAATATGACTCAAGCCATTATTAATGGTTTGATTAATAATGGCTTCGAAAAAAATGACATTCATGTAATTGAAATCGACCCAGCGCAAAGGTCAAAATTACAATCAGAATTGCAAATAACTACGAGTAATACAATTGATATGAATGAGCCATCAATTATAATTTTAGCTGTTAAGCCAAATCAAATTCAATCTGTTTGCGAAAGTATACAATCAAAAATTAATAGTCATCTAATCATCTCTATAGCTGCCGGCGTAAAAATTATAAAAATTTCTGATTGGCTGGGTGGTCATAGCAACATAATTAGAGGAATGCCAAATATTGGTGCAAAAATACAAAAAGGCATTACAGCATTATATGTAGACGATAATGTCTCCATTAAAAATAAAGAGGTTGCTAATAATATTTTAAAAGTAATTGGTAAAGTAATCTGGGTTGATAGTGAGGAAAAAATGGATGCAGTAACCGCATTATCTGGTAGCGGTCCAGCTTATGTATTTATGTTTATTAGTGCATTAATTGAAGCTGGTCAGAAGATAGGCTTAACTAGAGGTGAAGCAGAATCTCTAGCTCACACAACTCTACATGGATCTACACTATTATCCGAACATAATCTCGCTGACCTAGATAGCTTAATAAAAAATGTTACCTCTAAAGGAGGCACAACTGAACAGGGTATTAAAACTTTAAATGAAAATAACTTTAAGAAAATTATTATTCTTGCAATAGAGGCCTCATTCAATCGAGCTAAAGAAATAGGTAGCGAATAAATATTTATGAGTAAAAATATTATTGTTGGTCTTTCTGGCGGTGTTGATTCAGCTGTAACAGCGTGGCTTCTAAAAGAACAAGGTTTTAATGTTACTGCTTTATTTATGAAGAACTGGGAAGATGATGATGATGATGAGTACTGCTCAAGTAGACAAGACTTAATTGATGCAGTTTCTGTCGCTGAAAAAATTGGTATTGATATTGAAGTGGTAAATTTTTCTAAGGAATATAAAGAAAAAGTTTTTTCACTTTTTATTGATGGCATTGAAAAAGGCATAACTCCAAATCCTGATATTCTATGCAATTCGGAAATAAAATTTAATGCTTTTTTACATCATGCCATGAAATTAGGGGCAGATAAAATTGCTACAGGTCACTACGCAAATATTAATGAGGTTAATGGAAAATATCAGCTCCTTAAGGGAGATGATGGATCAAAGGATCAAAGTTATTTTTTGTATAGATTAAATCAAGCTCAGCTCTCAAAATCACTATTCCCTCTAGGTAAACTTCTAAAAAGTGATGTAAGAAATATTGCAAAAAAAAATGGATTGCATAACCATGACAGGAAAGACTCAACGGGTATCTGCTTCATTGGAGAGCGGCCATTCTCTCAATTTATCGCAAAATATATTAAAACAAAACCAGGGAATATTGTAGATACTGATAGCAATATTATTGGAGAACACGATGGCATAAATTTTTACACTATAGGGCAACGTAAGGGATTAAATATAGGTGGATCTAAGAAAGGGAATGGGCAGCCATGGTTTGTAGTAGAGAAAGATATTAAAAATAATCAGTTAATAGTTGGGCAAGGTCATCAGCATCCTATGCTGTTAAAGGATGGGGTAGTCGCAACTGACATACATTGGATTTCAGAATCTGTTCCAAAGGTTAATTGGGTTTATTCTGCAAAAACCAGATATCGACAATCTGATTCAGCATGTGAGATTGATAAAATAGAGAGCAATAGTTGCACAGTTATGTTCGGACAGAAGCAATTGGCAATGACACCAGGACAGTCCTTAGTGCTCTATGAAAGTAACGTGTGTCTTGGTGGTGGTTTCATTAAAAATACAATTGAATTGTAATGTTAAATAAAATGCCTACTAATATAAAGTTAAATTTTTCTAAAAAAGTTTTACAGGATGCTATCTCAACTAACATCAATGCGGCACTTATTGAAGATTTAGGTGAAATTGATAAAACTAGTCATTTAATTTCAAGGAATGGATTAGGGTTTGCGACTATTAAAGCTAACCAAAGTGCTATTTTATGTGGGTCTCCTTGGGTAAATTCTTGCTTTAATAAATTAAATAATAAAATAAAAATTAATTGGCTTTCGTCTGAAGGTCAATCAATTAAAAAGGGTCAGATAATATGTGAGATACAAGGTAAATATACTGACATATTAGCTGGTGAAAGAGTTGCTTTAAATTTTTTACAAACGTTATCTGCTACTGCTACCGAAACAAATACTATGGTTAGTTTAATTAATAAATACAATGCGCAGCTTTTTGATACACGAAAAACTATTCCAGGGCTCCGAATTGCTCAAAAATATGCAGTAAGAATTGGGGGTGGTGAAAATCAAAGGCTAGGGCTTTATGATCAAATATTAATTAAAGAAAATCATATTAAATCATTCTTAAATTTATCTGACTTATTAAACGAAGTTAAACTTAATGATGAATTTGATAAAATTCAAATTGAAGTTGAAAATCTTTCACAATTAAAAAAAGTATTAAGCTACGGCATAAAAAATATATTATTAGATAATTTTACAGTCTCAAACATTAAGGAAGCAATTAAAATTAATAAAAATAGAGCAATTTTCGAAGCCTCTGGAAATATTAATAAAAATAATATTGCTGATTTCGCAAAAACTGGTGTTGATAGAATATCTGTTGGATTAATTACAAAAAATATTCACTCAATTGATTTTTCAATGAATATTGACCGTAAATAACCATCTTGGAATTGACCAACTAGGTCCAAACAAGGTATTCTACTTACTTATCAAACTCATTTATCAAAACCTACCCTTTCATGAAACCTGAAATTATCACTGGCGCAGAAATAATAATCCGTTCTCTTCAACAAGAGAATGTTAAATTTGTATTTGGATACCCTGGTGGGGCTGTTCTTAACATTTACGATGCTATTTTTAAACAAACACAGTTCAAGCATGTTCTCGTTCGTCATGAGCAGGCTGCTGTGCATGCTGCTGATGCTTTTTCTCGTGCGACAGGCAAAGTTGGTGTCGCTCTAGTTACTTCTGGGCCCGGAGCAACAAATGCTGTAACTGGTATTGCAACAGCCTTTATGGATTCAATTCCCATGGTTGTAATTAGTGGTCAGGTTCCAACCCACGCAATAGGTCAGGATGCTTTCCAAGAATGCGACACTGTAGGGATCACTCGTCCGTGTGTTAAGCATAATTTCTTAGTTAAAGATATTAACAATATTGCATCAACAATAAAAAAAGCATTTTATCTGGCCGCTACTGGAAGACCTGGCCCTGTCCTTGTTGACATCCCAA
>Ga0209192_10000555_pt1 | contig 35627 bp, 29 predicted proteins | sample ArcticOcean_MG_C_11_FD_187433 | JGI IMG/M metagenome (GOLD analysis project Ga0209192, IMG submission 187433) | Marine microbial communities from western Arctic Ocean - ArcticOcean_MG_CB2_154 (SPAdes) (version 2) | ecosystem: Environmental > Aquatic > Marine > Oceanic | place: Arctic Ocean... | reverse complement strand
ACACAATTGTGGTCGTCCGGGAATAAACGGAGGATATATTAAAAACCCAAATGTTAGATTTGGTGTAAACTGTTATGGAAATAAACCAAATATAACAGCCGAAGAACAAAAATTAATGAAAAATTCTACACCATATCCATTAACAAAGGAAGATAAATATATAAATAGTTTAGTGGAAAAATATAAAAAGAATTTACCAGAATTTTTGGTTTCTCCGTTTAATTATAAAAGTTGGAATAGAATATAACTGTAATAAAATCAAATAAAATATTTTATTTGATTTTATAATTTAGTAGTAAATATTGACGAATCTATCCGTTATACCTATTTAAGTTTTCTTGTTTTTCTCTTTTTTTTCTTCTTTTTTTTATGTTTCCTTCTTGTTTTAGAATTAGAAGTTTTGCGTTGTTCTCCCATGAACAATAATTTTCTGTATAATTCTTCTTTAACAACGCCTCCTTCAAAATTTCTATGGTATGTTTTTTTTTTATCAAGTTGTCTATTGAGTAAAGCTAGTCCAACAGGTATGCCGTATTGATTTTTATGAAATTTCCCTTTACCACCGCCTATCATAGCGGGAAGTCCTTTATCTTTTAGTAGGTTTTCAAATTTGAAACCCATACTTAAAATATCCCCTCCTTTTTGATATATAGCAAAATCACTTTTTTCCATTATATATATATTAATTTATAAATTATTTGTCGTTGTTACACAACAAATCCGCGGCTAATTCTGGACATTCATAAAATAAAGATAAATCATATTTTACAGAAAGGTAATTGAATATCATATCCGCAAAACAATCACCTGATACATTATCCCAATCTTTTCCAAAAAAATTGTTATTTCTAAAATTTAGATTATATTTTTTATATAAATATTCCAATTTAGGTTTCAAATATTTTTCAAAGTTATCATAGTGTTCAAGTAGTAATATATCTCGTGTATTATCACAGCCTAAAAAATCTTCTAAACTTAATGTTCTCAAATATTTTTCAGGATTTAATTTCTCTTCTACAAATTTATCATTTTTAAAAGTAATTCTCTTGGGCATCTGGATAAGATTCTTTGTATATAAATGTTGCGATTTCATCTCTAAGTATTTTTTCATTTGAAATTGTGAATCCTGTATCAGTAACCATCTCCTGTACGTCTCTACATAAATTATTTAATATATCATTCATTTTTGTATTTTCCGAACCTTTTTTCTGTAACCACTGTTTAAAATTTTCATGTCGGTTTACTCTTTCTCTTTCTATCTTTGCATCATATATGTTTTGTATTTTATTATCTTTATTATTTATCTGTGTTTTATCTTCTTTATCATTTACTTTATTTATAACCCATACATTTTGTTTATCGTCCATTAAATAATTAATTGGTAATTATTTAAACCTTTTACGCATATGTTCTCTTAATATCATATGTATATTTACTCTCTCTCTTATTTTTAATAGCCGTTATAATAGCTTCTACATGTTCGACATTATCTATACATTCGTTTAATACTTCCTTTACTAATTTGAATGATATAGGGGCTGTTTGTTTTAGATTTTGGAATTTTAATTTACCATCACTTATTTGTATTACGGCATTTTCAAGATTATTACTTTCAGCATATGTAAATATATTATTAGTTAATGAATTTCTATTGCCTCTTAGCTCTTTAATTTCTTGATTTAAAGTTTTAATTTGATTATCAACAGTAACCCACTCTTGTATATTTTTTTGGAAAACGGAACTCATAATATATTATATCATATAAATAACTTTTTAATTCATTTATACGATAATATTTAACGACTGCGGCGAGTTTTTCTTTTCTTTCTTCGGCCACCTTTCTTTTTTTTATATTTCTTAGTTTTAGAACGAATAACTCTTTTTTGTTGAACTTTCTGTCCTTTGTATAGCAAATATGGTAACAAGGCTGTTCTTAATGCTCCAACTAACCCGGATCCACCTCTGCGAGATTTTCGTGATTTTCGTGATTTTCGTGATTTGCGACTTCTACGTGCCATTATATATTAAGAAAAGATAATTAAGTTTTCTTGGGTATTAATATCTTGCTTCGAAGCAATAAAATAAATATTCCTAAAATTAATAAAAAACTTATAAAAACAAATATTATTGATAAAAAAATGTACGGATATATTTCTTTTATCAACATATCAATTAGAGGACGCATCAATTCTTTGAATTCTTCTTTTACTTCTTTTCTATGTAAAACATTTAGACATTCATTAATTATAGTTTCTTTAACATCCATATTACTCAATACAAATATTTTTATTATGAATGCGTAACTAGTTAAAGGTAATTTTCTAACTTTTTACAAATGGATGCAACGTTAAGTCTCGATAAAAATTATCCTTTTGATAAAATCAAAATTAAAACCCCGAAGGCATTACAAGGTGGAACATATTGTGCTAATTTAGTAATAAACGAAGGACCTGTAATAATTCAAACACCAAAGTGTAAAACAAAAAATGGTATTCATAAAACTGCTAAACAGATTTATTGCGATTTATTGATGAATAAAGATCATTCCGAATTTTTAGAATGGTTAGAAACACTACAAGAAAGAGTAAAATCTCTTATTTTAGAGAACAGTTCTAAATGGTTCCACGATGAGACAAGTTTAGATGAAATAGAATACAATTGGAATAATTCTATAAGAACACGTAAGGATTGTTATCTTATAAGGTCTTTCGTCCATAAACCAAAAGGTATTAATAAGATTTCTTTACAAATTTATGATACAGATGAAAATCAATTAAATATCGATCAAGTTAAAAACGATAAAAATGTTATTTGTATATTAGAAATTGTTGGTTTAAAATTTTCAAGTAATAGTTTTCATTTAGAAATTTGTTTGCGTCAGATGATGGTTATAAATGAAAAACCATTATTTAATAAATGTTTGATAAAATTAAATTCAAAATTAGAAAATGGAGAGAATATAGAAAAAAAAAATGTCTTGCCAACAGAAATTAAAACAGAAGAAAAATTAGAAACCAATATTGAGCATATTGAAGAAAATACTCATCAAGAAGAGTTCATCGATACTAATAATTTAGTAGATACACCCGATACAACAGAAGAAAATGATATAGAAGATCATGAAGGTCAATCAAAAAAGGAAGAACCAAAAAAGGAAGAACCAAAAAAGGAAGAACCAAAAAAGGAAGAACCAAAAAAGGAATTTATTGAAAATAATATCAACGAAAAAGAAATTATGGAAAAACCTTTAGAAAAGACTAATAATTTAGAAGAAATAGAATTAAAAGTTCAAGATGATAATCCTATAAAATTAAAGGAAGCTCGAGAAGTTTATTTAGATATTTATAACGTGGCTAGAGAAAAAGCAAAAAAAGCAAAAAACGAAGCTATTAAGGCATATTTGGAAGCCAAAAGAATTAAAGAATTATATATGTTGGATATTGATGATAGTAGTTCCGAAGAAGAAGACGATGAGGACGAAGAGGAGGAATTATTTAGCGAAAACTAACTATATTTGAAAAAATTTTATGTTTAGATTAATATATAATGAACATTGCAAAGTCTCTCAAGAAATTAGCAAGCAACCAAACATTTGTGGTTTTAGCAGGAATTGTGGCAGTAGCCGCAGTTTATTATTATTCTCAAGGATTTAGCACTTCCATTAGTTCTATGACGAACAGTAATGAAGCTGCTTCATCTGTAGATCAAAATTCTTCTAGTGGTCCAAGTGATAGACAAATACAATGCGCCGCAGGTGGAAATAACTTTTCCCCTTCACAACCTTTAGGACAGAATAGCGGACACGGTTCTGCTTCTGGTGCCATGACCGATACTTACGGATTACCACCCAGTTGTGCAAAACAACAAGTAGTAGACCCATCTCAATTATTACCAAAAGATAGTAACAGCGAATTCAGCAAGTTAAACCCGATGGGTTCAGGTGATCTTAAAAATGTCAGTCTTTTAAAAGCAGGATGGCACATCGGCATCAATACCGTTGGTCAAAGTTTAAGAAATGCCAACCTTCAACTTAGAAGCGAGCCTGCCAACCCTCAACTTAATGTAGGTCCTTGGAATCAAAGCTCTATCACGTCCGATATGCAAAGAAGACCCCTTGAAATTGGCTGCGGAGCAAACTAACTAACTCATAATTTATTATTTAATATGATTTAGTTTTATTCCTACTATATTATAAATGAAATTAGACATCAATATATTTGGATACATCGTTATATTATTTATAGTAGGATTTACACTAAAAATTTATTTTGAATCTGAAATGTTTCACCTGAAGTGTATTTTAAGCGACGAAGATGGTCACACTTATTGTGTAAGGGAAACCGCAAAATTAGAATTAGTAGCTAATTTGTTAGCACGAGTAACTCAAAAATTAGAAAAACTTGTTGTTTATATGAAAAAAAAATACCCAACAAGAGAAAACGTCCAAAGAATGGCGAAAAAATTTAACCCCAGAAAAATAAGTGAAACATTACCTACAAGTGAATACACAGCATATTCCGAAAATAAAGGAGAAAAATTAGCATTTTGTACAACCACCAAAAAAGACGGACATAAAATGATAGATGAAAATACATTAACATTTGTTGCTATACATGAGTTAGGACATGTTATGACGGAATCCATAGGACATAAAAAAGAATTTTGGGAAAATTTCAAATTTTTATTAAAAGACGCGGTAGAATTAGGATTATATAAACCAATCGACTATAAAAAAAAACCACAAGAATATTGCGGGATGAACATTACAGATAATCCTTATTATGATATATAACTGTATTAATCTAATGTTGTAAAATGTAAAGCTCTTTTGGCTTTATTTATATATTTATCTGGATTTAATCCTTCTTTGACATAAACTTTCATATTATAATTTATGTCATTTTCATTAAATTTATCAGAAATAAATACCCGTTTAAAATTACTGGGTATTTTGGGGAAATATGTATCACAATTAAAATTAGAATCTATATCTGTGTAATAAATACTATTAATCATATCACTATATAAAAAACTTTTATAAACTTTATCACCACCAATTAACCAAATATTATTATATTTATTTTGTTTAATACATCCAATATCGTTTATGATGTTAAATTTATTTGTGTCATTTTTCAAAGTATTACTAAGAACATAATTTTCTCTTTTAGGAAGAGAGTATGGCAAACTTAAACAAGTATTTTTTCCCATAACAATAGCATTTTTACCGTGACACTGTGTCAAAAATTTAAAATATTTTAAATCTTTGGATAACTTCCATGGTAAAGCATTATTAATTCCTATTCCTCTATTTTTACAAGCAGCAACAACAATGTTCATAATTATATAATAAAAATATAGGATATATTTATATAGATGTCAGAAATATATAAAATAAACAGGGTTGTGAACAACGAAATTTCCCGTATATATGTTTTTTCAGGAGATGAAAAAACATCAGAAAAAGATTACCCAGATATTTTTGACGGTCCAGGAGAACTAAAAAATATTCAAGATAAAAAAATACCAATTCAAATAATAAAATCCTTTATTCACGGCGACGATACAATACAAAGAATAAAGGAAAAAATTTTTATGGACTGTAAAAAATTAAATAACGCAACACCTGACGAATTGTATTTGTTTTCTATTACAGAACAAAAATTAAATAATTATAATACCTTTTTAAATTTGACACAACAAGATAGAATTGATTTAACGGATGAAAGACTAAAACAGTTTTTATCCAATTTTGTTATAAATAAAGATACAATTTTACACAAAGAATTAGGATCATTTTTTAATGATATTGTAAAAAAAGATGTATATGAATTTGATGATTTTAACATGCTTAATATTACTTGGGATAACGACCAAATCATTACAGAACCCATAGGACAAAAATTAGTTATCAAAAATAATTATCCTTTTATAGCAAATCCATTTAATAATAAGATTATTGATAGCTTTTTGAAAAGAAGTGTAGAAAATATTATTTCAACACAAAATGCATATTTATTATTTAAATATTTTCCTCTAGTAAATAATAATATATATTTATGTTTAGCGGAAGATGTATTAAGTTATACAGAAACAAATGAGTTAGATTCTGAATATTTTTTGAAACTTTATTTTCCGATTCTCTATAAAAAGGTAAAAACAAAAAAACAACTACAAAATAAAAAAATGTTATTATATCGACAGGAAAAAGACCGTATAAGTAAATATCACAAAAAAATAAACGATAGGGTTGATATATTTTATAAGGTTTTTGAACAAAACCGCACACCGTTAGATTTCACATCACATGGTTTATCATACGTCCATTTAATATTACATCCTGAAAATTCTATAAAATTACCTTTGGAAGTATTATTCAAAATAATGCATACAAACGCAAAAATACCTCTTATTAAATATAATCCAGGGTCTAATTATGAAAATATTTACAGATTATTTACAGACAAAAATATATCTCTTTCTGGTATTAAAATACCATCGCTTTTTATTTTAAATAATTATAGAAAAGGGGTTATAACAAATATATCCAATACATTAAGTAAAAAGCAATCAGTTGGGTTTTATATAGAACATAGTTTTAAAGAAAGTACAATAGAAATTTTTTGTGAATTTCATGAAAACGGAAGCATAGATATTAAATTTAATAGTGAAATATTATTGGATATCGATGATGTAGAAAATATTTTAGAAAATTCTGTTAATAATACGATATTAAAAACTATTAGAAATTATTTGAAACAAAGTGGGTACGAATATATAAATTTTAACAAGATAACTGATAAAAATGTAGAAGTGAGTAGTTTAACTTATAAAACAAAACTTAAAAATAATAAAAAAATAAATATTAATAAATATATTGGGTGTATATCTTCACTATTTAATGTTATTGAAGGAAAAGCAAGTAAAACAACCGATGTAATAGATTTAAGATTTAAAAGAGTAAATGTTTTTCAGGTTATGGACAGTATTAAATCTTTTATAACGGTTAGAAGACAAAATGATGATAGTGTCAAGGAAATACTTGATTTATTATTAGAAAATTTTCCCAACGAAATAACAACAGAAGAAAAGGCGCGGGAAGTATTTTCAGATTGGTTACAAGAAATTCAGTTAAAAATAGATACATATGGAGAGAGAAAAAGAATTGTAGATAGTAATCCGGGTTTTCAAACCAAAATATTATCTAATGTTTTTTCCGAAGGGACATTTTCTGTTTTTACAATAGAAAATATAAATGATATAAGATACCTAAGATATATTTTAATTTATATTAATTCATTTTTTAGAATTATCCTTAGAAAAGGAATAAATAAAGAATTGAGAGAACAAATTGATAAAATATGTAAAAAAAAAATAAAACAACAAGAACTTATTGACGTGGTTCAAGATATTCAAGCGGAAACGGAAAAAAGAGGTGCTGTAAAATTTGGACAAAAAGAGGCCGAATTATTAGATATAGAAGAAGATTCAGATTCAGACGAGTTATCTATTGAAGAAGATAGTGAAGAAGATAGTGAAGAAGATAGTGAAGAAGAGAGTGAAGAAGATAGTGAAGATGAGGATATTCAATTTGGAGATGATATGATTGATGATGAGTCTATATTATTAAATACTAATAAAGAACAAACTCCTCCACCAAAAAGTGTTATTCCACAAGTCGTAGAACCTGAAGAAGTAGTAGAACCAGAAGAGGAAGATTTATCATTAATACCAGAAGAAGATTTATCATTAATACCTGAAGGCGAAATATCGGGATCCGAACAAGAAAGTGAAGAAAGCGAAGAAAGCGAAGAAAGCGAAGAAAGTGACGACGACGATGATGCTATTTTTGGAGATGAGGAATTAGGCGGAGGAGGTAAAGGAAATGAAAGCGATGACGAAGACGATATGGAAGAAGATTTGTCTCATCTCGCGATATCCGGAGCCAAAAGTATATTTTCTAAAAGATTAAAAGAGAACGATCCTGATTTATTTTTGAAAAAAGATACTCCCGGATACCATTCTTATAGTAGAGGTTGTCCGGGGCAGTCTAAACGTCAACCAGTTCTCATAACAGATGAAGAAAAAAAATACATTGATGAAAAAGATAAAAAACTAGGAATATCTTCATATGGTGAATCGATTAGATATGGTTCCGGTGATAAAAAATCAAATTATATATGTCCAAGATATTGGTGTATTAGAGATGAAGCGGGGAAAGGTAGAAGTTTAACATTAGAACAAATTAATAAAGGTGAATGTGGTGGTTGGGATGCTATAATACCAGAAAAAGCTAAAAAGGTTCCTAAGGGAAAAAGGATAGTTCAATTTACAGATGAAAGATTTCACAGAGAAAAGTCAGGAATACCTGAAGGAGATCCAGCTAGAAAAATAGTTTATAGACCTATGTATCCTGGTTTTCAAAGCCCTTCAAAACACCCAAAGGGATTATGTATCCCTTGTTGTTTCCAAACCCCATTTAAAGATGAGCCTAACATGGGTTGGGAAAAGGACAAAGCTATACCATTTATGTTTAAAAAAATTGGTAGTGAATTGCCCAATCCACCTATGAAGAGTGATGGAACAATAGATTTAGCACAATTGAAAAATAAAAGATTTGATAAATTTAGACAAATAAAACCCAAAGCAGCAAATTTATTATGTGACGAAGATATCGAAGGAAAAGTTGGAAAATCAAAAAAAAATAAAAAGACAAAAGAATTTGAAGATACACCTATAATGAGTTTTCCTTTACGAAAAAATCAGTTTGGTTATATGAATTTATCTTTACAAAAATTTTTAGGATTCAATAACCAGGTTTGCTATACAAAAAATACAGAATCTAATGTCGATAAAAAATTAAAACAACAAGAATATTGTATTCTACGATTAGGTATTATAAAAAATAGAAATCAATCATTTTTAGAATTATTAGCGAGTGTATATAATTTTTATTCTGGTATGAAAACATTACCAAATAAATTAAATGATTTTACCTTAAAAGATTTTAAAAAAAAATTTATTGAAAATCTAACAATTGATAAATTTGTAACAGTTCAAAATGGTATATTACCTACATTATTCCATAAAGAAACAATAGATGTAAATTTGGAAGATTATACATCGAGTATATATTTTGGTAAAATAACAGATATATCTTACAAGGAACGAATAGCTAGAGCATTTGAAAATTTTAAACAATATATTAAAAACGAGGATGCGGAAATAGATTATAGTTATATTTGGGATTTTGTCACAGAACCTATGGATAAAGGCGGTCTATTATTTGAAAATGGTATAAATATATTAATTTTAAGGCACCCCGACGATGATATAGTAGATAAGATAGAACTAATATGTCCAACAAACCATTATTCAAATAATTTTTTTGATTTTGATAAGAAAACTTTGATGATATACAATAAAGGGAGTTATTTTGAACCATTATGTAAAATATATAAAAAAGCTAGAAAATTTGAGACTGTAAAATTTTTTTCATTTCCACGAGATTATAATGTTTTTAAAGAACATTCCGATATTTTAGATATAATCACAAAAATTAAGGGAATTATTGATAGAAATTGTATTGGTAAAAAATCAATAAAAAAATATGACTATGAACGAAATGTATCTTCTACAGATCTTATCAACTTATTAAAAAAAAACGATTATACTGTAATATCTCAAATTTTAAATTATGATAATAAAGTTATAGGAATATTAACGCAACTAGAAGACACTCCATTTTATGTTCCTTGCAGACCTTCTGGTGTAATATTAGATATAAATTTTGTTTTCTTCCAAGATGTAGAAATAAGAAGTTATACAGAAACAATTGAGTTTTTAAAAACGTTATATAATAAATCTAATAAACAAATTCCATGTAATATACATTCAAAATTGGTTGATGATAATATGGTGGTGGGCATAAAGACAATAACTAATCAAATTATTCCCGTAATTCCTGTTCCAAAAATGGATGTTACAGATGATATTGACGAAGAAAGAACCTATGTTGGTGAAAATAAAACAGTTTTACAAACAGATAAAACAGTATTATTAGAGAAAAAAGTTGATGTCGAAAGAGAAAAAATAGTAAAAGAATTAGAATTGGAAAACAACTTTTATGGCTTGTTTAGAAACACCCTTAAAATAATTTTAAATAAAAAAGATGCTAATACACAACGAACTAACATTTTAAATATAGTGGAATCTCCAACCAAAACGTATATTGAAAAATTAGAAACAGTAATGGGTATATTACATACTTTATTAGATAATAGCGTACAATTTTTACAATTTCCAATGGACGATTTAGATGATTATAAGGATATGATTACTTGTTTTGGTATGAATAAAACAGATTGTGGTGAAAAGGGGAAACATCCGAATAAACATTGTTCTTTTATGAGAAAAGGTGGGTCTTGTGCTTTAATTTTACCGAGTACCAATTTATATACTAAAAAAAACAACAACAAGGATATGTATTTTATGAAATTATCAGATGAAATAGTAAGATATTCAAAAATAAGAAAGTATTTATTTACACCTAGGGAATTTTTATCTTTTGAACGAGTAAATTATAAAATAAATGACGATGAAATAATATTACTTGAAGAAATTCTTTTTGATACATATTTGGACGATATAAAATTAAGAAAGAATGATACCTTTATTGAATCAACAAATGTTTATGATATAGTTAATCCAAATGATAAAATAAACTATTCCAATACAATACCTGAGAATATGTTGCGAGGTAAAGAAGTTGGTCCAGAGAAAACAAATGAAGAATCAAAATTAATAGTTGATTGTGTCGCCGAAAATAAATATAAAGATAAAGCCCTACTTGCTTTATCAAATAATAAAACCACGTTCCAAGTATCTTCATATAAATCAACGGGTATTTGTGGTTTTCAAATGGTACAATTTATTATAAATGATTATATGGGAAAAAATATTACAATTGATGAAATAAAGGAAATGTTAGGAAAGGTATATTTAGAATTAAAAATGCCACCAACACCATTAAGTTTAAATAAATCTAACGTGACAGAATTGTCTGTTTTTTCTTATATTAATTGGGTGAATAAAAATAGAAATGTTGCTGAATCTGTTATTTCCAAACAATCTTCTGATAAAAATAGTGAAATTATAAAAGAAATAAAAAAAGATACTTATGCTATGACAGAAATAGACTTATTTTTGTTGTTTAAATCTTATAATATACCAACTATAATCAAAATGAAACAAACAAGTTTATTAAATTCAACAATTTCAACATTTAATACATTTAATGAAACTGATGATAAATTGTATATTATCTTAAGCGCAAAAAGTAATCTTAAAAAACCAAACCGTTTATTTGGATTATTACATATTGAAAATGTATATAAAATACCAAAACAGATAGTAAATAAAGAATTACTAACAGATTTTAAGGGAAAAAAACCAGCAAAAGATATAAATACATTTATACAGGAATCTTTGGCATATCAAGTAAAGAAAAAGAATGAAAAGAGAGATCAGGATGCGAAAGCGCAAAGAAAGGTTCGAAAGAAAATAAATAAAATGAAGATAAAGAAGAAATTAAATACCAAATAATGAAAGTGTTCGACCCATACGAACACTTCTAATTTGAATATTAGTTGGTGTTCTGGATAATTGTGCGGACGGTGCGAAAGGATTAGTTGGTATAACCAGCGGGGGCGGCGGGGGAGGCGGAGGAGGAGGCGGAGGAGGTCTTGGTGGAGGAGGTCTTGGTAGTTGTGACGGTGACGATGAAGGTGTTGGAGCTATTCGTATTCTTTCATTATAAGGAACGTATCTCATAACTTCAATATATCTTGTATATCCAAAATTAGGATTATTTTCAATATATGCCTTTAACATTTTCTTGGTTTTTTTCTTTGAATCTCTAGATAATATTGGATTACACGAGTATTTATAATTCAAATATTGTATTATAATAATTTTTAATTTTTTCCAAATATTTTGTTTTGTTGTATATGAAATAGTATTTGTGAATGTAATATAATCAATATCTTTACGAAAATCATGTAACATGTTTAAAATTTGTTCCCATTGCTCGTATAACAAATTTGACTTTATAAAGTTGGTTATTGTATTTTCTTTCAACAAATGGTAATAATCATATGAAAACTTTTTTTCATTCATATTGGAATAAAAAAAGTTTGTAATAATTATTGGTATAATAAATCCTGTATCTAAAAGTTTAAAATAAATATTATATAAATTGTGTTTTGAAAATATTAAATTAGTATGGGGATTTTTTAATAAAAGTGGTTTAGAAAATAACCCTTGATTATTATTAAGAGATTCAATCCAATAATTAACCAAATCACTTAATCTAAATTTATATCTTGTATTATTTTCTAATAAAGTTATTTTGTATTTGTTGTGGAAATCTGTCAATTTATTGAGATACAAATCAGTATCTATGTTATAATTAATAGATTTATTCCATTTCCTAGAATTAACTAAATATATAAGTTTATTTTTAATATTCTTTGCTAGGATGTAAGCGTTTTCTATTATTTGTTTTTCACCCGCAAAATCATTATCGACAATACATTCGTTGTATATTTTTATATCACTTTTGTACCCTACAGTTTGTAAATGAAAAATATCAAGATTGTTACATGATATATCTTTTTTTTTAATAATTAAATCAATAATAGTATTAATTACCAACATTTCTTATAATATATAATTATTGTAAGAAAATTTTATTGTAAGAAAATTTTAGTTTAAAAGTCGAGTTCATAATCATCATCGATGGCCCCAGTATTGTTACTATTGATATAATCGGTACTACTATTGATCATAATATTTTTCTTTGCACAAACATCGTTAGGATTTTCGATTTGTAGCATATCATCGATGTTTATTGTTTGTTCCAATTTGGCTGCTCCAAGTTTATTCATTTCATCAATATTTAATAGGACCTGGAAACTACCTGTACCATAATAACCTTCTTGACCACACATAATATTTGAAGATACACCGGTCATAACATCTAATTCGGCATGTCTTGCTGCTCGTAAGAACATTTCAGGGGTTTCTTCAAAACTGGCTTTTGCGATAGGGCCGATATCATCGTTGTTTATGCCATGTCTAAATATACTTACCATTTTTTGTGTTGCGCACATTCTGTCACATAATAGTGACATATGGTGATAATTAATATATGTTGTATCAGAGAATGCTTCTGCTAATTCGTTATATATACATTGTCTAGCGGCTTCAATACCTAATGTTCTATAGATTTCCCGGATATCATTACTATACGTTCGTGATGTATCAATATAATCAATTGCTAAAATTTCTTTTAAATTGCTGCCTACGGTATCCAATACCCAAATATCTTCAGGAACATAGTTACCATCTTTTTCAACCATATAATTTTTGATAGTTCTAATAATAATTTTAGGAATTCCTTTTATTCCTTTAAGAATGATATTATTGAGTATATTATCTTGTAAATTTTTCAACATATAAATTTCATCTGTTTGGTCTAAACCTTTTTTCTTACTGGCCAGAAGAGCTTTAGAGTTAACTAAACGGATTCTAAAGATAAGATTATCTGCGTTTAAATCGCTAAATACACATTCAACTTGGTTCTTTAAAGAATTTGTTAGAGCAAAATGAATATCATCCATTGTAACATTTCTATCCATCATTTCTTCTTTAGAAAGTTCAATACGGATAATCCATTTGGAAAATTTATCCCCAGTAGACAAATCTTCTGTATTAGCCCCACATTCTTCCATAATTTTATTAAATTCCATATATTCACGAATAAGTGTTTTATCAGCATCAATTAGAGTGTTTTCTGGTTTTGGATCAAAACAAATACTAATGGATTTAGCAATATCCTTGATACTAGTATATTCTAATGAATATTTAATTTCCTGAGCTCTTTGTAATTTTGTTTGTTCGCTTTGTTTTAAATAAATAGTGGTGGAAGGTTGTTTTGGGTTTTCACTTAAGGATAAAATTTCTTCAATACGAGGAACACCTCTAGTTACATTACTTTTACTTGCTACTCCAGCAAAATGGAATGTATTCAGCGTCATTTGTGTCGTTGGTTCGCCGATGCTCTGCGCGCTTACCATTCCGACCATTTCTCCAGGATGAACAAGAGCTTTATGATAATTAAGAATTAATGTTTCTAGTAATAGAATAATTGCTTTTCTATTAAATCGTCTTACCATAAGTAATTCTTTTGGTGTTAAGTAGAAATACCACGCTAGTTTGAAAAGATCTGTAGGTTTTGTTAATTTGTGTTGGTTTAACGTGTCAAAAGCATCATCTATTAATTCATAAATTTCTAGTGGAGTAATGTTAACAACAAAATCTGGTTGTATATGTAATTGATGTTGTAAATTATTCATGATTCTATGAAAATGTACGGGGATATGAACCGTCACTGCCTTTTCATTTTTAAATACATTTTCTGTTAATTTTTTTCTGTATTCAATCATATCCATAATTAAATTACTAGTTTTCTTTTTTAATTTTGTTTTTTGTTTCTTAATTCGTTTTAATGTTGCTGCTTCATATGTAGTTGTAAATATAGATTTAGAAGTGTCGTCTTCCGGGATAGCCATATGTGAATAAATTTCTTCCAGACTCATTTGTCCAAGAGGGATTTGTTGATTTTCTGTTTTCATAGGGTTAATATTATCATCACCATATCTAAATTGAATAATTTTGTTTTTGTTATTTCTAACAGTCATATCATAGGCAACTTTTAGATCTTCTTGTCCCTTAATTAATCGTCTTTGAATATATCCAGTTTGACTGGTTTTTACTGCTGTATCGATTAAACCAACTCTTCCACCCATTGCGTGGAAATAAACTTCTTCTGGTGACAATCCTTGAATAAACGAAGCTTCTACAAACCCTCTAGCCTCAGGAGAATCGTTGAATTTTGTATAATGTGGTAAGGTTCTATCTTCAAATCCATAAGGGATTCGCTTTCCATCAACATTTTGCTGACCAAGACACGAAACCATTTGTGCGATATTTAAAACATTACCTTTACTTCCGGCATTTACCATAATAACAAATCTATTATCTGGAGATAAGTTGGTTCTTCCAATTTTACCCGCATCTTTTGCGGCAGCATTTAAGAATCCATTAACTTTGGTTTCAAATTCAACTTCGTTACTTTTTCCAGTGGTATTTTCGAAAACCCCCAAATGTAATTGATCGATCAAATTTTCCACATCTTTTTTCTTAGCATTTACAGCAGATGTAATTTTTTTATTTGTTTCGGGATCAGCAATTAAATCACTAATACCAACACTATACGAGCTTAATTTCATATATTCTGTAACAATTGATTGTAAATTATCAATAAAATTGGCAGATTCTGTATGATTGAAATCGTTGAATATTGTTTGTAGTAATCCTTTAGAACCTTTTCCTAGAGCACCCTTGTCTAATTGACCTCTAATATATTTACCATTTACAATTTCAATAATATTATTAGAAGTTTTATTATCTTCTTCATCAGTACCTTCTCCGTAAACACCGTTTTTCATTCTTGTTGATAAAGGTGGTAAAATTTGACTTAAAATTTCAAAACTACTAATTTTTTTAGTATGATCTTTAAATAATGTTGGATTAACATTATCATAATACATAAGCAAGTTCATCGCTTGTCTCACATCAAAATTAATATTTTCTCGCGTAAATCTTGCTGATCCCAACATAGAATCCTGGAAAATACCCACAATTGAGGCGTTGTTCTGTGGAGATATAATTTGTAATGGTACAGCTGCAAGATACATTAATTCTGCTTGAGATTCCTCATCTTGTGGTTGATGTAAATTCATTTCATCACCATCAAAGTCAGCATTATAAGGCTTTGTATCAGCAACATTCATTCTAAATGTGTTACCAACTTTCATAACTCTTGCGAGGTGACACATCATCGACATTCTATGAAGAGTTGGTTGTCGATTAAACAATACGGGGTCACCATCAACCATATGTCTATGGACTATATCTCCGTTGTTCAGTGTAATTGTATTTCTATCTACATATTTCAACGAAACACTTTCACCTGATTTTCTTTCTAAAACATTAGCACCAGGATATTTTTCTGGACCATTTATGACAAGTTTTGTCAAGAATGACTTATTACGATCATTTACACAGGTGGGAAATGTAATATTTTTTGCAATTTTCAAAGGAACACCTAACTCCGCAATACCCAAATTAGCATCGGGTGTAATAACAGATCTAGCGCTGAAATCAACTCTTTTCCCCATTAGATTTCCTCTTACTCGACCTTGTTTTCCAACTAATCTTTCTTTAATTGATTTTAATGCTCTTCCGCTTCTTTGTGCAACCGCAGCTACACCAGGAATTCTATTATCAACCATCGTAGCAACATAATATTGTAACACCGTAGTCCAATCTTCAATAACTTTATCAAGAGCATTTGCTTGAAGTTTGTCCAATAGTGTTTTATTTGCTTTGATAATATTGACGATAATATGTGAAATATCGTCTTCACTTCTTTGTTGAGAATCGTGTTTCACCGAAGGACGAACAGCAGGAGGAGGCACAGCTAAAACTTGACAAATAAACCATTCAGGTCTTGACCAAATAGGACTGAATCCCATAAAACTAACATCTTCGTCGCTGATTCGTCTAAATATTTTCAAAACCATTTCAGGGGTTAATTTCATGGTTAATTTATCTTTTACAGTTCCATCAGAGCTTGGAACACCATCAACATTATCCCATTCAGCATAAAGATTTGCTAAGTCTTGTTTATAAATTTTTCTGGGTTGTTTACAACCGCACCCATCACTTGTTTCATCTCCACATCTTTTAATTTTACTAGCGTGAGCGAAAGCATATTCCCATCTTTTTCTTAAAGCAAAGCCTAAAATATGATCATGAGTTTCTTTATTAATCTTTAATTTGCTACACTTAAAACAAATACATCTTAAAACTTTTAAAATAGTATTCAAATATTGTATATAATAAACAGGGCGAGCTAGATTAATATGACCAAAATATCCAGGTGTTTGCATATAATTTAATCCATCTGTTGGACACACAAGTCCTGGTTCTAAAACCCCCATTCTGGGATCGAATAAACCATTAATAACAGGTTTATTATTGATATATGTATCTCTAGACGTTATTTCAGCTACGGAACCCTTTCTTATTTCTTCAGGAGACAAAACACTGAACTGTATACCAATAATTTTAGAAGTATTCATACTCGATTTTGCTTTTTGAGCCATTCTTATAGTAATAATATATATATTTAGATTGTTTTCAATTTTATTTAAATGTATAAAGTTATTATTTTAAGTTATTCATTTTTATAATTTATTTCAATCTAAAATTGAAATAAAAAAATCAATATAAAATTATGATATTTTTATATATATAATGCCGAAACAACCAAAGGATACTACTGATTCTCCTAAAAGAGGAAACTATAAATTACGCAAAGACAGGAAAAAAAGAAAGGAACTTGCGATAAAACATTCACAAGATAGTGATAGCGATGACGATGATAGTAGCAGTGATTATTATCCTGGAGATGATGTACCTGAAATGGATAATAGAGAACTTCAAAAATTTATTCAAAAAATCTTTCCCTCCAAAGGGGGTAAAAATAGATTAAAACAATTAGAAAAAATAGATAAACTTGTCGCAAAAGAAGATGTAAAAAATAAAAAACTGTCTAAAAAAACACAAGATGTTGAAGAATACGAAGAAACAGACGAAGATATCGACGAAGAAACAGACGAAGATATCGACGAAGATATCGAATTAAATTGTGAAGGATTTCCTGAATGTGAAGATGAAGAATTGGATGAAGTAATGAAAGAAATGTTAAATAATAACATGAAATTCAATATTGTATTTACAGTTGGTGAAAATGGTGGAATGCCATCTATGCAATTTGGAGAAGATTATGAAGAAGAAGAATATGATTTTGATGGAGATGAAGAAGATGAAGAAGATGAAAAAAATAAAGATATGAAATTAGAAGATAAAAAATACGACGAAGTGACAGAAGAAGAATGGTTGGAGTTAGCTAGAAAACAAGAAAAAGAAATGAAGAAAAATGGAACGTTTTATTCCACTAAATATCAAAAAGGAAATAAAATTTTATATAAAAAAAAGGGCTGGAATGATTTTAAAAAAGGAAAGATTACGTCAGTTAATCGTAGTAAAACAAGAAGTAAAGCCACGTATGATCTTAAATTGGATAAAAAATTTAAAGGTAAAAGTATTTACAAAAAAATATTGTCTGGTCGTATTAAAAACCAAGAAAAGTCTACTGAAGACAGTAAAGACAGTAAAGACAGTAAAGATATATTCTCTGAACTACAAGAATTAATTAAAACCAAAGAAGGTGCGGGTAAAGATGCTATGGAGAAAAAATTTACCGAGTTATGTAAAGCACAAGAGGAAAAGGAACTTGTTTTGAGTAAGAAAAAGGAAAAAAAAACTAAAGAGAAAAATTTTGTAAAACTAAGAAAAATGTTACGAGCAAGACACGCGAGTAATGATTTTAAATATTTTAAAGATATGTCACTTGACGCTCAAACTAAAATTTTAGGTAAGCTTCAAGCTGTAAATGACTTTTCAAAAATAGAAAAACCTTATAAAATACAATTGCTTGATTCGGATATTCCTGTAGAATTTAAAGCTGATGCGTTAAAAAAAATCAATACACTAGACTATATGGATCCAGGATCGGGTGAGTATTATAAAATTAAAAATTGGGTGGATACATTTATGCGAATTCCTTTTGGAAAACATCAAAATTTACCAATTTCTATGAAAGATGGTCCCGAAAAGTGTCAAGAGTTTATAGAAAATGCTAAAAAAATATTGGATGAAGCAGTTTATGGATTAGATGACGCAAAAATGCAAATATTACAAATGATTGGTCAATGGATATCTAATCCAAACTCTCTAGGAACAGCAATTGCGATTAAAGGACCACCTGGAACAGGAAAAACAACACTTATTAAAGAGGGAGTAAGTAAAATTTTAAACAGACCTTTTGCTTTTCTAGCATTAGGTGGTGCCACAGACAGTAGTTTTCTAGAGGGACATTCATATACATATGAAGGTAGTCAATGGGGAAGAATTGTAGATATCTTAATTAAATGTAAATGTATGAATCCTGTGATTTATTTTGATGAATTAGATAAAATTAGTGATACACCAAAAGGAGAGGAAATTGTAGGAATCCTCACACACTTAACAGATACAACTCAAAATGATAAATACCATGATAAATATTTCTCAAATATTGATTTTGATTTAAGTAGAGCTTTGTTTATATTTAGTTATAATGAGGAAAGTAAGGTTAATCCAATTCTAAAAGATAGAATGTATAGAATTTCTACAGATGGTTACGTTAGTAAAGAAAAATGTGTTATCGCAAACGATTATTTGATACCTAAAATTCAGGAAAATGTTAATTTTCAAGACGGACAAATTATTATTCCAGATGATACTATTACATATATATGTGACACGTTGACTGATAAAGAAAAGGGAGTTAGAAATCTAAAAAGATGTTTGGAAATCATTTATACCAAATTAAATTTATATCGTCTTATGAAAGAAGGTTCAAGCTTATTTAATAAAGAAGAAACAATCAAAGTAGAATTTCCTTTTACAGTTACAAAAGAAATCGTTGATAAATTAATTAAAAAAATAGGAGGAAATAACACCCCCCCATTTGGAATGTATATTTAAAATATAATCGTAAAAATTATAACTATATTTTAGAAATGTATATTATGAAAACTAAAAAATGTTTAAAACAACAAAAAACAATAAGAAAAAACTGTAATCCGAATAAGGAAAAGGACCCAGGGATTCACGGATTGTTTGGTGCCAAGGGACACATATCAGTTGATAATGGTAAGAAAGATCCATATAAAAATAAGGAATTTTACAATTTTTTATCTCGAATGAAAATTTTTAAGATAAATTTACAATCAAATGTTTTATTTTGGATTACATATACAATATCTATCATAGCACTTTCTATTAGTTTTGGAAAACAAAGTTCGATAGTCAAAAATATTTTTATGGGTTATTTTTCTGTAATATTAGTAATGTCGACAGGATATATGGCACACTATCTTGCTCACATTTTAGATTTTAAACAATTGTATATAGATTTTATTGATTCCAATTATTTTTTTGGAGAGAATTTTAGATTATTTTCTGAAAAAACACATAAAAAAATCCAAAAATGTATTGTTTATACGTTAGATTTTCATGACATTATACACCACGATTCAAGTATAAATAAAAGTGGGGTTAATATCTTTATAGAAGCAGTACAAAATTTATTGTTGGAAGGTGGAATATGGATTATTGCTTCAATAATATTTGGATTAGGTATTGAATGTTGCGGTGAAATATATAGATTAAATATGATGATAATGTTATTATGGATACTTGTTTATACTAGTGTTCATCTCATAAATTATAGAATTGTTCATCCAAACTCTCATATAGCACACCATATGGACTATTACACAAATTTGTCATTAACAGATTTTTTTGATTTAGTATTCGATACATCACATGATAAAAATAATATACAAGATATTAATCATTTTACTATAAATGTGTTGATAGTAACATTTTTATTATATGTAAGTAAAAATGTATTAGAATAATTCTAAAAGTGTGTTTGCCAAATCTTTCCCAATTTTTAATGGTTCGTCTTGAATTGTTTTGTGGTTATAAATAGGATGTTTCATACATCCTTCCATTGTTATTCCTCTTGTAAAATCATCAAGTGTGTCTTGGGCTCCTTTCATATACACATCATCATAATAATTTTTTAATTGGAAATGTTTATTTTTTTTATTTAGTGTTTTGTTAATACTATCAAAATATGGAGGCTTGCAACCATGACTATGAACGAGAAAATGATTTTTACACCCTTCGTCACCATGTATATCAAATACTATATCATAACCATATTTTTCCATTTGTTTTTTAATAGCCTTGACCTCTGGTGATTTCGTATGTAACCAATCTCTATTCAAATTTATACCTTTACTTGTTACATACCAATGCCCTCTTTTATTTCCATCTGGATTTGCATTTGGGATAATGAAAAAGGTAAATTTTTTTACAAACGATGATTTTCTCTCCAAAAGTCTTTTTACAAACCCTTCTAATATCCAAGAATTAATAGTTTCTCCAGAATGTTGTCCGTTTACAAGCCACACTCTCTTGGGACCATTACCTATTTTTTTCATTAATATTGGGTTTTTATCCTTTGTATAACCAATCGTTTTCATATTAGGTAATAATTTTTTACTTTTTGAAAAAGGATAAGGAGGATAAAACGCAAACCACATAGTGCTTTTTTTTGGGTTTATTTCCCAGCTTAATTTTTTCCTTTTAATATTTACCTTTGTTTTAAATCTTTTCCAATTTTTATTATCATACGAATAACAAACCGTATATCCTTTCCAATCATTAAAATAATTTCTTATTTTACCTATATTGAATATGGTTTTTCCGCTTAAATTAGATGCCTTAAAATAAAACCAATTCTTGTATTTTCTTTTAGTTGAATAAGGATAAGGTTCTTCTCGTATTTCTAAATCTACAATATTATCTGTTGTTTTTTTATGAATAATATTACCACTTTCAAAGTTTGAACTTATATGTAAGGGTTTTTTCTTAACTGTTTTATTTTTTCTCTTTTTATTATATTTTTTAGTTTTTGGCATATATATAGTTTGGAGAGATTTTTAATATTATTTAAGTATAATATTAAATTAATTATCATTTGGGTGAGATTTTGATTTTGCTACTTGAAGAGCCTTTAATCTACCAAGTCTATCCATAGAACCTGTATTTGCCTGTAATTTAGATTGGGATTTTGTAATATATCCATTTCTAAACATTGTTCCCTTTCTTGCTTCCGTTCCTACCAGATTATTATTTATCAATACAGCACCTAATTCAAGTTTATCTCTATCTGGTTGTAATGTATGTTGTTTTCGGTTAGCTGATTGTGGCGCACCAAACCCACCTGACATAAAATAACTGTTTTGGACGCTATTTGAGTTTGGAACAAATGTACCCATTACTTTTGTATCATTAAAACCTTTAGCTCTATGAGCTTGTGTTCTATTTGGTTTATGAGGGGCTGATCTCGGTTGAGCTATTGTTACATTTTTCGCACAACTTGTTTTATTATTTGTAAAACATTTACATGAAGCTCTACTTTTCAATCTTAACATATATACTAGTTGAATATTTTATTTGCGTGGGCGTCATATAGTTGTTCTATAACTAAACTAAACGAATAGTCGTTGTTATTTAAATCAACTATTCTTCCCAATTCATCTAGCAACTTGATTCTCATTTTTTTTATATTTACAGGTCCAAAATATGCTCTTCTTGATTGATAAAAAATATCATCAAGTTGTTGTAAATTAGGATTATTTGGTATTTTTGCTATAGCATTTTGATCATTAAACATAGATTCTTGAAATGGTGATGATAACGTGTTAGCATAATTTTTATTAAAATCATCAATCGATAATATATAATATTTGGAACCTAAAGTATCATATGTTGCTTCAGGATTAAATCCTTCTTGTTTATTGTAACTTACACCGCTAGAATCCGTATAATCAGTATCCCAATCATAATACTGTTGTCTATAACCTAATATCCACCCCATATTTAATTGAATTGGTCTTGACTGATCATCAGATAATCGCCAATCTATATTAAAAGCATGTGTATCTGTACCTGTTGGTTGTCCTCCATCTGTTAAAAGTCTATAATCTCTAAAAAAACCAAATTTTCTAGTTATAGAGTCATATTTACAAGCAATTCTATTCAATGATAAATCACTAAAAACATATGTATTTAAATAATCTGCCAACATATTACCATTATAGATACCGTCGGTTATTTTTATTGTTTTCTTTTCTTTTGATCCAGAAACAATTAACCCAGTATTAACATCAATATCATATAATTCAATAGTAAATTCATTTGTCCCTAATTTTGAACAAAAAGTATAATTTGAATTTGGTATTTGGACGCTCTGAACTGTTAAACTTATTACATTTTTAAATTCTTCAGGTAAATCAATAACAAAATCTGTTGCTACGGTGTTGTAGTATGATTTTCTAAATTTTGTATTGATATTAACTAATTGGGTTTTTGTTTGTTTAGCGATGGGATTAATTTTATTAGTATGATATTCGTTGGCCTTTTTATTTCTCTTTATTACAAATTTATTATTGCTTTGAAAAGTTTCACTATGATCTAATTCTGTTGTAAAATCACTTTCTATTAATTTATATTTATTTTTATCTTCTTTAAGAAAAGTAAAAAGATTATTTTTACATTGTATCAAAAACTGTTTCATTTTTTGTTTTTCGTCCTGATCCAAATTTTCTTCTTCAATATTATTTAGTAAATTATTATAGTTTTTTTCCACCGTCTCTTTGGAAGGGTTCATACTTTTATCTAAATTAAAAATATCCATATAGTCATCTTTTGTATAATTATTTGTATCTAAATCGAAATTCATATAATAAATTAGTATATTTTAATTTATGTAATATATACATATAAAATGAGTCGTTGTTTTGGATCATCATCGAAATTATCAGCTAAAGAATATATTTATAAAAAAAGAAATTATAAACTCTTTTGTGATTTAAGAGAAAAATATATAGCAAATGGATATAGAAATACAGGTACAACAAATGCGTGTATAAATGATAATGGTGTAATTGTAAAATTTAATAGCCAAGAAGATCACGCAAATATAAAAAAGGGATTTGGACAATTTCTTTCTACATCTAGACCAGATTTATCTAAAAAACGTGTAGGACACCAAACCACTTCAGATATGAAATTTTGCAGTCCATATGGTCCAAATACATTAGATAGTAAAGGTAATGTAGATTGTAGTAATAATTATTCGTATCATAGTAAGATGTTAACTTTAGCATGTTCCGGAGATACAGCTCAAACAAAGTCGGTTGATTCTCTCGGAACATATGTAAATAGGTATGCGGAAATTAAAAACACAGAAGGTCTAGAAACCGAAACCACAGCATTTCCTACTGGAAAAAAACAAATTTATGAATTATGTGGAACAGATTTTCCTCTTAGAAATGGAACAAGAACACAAATAATAATTGCTAGTGAATTACCTACTCCAATTATTGAAAGTTTTGTGATTGTTTTTGTTTAAAATTTCTATATAATATATTTTTATATATTATATGAGTTCTGTAGCTTATTTAGACGTTACATTCAATAAAAATTTGACATTAAAAGAAGGAACACTCGACAATTTACGACAGAGATTTTTTATTACTGTTGGAGCAGACACACCATTTAATCCAATATCTGCTGAAATTATTAATAATAGAGTTAGATTAGGTATTAGTAATGAAAAAATCCCTCAACCAGATGAAAGCATTAAAATAGAATATTCATCCACAGTCCCTGACGAAGTAAATGGAGCTTTAGTTGATTCTTCTACAGGGTATGTTATAACTAGTTTGACAACTGTTAGAACCCAAGATAAAGATGTGTTGAATGCAAGTAGTGTAGGAGTAACAAGACCCAAAATAATTAGCGCCGTCGTTGAACATGAAGCTCCAAAAGAAATTATAATTAAATTTACACCAGGAAGAGATGTTTCAAACAATTCTATTAAAGGAGGTGTCGCATCATTACCATCACAAACAGGAACCGCTGGATATGGTATAACACCTCGTTTTGTTCTAGGCAACGAGGGTGCTTATAGCACTCCTAATTGGGTTGATAATAGTAATAATACTGATTTTGAAGGTGGAAAATTTGCAACATTAAAGTTAACAGATTTAAGTGGAATTCAAAATGGTATGAGAGTAAGCTTAGATATTTCTGGTTTTAATATTGTCGACCATTTTGATTTATCTATGAATAAAGATAATGAAACAACAACATTTAATGTAACAAATAATGTTAAACGACTCGAGGTAGATAAAGCCTATATTAGTAATATTGACCCTTCTGCTATAATTATTTACTTTAAAGTAGGCGATTCTAGTGGAGTTAATATGGATAATATTGATTTAACAAATACAACTAGATACAAGGTTTTTATGGATGCGTCCGGTTCAAATGCTTTATATGATGTTAGTGGAGTGAAAAGTATATCATTTAATGATTCTGCGTGTAGTGAAAGAGGTATTCCTTCTGAATACAAAGATGTAATTGGGATAAGATATGAACTTCGATCATTTCCTTTTAAATATAATAATGGTGGAAATAACAATATTAAAATTATGTTTAATTTAAATACAGGTGAAAATGGTAGTGTTAGAATTAAAGATGTATTTGATAATAAATGTTTTAATTCTTATTATGACCCTAATGCAGTTCAAACTTCAGGAGCAACTTCAGGAGCAACTGATTTAAGCTGTATCCCTATCACGACTAATATGATAAAGGGTATTAAAATCAATCCTCAAAAATTAGATGTTAGTAGTGGAGAAGTTTATGATTTATCTTATAATGTTATCTTAAATTTTCAGACTAATGGACTTAGTCCTGAAGATATAAGTGGGTCAATAGTGGGAACTCCTAGTTTGAAAGATTTTTCGTTTAATAATATAACTACAGGAAAGATTTTTTATCCTGATGTTGTTGAACAACTTGACTCATCTAGAGTTCGACTAGTTGTCAATTATGATAACCTCGATTTTGACAAAATGATTACTCAAGGAGATGAAGCAAGATTATCATATATAAATACGTCTTGGCCTTCTTCTATAAAAGATCAATACGGTAATTTTATGTTAGTTCAACCGGATATTACTGTTACTAATTCATTAGATGGAAGTGGAAATGTAAGAGCCGATGGAATGGAACTTCGTAAAACCGCAGGAGGTGATTGGAATGAAATAGATATTTCATACAATGTCGATATATGTTTAAATTGTATAGATGCTTCAAACAATATTTATAATCCTGACCTATCTGGAGGATTTACATTATCAGTAGCTGATCCAACTGGAGTAGAAATTACTGAAATTTTTAGGGTTGGTGATAATAAAGCTACTATAAAATTAAATAAAGGGTTTTATGCCACTTCCTTTCCAACGTTAACTTATTCAAATACTAACTCGGTAAGTAGAAATGCGTGGGGGCCTAAATTAAAAAACGACAATTCACTCACCTCTAAACTTATTAATTCTCTTTCTGTTATAGAAGCTCCGCGACAAGTGTTTATATACAATTCGGGTAAAATTAACGAACTTGGTATTATTGATATATCATTTACAGAACAGATAATTGAACTAGGAAATAAAGAAGGTTTTAAATATTCGGTGGGTTATTCAAACTCAATACCAGATATTAGTACAAATGGATTTATAGCCGTTGATCCATCAAACGTAGAATTAGTTGATGGTAGAATTCGTTTGCATACTGCATTTAATGGTTCTGGTGGTATTGATGTATCTGGTGGAATTCTTGGATTTTCTAAACAACATACGTCCTCCCCTCATCATATTAAGGTTAAATACGGAATCACCGACCTTAGTTCTAATAGACCTGAAGGGGGTACAGGATATCTTCCCAACTTTACATCATTACTTATGGGAGATACTAGTAATAATATTTTTGACCCTTCTTGTAATCTTTCTCCTCCTGTTAATGAACCCGTAGCTATTATACGTCCTGATTATCCAAATGTAGTTTATGTTACTATTCAACAACCAGTTTATGACGATTCTGGTGATTATTTAGATTCGGTAGCCGATTTGTCTTTTTCTTTCCAGGATATATCTAGTATCAATCTTATAGATAACTCATACAATACTCAATTTAATTATCTAACTGATATATCATCTACAAAGGTTTCATATGAAGAAGGAACATCATTGCTAAGGATTGAGTTTCCTGTAGATTTATCAAAAAATGATTTAAGTTTGAATTATATCGATATAAGTGGTATAAGAGACCAAAATGGGGGAATACTACGATCTTTTACTGATTTAGATATACGTAGTAATGTATTATGGTGCGATGTTAGTGGTACCGGCGACCAGGATGGAGATGGGTTTAAATTTGAGACAGGATATCCTTTTATATATGGTGACGGTGGAGATGTTATTTATTGTAGATGGGATCCAGATTTTACTGATTTTGAAGGAACATCACTCGATAGTTATTATGTTAATGGTAGCGGACAAGATGTTGAGTGTGTTTATCAAGAGGCCGAACAGAAATCTGGTGGTGAAAATGTATTAAAACTTACATTTGACACCGATTTATATGGATTAACCAACACCTTGTTGGTGTATAAGAAACCATTAGGAAAGGCGGGACTTAGATTAGGTCCACAAAAAAAATGGATTAGAGATTTCACAAATATTATTACAAACTATGGTCCACCAAAAATAACAATTAGTGCAACTGGAAGTGGTGGTGAGGTTGCGAGTACGGCTACAACAATTGACACAAGTCTCAACTTAATATTTATTTCTGATATTTCCACCGTTGATTTTATAGTTACAGACATTTCGTCAAATGGAACAATTTCAAATTTTAATAAAGTAACTGATATAGAATATACAGCAACATTCACTCCTGACGTGAGCTCTTGTACAATAGATGTATTGGCAGGAACTTATTCCTCCATATTTATAAATGGAGGAAGAACAAATATATCTGCTACACAATTTACTTGGACTCAAGCTGGTCTTCCAGCAATCACTTCTGGTTCCACTGGAATAGATCTGATCCACGAGTCAGTCGCAGGACAAACAGTTTATACCATTACAGCGGATGGTGGTACTATTTCAAGTTATGCAATAGGTGGAACTGATGCAGCATTACTGGCTGTAAATGCATCAACTGGTGCTGTAACCTTAACAGCTTCTCCAGATTATGGAACAAAGAGCAGTTACAGCTTTACAGTTACGGCTTCAAATGCTACTGGTACAAGTGCTGCTACAACAGTTACATTCTCTGTAAACTTTACCGAGGCACAATTAAACATAGCCGATCCTCCCAATCCACCAACTGAAAGTTGGTATTATACTGGGGGAAATATTTCGGAGGTTCAAGGTGTTGGCTACACATACTACAACATCACTTATGCCACAGCCAAATCATGGTTACAGAATCAAACATCAAATGGAGTAAACAACTCTTTTGATACATATGTCGCTGATGGAACCCTTAAATCGTGGTCGTGGCACAACGCAGGTGTCGGTAGTCCGCTGCAAGGTCGTCTATATTTCAAAACCGTCCAACTGTACACTATACCAGGAGATAACACCTCAGGATTTGTCATGGGTTGGACTTTGGGTACACCGGCGGGGTGGCCAGGGCCCGTCTATAGTGGAGAAAACCCATCCAGTTACTAAGCATCTATTGTAAAAGAAATATACCTTAAACACTAACACTTAACCCATAAACAGGTCTATATCGCCTTTTACCAGGATTGATATCAATTGACACATCGGTTAATTTATTATCTCTCCAACATTTTAATAATAAATTTGTTTCTGATTCACTAAATTCAAAACAGTTAGTAATTCTATTTTGATTTAAAAAATTACTAACTCTGTCATCCACCAAATATTGTGGTATTCTGGTATATAATCTTGGTTTAGAATTGACTACGCTAATTAATAAGAATAATACAAACAAGTATTTCATTTGTATGATTATGATTAATAGGTTTAAAGTTGTTTTAATATATTTTTACAATATGGAAATAGTGATAAATGGTTGTATAGTTGAAATTAATGAATTACCTGATATTATCTCATTTAAAAATAAAACATATCAAGAGATTGTTAATTTAAAAGAGGAATTAAAGGAAAAAGAAGCAGATTTGAAAAAAGCAGAAACTTATTTAAAATATAATTGTAATCACGATTGGGTAACGGATAGTATAGACCAAATGAAAGGTTATAAACAAGGAATTATAATTAAATATTGTGAAAAATGCGAATTAACTTTCAAATAACCCCCAATATTTGACTTTTTTTAGGTGATAACAATTTCCATGTGTATTTTTATCTTTATGACAAACTAGACATTGTCCGTTTTTATCAAAATCGTGAAATCTACAAGATGTTCTCCTAGGTTTTCTATAATAAAAACTATCATTACATTTATAGCAAACTTCAAGATTATTATAAACTCCCGCATTTTCTTCTGTAAAGCATAAGTTTCCCATTAAATAAATATTATTAATTATTTTTATATAATATTTATATTTAGTTTATTAAGCGTCAGTAGGTTGGTTTACCAAATTTCTCGTCCCAGAACTGTGCCAAACTTGTGGAAACTGCGTTTGTTCTCGTACCATTTTCCCGCCATTGTATTTTCTAAATATATCGCCCCGGTCTTCTACTTCTCTATACCAATTGGGGTGCCCTTCTACTTCTTCTTTAAGAGTAGTATGGTTCTTGGGAAAGATGCCTATTTTGTTTGGGTCAGTCATTTTATATCCCTTGGCCCATTCAACGGAGTCATCTACATTATATTCTGTTACAGTAATTTCATCACCCTTATCGAATGATAACTCGAATGATAACTCATTATCTAGTCCATCAAAATCAAAGATTGCTTTTGCGCGTCGCCCGTCTAGTTGTGTAGCTCCTTCTTCACTTTCTGGGTATTGGGTCAAGAGTACTGGTATATTATCTTCATAATCTTCGTCAAGTGGTGTTTGAGGTATATGTGTTTCCTCTGTTTGAAGAGGAACTTGAGGAACTTGAGAATTTGTGTCGTCGTTTATGGGAGGTAACCCTTGTTGAGGAGGTTCTGTGTTACTTTCTTGGAGATTTGTAGTTCTGCAATCGAAATTCTCCCAACCCAATTCTTTCCTTTGTTCTGCTAATTTATCACAAGTCAGTTTATTTTTTCCCTTCACAATGTCTTTTTTATCAAATGGTTTGCATTTTTTTACCCATTCATCATAATCGTGTATGTCTTTCATTATTTTTTTCTCTAATGCTATCAATTTTTTTACATCGAAAACTCTTTCTAATTCAAGGTATGATTTAAATCTATCGTCGTTATCATATACCCCACCTATTCCGGGTAAAATCTGTGACCCTGTTTTTAGTATATTAAGCCATTTTGGTTCGTGTATTTGCCCATCCGGGTTGTTCCATATGTTATTTTTTTCAAAGTCAATAGGGTGTCTTACTTGTTGGGCTTTAATAACTATATTGATATTATTTATAATATCTTTCTTCTCTTGGTTTCCTCCCTTAAGTTTTCTGGTTCTCTTTTTTCGGTTATTTTTGTTGTGTCTTTTACTAGTTTTTCTTTTTTTAAAGTTTGTCATAATATATAATATTGAGATATTTTAACTAAATATTATATAATTAGTATTCGCTACCACTTGTTCTATTGCCGCCACGAGAATTTAAATAATTTTGTTGTTCTTTGGTAATACAAGCGCATCCACCACCACCACTAACATTAGAATCAGCACAACATTTTGCGTCAAACTCGTTGTTTCCCCACATAAATAATTGACCTTCTGGTAATGGAACTTGTGGTCCTATTTTTCCACCACCATTAACTTCTAAAAGATCACTTCTTTGATCATAAGTATCACGGTGAACTCCTTTTGTCATTTTATATCCAATAGCCGCCCCGGCTACGTCCATACCTTCTCTTGTAGCACATCCACAAATTAAATGACAACAAAGTAAACAACCTATAATCATTGAAACGACAATTACTTCAACTCTTGCTTTAAATCCAAGGATTTTTATTTCCATATTATACATATTTGATAGATAAAAATTAAAATAACGCAAATAATTTATTTCTAATATCTAAAATATTTTCTATAGCTGAATTATAATCTCTTAATTTATGACCGTCTATATTGAAAAATCCTGTATCTGTCAAAATATGATAAAGTTTGTCAGGTTTTTCAATAATGTCTGCTTCTAATTTAAGTGTATTGAAGTTTCCTAAATCCTTATCTTTAAAATGTATATTTGGAGCTCCGATAATTTCAAAATCTTTAAATTTATATTTTTTTACGGCATAAATATCTGCTGTGTCGATTTCAACAACTCCAATAATTCTTTCTCCTGAATATAATTGGTCGTTAAGTTGTATATTTTTCAATTTAATAGATTGTCCGTTTTCTAACTCTATCATAATATTTCCATCTAACCCAGACTCTAAATTTTTATGAATATCAGATAATGAAGAATTATTCTCTAAATAATTCAAATTTTTCAATTTAATAATATCTACTGGTTCTAGGTCGTCCCAATCTAAAAACTTATGACTGTTTATACTAATGCGTTTTGTTTGTGTACTGAGACAATAAATGGCAGGTTCTCTATAATTTTCTATTTTGTTACTATTAGGGTGGTCTTTAACATCAATCCATCCTAAATTATCATGAAAGACTTTATGGCATCCGGTAACAATAATATTGTCTAAATTATAAATTTCTAAATTATTATAAGCAAGTTTAAAGATAGCAGTAACTTTATCTCCATTTTTCAATATCATTCCTGGTTTTATATTTTTAATTTTAATATTTCCTTTTTTAGTTTCTATTATTGTATGTTTATCAAAGCAACTGGGTTTATTTGGAATTCTTCTACTTGATATATTTAAAATATGAGTCATCCATCCTGCGGTAATAGATAGAGGTATAGCTAGTAATAAAAAGAAAACAGTACTGGTGGCTGCTACAGGCCAAGTCCAAGGCATTATCCATAATATAATAATTAAAGCTATCAATACTACCAAAGCTATAATACATATCATTAAAAAGGAACCTATAAATGCCTTCAAAGCCATATACGCACCATAAACGGTATATAATCCAGTAACCGCAACACCAATAGTTTTTTGTAATGTATCTTTTATTTTTGTTAAAATAAGTCTTACGGGAATCATAACATTTACAATTCGACCTATAACAGTTGTAAACATCCTATCTAATTGAAATCTTATATAATTCATTACAAATCTGATTGCATCAACTGCTTTTTGTAAAACCCCTGCAATTTTGGTTATTAGACCTGTAATAAAATAGTATGGTTGCATAAAATAACTAACAATACCTGTTAATATTTGTGTAGTACATTGCATAAAATTTTCACTTGTAAAATCCATAGCACTTTTATCGGGTGGTTTATTAATAATTCCAGCAAAAGGCATTACTGACGGACTACACCTTTGATTCGCCCAATCTTGTCTAATAGGTTCTATTTGACCTTGAACGTAATAATATGAAAAAACAAGGAAAAAAATAAATAGTGTTATACTTGATGCAACTACGGAACCTCCATATTTATCTAAATACCCATCTTTCATATATAACTTATTAAAATAATCACCAAATGTTTCTTGAATATTATTCATATATAGTATTTGGATAATATTCTTTTATATTAATCTTCCCAATCCCAGAAAGTATATTCACCTATAGGAATTTTATGATTATCTGTAATTAAACAATAAAGGGTTTGATCCCAGTAATCTGTTTTCTTTGCGTCCTTAAAATCTTTAACTTCAATATAATTACACAAGTCATTAATTCTTTCATTTGGACAAATTTTATGATCCCCTGTAACAAATATATATTCCTTTAGCTTTTCGCTCCATATTTGATAGTAGGGATTATTTTTATTTCCTTTTAATCTTAAAGTTCCGTAAACTTCTATACCTGATTCTAATATATCACCTAAATGTATATCTTTCATTTTAACTATTTCTCCTGATTTTAGTTTAATCGGTGTATTTTCGGAAAAACAAATAGCTCTTAATGTTTTACCGATGGGTCCTTTCATTACACTTTGTCCTGTATGCATAGCACCCTGAATCATATAAATAAACATAACGATGGTTCCTATTAATTTCATAACTGTATCTTTTGTTTTAATAATTAATTTTTGAAATTGTATGAGAACATTAACAAACATACCATAAACATTTCCAAACATTTTTGTCGCCATATTTTTTATCTTATCAATAACTACACGGATAAACTGAATTCTTTCTAAAATCCATGTTATCATTCCCATTACCATTCCTAAAACATATTGTATTGGTTCTAAAAAGAAACCCATCATATCTTTTTGGATATTTCCTACACAATAAGAAAAATTAGCAACAGGATCTTTACCAAGATAACCGGCAAGAGGCATAAATGTTGGTAAGCATCTGTATTGTGGCCAATCATCTTTTACTTTTTGAATACCACTTGTGAATATTGTCGAAAAATATAATAATAAAAAAATTAATATAATAAATATTGTTTTTGAAATATCACCGAATCTCATATTAAAATATACTGTGATTTTATTTAATTAATAAAAATCAAATAAAATGATTATCTTCGTCGTTTTCTCTTGCTTTTTCTCTTGCTTTTTCTCTTGCTCTTGCTATTGCTTTTTCTCTTGCTTTTTCTTTTGCCTTTTCTCTTGCTTTTTCTCTTTCTCGTTGGTTTTTTATGTGTGTGTCCTAATTTAGCACCTTTAATATGTTGTTTATATGTTTTTGATAGGTATCTTTTTCCTTTGGTATTCCACATATAATGTTTTTTAAATGTTTTCTTTTTTCTTTTCGTCTTTCTTCTACGACCTCCACCCATACCGTCTGGTTGAACGGGATTATTTACATCATTATCAAATTCTCCATCGGCCCCTCCTTGTAGGGTGGCCCCCACTCCTCCTGTGATTGTTGCGTTTCCTTCATCGCCTGCTTGACCCATTTGTGGTACCACGATATCATCGCCATCTGTTGACCCTCCTCCTGAAAATTGTTTATTTAAATTGGCTACTTCTTGGTTACCTGCTTGTTGTTTGTGCATAGTTCCTTGTATTGCCCCGCTTGCTGATGTATTGCTTACACTTGGTTTAGGTATTTCCATACTAGCAGCGCCTCCTCTGTGTTTTCTACGTTTTCTTGACTTTCTTGGCATATATATATTAACTTGATAAAAATAAATATAAAAAGAAAAATATGAATTATTTTATATATGAGTGATTTTGAAATTGATGATAAAACGCGGTTAGATTTTAATAATATGCTTAAAGAATCTGGAGCTTCGGATAATACCAAGAAAATTAGAGATTTAAAACATAGTGATAAAATTAGAGAGCAAGTAATTTTAATGGTAGAAATCAAAAAGAAATATCCAAAATTAAAAAAAGATATGAAGGATAGAATGATAGAATCTAGATGTACTTGGTTATGGAAAAATTATATGAATATATATAATAAGTTGAAAAAGGATGAGTTAGACTTAAATATTTTACATAATTTTCTCTCCACTTTAAAACAAATAGAGAATGGAGAATTAGATCAACATAACGCTTCTGTAAAAGCTGGTAAGATTTTAAAGGAGTTGTATATAGATAGCACGTTGAAACAACAAACAAAACGAGAAAAGCTTGAGAAAAAAAGAAAAAAGAGAACAGGGAAACCAATTAAAAAAATATCGTGGGCTGAATACAAGAAAATTAAGATGTAAATTGAAATATATTTAAATATGGTTCTTATTATATTTAAATAATGATATTGGTAATTGTGGAATCTCCAGCTAAATGTAAAAAAATAGAAAGTTATCTGGGTCCAGGATATAAGTGTATTGCTAGTTTTGGACATATTCGAGAAATAGCAAATGGATTAAAAAGTATTGATGTAAATAATAATTATAATGTGATATTTAAAACGATTGTTAGTAAAGGTAAATATATCAAACCTTTGCGGTTAGCAATTAAAAAAGCAGATGAAGTTGTATTGGCTACGGATGATGATAGAGAAGGGGAAGCAATAGCGTGGCATATCTGTAAAACATTTAATTTACCAGTTAAATCCACAAAAAGGATTATATTTCACGAGGTTACTAAATCTGCTATTAAAAATGCTATAAATAATCCTACTAAAATCAATATGGATACAGTAAACGCTCAATTAGCTAGACAAGTATTGGATTTACTTGTAGGATTTAAAATAAGCCCTATTTTATGGAAACATATTAGTAGAAATTCAAAAACAAGTTTAAGTGCTGGAAGATGTCAAACCCCTGCGTTAAGACTTGTATATGAACAACAAAAATTAATTAATGAATCTCCTGGAAGAAAGGTATATGATACCGTCGGGATATTTACCCCTGAAAATCTAAAATTTGTATTATCACATAATTTTGATAATGAAGAGAAAATGGCAAAGTTTTTAGAAGACAGTGCAAATCATAAACATAAATATAGTGTAAGTAAGCCTAGGACAACAACAAAAAACCCACCGATACCTTTTACAACAAGTACATTACAACAAAAAGCAAGTAATGAAGGTGGTTTCTCTCCAAAACAAACAATGAGATTAGCACAAACATTATATGAAAATGGATATATTACTTATATGAGAACAGATAGTGTTAAATATAGTAAAGAATTTGTAGATAAAACTAAAAAATTTATTATTACCTCGTACGGTAATGATTATGTTAGTAAAAATATAAACACAATTATAAATAATGGTTCATCTGAACCAAAGAAAACTAAAAAAAAAAAAAATAAAAAAAA
>Ga0209192_10000545_pt1 | contig 35984 bp, 37 predicted proteins | sample ArcticOcean_MG_C_11_FD_187433 | JGI IMG/M metagenome (GOLD analysis project Ga0209192, IMG submission 187433) | Marine microbial communities from western Arctic Ocean - ArcticOcean_MG_CB2_154 (SPAdes) (version 2) | ecosystem: Environmental > Aquatic > Marine > Oceanic | place: Arctic Ocean... | reverse complement strand
AACCTCTGGTATACCCCAATCCATCTCAAACAAACGGCTGATAGCTTCGTGCCTCAAGTCGTGAAACCGTAAGCGAAGCTCCTTATCCTTAAACCTTGGCAGATTAAGGTTTGCATATTTTCTCCACTTATCTGATACCGAACTAGCTTCTTGCGGCTGCGTGCCGATTGCAGGAGCGGTAAGTGGTGCGTTGTGGTTCAACAAAGATTCACGTAAGAGCACCTCTCTCGTAGCCTCAAACATAGGGATTATCTCGTCTCGACCTTCATCAGTAGATTTATCTTTGCGGCCCCTGATCAACATAAGACTCTTATCAAAATCTAAATCGCTACGTTGAAGATTATGAATTTCACCTTGGCGAAGTGCCGACTCGATGGCGATAACATAATAGTCTTTAAGATACCCATCTTTCATGTGCTCAAGAATATCTAGCTCTTCGTCCGAGGGTCGTCGATCTCGTTCTGTGCTTGCGCTGGTTAGCCTCTCTTCTTGCAGCAAATCAGTAGCAGCCTTGAACGGACATTCTGCTAAGGGAATATTCTGTTTTTGTTTAGCTCTTCTAATGGCTTGCGTAATGTAGCCTAGGTTTTGCTGAAGGGTAGACCCCTTGACCGTCTTGCGCCTTTCAACAGCGTAATCCATAACAGCTTTGACTGTTAGTTTGTCCAGAGTAAGATACCCAATATCGTTCTGAATACGTTTCATACTCGCCAGCTTTGGAGCACCAAAGGTTCTTACAGTTTGTGCTTCATCAATCGACCACTGGATAATTTGGCGTAGGTCTATGTCTTTTTGTTTACCTACTGAAATCCATGTTTTCTTAGTAATACGAGTCTCTACATCTTTAGCCCAGTTTTTAGCCGCAGTTTTATTTACAAAAGTTTTGACCTCTCTAAAGTCGTCCTTACGAACAATAGCTTGCCATTTACCGCTTTGTATACGAATTGATGCCATTTCATTTGTACTCCTTGTGTACTTAGCACAAAACGTACATTACTTTAGCTAGCTGTGACAAGGGTTTTCGGGGGTATAAAATAGTGGCGGAGAGAGAGGGATTCGAACCCTCGATAGGGGATTAACCTATGCTCCCTTAGCAGGGGAGCGCCTTCAGCCGCTCGGCCACCTCTCCGGTGCGCGCATTGTAACTCGAACCTATGGGTGCTTGTCGATCTACTCATGCATTTTTTCTTCAACTTCTTCAAACTCTTTTGTGTTTTCGTCTAAATCAGCGCTTGAAACCAAGTCATATTTGCGTAAGTAGCCTCTTAATTGATGATAGGTCAATTTCAACATCTTGGCTGCCTGGCGCTGATTGTGTTTGGCTTTGTCCAGTGCGGCGGTTATTAGCTCTATTTCTTGCTCTCTTAAGTGGTGTTTTAGATCTAATGGGAGCGCAATGAGATGTGGGTTTGTATTGGTTAGAGGCGCTATCGCGGTGTGGGTTTTCGGCTCTGGGTGGGCACTGGGGCGAAAGGGTGAATCGAAGGGGTTCAGTGTTATGCCATCTATTGGCGACTCGGGCTCAGATTTATATACCGCTCGTTCGACGACATTCTTCAGCTCTCTGGCATTGCCCGGCCAGACGTAGTCTTGCAGCTCAGCCTTGGCTTTGGCACTAAATCCCGGGAAATAGTCGCGATCCAGCTCTTTTGCCATATTTAGGCCAAAGTATTCGGCCAAGATCAGTATGTCACTGGCCCTTTCCCGCAGTGGTGGAAGGGTAATCACATCAAAGGCGAGTCGGTCTAATAAGTCAGCGCGAAACTTGCCTTGTTCGGCAAGCCTTGGCAGGTCTTCGTTTGTTGCGGCAACCAATCTCACGTCACAGGTAATGGTTTTACTGCCGCCAACTCTCTCGAATTCCCCATATTCAATAACCCGCAAAATTTTCTCCTGAGTTGCCAAAGAGGTGTTGGCGAGTTCATCCAGAAATAATGTGCCGTTGTGAGCGCGCTCAAATCGCCCTTGGTGGATTTTTGTGGCGCCAGTAAATGCGCCGGGTTCATGGCCAAAAAGCTCGTTCTCTAAGAGTGAATCGGCGATGCCCGCGCAGTTTAGCTTGATAAATTCTTGCCCCCAGCGTGGAGACAGATAGTGCAGTCTGGCGGCAATACCTTCTTTGCCAGTGCCTCGCTCACCAACGATAAGTACCGGCTTATTTAACGTGGCAGCACGAGACACATCTTCCAGAACTTGTAGAAATACCGGGGATTCTCCCAGCAGCCGATCTGCTTCATTGCGCATAATAATTTGACCAATAATTGGTTAAGTTCACCAAGTGAATGCGCTCCATTTTTTTGGCGCCAAAAAAAGATTATAAAATTCATGGGGTTACCGTTTTGCAATTGTTGGCACGCTTTCTGTAAATAGATAACTATCTAAGGATGTAAGAGCGCTTAAATGAGACCGGCGGTTGTTCTTTGACAGAACTTCTCTGGTCGGAGTAAGCCATCTAAGCAAAATTAGTAATTAGTTATTAAATCAGGCGCTGGTAGTTAGAGCGTGTTTTGTCGGTACTGGAGGCGAATAGCGATGAGTATTTTTTCTCGAATGACAGATATTGTGAATTCCAACATTAATGCGATTTTGGACAAGGCTGAGGATCCAGAAAAAATGGTGCGGCTTATTGTTCAGGAAATGGAAGAAGCCCTTGTTGAGGTGCGTAGCACCTCGGCAAGGATTATAGCTGACCGTAAGGAGATTTTGCGGCGTCTTGAATGGCAGCGCGCTGATGCTGACGAGTGGGAGCGCAAAGCAGAAGTGGCGGTGCGCAATGGCCGCGATGATCTGGCCAAAGGCGCTCTACTTGAAGGCAGTCGTGGTCAGGCATTGACTGATTCTCTAAGCAAAGAAGTTGCGCTGCTTGACGGCACGCTGCATAAGCTCGATTCGGACATTGGCACCCTACAAGAAAAAATTATTGACGCTAAAGCGCGACAAAATGCCATTGTCTTGCGCGGTCAGGCAGCCCATTCGCGGCTAGGGCTGCGTAAAAAGCTCCATGAAAGCGGCGTTGACGATGCGATTCAGCAGTTCGAACTTTACGAGCGAAAAATGGACGATCTGGAAGGGCTAATTGAAGCCTATGATCTTGGACAAAAGTCTCTTTCAGACGAGATCTGTGCATTAGAAACCGACGACGATGTTGAAGCTTTACTCAGCGATCTAAAATCTAGGCTATCTGATGATTCTGTAACCTCCGAAGAGGCCTGCACGCGCGCAGAGCAGCGCTCCGAAGTAAAAGGTGCAGCAAATGACGTCACCGCCGAACAAGATTTTCCTCCACACGACAAGCAATAGTAAGAGGGCAGATTATGGAAGGCATAGTGATCGCGTTTATGGTCCCGACGATACTATTTGTGCTGGTGGTCTTGCCGATATGGGTAACGATGCACTATCGAGGCAAAGAGAAGCGCATGAATTCACTTTCAGAGAGTGAGCGCGAAGAGTTGTTGTTGCTCACGCAACAAACCGAACGAATGCAAGAGCGTATTGAATCTCTTGAGGCGATATTAGACGAGCAGACCCCTGATTGGCGCCGCAGCGAGCTTTAAGCGCTTTATACTTCAGTCGCGGCTAGTTGGTTAAGGGCCGCAACGACCTTTGCAAAGCATTAATTGGATAACATATTTGAGGTTCTGATGACGGACAAAGAAGATAAGAATGCTCAGCAACAAGAGCCTGCGCCAGATGCAGATACACATAAAGAAAAGGACGATATTACCGCGCAAGAATCGTCTTTTAACCATGCGATGAAAGAGCTGGGCGAGAGTATGTCGGAACTGGCCAGTGCGCGCTCAGTCGAGGCGCTCAACAGCGCGATACCTTTGATCAAGGACGCCGCTGAACGTATTAGAAGCCAGGCTCGAGGTAAATCCACGGGCGGGTTTGCAGAACAAGCCGACGGTCAGCAGGTTGACCAGAGCGAAGAGCGCTTTGAATCTGCGCAGGAACTGGCTGACATGCTGCATGACCATGATGCCTCGCAACTATACTTAAACGATAACAAGCGCGTTGCCGGGGTTTGTGCGGCTTTAGCACGCTATTTTGCAATGGATACCTTCACCGTGAGAATGCTCGCGGTAACCGGACTCATTTTTATCCCCCAAGTGGCATTTCCTGCCTATTGGATTTGTTATTTCATGTTCGATAAAAGGGGTGGCCGCCTAGATTCTGAGGGTCAAAGTCGTCGGCAAAGGCGCAAGCAGCGCAAGCGGGAGCGTCGCGCAATGCGCGTTATGGCCCGGGCATCCAAATTTGCGGATCAATATGGCAGCGAAGGTTACGGGTGGAGTAAGGCGCAGTTAAGGAAAATGCGCCGGCGCGGGTATAGGGGGTTGATGCTGCCTGGTAATTGGTTTAACCCACAGCAAGGTTATTCGGTTGGTGAAAAAAATCATGAAGAGCAAGTTTCCAGCGTGACCAATGGAGTTCATTCTGAGTCGACGCCGCCTGAAGCCAAAACCCGCGCTGAAGAGACCACTAGGTCTGGCAGAAACTCTAGGCCTAAGGGCGCTTCAATTGCGCCGGAGGTGATGTTGCGCAAGGCTCGTTTTCGCAGGCAAGAGCTAGAAACCCGGCTGCGCCGGCTTGAGTCTTTTGTAACGTCTAAGCAGTTTTATCTGCATAAGGAATTAACGATTCTTGAAAAATAAATTTATAAAAAACAATGATTTATGGGTGAAAAGTGATCTATTTTAGAGTGTAGGTTCCAAACTTATCCGGTCGGTCGGTGAAGATGCCGCTGAGCCCGAGCTGCCGTAGTTTTTCCGCTTTGCTGGGAGAGTTCACGGTGTAGGCAAAAATTGGCAGGTTGCTCAATGTTAGTGCCTGCATACGGGAAGGGTTGATTGAAGAAGCTGCAATATTGATGGCTGACGCATCCAGGTTTTCAGCAATGTAGAGTATGTCTTTTCGCCATCGCGCAAATAACGGTGCCACGGGTGTTGTTTTATCTTCCTGCCGAAATTGGGTTAGCTCGTCCAGGTGAAATGACGATACTAAAACCGGGGTTTGTGGATTTGCTCTTATGGCCTGGGCCACTAAGCCTGCGGTCTGTTTACTTTTCAGCTCAATATTTAAACCAATATTTGGGTGGCCGACTAAAAGCCTAAAAATGTCTTCAAGCATTGGGATGGGTTGATCATTCTGGCAACGCAGTTTAGCAAGGTCTTCTGTGCTGTGATCGGTGACGACCCCGGTGCCATTTGTTGTGCGATCTAACGTGTCATCATGAAAAACGCACAACCTTGGACTGCCGTCCCGGCTATAAATACACTGCACATCAAGCTCTAACATGGGGCAACCCAACTCAATAGCGAGGCGAAAGCTGGCTGCCGTATTCTCCGGTGCCAACCCAGCAGCGCCGCGATGACCAATAATCAGGAAATCTGCGCGGCTAAAAAGGTCTTTTATTGTCATATCGTGTGCAAGTTGTTTAGAGCCTGAGCCAGTAGGCTGGTAGGATACCCGTCATGAGTTATGAAGTTCTAGCAAGAAAATTACGTCCAAGCGGTTTTGACGCCTTAGTTGGACAAGAGCACGTTGTGCGAGCGCTGAGTCACGCCTTGGATAATGGTCGCTTACACCATGCCTACCTTTTTACGGGTACTAGGGGTGTGGGCAAAACTACTATCGCGAGAATATTGGCGAAAAGCCTAAATTGTGAAACTGGCGTCAGTTCAAACCCGTGTGGTGAATGTTCCATTTGCCTTGAAGTGAAAGAAAACCGTTTTATCGATTTGATCGAGGTAGACGCCGCCTCTCGTACGGGTGTCGACGATACTCGAGAATTGCTTGAGAACGCCCAATACATGCCCGCTCGTGGGCGCTACAAAGTTTACTTGATTGACGAAGTGCACATGCTGTCCATGGCAAGTTTTAACGCTTTGTTGAAAACCCTTGAAGAACCGCCAGAACATGTAAAATTTTTGTTGGCCACTACGGATCCGAAGAAAGTACCCGTTACGGTACTGTCGCGCTGTTTGCAGTTTCAGTTAAAAAACATCTCTCCGCAAATAATCACTGAATACATAGCCGGCGTGCTGGCGACTGAAGAAGTTGTTTTTGAGACTGGGGCTATTGAGGTAATTGCTCGATCTGCGGAGGGCAGTATGCGAGATGCCCTTAGTCTTACAGATCAAGCCATCGCTTTTGGCCAAGGCCAATTACTCCAGGCAGACGTTGTGACCATGTTGGGTGTGGTTGGTCGCGATGAAGTGGCCGCTCTTGTACAAGCTTTGAGCGCAGGCTCTGCTGAGCAAATTCTAGCGCTAACTGCTGAACTGGCCGAGCGTAATGCGAATTTTGCCGACGTGCTTAAAGGCTTGTTGGAGGCGCTGCATGGCATGGCCGTGGACCGCGCGTTAAAACCCCAGCCCGGTACTTTTGCTGCCGATGAGTTGCAACTTTATTATCAAATTGCTTTGGTTGGCTTGCGCGATTTGCCAATCGTACCTGACCAACGCAGTGGCTTTGAGATGACGTTGCTGCGAATGTTGGCTTTTGCGCCGCAGAACGACAGCAAAGTGCCTCCTAGGGCTAGCGTTGACAGCGATGCCACAGATGGCACTTCTGGCGCTGATAAAACCCCGTCTGCCCCTGTAAGGGATGAAGCTGCCGCCGAAGCGAATTCAGCGCCTGTAGCCAGTGCGCTATTGCCGCAACAGCCGGTGGTTGAAAAAAAAACGCCTGAAGTAGACCTGTCAGATTCAGCAGCGCCAAATCCAGTAAAAAGTGAGCCGGCGCAAGAGCAGAGTGCTGAGAAAGAATTAGAGCCGCAGCAGTTGCCGGGTTCCGCCGGAGCAGCTGGGGCAGAACAAGATAAAAGCGATTGGCCGGTAACGGTTACTGGGGAAGCACTCAGTCACTGGTACGAGCTTGTTCAGAATTTATCTATAGCTGGTGTAGCTAGGATGATTGCCGAGCACTCGGTACCGCTGTCATTTGTTTTGCCCCACGTCAATTTGCTGTTGAGCAGTCAACACGACATGTTATTGAGCGATGCCCAGGTTATCAACTTGGCTCGCGGTTTGAGCGAAACTTGCGATCAAACAGTCAATTTGACCGTAGAGATAGGCGATGTAAAAGAGGAAACCCCTGCTGTGTATCGCGCAAGGTTGGCGCATGAACGGCAGCTTTCAGCTGAACAATCACTGCAAGAAGATGAGACCGTGAAGAGCCTGTTGGCAGATTTCGGCGGCAGTATTGACGAGGTAAAACCAGCCTAACAATGCTCAAATGAGTTGCCGAAGGGTAGTCGAATGGCGTAATTGTGCAGCAGTGTTTAGCCGATAGGTTAGCGATCGATTAGAGGCAGCTCGTGACGCCTACAGGTGAGCAATCGTTGCGCGCCTTTTTTCTTAGAACATAATGGTTAAAACATAAGTTAATTGAAAACGGAGACACTAAGCGTTGAAAGACTTAGGCGATTTGATGAAACAAGCTCAGCAAATGCAGGCGCAGTTGCAAGATGCTCAGCAAGAAATTGCAGAGCTAGAGGTTCAAGGAGAGAGCGGCGCTGGCATGGTTAAAGTGACCATGAATGGGCGTTATGAAGTTAAGCGTGTGTCTATTGATCCGGAATTGCTCAATGAACAAAAAGATGTGCTCGAAGATTTGCTGGCAGCGGCATGTAATGACACAGTGCGCCGTGTAGAAAAAGTACAAAGCGAAAAAATGAGTAGTATTGGCGGCGGTATGCTCTCAGGTATGAATATGCCTTTTGGAAAAATGCCTTTCTGATGTCCCTTATTGACGATTTGGTTGCAGCGTTTCAAGTACTGCCAGGCGTAGGGCCGAAAAGTGCCCAGCGCATGGCTTTGCATTTACTGCAACGAAACCGCCGCGGCGGCACCCACTTAGGGCAAATCCTAGAGACCGCGATGGACGAAGTGCGGCAATGTACTTTATGCAGAAATCTGACTGAGGGCGAAATTTGTCGCCTGTGCAGTGACGAACGTCGCGATAACGGATTGCTCTGTGTAGTAGAGTCGCCGGCGGATGTGTTGGCTATTGAGCAAGCTGGTGGCTTTCGTGGCTACTATTTTGTCCTCCACGGCCGTTTGTCGCCCATTGATGGACTAGGTCCTGAACAGCTCGGATTACAGGCATTGCAAAGCAGAATTGCGGCAATTCAACCCAGCGAAATGATTTTGGCCACAAACCCCACTGTAGAAGGTGAGGCCACGGCCCACTACATCAGTCGGTTAGTTGCCGACCAAGTACCGAACATCAGCCGAATTGCTCATGGCGTTCCGCTAGGTGGTGAAATTGAATACACCGACGGAGGCACATTGACCCATGCTTTGCAGGGAAGAAGAAACATCAGTTTACTGGATTGATAGCGATACAGAACTTGCTAGTGCCGTAGCCAGCTGGGAGAACCAGATTGGCCTAGACACAGAGTTTATTCGCACCGACACGTTTTACCCTTTGGCAGGCCTCTACCAGATAGCTTCGGGCGATCAGGTGTTCCTGTTAGATCCTCTAGTTATTGGAAATTGGCAACCCTTTGTCGACTATTTGCAGAACCCTAATCACCTGGTGGTGATGCACGCCTGCCAAGAAGATTTAGAGCTGATGTTTCATCACCTCGGTGCGCGTCCAGCGAATATTTTTGATACGCAATTCGCTAACGCCTTTATTAGTGAAGATTTTAGTTTGAGTTATGCGAATTTGGCGCGAAACCTTTTGCAGGTAAACCTAGAAAAGCAAGAAACACGCTCAAACTGGTTGAAGCGCCCGTTAACTGAAGATCAGTTAAGCTACGCGGTGGACGATGTCACGCTATTGGTGCCTATGTACAATATTATAAGTCAGCGCATGCAAGAGTTGGGGCGCAGTGACTGGTTTGCTGAGGATATGTCCCTGAGAGGTCAGTATGTGGAGCCTCAACCCAGTCAATATTATCGTCAGGTGAAGCGAGCCTGGCAGCTTAAACCAGAGCAGTTGTCGATGTTACAGGCACTTTGTCTGTGGCGGGAAAATGCTGCTCGACAGTTTGATATTCCGCGCAATAGAGTAGTCTGGGATGACCATTTGATGGCCTTTGCCATTGCCCCTAAACTCGATCTAAGCGTTTTGCAAAATACTTTGCCGGGGCAAATCGCCAAGCGTCACGGTCAAGCATTGATGGCCTGCCACAGTAAAGCCCAAGCCAATGAACCCCTTGATCAATTAGATAAACCCCTTAGCCCAGGTGCCAGTGCTAAGGTAAAAGCGTTACGCGAGGTCGCGGTAGGTGCTGCAAAGAAGTTAGCTATGGCCCAGGAATTATTAGCTCGAAAAAAGGATGTTGAAGCTTGTTTTCGCGATTATGCGAAAAAAAGCGAGCTTTCGGCACACTACTTGGGCTGGCGAAAAAGTTTGTTAGAGCAGGAATTTATGCTCATTTTGGAGCCAAGTAGTGACAGTTAACGATGGTCAAAACCCCAGTAAAGAACTCGTTTCTGCTGGGTTGTCAGACATCCAAGTGAAAATTTTTCGCAGCAGCAAGAAGATGGACACCTACATCTACCTACCTGTCGATGCTGAATTTGATGAACTACCGGAAGCTCTGCGGAAACAGTTGGGTAGAACCGTATTCGTTATGGAATTGTCTTTAACGACGTCGCTAAAGTTGGCGCTTTTCGACGCCACAACGGTTATGCAGGGTATCGCTAAAGATGGCTTTTTCCTCCAATTTCCTCCGCCGAATTTATCTCCCGTATTGCCCGAGGAGTTGTTGGAATGAAACCGTTTTGGCAGCAAAAGACCTTTGCCGAAATGGATCAAAGCGAGTGGGAAAGCCTATGCGATGGTTGTGCCCGATGCTGCATGATCAAATTGCAGGATGATGAAACCGAAGAAGTCTTTTATACCTCTATCGTTTGCGATCTGCTTGACCAGGATATTTGTCAATGTACTCGTTATCCCGAGCGGCATGCTCTGGTGGAAAATTGCGTCCAGTTGTCTGCGGAAAAGGTTGCGGAGTTTGGCTGGCTGCCGACTACCTGTGGTTATCGAACGTTGGCTGAGGGGCGAGATCTACAGTGGTGGCACCCGTTGGTTAGTGGCAGCCCAGACACAGTTCACGAGGCAGGCATCTCTGTGCGTGGCAAAGTCATTGCCGAATCCCAGGTTCATGAGGATGATCAACAGGACATGATTATTCATTGGGTTGAAATGTCCAGTTAAGAGTGTGCGGCGGGGCCAACTTGCGGTTTAAAGACCGTTGCAAACAAATAAAATTATTTAGGATGGGTCGGGGAAAATTAGAATGCCTTATTCCACTGCTTGGATTGTCATAGCTGTTTTGGCTGTTATCGGAGCCTTTTGCCTAAATTCACTATTGAGAGGGGCCGGGCCGGGCCCTGCGCGCTGGCCGCGAAAACTAAGATATATTTTTGTGCTCCTAGTATTCGTGTTTTTTCTACTACCAGCCCCATTACCAAATCATGCAGGCGTATTTGCGCCGGCATTTGTCGTTTACCTTTTTGAATCCATGTTCCAAAGCAATGGCCAGCCTAATCAGAGTCAAGGAATTTTACTTGTTGGGTTAGGTGGCGTATGCGTTTTAGGCTTGTTGGCGTTGCTGCTTTTTCGATCAAAACAAAAAATAGATGAGGATAAACCGCAACCTTAGCTGTATATGTTTTATGATCTTGGCCCTGTTTCAAGCTCGTTGGCAAAATCTTCGGCAATAGTATGGTTGCATGGGCGGCCTAAGCTCCTTTAAAGTAGTTAGTTGATCGCCTAGTGCAGGGTTGCAGAACTAATTTACATAACTAGGTTAAATAACTGGGTTAAATAACTAGGTTAAATAACTAGGTTACATAACTAGGTTAGACAGCTAGATTAAAGAGCCAGACGCAAGCGGAAGCATCAAGGGCAAATGGGTCAGCCAAAAAGGGCAGATCAAAAGGGCAGACCAAGTAGCTGAGTAAGAAAGGCAGACCAAGTAGCTGAGTAAGAAAGGCAGACCCAAAAGGCACACAATGTTGCAGTGCATTTAGCTATAACTGCACGTGACGTAGTTTAATCTGCGTGAAGAATTTAGACAGATCTAGTTATCCAAGCGGATGACTAGGTCGACAAATTGACAGACAACTAGACAGACAAGAAGAGAGTTTTGAATGATTTTTGAAAGTACCGACTCGTATATCGCCACCGACGAACTGAGCATGGCAGTTGATGCCGCAGCAAAGTTAGAACGCCCATTACTCATCAAAGGTGAGCCAGGCACTGGTAAAACCATGCTTGCGATTGAAGTGGCAAAATCTCTTGGGATGCCACTTTTAGAATGGCACATTAAGTCCACGACAAAGGCAGTTAATGGCCTTTATGAGTACGATGCGGTTTCACGTTTACGTGATTCTCAGCTAGGTGATGAGCGCGTTAACGACATCAGCAACTATATTAAGAAAGGTAAGCTTTGGGAGGCCTTCGACGCAGAAGAGCGTGTGGTTTTATTGATCGATGAAATCGACAAAGCTGACATTGAGTTCCCCAATGACTTGTTGCAAGAAATTGATCGCATGGAATTTTATGTCTACGAGCTAGGCAAAACCATTAAAGCCAAAAATCGCCCTATCGTTATTATTACTTCAAACAATGAAAAAGAATTACCAGATGCGTTCTTGCGTCGTTGTTTCTTCCACTTCATTAACTTCCCAGATCGCGAAACCATGCAGCAAATCGTTGACGTGCATTTCCCTGGCGTGAAGCAGGATATGGTTAAGGAAGCGATGGAAATCTTCTTCGACGTGCGCAAAGTTCCCGGCCTGAAGAAGAAGCCGTCGACTTCTGAGCTGATTGATTGGTTGAAGCTACTCATGGCTGACGATATTCCTGACGAAATTTTGACCAACAGAGATGCCAGTAAGGCTATTCCTCCTTTGTATGGTGCCCTTGTTAAGAATGAACAAGACGTGCATTTACTCGAACGCTTAGCGTTTATGAATCGTCGAGATAGTAGGGGCTAGACTGTGCTCATTAATTTTTTTCTAACCCTTAGAAAGTATAAGTTGCCGGTGACTATCCGGGAGCTTATGGATCTAATTAGTGGGTTACAGCATCAGCTGGTTTACGCAAATTTGGATGATTTCTATCTCTTGAGCCGAACCGCTTTGGTAAAAGATGAAAAGAATTACGACAAATTTGATAGAGCTTTTAGTGCCTATTTTAAAGGCTTAGAAGATTTACATGGTTTGCTTGAAAGTTTGATTCCCGACGAGTGGCTCAGACACGAATTTGAGAAATCTCTGTCACCAGAACAACTCAAGGAAATTGAGTCGTTAGGTGGTCTTGAAAAGCTTATCGAAGCGTTCAAAAAAGCCAAGGAAGAAGCCGAAGCAAAAGCTGGCGAAGAAGGCAAAGATGGCGATGAGGGCAACGCAGACCGACAAGGTCAAAGTGGCCCCGGCGGTCTAGGCAAAGGCAAAAAGAAAAAAGCCAAAAAAGTATGGGATGAGCGCCAGTATAAAAACCTTGACGACTCAGTAGAACTTGGTACCCGCAACATCAAGATGGCGTTACGTCGATTACGTAAATTTGCCAGAACTGGTGCGGAAGATGAGTTAGACATATCTGGCACCATTAAATCGACGGCCCATAATGGTGGCATGTTAGATATTAAGATGCGGCCAGAACGACGTAACACTGTAAAGGTGTTGTTGTTTCTCGATATTGGCGGCTCTATGGATGCCCACGTAAAGATTTGCGAGGAGTTGTTCTCGGCGTCAAGAACCGAGTTTAAGCATATTGAAAGTTTCTACTTTCATAACTTCATTTATGAATCTGTATGGAAAGACAACAGGCGCCGTATGGCTGAAAGAATGCCTACCGCAGAGGTTTTGAATAAGTTCTCTCAAGACTACAAAGTAGTATTCGTGGGCGATGCAACTATGGCCCCCTATGAGATTACTCATGCCGGCGGCAGTGTTGAGCATTGGAATGAAGAGCCAGGTGCTGCATGGATGGAGAAATTTTCCACCATTTATGACAAAGTTATTTGGCTCAATCCTACCCCTCAGGAAACTTGGGAATATTCGTCTTCGGTGATGATGACGCAAGAATTGGTTGGCGGAAATATGTTCCCCCTAACCATTAAAGGCCTTGAAGAAGGTATGGGTAATCTTTCCAAATAAATATCTGGTTAGCTTAGATATTGGGCTCGGTATGCGCCGAGCCTTTAGCAACCGGTAAGACGCGTTTTAGACTAATTTTTTAGTCATCAATGTGCGGATAATGGGCTAAAACAACTTTTAGCCGACTTAAACAAAGCCGTTAGGGCATGTGACTGGGATCGAAGGGTCAGAATGAACAGTCAAAATAAACCCGATGTTATGCGCAAAGATGCCTTTAAGCTTCGCCGCATTAAAGGTCCAGCCCACCAATCTCTTGAAGATACTTCTCACGCATTGTTAGCGCAGCGTCGAAGCAATCTCGCCAAACTCAACCTCACACCAATGGCAGGCCTGCCAGTCAGTGAAGCTGCTGACGAAATTTGTAAGTTACTTGAAGAAAATCAAGTTGTCGTTATCGCTGGAGAAACAGGCTCTGGTAAAACCACTCAGCTACCTAAACTCTGTTTGAAAATCGGTTTAGGGCAAACTGGAATTATAGGCCACACTCAGCCCAGACGTATCGCCGCACGCACAGTCGCTCAACGCATTGCCCAGGAAATGGGTGCGGAACTGGGCCAAGATGTAGGCTATGCGGTGCGCTTTTCTGATCAAACCAATGACAATACATTAGTTAAGGTGATGACCGATGGCTTGTTACTCACAGAAATTAGGCACGACCGCTTTCTCGATAAGTACGATGCAATTATTGTCGACGAGGCCCATGAACGCAGTCTGAATATTGACTTCCTGCTAGGTTACCTAAAGCGCTTAACAGTAAAGCGCAAAGATTTAAAAATAATCGTTACTAGCGCCACTATTGATGTGGACCGGTTTTCGGAATTTTTTGATGGTGCGCCAGTGGTCAAAGTAGGCGGGCGAACGTACCCGGTAGATGTCCAATATCGAGGCGGCGATGATGCTGAGCTTGGTCCTATGTTGGATGTTCTGCGTGAGATCGATCGCAAACCTATGACTTCGGCCCGTGACGTGTTGATCTTTTTTTCCGGCGAACGGGAAATTTTTGAAGCAGCACGTCGCCTGCGAATGGCTTTTCAAGAGCGCTTCGAAATTCTACCCCTTTATGCGCGACTTTCTGTTTCCGATCAGCGTCGCGTTTTTAACCCCTCTTCAGGTGGCAAGCGCCGCGTAATTTTGGCCACCAATGTTGCTGAAACTTCGTTAACTGTGCCAAATATTGGATTTGTAATTGATCCGGGATTCGCGCGCATCTCAAGGTATAGCTATCGCTCTAAGTTACAACGGCTGCCTATTGAACCCATCAGCCAAGCAAGTGCAAATCAACGTAAAGGTCGCTGTGGTCGAGTAGCGCCGGGTATTTGCTATCGACTCTTTGAAGAGCAAGATTTTCTAAGTCGTCCTGAATATACCGATGCTGAAATAAGGCGAGTCAACCTCGCCTCGGTTGTTTTGCAGATGGAGGCCTTTGGGCTTGGCGAGATAGGTAAATTCCCATTTATTGACCCACCGGAGCCTCGAGCCATCCGCGATGCACTGCGTCTGTTGGATGAGTTGGGCGCTCTGCAAGCTGGCAGCCTAACCGATACTGGACGATTGATGGCGCGTCTCCCTGTTGACCCGCGCCTAGCCAGAATGTTGCTCGCAGCGAAAGAACAATCCTGCCTCAATGAGATGTTAATTATAGTTTCTTGTTTATCGGTACAAGATCCGCGTGACCGGCCTCACGAAAAAACTCAAGCGGCTGATGCGGCGCATGAAATGTTTTTGCATAAAGATTCTGACTATTTGACCTTGCTCAATCTATGGCGGTGGATTGAAGAACAGCGCGAAGAACTTACCAAAAATCGCTGGCAAACCGCATTGCGTAAACGTTTTATTAATCCTGTGCGGGTGCGTGAGTGGCGCGAGCTGCATCGCCAACTCCGAGTAGTTTGTAAAGAATTGCGTTTGGGTCATAACGAAACCCCAGCATCTTTTAAGCAAGTTCACGAAGCAGTACTTGTGGGATCTCTAGGCTTAATAGCTCAGCACGACGAGAAAGGTAAATACATTGGCCCACGGAACCTGCGTCTTGGCATTTTTCCTGGCTCTGGTCTTGCCAAACGATCACCTAAATGGATTGTTGCTGTAGAGGTTGTTGAAACACAGCGTGTTTTTGCGCGCTGTGTTGCGGCAGTGGAGAGTCGTTGGATAGAGGCGCAAGCTCAACATCTAGTCAAAAAAAGCTTTAGCGATCCAGTTTGGAGTTTGAAGCGTGGCGAAGTTGTCGCCTATGAGAGTGTGAGTTTATATGGGCTGACATTGGCGGAACGGCGTCCAATGAGTTATCACGAAGTTGATCCGTCGTTTTGTCGAGACCTGCTTATTCGCGAAGGGCTTGTCCATGGCGCTGTTAACAACCCGCCGGAATTCTTACGCCACAATTTGCAATTGATTGCGTCGATTCAGGACAGTGAGGCAAAAGGGCGTCGCCGTGATTTACTCATCAGCGATGACGATGTTTACCAACTTTATGCTAAATATGTTACTGAATCGGTCTGTCGGGTTGGCGACCTAGGGCGCTGGTGGAAGCGTCTGGACTCTAGTGTGCAAAAGGAACTGTTTTTTACCCAAGAACAATTGTTGCGGACCGAGTCTACTCGCCTAAGCGACAATGATTTCCCTAATGCCCTGAAGTTGGGTGGGGTTGATTTGGCGCTGAACTATAGTTTTGCTCCGGGAGAGGCTACGGACGGTATCACCATGACCATTCCGGTTGGTGTTCTGCATGGTGTCGGTGCAGAGCCGCTGCAATGGTCTGTGCCGGGCATGTTTCCTGCCGTGGTTGAGCAATGGCTGCGCACATTGCCAAAAAATAAGCGCAAATTACTGGCGCCGTTACCGGACAAACTTGAAGAAATCGTAGCTCGATTGCTTGCTGACAACATTTATCGGCAAGGCCGTTTTCTTTCAGCCTTAGGCTCCGTACTGCAGGACCTATATCGGATTTCGGTGGATGCTGCAGATTGGGATGCACTGCGGATTCCTACCCATTTACAGATTAATACCAGAGTGGTCGATGAACAGGGCCGTATTCTTGCCGCAGGCAGAGATCTCAATCAAATTAAAGCTCAGTTATCTAATGTTGAAACTGCGGCCTCGACGCAAGTCTTTGAAGTTTATGAACGAAAGAATTTGCAACAATTTCCGGATGCGGAAATTCTTCAGCACGTTGTTGTAGAAGAGGGCATGGCACCGGTTATGGCCTACCCCGGTTTGGTAGACGCCGATGACGGCGTTCAGTTGAAGTTGTTTGAAACCGCTCAGCTTAGAGACCAGGCAAATAGATTAGGTTACTCAAAGTTAGCTTTGCTTCAGGTCGGTAAACCGGCGAACTTTTTCCGTCGTGAGCTTGCCAAGGAAAAACAACTGGGATTGTATTTCGCGGGTATAGGCAGCGCAGAAATCCTGCGCGAGCAGTTGATGCTTAATGTGGCTTGGTACTGCTATTTTGAGGGTAGGGAGTTGCCTGCCAGCGCCGATGAATTTGCTCAGCGGTTGGATGCGCATAGAGGCGATTTGAACGACATTTTTCGTGACACGGTTAGGTACCTTACGGATGCCTTGCAGCAGCGCTTTTCCATTGTAAATAAGCTAGATGGCTTTGCCTCTAGCGCCTACGCAGACAGTGTTGACGATATTCGTAAACATATTCAGCGCATAGTGCCGGGCAATGTTTTACAAATTACGCCGCAGCGCTTTTTGCCGCTGTTACCGCGATTTTTGCAAGGTGTCGTTACAAGATTGGAAAACCTCCAAGGTCACGTGCCAAGAGATAGGGCACTCATCCAGCAACTACAGCCCCTTGAGAGTCGTTTGGCGGCTATAGGCGGCAATGAGTTACATGATCCAGGGCATCTTTTGGAATTGAAATTTTATGTGGAAGAGCTGCGGCTGAAGTTTTTTGCCGAGCCGGTTTCACGGCAAAAAATCAGCGCACATCCATTGCCTCCAACCCAATGGAAGGTTTCCGAAAAACGCGTTGAAGCCAAATTATTGCTCGAGGAACGGCGGGTTGGTCTGGCTTAGCATGCGCCAGGGCGATTTTCTCTCATTCAGCTCTGTGCTCTGGGTCTTGTGCATGTCGCTGAAGAAGAGTATTTTTCTGAATCCTACACAGCAGTGATAACAGGGCTTTAATGTGTCCATAAGCCTGGCAGTACTGAACACAAATACTGAACTCGCAGATGCGTTTGTCCAAAAGATCGAGCGCATTGGCTTTGGCAGTGTCAGTCAAATTAGCGCCGAAAACCTGCCGCTTCATGAACCATTAGCTAAGCCCCAGAACCTTGAGTTAGTCGCCTGTTTCAGCGTCGAGGATCTTCAGCAATGCGCTGACGCAAACCTGCTAAATTGTTGTGTGTTGATTAGTCATGAGCTGCCGTCAGCGCAAATATTACACGCTGCCTTTGCCCTGGGTTGTATAGATTGTTGGCCCTTACAGTTAGGCGACGATGATTTGTTACAGCGCATTGCGCATGTTGAAAATCGTTTTAAGCAGACAGTTCGCCAGCTCGAGGAGAGTTCTCAGCGACTGGTCGACATGCAGTTTGAACTCGAGCAAGATCAGTTGCTGGGTCAACAGATTCAGCGTGGCATGCTGCCAAAACAAGATAAGACCATTGATAGGTTTTTGTGTTCGCGGTGGCTAGCGCCTTCTCTCATATTGAGTGGTGACTTTGTTGATTATTTTCCTCTTCAAGACAGATACCTCGCCTGTTTTTTGGCGGATGTGGCCGGCCATGGCGCTTCTTCGGCATTACTCACCGTACAATTGAAAAACATTTCTTGGCGCTTGCAACAAAAGTTTGGTAACCCGTCATTTAACTCACCCGGTGCAATGCTTGGTTGGATAAACGCGACGCTTATTGAGCAGTCTATTGAAAAACATGTGGCGATGTTTCTTGGCATTATCGACAAAGAAACAAATGTGCTGCATTACAGTACAGGCGCCCAATTCCCGCCAGCCTTACTGGTGAACGACCAGGGTGGAATAAGTGTTTTGGAGCAAAGTGGCAAGCCTCTAGGGTTGTTCCCCGATGCCCATTACCATTCGGACTCTATTGAAATTCCAACGGGTGCCCAGTTGCTGGTTTTTTCTGACGGCGTACTCGATTGCTTGACACCAACTGACCTTGCGGAAAAAGAAGCCGCTTTGCTGCAAGCCATTGAACAAAGTGATGGCGCAGCGTCGTTGTGGGATATGTTAAGGGCTCAGTTTGAGGGTGTAGACGATATGAGTTTAATGGCTGTAAAACGTATCTCCTGAGGAGTATGCTGCCGCCGGTAAATTCTGCCACTGACAAAGGACTAATAGGTGACGGGTAGTATCAACGTAGGTGATAGTGACGGAACCCATATCATTCGCTTCGAGGGTGATGTGCGCGTTGGCCTGTGCAATGCTTTCGACAACTATTGCCAAAGCATGCTTGGGGACGTAAATTTTTGTGCGGTGATTGTAGATTTAACAGCGACTAAGGTGATAGACAGTACCGCGCTGGGCAGCCTGGCAAAACTGTCGCTAGGAGTTAAAGCTCTGAAAGGGCACGTGCCGACACTGATTTGTAACTCGCCGAATATTCAACGCATTCTGCAGAATATGGGTTTTGACGATGTCTTTGCCATTGTCTCTGATGTGGAAAATTGCGCATTTGAGCTGCAAACCCTGCCCGCATTGTCAGACCTAGCAGTGGACGGTACGCGAGACAAAGTCATTGAGGCCCACCGTCTGCTTATGTCGATGAATGATGCAAACAAAACCGCTTTTAAACAGTTGGTTGATGCCCTTGAGTTAGAAGCCATGGAGCAAACCCGTTCTTCTTGGGATTAGTGCCGGAGTAAGATCTTATTCACCGGCCTTGATTAAAGAGCTTTTGTTAAAGAGCTTCTGTTAAAGAGCTTCTGTTAAAGAGCTTTGGCCTTAAGTTTTGCCTCAATAAATCTGGAGTGAGACAGGTACAAAAGGTCTGAAGTCTTTCTAATAGAATGTTCCTCCATGACGTCGATGCCATCTTCAGCTAGGGCAATTTGCCAAAGCGCGGTGACTACGGAAAATTTCTCTTCCTCGGTCATGGCATCATTCAAAAAATTCGTATAGCCATGTACGCCCACGCTCTCTTTGAGTCTGACTTCTGCGTCAGCAACAATGCCCATTACTACATCCTCTTGCACAGAGAACATTTGCTTTAGCAGGTGTTTCGCAGTGTCTAATTCAGTTTGGGAAATTTCGTGATCGGCCCAAACGACTTCAAACATTAAGGCCGCGGCAGCCAGTGCTGGGTCTAGTACTGCGCCGTCTTCTATTTCTTCTTCACGACTAAAGAGCTTGCGTAAACTGCTTAGCATAAGTTTCCTTTTATGTAATTTAGTGTATGTAATTTAGTGTATGTAATTTAGTTTTGTTTGGTCTTACTCACTTGATCATAAGCTTCTGCGATGAGGCTTATATCGTTATCTTTCAGTCTGCTTTGATCGCTCAGGATTTGTCTAAATCTTCGCGCCCCAGGTCTGCCATTAAAGCAATGTAAGAGATGCTTAGTTAGGCTATGCAGCCGATCACCGTTTTGCAAAAAAACTTCGGCATAACGTTGGTAACTGTCGAGGATGTCTTCTTCACTATAGGTGAAGTTGGGGTTGTAAATTTTTTCTTCCAACTGGCTCAGGAACCTTGGGTTATGGTAGGCGGCGCGGCCTATCATAATGCCATCGGCCCAGCCTAACAGTTCTTCTGCTTGTTCAAGATCGGTAATGCCACCATTAACAACGAGCTCCAAAGCGGGGTACTGCGTCTTAATGGATTTAGCCTTGTCCATAGTCAACGGTGGAATTTCTCGATTTTGAGCAGGAGAGAGTCCCCCTAGTACGGCGACTCTTGCGTGTAGGTAAACCCGTTGGCAGCCGGCGTCGACGATGTGAGCAATGAAATTTTGTAAAAAATCCATGGTTGCGAATTCGTTGTTGTCGCCCTTTACTTGAATACCGGTTCTACATTTCACCGTAATGGGGATGGAACATTGTGCTTGCATGGCTTTCACACATTCAGCGACCAACTCAGGTTCGCGCATCAAGCAGGCACCAAAGGTTCCTTTCTGCACTCTATCTGAGGGGCAGCCCACATTGATGTTCACCTCATCAAAGCCTCGCTCTTCGGCCATTGCCGCGCACTCGGCCAGCGCAGCAGGATCATTGCCACCTAGCTGCAGGGCAACGGGGTGCTCGCAGTGATCGTGGTCTAACAAATGCGTTTGCTTGCCATAAAGTAGGGCGCCCGTAGTCACCATTTCTGTAAATAAAAGCGCAGACGGTGCGTATTGCCTATGTAGAAAGCGGCAGTGTTTATCGGTCCACGCCATCATTGGCGCCACACAAATCAACTTATTGCTTTTCAACGGCTAAACTCCATGGTGCGTGCTTAGTTCTTGTGGGTGGCTGCGGGATAGATTGTAGTCTAATGGTATGTCAGCAGATCTGCCAATTCCGCACAGACAGATAACACAGATAGGCTATTTCTATCCCTATCCCTATCCCTATCCCTATTCCTATTTACAATATTTGGGATGGATGTGAGCAATAAACCCTTGCTACTTACATTTTGAAACGTTTGTCCGTGATTTGGACCCGATGTTGTTATTTCTGTAACATTTCGTTTCATTTTTTATCCATTTTTCCCTTCATTTTTCCTTCATTTTTTTCAGAGCCGGCTGTAGGATATCGACTTCGGTTAAGATGCATGCACTGTGAAATTAGAATTTCTTAGCAAGCAGACTATTCCAGCGGATATTTAGGAAGTACATGTTCAGACAACGAACAATTAAAAGCCCGGTACATGCAATTGGAATTGGTGTTCATTCCGGCGCAAAAGTTCGTATGAGTCTTCGTCCAGCCAAAGCAGGCTCTGGCATTCAATTTGTTCGCGCTGATATCGATGGCCCTAATAGCGTCCTGGCTTGCGCTGAAAGTGTTTCGGATACAGCACTCTCTACAACTATTTCCCGCGGTCCTATTAATGTGGCAACGGTAGAACACTTAATGTCCGCTTTGTGGGGGTTGGGCATAGATAACCTAGTTATTGAGCTGTCTGCTGAAGAAGTGCCGATTATGGACGGCAGCGCCGCGCCCTTCATTGATATGATTAACAGTGTGGGCATTTTAGAATTAGACGAAGCCAAACAATTTATAAGAATTAACCGAGAAATATCGGTAAGCCAAGGAGAGGCGACAGCGTCCTTGCAGCCTTATGCAGGCTTTAAAGCCGGATATACCTTTGTGGCTAATCATGCGGTGTTTAATCGCTATCCAAAATATGCGGAATTAGATTTTGCTACCACCTCATATGAAAATGCTGTGAGTGGTGCTCGATCTTTTGGGCTACTCGAGGAACTTCCTCACGCTCAAGCAATTAATAAATGCTTGGGTTCTAGTTTGGAAAATGCTGTAGGTATTGACGATCACAGTGTTGTCAATGAAGGCGGGCTGCGCTACCACGACGAGTTTGTTAAACACAAATTACTGGATGCAATTGGCGACCTTTATCTTCTAGGTAGACCAATATTGGGTGCCTTCAATGGGTATATGTCTGGCCATGCGCTAAACAACAAACTAGCGCGTGCTTTGCTGCGCTGTGATGATGCGTGGGACGTGGTGAGCTATAACCTAGACGACCAAGCCAACCCCCATGAAATATTAGTCAAGCAAGCAGCAGTCGCAGAATAGTTGTTAACCTTTAGTGAACGAGGTTGATTGGCGCGAGTCCATACTTTTAGCCCTTACTTTTAGCTATAGGTCTTTAAATCAACGACCTCGCTCAGCTATAGGCCTCTATCTGAGCATCTTACCCCTTGAAGAACCCTAAGAAATAGCCGCGAACCACCTTTGCAATGGTCTTGCAATGGTCTTGCAATGGTCTGTCATGGGCAGAATTTGCATTACTGGCGCAAAAAGACGTCAAAATGCCAATAATTGTTGCCTAAGGTAATAAGAACATTGGCAATAAAAGCCCAGATCCTTATAATTCCTGCGGCCTCGTTTGCGCGCACTTTTTGTGTGTAGAAATCTTCCTAGGGTAGTTGTCTTGCAGCTATGACCTACAGTCCATTCGATGCTTTCTACGTTACGTAGAAATTAATTAGTTCTTAAAGCGTTATGTTGGCCAATGGGTAATCTAGTTCATTGGGGCAGCAACAATGGCGAAGCGTTAAAATAGGTGCTCATGATTAAGATTAAAAAAGGCTTGGATTTACCCATTGCAGGTAAACCAGCGCAGGTTGTTGAAGAAGGTCGGGGTGTTCGGTCGGTAGCAGTTCTCGGAGATGACTTTCCTGGTATGAAGCCCACCATGAATGTTGTTGTTGGCGATCAGGTCAGAAAAGGGCAGTCGCTGTTTTCAGACAAAAAAACTGAAGGCGTTGTCTACACGTCACCCGTAGCGGGTACTGTAACCGGCATTAATAGAGGCGCAAAACGCGCCTTTATAAGTGTTGTCGTTGAGGTAACTGCTGGCGGCGAAGAGACTTTTCCAGCTTTTTCACAGGAAGAAATTGAATCTTTGCAGCGCAAAGAGGTGGTAGATCAACTTCTAACCAGTGGTAGTTGGCCTGGGCTGAGAACGAGACCTTATTCTCGGGTGCCGGCACCTACGACTACGCCAAATTCGATTTTCGTTACGGCAATAGATACTAACCCTCTAGCTGCCGACCCTAAGGTCGTAATCGCGGCTAACGAAGGTGCATTTTCAGCGGGCCTTGCGGTTTTGGCGAAGCTAACAGATGGCCCAGTCCACCTTTGCCAAGACGACAGTCAAGCCTTAGCGGCATCAAATGACAGCGCTGTTACGAATCATGTTTTTTCAGGTATCCACCCAGCTGGATTGCCAGGAACACACATTCACTTCATTGATCCAGTAGGGCAAAATAAGACTGTCTGGTTTGTCGGCTACCAAGATGTTATTGCCTTTGGCCACTTATTTTTGACTGGTCGAATTTATACCGACCGCGTTATTTCTATTGCTGGTCCAGGTGCGGTGAACCCGCGTTTGGTGCAAACAGTGATGGGCGCAAATTTAGATGAACTCACCGCGGGTGAAGTTGTCGACGGCGAACAGCGGGTCATTTCTGGTTCTGTTTTGTCTGGCCGTACTGCGACAGGCTTAGTCAGTTTTCTTGGCCGCTATCATAACCAAGTATCTGTTTTGCCTGAAGATCGCGAACGCCGCTTGATCGGCTATTTACGCCCAGGCGCAAATAAGCATTCGGTTTTCCCCGCATTCTTATCTAAGTGGATTGGTGAAAAAAGCGTTGCTTTCAATACCAGTACCAACGGTAGCTCACGAGGCATGGTGCCCATTGGTACTTATGACTCAGTCATGCCTTTAGATATTCTTGCGACCCAGCTCATGCGTAGCTTGTTAGTAGGTGATATTGAAAAGGCCATTGAGTTGGGTTGCCTTGAGTTAGATGAAGACGATATCGCTTTATGCACCTACGCATGTCCTGGTAAATACGAGTTTGGCCCTGTGTTAAGAGATTTACTCTCACAAATAGAAAAGGAGGGTTAGCCCTATGAGTTTAAGGTCCTTCCTAGATGATTTGGCACCTACCTTTGAAAAAGGTGGGCGCTTAGAAGCGCTGTATCCAGCTTATGAAGCAATCGATACTGCCCTATATACACCGGGTAAGATAACAGCTGGCGCTTCGCACATTCGCGACTCGCTAGATTTAAAACGCATCATGATCACGGTTTGGTTGTGTGCGTTTATTCCCGTATTTGTAGGCAGCTATTTTGTCGGCTTGAATGCCAATGAGGCCATGCAAGCACTTGGGCAAAGTGAAGTTACGAACTGGCGTGGCATGCTACTTAACGGTCTAGTGGGTTTCGACCCAAATAGTCTGTTTGATTGCCTTGTACACGGCCTAGCGTACTTTATTCCTCTTTATATCACCGTTTTTGTTGCGGGTATTATTTTTGAAATATGGTTTGCGTCAAAACGTGGACATGAAGTTAACGAAGGCTATTTTGTTACTTCGATCTTATTTACTCTGACTTTACCGCCCTCAATTCCTTTATGGATGGCAGCAATTGGTATTATCTTCGGTGTCGTTATCGGTAAAGAAGTATTTGGCGGTACAGGTAAGAATTTCCTTAACCCGGCGTTAACTGGCAGAGCGTTTTTGTACTTTGCTTACCCTGCGCAAATGTCTGGCGACGCGGTGTGGGTTGCCGTTGACGGTTGGACTCAAGCAACGCCATTAGGCAGTTGGGTTTTGGACGGTGAGGCAGGCGTTGGTGTTGAGTGGTGGAATGCGTTTATTGGCTACATGCCAGGTTCTATGGGCGAAACGTCAACGCTGGCTATATTGATCGCTGGTGTACTCCTTTGTTTAACCCGCATTGCCTCCTGGAGAGTCATGACTGGTGTATTCCTTGGCGCGTTCTTAACCGCGTCGTTGTTCAATTCAATTGACTCAACCAACCCGATGTTTGCAATGTCTTTTGAATGGCACCTTGTGTTGGGAGGCATGGCGTTCGGTGCGGTGTTTATGGCCACGGACCCAGTTTCTTCTGCTATGACGAACAACGGCCGTTGGTTCTACGGCATCCTTATCGGCTTTATGTGTGTACTGATTCGTGTCGTTAACCCTGCGTTTCCTGAAGGCATGATGCTGGCAATTTTGTTCGGTAATCTATTTGCGCCATTGATCGACCACTTTGTAGTGCAGGCGAATATTAAAAGGAGACTGGCCCGTGGCTAAGTTAGATAAAGACAGTTTAGGTAATACGTTTTTTATAGCGATATTCCTTTGCTTAGTTTGCTCGGTAGTTGTGTCAGGAATGGCTGTTGCATTAAAGCCAATCCAAAAACTCAACAAAGAGCTGGACCAAAAGAAAAATATTCTGCGTGCGGCAGGGCTGATGGCAGCTAATGCCACAGAGTCGGACGATGGCAAATCTATCGAAGAGCTCTTTGCGCAGTTCACTGTTCGAGCAGTTAACTTGCAGAGCGGTGAATATGTTGACGTCGATGACATAGCGTCTTATGACCCGATCAAAACAGCTGGCGACGCATCGCAGTCTATTTCGCTAACTTCTGATGAAGACATTGCAACGCTACGTAGACGCGAGAATGTCTCCTTGGTTTACATCAAAACCAACGGCGCAGGTGTAGAAAAATTAGTCATACCCGTTCGTGGCTACGGACTGTGGGGCACCTTATATGGGTACCTAGCATTGGATGGTGATTTAAACACTATATCTGGACTTGGCTTTTATTCGCATAAAGAAACGCCTGGATTGGGCGGTGAGGTAGACAACCCTAAGTGGAAGCAACGCTGGCAGGGTGTGCGTCTTTATGACGACCAAGGCGAGCCAAACGTGCGCTTAGTGAAGCAGCGTTCACCTGTCAATAGTACTGCAGCCAGCTACGAAGTAGACGCGCTCTCTGGAGCGACCTTCACAACCCGGGGCGTGCAAAATCTGGTTAACTTCTGGAGCGGTGAGTTGGGCTTTGGTCCTTACATCCAGAAACTCAAAATCAACGGCGTGGCACAGGGATAAATCATGGCATCGCAAAAAGAAGTCTTAATTGACCCAATCTTTAATAATAATCCCATTGCATTGCAGGTTCTTGGAATTTGCTCTGCATTGGCGGTGACAATCAATATGTCCACAACGCTGGTTATGTGCATTGCGGTTATATTCGTTACAACAATGTCTAACCTTGCGGTTTCCTTAGTGCGTAACCGCGTACCAACAAATATTCGTATCATCGTGCAGATGACGATTATTTCCTCGTTAGTGATTGTGGTGGACCAAGTGCTCCAAGCAGTTGCCTACGATATTTCTAAAAGCTTGTCAGTATTTGTTGGCTTGATTATTACCAACTGTATCGTCATGGGTCGTGCCGAGGCTTTTGCAATGCAAAATGGCCCTTGGTTATCTGCCCTAGACGGTTTTGGTAATGCGGTTGGTTATAGTGTCATTTTGATAGGCGTGGCGCTGGTCAGAGAACCTTTGGGTTCTGGTACGTTGATGGGTTTTGAGATTATCCCCACGGTGGCTAACGGTGGTTGGTATGTGCCTAATGGCTTGTTGCTATTGGCTCCGAGCGCTTTCTTTATTATTGGTTTGTTTATTTGGGCCATTCGCTCATGGAAGACAGATCAAGTAGAGGCGCCTGAGTACGAAATTGCGCCGAACTCGCAATACAAGGAGGCCATTTAGTCATGGAACATTATTTAGGCATATTTGTTCGCGCCGTATTCGTTGAAAACATGGCCTTGGCGTTTTTCCTTGGTATGTGTACGTTCATTGCGATTTCAAAGAAAATTTCTACCGCCCTAGGTCTTGGCATAGCAGTAGTTGCTGTTCTAGCCATTACTGTACCGGTAAATAACCTAATCTTTAATCTGCTTCTGCGTGACGGTGCGTTAGCTTGGGCCGGGTTCCCGGATGTTGATTTAAGCTTCTTAGGCTTAATCTCATACATTGGTGTTATCGCTGCCATCGTGCAAATTCTGGAAATGGTTTTAGATCGCTATGTCCCAGCTTTGTATAACGCTTTAGGTGTGTTTTTGCCTTTGATTACAGTGAATTGTGCTATTTTGGGTGCTTCATTAATGATGATTGACCAAGACCAAACCTTCGGCGAAAGCGTGGTATTTGGCCTTGGCGCAGGGGTAGGTTGGGCTTTGGCGATTACCGCATTAGCGGGGGTTCGAGAAAAGCTTAAGTACAGTGACGTGCCAGATGGTTTACGTGGACTGGGTATTACTTTCATTTCCGTTGGGCTGATAAGCATGTGCTTTATGTCTTTCGGCGGCATCGACATCTAGGAGTTAGTTATGCTGGATACGACGATCTTACTTGGTGTCTTAATGTTTACCGTCATGGTTTTAGCATTAGTAGGCATGATTTTGTTTGCACGCTCACAGTTAGTGAGTTCAGGCAACGTAACGATTTTCATAAACGACGATCCATCCAAGTCTGTAGAAGTACCGGCTGGTGGTAAGTTACTGAGTACGCTGGCGGATAAGGGTATTTTCCTTGCCAGCGCCTGTGGCGGCGGCGGCACTTGTGCCCAATGCCGTTGCCGAGTAACGGAAGGCGGTGGCAGTATTCTTGCTACTGAAGAAGGCCATTTTAATCGCGGTGAAATCAGCGATGACTGGCGTTTGTCCTGCCAAGTAGCAGTGAAGCAAGATCTTAAAATTGAAGTGCCTGACGATGCTTTGGGCGTCCAGCGTTGGGAGTGCGAAGTCACCTCCAACCCGAATGTCGCTTCCATGATTAAAGAGTTGAACCTGAAGCTTCCTGAAGGTGCAGATGTCGCCTTCAGAGCCGGTGGTTATGTTCAATTAGAAGTGCCTCCTTACAAGATGGAGTGGACCAGTATTGATGTTCAAGAGGAATATCGAGAAGACTGGGATAAGTTCAACTTTTGGGGTTTGAAGTCAGACGTCAAGGACACTACGATTCGCGCTTATTCTATGGCGAACTATCCCGAAGAGCGCGGCATACTGAAGTTCAACATTCGTGTTTCGCCTCCGCCACCAAGAATGGATCATCTACCACCTGGCGCGATGACCTCTTATGTAGCGAACTTGAAAGAAGGCGACAAGCTGACCGTATTTGGTCCTTATGGCGACTTCTTTGTGAAGGATACGCCTGCGGAGAAGATTTGGATTGGCGGCGGTGCAGGTATGGCGCCACTCAGATCGCATATTTTTGATGAACTCAAGCGCAAGGGTTCTACCACTAAGATGAGTTATTGGTATGGCGCGCGCTCTCTGAAAGAAATGTTTTATAAAGAAGAGTTCGATCAACTTGCTGCTGATAATGAAAACTTCAAATGGCACATAGCCCTTTCTGATCCTCTTGAAGAAGACAATTGGGATGGTTATACGGGCTTCATCCATAACGTGGTTTTTGAGAACTATCTGAAGAATCACCCGAATCCCGAAGACTGCGAGTTTTACATGTGTGGACCGCCAATGATGGCCCAAGCTGTGCAAAATATGCTCGAAGACTTAGGTGTCGAACAGGAAAATATCGCCTTCGATGATTTTGGCGGCTAAACATTAGATTGCAACTTTTACACTGGCTAGGAATGCCTAGCCAGTAGCTTGAGTTGTGCGGCTCATTACTTACTGATTCTCTGTCCACGATTTCCCTCCTTAGTTTTCTCTTTTTCTTAGCCCTTCTTCTTAGCTCTCTTTTTTTGCTCTCTTTCTTAGCGCGCCCTCTTAACTCCCGCTCTTAATTCATAGTCTTTGTTCACATGCGTATTGTTGATCGTTGCACACGCTATGTATTTGGCACGAAAATCTTCCTCCACAAGACGGTTCTGTTAACCTACTATTGAGCGTTAGTAGCTGGTAAAACCAATTGCTTGAGAACTCAATGGGTCGGGGGAACTATGAATTTAACAGAGCAGCAGTTGCAACAATACGTGCGTGATGGCTATTTGTTGTTGCCGAAATTAATCGAGCAAGCCTCACTAGATATCTACAATCAGCGTTTTTTATCCTTTGTAGAAGGGCGGGTGTCATTGCCTGGCGCAATGAAGGTCATGCGCGACGTGATGGTAGTAAAAGGCGCAGTTCAGCCGGCAACCAAGTTACATGGCGTGAACAAGCTATTTTGCTTGGAAGACGATGCACTGCTGTTTGATTATGCGAAACACCCTGAATTACTTAGCGCGATTCAAAGCTTAATTGGCTCATCAGTCTACACCCTCACCAGTAATGTGTTTAATAAGCCGCCTCAAGTAGACGGACGACATCCTCTGCACCAAGACCTGCGCTATTTCAAATTACGTCCAGAAAACAAAATTGTTGCTGCATGGACTGCGATATTGCCGGCAACTCGAGAGTCCGGTTGCCTTTGTGTCATTCCGGGATCTCACCGCAATGGGCTGCTGTCTCATGACACGCCAGATTGGGAGTTTCTTAATAGTGGTTTTTTCGGCACCGCGGATGTTGATATTGATCAACGCCAGCATGTAGAAATGCAGCCTGGTGATACGTTGTTGTTTCACCCTTTGTTAGTGCATGGATCTGGGCGTAATAAAAGTACGGGATTTAGGCGTTCAATCTCTGTACATTTCGCGTCTGGCGAGTGCGTGTCGCCTCGAGCTGACTGGCAAACAACGGGTCACACACGCCGTATCAGTTAATTTTTTTATTCTTTTTGCGAGATCGCTGAGCGTTAACACTGCTTAGTAGTCTGTTATTCACATTTGAATTATTGGATTTCTCTATGAGCAAAGTCGCTATTGCAAACTTACTGCTACTGATAACAGCGGCTATTTGGGGATTTGGTTTCGTCGCACAAGTGATGGGCATGAACTATTTGGGACCCTATGCTTTTATTGCTCTGAGATTTTTATTGGGTGCGGCTAGTCTTATACCAGTGATTTATTTTATGCATCGACGCACACCTTTTGATATGTCGGATAGACGCTCGCTTTGGCTGGGTTCCGGCGTCCTTGGGGTAATACTTTTTACCGCAGGATCTTTGCAGCAGGTGGGTCTTTTATATACCACTGCGTCGAATGCTGGTTTTATTACCGGTACTTACATGGTGATTGTGCCCATCCTTGGCTTGATCCTAAAATATCAGACCGGCTTAAACACTTGGTTGGGGTGTTTTTTGGCCGCAGTGGGTTTGTATTTGCTGAGTGTCAAAGAAGGTTTGAGTCTGGGCTACGGCGACGGCTTGCAGCTGTTGGGGGCGGTTTTCTGGGCTGCCCACATATTGGCTATTGATCATTTTATTCAGCGCGCGCCTGGGTTACTGCTGGCGTTTGGGCAGTTTCTTATCTGCGGTGTTTTGGCGCTCTGCGTTTCCTCGGTCTTAGAAGTCACTACATATGATTCAGTGATCAGTGCCGTGAATGTACTTATCTACGCTGGCATAGTTACAGTCGGCGTTGCGTATACCTTGCAGGTTATAGCCCAGCAAGATGCTAAGCCCTCCCATGCGGCAATTATTCTTAGTTCAGAGGCCGTATTTGGCGCTGTGGGAGGCGCACTGCTACTAGACGAAGTGTTGTCTCAGCGAGAACTGTGGGGTTGTGCACTAATGCTCTGTGGCATGGTTATCTCGCAGGTTTCTTGGGCCGACCTAACCGGTTCAAAAGACAACCCTGAGGGCCAGAGCGAATCTTAGAATAGGGGTCTAATTTCGCTTTGAGCAAAATGTGCAAATCAATATTAGGTGGCTGCACTAAAGAATACACAGCTTGGACAATTAGCATCAGCTATAAGTTCATCTTCTTGAGTCTGGTATTGCGGCGATGGATTCCGACCTAGCCGATCATCTGCAGATTCCGGGTTAGCTGTAGTTTTTGGCCGCATTACGCCGTCTTTCCAAGAGTCATCGAGGGACCATCGCAAGTCTAGATCTGTGATAGTACCGGGCTCAGTCATTTCTTGAAGCGCTATAAGGGCCTGCTGCATAACGGATTTTTGTTCAACTGAATCGTTCTCACGACCAGCAGTTTGGCCTAGGGGATAATCTAGATAAATTGCTCGCGGCGGGTTTACGGCTTGGGTGATCGACCGCGCACTGCTCAACGTAACTGTTGCTATACCGAGTTCTTCTAGTTGTCTCGCTATCAGTCCCACGGACTGATGACAAACGGGTCAGACCGGTACAAGGACCACAACATCCACTTCATCCTTTATGACTCGGTTGGCAAGTTCTGGGGCCAACTGACTGCTGACTTTGCGGCTGGAATAGATGCCCCCCATAAACGTATAGGCGTTCTGGGCAAACTCGCCAATTGCGCCTTCATCAGCTAACGCTTGTAGTCCTTCGTTAGGGAATACCACATTCGGGTCCTTGCGCGCCGCGGTCATATCGTAGGCAAAATGCGTAATTCGCAGGTCGCTCTTTGGCGTATCGGATCGAATGATGCGAAAACTGGTGTCATCTTCGTAATGAAAGGCAATCTGTCCCTTTTTATAAATGCCACCCGAACAAATCAAAGCCACCTTGCATTGGTTCAAAGGCTTTTTTAACGGGGTCCAAGGCGGCGCACTGAGGTTCTCTACCCATCTGTAGGCAGGATAGTTAAGGGCAGCGTACTGCGCTCTGGTGCGTTCTATATAGTCGATTGGCTTAGTCTTTTGCATATTCAACACGTTAAGGTATGTAGGTCTTGTGGGCAATAAAGAATCCACCTGCGAAGGCGAGACCAAAATATGCCTAAGCCAAGGTTTTGCATCAGCCCCAAGCGCATTTGCTTGAATGGCAATATTTGGTAGAACTGCCGAATAGAACCATTTATTGGCACTAGAAGTTACGGCAGACTAACAGACAAATAAAAAGGGAGAAAATACGTGGTTGCTAAAGCTAAGCAAGTGGGAGAGCAAAGGTACCGAGAATCCTATGGAAGGTATTTAGAAGATTTTGTTGTGGGCGATGTATATGAGCACCGGCCTGGACGCAGCATTATTGAGTCAGACAACACGTGGTTCACCTTGCTCACCATGAATCAGCACCCGCTGCATTTCGATAAAGCCTATGCGGAAAAAACCGAATTCGGACAGGTTTTGGTTAATTCCTGTCTCACAATTTCCATCGTCACTGGTATGAGTGTCTCAGATGTATCGCAAAAAACCATTGCCAACTTAGGCTGGGACAAAGTGCGTTTAACCGGGCCGGTGTTTATCGGCGATACCCTATATGCGGAGTCTACGGTTCTGAGTAAACGCATGTCTGGCAGTCGGCCCCACCAAGGCATTGTCACTGTGGAAACGCTCGGCAAGAACCAACGAGGCGATCAGGTAATTAGTTTTCAGCGGTCCATGCTGATCCCGGAAACCGGTCATGCTGTGGATGATCAGATAGCCTATTGATTAATTATGAAAGTTGGCTTCGTTACTAGGTAGCAGGGAAGGTGCGATGTGGCGACATTGTGGCTGTCATAACGATGGTCACGGCCAAACTATCAAGAGGGCAGGCGGTCAGCTATAGAAGAAGTCGAAAAGTCTTTGGGCTGGGGTGATCGGGCGGGAGATTAGAGCAGACCAATACGCTTGGACTTGAAAAATAGGTTGCTCACGTTTGGGTTCAGAATGAGCGAGCTAACTAGAACGTGATGTCGGAGTTCGAGTTGGCGCTGCTAAGCTGCGTAGACCAATGTTGCAATGTCATTCGCTTGGAGCTGTCTGTTGCGTCCTGTAGCGGTTTGCACAAGAGTGTTGGCGATAATTGCCTCAGCAGTTTGGCGGCAAGTACCGCATCCTGTGCTGACCTGCAGTACTTCTTGAACATCTTCAATATCACGCGCACCAGCTTTAACAGCGTCGGCTATTTGTTGGTCAGATACTGCGTTGCAAATGCACACGAACATAAGGAAATCCATTGGATGAACACTAGATGCTATTCTAAGTGGTAATCATTCTTGTTTGCAATACGTTTTTTAATAGTGATCTTATTACGACATGAGAATGGTTCACTAATGAGATTGATTATCGTTATAAATCAATGGCTTAGGTTATATTTTGTTGCTTTCGCCAAGACCTTGGTGCATGCTGGTTGCTCCGCACATTATGAGACATGAGAAATGAAAACGCTTGACCCAAAAACGATCGTCCTGCTCAACGCGGTTCTGAAAAACGAGCTAACCGCCATCAATCAATACTTTTTGCACGCCAAAATGCTTGATGACTGGGGTCTAAAGCGTTTGGCCAAGTATGAGATGAGTGAGTCTATTGATGAGATGAAGCACGCGGATATGCTGATGGAAAGAATTCTGTTTTTGGAGGGTTTGCCGAATTTACAAGAACTGGGCAAATTGATGATCGGGCAGACTGTGAAAGAAATGCTGGAGTGCGATCTAGCGTTAGAAATGATTGCGCTGCCAGACTTGCGGGCCGGTGTTGCCCATTGTGAAAGTTGCGGAGACTATGTTTCGCGACAGCTTTTCAAAGACATTCTTGAGTCTGAAGAAGAGCATGTGGACTATTTGGAAACTCAGCTCGGGTTGATTGAAAAAACCGGCGTAGAAAACTATATTCAGTCGCAAATTGGCACAGAGTGACTTAACTGAATGAAATTGCGCATGCTCGGCGACAGTCTTCGACTTCGGCTCACAATGAGCGAGACACAATCCATTGGTGAAGGTCAAAGTGTTGCCGAAACGACGAGCTTCCCTGATGGCTCGGTAATGGCATATGTATTGTCTGTGGCGGGCGAGCAAGTGAGCGCCGGTATGGCTATGCATCAGGGCCAGCACCAACTGCTAATAAAAATCCCTCTTTCGCTTGCCGAGCATTGGAGCCATTCAACGGATGTGGGCCTTGGCGGCGATGAACCTCTTTATATTGATGGTTTACAGATTCTCATAGAGAAAGACTTTGACTGCGTATCTCCCAGGCTAGGCGATGAAGGCCGAGACACATTTCCCAATCCCTCGCATTCCGACTGTTGAAAGCTGAGGACGGTTTAGTCTTGGGTCTGTTGCAGCTCAGTGAGTGTATTAATGTTCAAAAATTGCCCTGTATCGTTATAACGAACCGTGACACAACGAAGTGATGCCAGCCATCGGTGCACGCTAAATTCCCCCGTCTGCAAATAGGCTCGCAGATTCTCTGCACATGATGTACGTATCAGACTCAGCAATGGCTGTAAGCGCTGACCGTCGTGAATAACAACACTGTCCACTGCCGCGCCATGTTCGTCACCTTGTTCAGCAACTTTGCGAATGGCCTCATGCCAGGATTGTTCGAGGAAGGGCATATCTCCTGGGCATACAAGTAACCATTCGGTTTGCGCGTGTCCTATGCCTGCCAGTACACCCAATAACGGACCCGAGCCTACTGCCGGTTCGTCTGCGATTACAGGGCCGCGTTGCTGGTATTCGGCAATACTGCGGTTGGCGCTGATGAGCAGCGGTGAATGAACAGGCAGGGTGGCGATGACGTGGTCTAGCATAGGTATCACAAGGCCCGCCTTTTCAATCAGCTGCAATGGCTTATCCACGCCCCCCATGCGACTTCCCGCGCCACCGCATAAAACCATAGCGGTAATTTTTGTTTCTGCTAGCACCCAGTTTCTCCAGGGTTAATGAGGCCAAATGCTACCCTTGGCATCGAACTATTAAGTAGCCTAGCATCAGTTGCAGTCAGCTGGTTTAATGAATCAGTACGGTTATGCAATATTCAGTTTAGGGGGAGCTTTGCAGTGAGTTATCGTCAAGAGGTGGACAGTTACGATGTGTTAATCATCGGCGCGGGCAGCAGCGGTTGTGCCATTGCGGCAAGAGTTTCTGAAGACCCCAATTTACGCGTCGCATTAGTAGAAGCGGGCCCAGACTATGAACGCCTGCAAGATACGCCAGATGATTTGGTCAATTCCCACAACAATTCCTACAATGACCATGACTGGGGTTTAGCCTATGAACCCACCAACGGGCGTAGCGATCGTTTTCCCCGGGGCAGGGTAGTTGGCGGATCATCCGCGGTAAATACCACCATTGCGTTAAGAGGTATGCCTGAAGATTATGATGAATGGGCAGCGTTGGGTAATCCCGGGTGGGCATGGGCCGATGTATTGTCAGGTTTTAAACGCCTTGAACGCGACTTAGATTTTCCTGACGCGCCTTATCATGGCGACAGTGGACCAATTACCATTCGTAGATATCCTCCTGCGGAGATGGTCAAACAACAGCAAGCTTTTTTAGATTCAGCTGAAGAATTAGGCTATCCCTATTGCGCCGATGCCAACGACCCTGATGGTTACGGGGCCGGGCCACACCCAATGAATAAGTTGGGTAGGCTGCGTATATCAGCAGCTGTCGGCTATCTTGCCTCAGCAAGAATTCGTCCCAATTTAGATGTTTTAGCCAATACGCTGACGCGCCGTCTAATTGTACACAATGGCCGCTGCTGCGGCGTAGAAGTAGAAAATGCAGTAGGTGAAATTCAAGTAATTAAAGCCAATCTTGTTGTGCTATCTGCCGGTGCACTAATGTCTCCAGCAATACTCGTCCGCTCAGGAATAGGCGCTAAAACACTGGTGGAAAGTTTGGGTATTGAACCAGTGGCGGACATGCCCGGCGTTGGCGAAAACCTTTCTGATCACCCGGCATTGGGAGTAATTTGTGAGGTTAACGACGCCTCTCTCATTGATTTCGACCAGCCCATTATTCAAACCATTTTGCGTTATACCGCTCAAGACGGGAAAAAGCGCAATGATCTACAGATTGAGCAAATCAGTTTTGCTGGTCGTCGCGGTAGCAAGCCAATGTTTATGTTAGCGCCGGTGCTGGAGTATCAATATGGGCGGGGACGGCTTACGTTTAGTTCCGCAGATCCCAAACAAGGGCCGGGTATTGAAAATCATTTTTGTGAAGACCCTCGGGACGCAAGCCGGCTGGCAGAATGTGTGCAAGATACTTTGGCGTTTACCCAATCCGGGGCTTTGGCAGATATGATTAAGTCGGTCACTTTCCCAGACTTAAGTCGTGGTGTTGCCCAAGAAGATTTGGAAAAGCTATGCCGTAAGTTTGCTGGGTCTGGATACCATCCTTGCGGTACCGCGAAAATGGGGCCTGTGGAAGACGCTATGGCCGTAGTAGACCATAGAGGTCGGTGTCACAAAGTGGCCCAGTTGGTTGTGGCAGATGCTTCAATTATGCCCGCTGTGCCGCGTGCCAATACTAATCTGACTTGTTTTATGATCGGTGAGCAAATAGGCGAGTGGATAAGAACCAGCAAGAGCGAATATGGTCTTTAATAGATACTAGGCTGCAGAACAAATAGAACGAATAGAACGAATAGAACGAATAGAACGAATAGTAAAAGACTATAGGCAGAGACAATGAACGATCTAATTTTCCGTAACGTAAATATTTTG
>Ga0209192_10000543_pt1 | contig 36022 bp, 56 predicted proteins | sample ArcticOcean_MG_C_11_FD_187433 | JGI IMG/M metagenome (GOLD analysis project Ga0209192, IMG submission 187433) | Marine microbial communities from western Arctic Ocean - ArcticOcean_MG_CB2_154 (SPAdes) (version 2) | ecosystem: Environmental > Aquatic > Marine > Oceanic | place: Arctic Ocean... | reverse complement strand
ATCATATAATAGCCCCGGGCTTGTATTGCCACCTGATCCCAATGTACCAGCAGTGCCGTTTACTCCTGCTCTGATATAACTGTTTTCGAGTATACCCATGCCCGCAACACCACTATTCATACTAGATGTATCTGCTAATGCGGTTGTTGATAGTAGTGCAGCTAATACGCTGCTTATTATTATTGATCTCATTATTATTGCCCCCGAGATAATCGTATATGTTATTTAATCGTTATTTCGAATCCAATAACTACGCCGATATCATCACCTACTTTACTGTTGTATTCATAGGCTGGCGCAGCATATGCTCTAATGGTATTGTTAAAATCGTAGGTACCTCTTATGTACGGTACCACTGTATCGTTATATCCTGTTACTAATGCAAGTTCAGCGCCTACGTTGTTGAGTTCGTATCTATATCCAGCATATAAACTCAAACGACTTTCGCTGTTATAGTATGCTCCTGCTATTTTATCATCGTTGACTAATCTAACATGCGGGTGTACTTCGTTGTAATCGCCTTGCATTCCTAAATGTGATGAAAATGCTAATGCCCAAATAATATCCATTTTTTATTCCTTAATATTGTATTACACTTACAGCGCAACCGGTTGTGTTTGTGCAAACTCCTGATAGACTGTATGATTGATTGGTCATACTGGTTTGGTCTGTGTTTACATTGTAGGCGCCGCCGCCATTGTATAAGTTAAGCTCAAGACTATGTGCGCCGCCACCACCTTGGAAGTTTGTTGTACTGTGACCATCGCCAGTAAGTACTATATCAGCAAACTTACTTCCATTACCTGTTTGAGTTAAGTCAACATAGTTGTTGTCGCCTTGTACTTCAACAAATCCCATGTGTGCGCCATTGCTTTGCTGTCTAACAACAACATTGTTAAGGTCGCCAACGATAATGTTTGCTGTATGATGAGCCGAAGCACAACAATCCACAGCATTGTCTGTTTGGTAACTGCCTGCTACATTGTTGTTGCCTATAATAGTCCAATATGCGTCGTGGTCGCCACCTTCTATATCATCTGTGCTGCCATTTTGTCTCTTGCCTTGCCAAACTGTTAAATCATTGGTTTCGCCATTGACAGTTACTCTAGTATAGTTGCTTTCGCCATTGCCAGCTTGGTAACTATCTAGGGTGTTATCACTGCCGGTTAAGTCACCTTCAAACTGATGATACTGTCCATCTTGCTCCCATGCTAATGTGTTTCTATCACCCATAACAACTCCATTACTAATAGGACCTATTGAGTTATGCAATCCGGTTTGTTGCTGTGATATTACATTATTATCGCCCGCTATAGCAATCCCGCCAGCATTGTCTTTGCCAGTTTGACTTATTGTAATATTAGGGTTGTCACCTATCTGATTTATGTATATTTGATTTGCATTAGTTGTTCCACTGAGTAATATCAATGGTATTGCTAACGCTGTCGCCCAGCCTATAGTCATAATATTCAAAATCTCCTTGAAATACGTTTATGTTGTATCCATATCTGTTGTCCAATGTAAGATACATATAAACTCCAGTTGGATCTTCTCTAGTTAAAATCCAGTTTTCATCAGTTTCCTCAAAGAAGAATCCTGTGCTGGCGTCAAACCCATCTATGCGATATGCCACTTCGTCGTACTTTTGAAATTCATCCATTAGCAATCTCATTAGTGCTTCGTTTATTTGTGCAAATATATCTGTGAGCATGTCTTGCAATAGGTATTCGTCTTGCGATAAATCTGTTGCCCATACATCTTTAATGCTTTCTAGCAACATATCTTCGTCTAGTCCGGTGTCAATATCTAAATAATCAATGTCTAAAATATCAACAAGCCGTTTTCTGTTTTGCAAATCTTCTTCTGCATCTATCAGCGGCCGCGGTTTACGGATAATAAGCAAGTTGCTAATGTCGCTTTCATTTATGTCCAGCACCACAGGTTTGGTTGGTTGCATTCCTCTTGCTCTTACAAATGTTGCTTGAAATGCTTGATTCATAATAACAAATCCTGCATCTGTTTCCACACTTATTTCTCCTGTGACACACATCCCAGCTGTGTCACAGCTGGGCAACAATGTAATAGTTGATCCGCCTATTTCGTCTACTGTCATAGCAAAGTCTGTGCCACGCACACTGATAGTAGCACTAGGTGTTCTAATATTCACACTCTGTCTACTGTTCTTTGCTATTTGACCGCTGGCGTATCTTACAGTGCCAAGGCTTGCTTTTAAACTTAGTGTGCCAGTGCCACTAGCAGGATCATACACAAACTCGTCAATGATTAGTTTACTGTGTTCTGTTACATCTACTCGCGTGTCGTCAATAAAGTCTATTCTAGCAGTGCCACGTTCGGTTAGCACTGTGTCCATGCTTTCTACACCAAGGCTTTCTTCTATTGTAAATTCATCGTTGTCGCGTTGTACTACGCCGCTGCCATTACTTTGTGTTATTTCGCCAATGCTTGCAAAAGCAAGATTGGGTATTAACAGTAATACTGCCAGCAGTCTCATTAATCGCTCTGTGTAATGTTGATTGCTGCGTCTTCGCCGTTTGTAGTCATTTCGATGTAGTTGTCATTCATACCACTTTGATCAACAACAACTGTTGCTCCGCCACCTGTGTGATCCATAATCACAGTATGTCCATTTACATCGCCATTGCCTTTGATATCAATGTCAAAACTGTTGTCATCAATAGTTGCTAAACTCATTGAGTTGTCAATGTCAAGTGTTACTGTTACTGCTACACCGTCTACATCCATAGCAACCACGTTGTCATCACCGTCGATTGTAATGTTGGCAATCAAGTTATTTGAATCTGCTGCTTCGCCAACAAAGATATCTAAGTCTTGATTGTTGCCTGTGATAGTAACATTCATTGTAACTGTTTCGCAGTTTACACCTGTTAAGCTATCACAAGTGAAGTTTATGTCATTACTATCGCCGGAGATTGCCCAGGTTCCTGTATAATTGTTGCCTTTGATTGTTGCTGCAATGATGTTATAGCTACCTGTTTGTGTAATACTAAACGTCATATCATCACCTTCAAACGTAGCATCTAAAGTGCCATCACCTATTGTGTTGTCTTGTCCGTCTTGTATAATATCCAAGTCAAGATTATTACCTATCTGATCAATGTAGATCAAATTACCCATTGCTGGACCTGCTAAGAACAGACCAAGTATTGTTGCTTTTATTAGATTGCCGTTCATTCTAGTTGCCCTCGTATTATTTATCATCCCGCCCCAGGATAAATAGTACTAGTATTTAGTGTAAAATATTTTACATATAACTGGGTGTTTATAATGAACTACAAAGAAGAACAAGATGCATGGTGGCAATGTTTTGAAGACTCGTTCGACGATCAAAATTATAGAAGTGTCAATCAATCATTGCCTAAAGAAATAGAAACTATGGAACGTAATAGTATAACTAATGCTTTAAAACTACACAACAATAATAGAAGTCATGCTGCTAACTATTTAGGCATAGGCAGAACTTGTTTACTTGCTAAAATGAAAAAGTATTTTATTGATTAAGGCGCAAACTGCCAAAGGTCGGCTTCTTGGCCTTCATATATTATTTCTATGATGCCAGCTTCTATAGCTGCACGTACTGCATAGTTTACGGGTTCGTTTGCACTTGTGCCTACTTCTAGTTCCAATGCTTTAGTACCCATATCAAGAAACTTAAACACACTACTGCCACTGCGTGTACTTGCTATGCTTTTTTCTGTAGCAACAGTTAACAATACTTCGCCGGTTGCAACACTTACAATACGCATACTAACAGTAACAGTGTCTATACGATATTCTGTTTGTGCTCCAATACCCAAGTATCTTGCGCCAACACCGCCCACTGCAACATTTGAATCATATCCTATTATGCCGCCTGCGAGTAGAACACTGCTGAACAACATTGGATTTAATGGATTTTCTTTTTCGCCGTAGTTGTCGCGAGTGTTACGAATAAGCTGACGTTCTTTAACCAATGCATCTAATTCTATACGCTCTAGTGGAATAAACCAGCCGCCGCCGCCGGCTTCCTTTAGAGCATTGATAACCCAAACTTCTGCACCCTGTGTAACTGCACTACTCAGGCTAGACATATTGTCAGCAGGTTTACGTTGTCCTGTTTTGTCATTAAAACTGTAGACAGCTACAGGAATAGCTGGTCCTGCATTTTTTGGAAGATTGGCTAGTTTGTCTGCTAATGGCGCCACTTGTACTTGGGGCGGTTCTGGATTAGACACATCGACTTTCATTGTACTGCATCCAGTTAATAATACCAACGCTGCTATACTGAATATTTTCAAAAGTTAAAGTCCCCTGTTGGTACAGTTATTTCTGTTGTGGTGCCATCGGCTTCTACAATAGTAAGACTGATAGTACTATTAACTTCGTCTCTTACCCAACTAATTGTAGCACCTTCAACAACTGCCGTACCACTGGTTGCTGCGCTACAAGTAGCATCACTTGCGTCACATTCTGCAAACATATTGTCTACTAGCTGCTTTGATAGTGTTGCATAGATTCTACTCTGAACGTTGTTGAGAAACTTGTTTAAGATACTGTTGTCTAACTCACGCTGTATTGCTGCTTCTTCAGATTCTTTTTTATCTTGTATTTCTTTACGTCTATTGAAAGTAAGTTGTTCAACACTTAATACGTGTGTGCTATATCCGTTGCCATAATGAAACGCAGGACTTTGAAAGCCCCACGTTAAATCTGCTGATGCAGTAGTTGGTATTGCGATTAATAGAAGTATGTAAGCTATATGTTTCATAATAATGTGGCTTGCATACTCATTCCACGTTGCTGACCTGACAAGTATAATCCACCTAATTTAAATGCATTAATCGCTTTACTAAGATCTGTAAAATGCATCGATGTAATATTATCTTTTGATGCTTTCATTAGCATCATGCTAGTAAACTTTTGTTTTGCTTTGTAACTAGCAAATGCAGCATAAGCAATATCTTGAGGAGTATGGTCTGGATAGTTTTTTGCTGAGTTACGAATAGTATTTGTATCTGCATTAACATAAGCAATCTGCAATAACTTTTCAAATATTTGTTTTTGCTGAACGTCATTTAACGGAACATCTGGATTTTTTAAATACTGCGGGTCATTTAATATTGATCCAATAAATGGAACTGAGCGCCCACCTGGGAACATTGATACAGACGGAGGTAATAGTTTTGGATCTAATAAACTTTCGCCACTAGCTGCATATGTTGTTAATGGATAATCATTCATTGCAGTCCAACGGCCGCCGCCGCTTTTGGATTTCGCGCCTGCTTCACTTGCTTTAGTTTTAATTTCTACAAGATCGTTGCCGTATTTTAAATCATAACTTGCACTTGGATCAGTTCCTACTGTGACATCTCTGTGAAATGATGCAATGGCAACTTCTCCAGGACCAGCTTCACCGGCATTCTTGCCAATTAACAATGGATCATTGACCATTATTTTAAAAACAGTTCTAGCAGTTTCACTGCCTTCAAACCAAGAGTCCATTGACTTAGCTTGTCCAGAGTTATCAAACAGTTCTTCGGGTTTAATCATGTTACTACGACCAAACTCTCTTAAGAACGCCACCTTATCAGAAACAGGAATTTCTAATGCAATGATAATTTCTGACAAACGATTAATAAACTTAGCTGCATCAGTATCTTTTGTAAATGCTTTTTGGGCAATACTACCAATGTTACTTTTTCTTAATAATGATTCAATTCTATGAAGTAATGCAGGATCAGCACTTTGTTGAACTCTTGCGACAATATCTTTTTGTAATTTTTCAATCTCGCCTGGATTAATAGGTTGGACATCAAGTCCTGCCATATTAGCAGCCGGTTCTTCATCGCCTGGTGCTTCTACTATTTTAAAATCTCTATAACGCATTTTTAACTCCTAAGTAATGTATTTATTCGATATCAGGGAATAAACATTCTTGTACGAATACTCTTACATCTTCTTCGTCGAGACCCAAGCTAACCATTGTACGAGGAGTATGCGGGTTTTGCTTTTGATAATGTGCATAACGATTTTGTGCTGCCTTAACTTCGTCAGTGTCAGCTTCGTTGTTGAAGTTGCCAATCTCGTCCAAGTAAGCATCGATACTATCAAAACTAAGTTCTACTAGCTGTTCAAGTTCATCTGTTTTACCAACATTGCCTGCTGCAACCATGTGCGGACTAAAGATAGCTTGTGCCCACTCTGGCAACTCACGTTCTTTGCGCCATTCTAGTTTGGCAACTTCATCACCAAATGCTTCGATCATCGGATGCTCTGCACTAATACTTCTGCTGTAGTCATGGAAGAAGCCTGTGATCTTGTTCTTTCCAGCAATAACATCTAACCCAAAGATAGGTCCATTGTTGTCCAGTCTTGGAAACACACAACAATGCATCATCCACAAACCTTTGGTATCACGTACATCAACTACGTCAACGTGAGCACGACGATAGTTGTCACTGCTCCACACTCGATTGATCCATCCTGGTTGGTTGAATCTATCCATGCCTGGTTCGTGTACTTCGTATCCAGTTGCATCAAAACGTTCCATCAAACGGTCTTGGATTTTAATCAGTGTATCCCAAACTTCACTCATTGTCTAACTCCTCAAACAGTTGCATTGCAAATTCAAAGCAAGTGTTTGCTTCATCTGCCATGTCATCGTTGAGCATAGCACGTACTGTAGTTTTTAGTTCTTCTACATTATTAAACTCATACATCTTGCCGCTGCCCGGATTACGCTTTTTAATCATTTGGCCGCCATACATATCACCAAAGTGACGTACATACAAGTGTGCTAGAAACTCTTCTCGGTCTTTCATATGCATACAATAGTCTGTATAGTCTGCAACAACTTGGCAAAGCAAGTCTCCGTTGCGTTCAATACCGTGTGCTGTTTCTAGTTCTTCCATGTCTGCACGGATTGCATCAGCTCTTGCAATATCTTCAATGCCTTCCAATACACCATGTGTTTTTGCTTGACTTTCAAGTACAGCATATTGCACGTATTGATTGTAGAGATACCTATGATATTCTTCTGGGGTCATGCCTTTTAGAAGTTTGCTTGCATGATTTGTACGTTCGGCTTTCTGATGGTTAGCCCACGTAAGTTCTTTAAGTTTGCTCATTCTTCCTCTATCTTAATTTGTAACTGAAACCCGTGATTACGTGAGAGACTGACAGTTTCAGTTGCTTTCATCTCGGCAATTTCATGAGAGTATACACCAACAATGCCGCTGCCTTCACTATGTATCTCCATAGTAAGTTTAGTAGCAGTGTCGTCGGTATGTTTGTAAATATTTTTTAAAACTTCCATAACAAACTCCATTGGAGTACTGTCGTCATTTAAAAAGATAACTTTAAACTTTTTTGGTTCTTTCAAGTTGACACTGATTCGCTCGTCAAGTTTTACATCTTCGCTCATTTTATATTCCTGTTATGTGTTGGGGGAGGTGTTTCACTCCCCCAGTTGTGTTAGTTGATTACTTTAATATCAATATGCTTCGGCTGCAATGCTTCAGGAACATTACGCACCAAGTGAATATTAAGCATACCAAGTTCTAGTACTGCATTTTCTACTTCAACATGTTCAGCTAGTGTGAACTGTCTACGGAACGTGCGACCTCCGATACCTTTGTGAAGATACTTAACATCTTCACCACCAATAGGAGCAGTGCCTTCTACAGTGAGCATATTCTTCTCTACTGTAATATCAAGGTTGTCCATACCAAAGCCAGCAACGGCAACGGAAATCATCCATTCATCGTCATTGATCTCTACTACATTATATGGTGGGTAATTATTTTGAGTATTAGCAAACTTTCTATCAAGATCAGTAAGCATTCTGTCAAATCCTACAGTTGAGCGAGCAAAAGTAGGTAGGTCTAGTGTCATAGTTCTTGTCATTTTGTTTCTCCTTTAATAAGCAAGAATATTATGGATCCATTATGGCATCCAAATTTATTTATCATTTGCCTGCGTACACAGAATTAAATTGTTGTGTACAACGAACAAACGTTGTGCATTTACTAAGTTGCTTTAGCTTCATAGCGCCTGCGTATGTACAAGTGCTTCGGATACCTCCAAGCAAGTCTTGTACTGTTCGTGCTACTTCTCCCTTGTAAGGAACAAGTACTTCACGACCTTCTGATGAACGATAGTCTTTAAGTCCACCAAAATGTTTTGTGTTTGCTGCATCACTACTCATACCGTAGAACTGTACAAACTGTTTTGTTTCTACATACTGTTCGCCAGTTTGTTCACTAAGTTCATTTGACAGATAGCTTTTGGTAATAACTTTGCCGCCGCCTTCATCGTGTCCGGCAAGCATACCACCTAGCATTACAAAGTCAGCGCCGGCAGCAAATGCTTTAGCCACGTCTCCAGGGCAGGTGCAGCCACCATCAGCAATGATATGCCCACCGAGACCGTGAGCAGCATCAGCGCATTCCATAACAGCGGAGAGCTGCGGGTATCCAACACCAGTTTGGATACGAGTAGTGCAAACACTGCCAGGTCCAATACCAACTTTAACAATATCAGCACCATTTAAAATTAACTCCTCTGTCATTTCGCCTGTTACTACGTTTCCGGCGATGATTACAATATTTGGAAATGCCTCACGCACTTTCCTAACGTGTGCTGCAAAGTGATTGCTATAACCATTTGCAATGTCCATACATACATATTTTAATTGATCGCATACTTCTGCTTGTACATCAACTAACTTATGAAAGTCGTCGTCACTTGTGCCAATACTCATAGCAACATTATTTGTACGCTCTGGTATATTGCTATTGAAGTATTCTACAAGTGCTTCTACTGAGTAAGTCTTAACTAAGCAAGTAAAGATGTCGCCCTCAGCAAGTTTGTCTGCCATTTCAAATGTACCAACACCGTCCATGTTAGCAGCCATAATAGGCACACCTTCGTAGTCTGCATTACTGTTTCTAAATGCAAACTTACGTTCCAGTTGCACTTGTTTACGGCTGCTTAGTGTACTACGCTTAGGACGAATAAGTACGTCCTTGTAGTCTAGTTTGACATCTTGATCGATGCGCATACTATATTCCTTTTACCAGTTATCTTTGTCTTTAATACGTTGTTTTTTAAAACGACGGATAGCAGCTTGTTTTTCTAAACGGCGTTTGGTGCCTTTAGATTGGAAGAACTCACGTGCTCTAAGTTCTTGCAGCATTCCGTCTTCTGCAATTTTCTTTTTAAATCTACGCATTGCTTTGGCTATATCACCGCCGCGTACATCAACTCGCATACCTGGTACAATGGCATTATTTACATCATGTTTATTTTTACTCATTTAATCCTCTTTGAGTTTATCATACAACCAATCTAAGTTGTATATTCTATTTACACTAAGTATATTATAAGGTGTAAATTCGTCTTTTGTCAAGTAAAAAGTATTAGGCAAACTCACTATATAACTAGCTAAGTTTCTTTCTATACTATCCAAGTTGTCAATGTCTAATATTGTATAATCAACAAACTTTGTTACGTTGAGCAACCAGCTATATGTTCTTTCTTCCTCTCTTTGCGGATCATAAAGATATATGTTAAGTGGTTGATCAAACTTTTCTAGCAAGTGCTGAAACTGATCTCTTACATCAATACTAGGTTGTACTAGTAAAAACGATAGAGATTGATTATGTATAACGTCTGGTGTAGTTATAATATTAATCTTTGTCATTGTGTGTTATAAGCCGCCATATACTATTCTGTCGGTCGTTCGCTGTCTTGAGATTTTTCATTCCACGGCAGTTCATCGATCCTACCTTGTATATATCTCTGTTTATGAAACTTAATGGTATCATTTGGATTATCTTGCTTCCACGACTGTTTGTTGTTTTTGTAAATGTCGTCGTTTTCTTCCAAGAACTTAACTAAATCTGATCGTTGTTGTTGTTGTTCTCTTGAAAGTGTAACGGAAGTGTCTCTTCCATCAACTTTGGTTCCAGTCCTTCCGAGCCCATCATTTGTTTCAGTTTCTCCAACGATGCTTTTGATATCGCGGCCAGTTCCTCTGGGCTTATCGTTTGTTCTTCTACTGCTGTCGGGTCCCTCAATACTACTACGGGCTGAGGGTTTATCATCAGGTTTAAAAAAGATTTCATTGTCATGTGTTTTCTCCGGATAGCCTGGGTTATTAACTATTAGTTGAGCTCTTGCTCTTTCGTAGTCTGTTGTACCTTGCCGATGCGACTCCTTGTCTGCATGTTTTTTTGCTTCTCGTCTCATCTCAAAGGTTGCCTGGCTGGCTATCAATAACAGAACGGCCAGCGGATCGAATACAAATATTATTATTAGTATTACCCATCTTACTGCTTGCTCTAAGATATCTTTGTCTGCTTCGTCATAAATGAATTCAGCAAGATACTTAACTGGTCCAACTTCTGCTTCTAATTTTCTATACTCAGCTTGTAGAGTATACTTGGTTTCTGTGAGTGTGTCAATAATATTATTTGCTTCTATGATCTTTTGTTGCTGTTGTAGTATAACTTCTTGTACTGTTGCATCTTTGCCTACAGTTAAACTATCGCGTAGTTTTTGTATTAGTTCTTGACTAGCAACTACTTGGGCATCTGCACTAGATCTAATACGGGCAATCTCGTCTCTTGCTGTTATAATAACAGGTGACTCTGTTGAACGTACTGCATCAATCTTGCTCAACATTACTATTTCACGTTCTTTAAGTGCAGGTATCTGTGTTGTTCGAATATCATCGACAACGGCTGCAAGGCGTCTACGCTCTGCATCTACTTGCGTTGTAGCGTCTTGTCGTATTTGTGAAACATCTAACTGAACCTGCGTTATACGTGCTCGTTGAGCTTCTACCCACGCTACTAGTGCTCTACGTGTATTGTCGCCGAACGCACCATCACTGCTTACGCCGATGATTGCTTGGCCAGCACTTATTTGATCACGCTCTTTACTTTGTAGTTGATTGGTAACTCTGATAATCTCTGCTTCTAAATCACTAATGCTTTTTAGCAACGGCTCTGCTGCACTAGTATCTGCACTTAATGTACTAATTGTTTGCTCGTACTCTTTAGCACTTGTTTCAAGACGCAATACTTCTGCTTGTATATTTGTAAGTTGTTCTTCGTACGGTTCTGTACGGGTTGCATCATCTGTTCTTGCATTGCTAATAATACTATTTTGTTCTGCAATAGCAGGTTCAATGCGAGTATATGCTGTGTCAATACGTACTTGCTCTTTGTCTATTTGAGATTGTATTTCGTTGTTGCCTGTGCCAACACTTACATCAGCTTCTTCAATGCGTTGCTCTGCTCTAGAAATAACTTCACGTTGTCTACTTAGTTCAGATTCGATGCGTTCGAGCTGTGCTATGCTTTCTTCAGCAGCGGCTGTTTGTTCGATGTGTGCTTTTGATAGGAACCCAAAAATACCCATGCTTGTAATAAACATCAATACTACAACAGATATTGTTAGATAAGTTTTTAGCCACCATCTTGCTTGTTTCCAGTATTTGTGTAACCAAACGGCAGTGACCAACTTGCCTATTTCTAATGCACTGCCCATTATTATTATGGGCAAGGCTGCTGCTGCAAAAATTGCTACTAAACCACTTACACTGTAGTAGATGGCAACGGCGCTGATAGACAGCGCCGTCAGTAGTACGAGTATTCCTAATATCATTATGTATTTATGCTATTCCCAGCGGTAGAATATATGCGCACCTATTCTTCCTACTAGTTGGAAGTCTTTTGCCCATGCTGGATCAACGTATGTTGCATGATAATGTGTTGCGCCTTCTGTAAGTCCACGGTATTTGTTGTTTTCAAGCATTTGCCAAGCAAGTAATTGAGCTTCAACCCATGCATCTGTATTGGTTGGAATATCGGCGTTACCGTCACAATACCAACTAAACTGACATTTGTGTCGAATCATATTGCCGCCTGCATCTTGGCGTCCTTGTTTAACTACTTCACAAACAGTACTAGGATATCTACGATCATTAGTACGATTTAATACTACATTTGCAACAGCAGCTTTGTCAGCAAGATTACTGCTTCTTGCTTCGTAGTAAATATTTAGAGCTAAACAATAGTGTTGTGGATACTGCTCTTTGTTAAAAAGAGAAAATATGTCGTCTTTTGCTGATGCTTGTGTAGCCACTAACATTACTAGTGCTGCGATAATTTTTTTCATTTTTTGCCTCATTGTATATTTAAGTTTATTTTTTCAAGTTAAAGTACGCTGTTTAGCTTCTGCGCATTTGTGCAATATCAATGGCTGCTTGCTTGTTATCTGCAAAGACTGGGACCATATTTGATTTATGCATAGTTGCAATGCCCAACAACTGCCGTTCTCCGGAGTAGGTAAGAGACTCTTTAGCTGGACCGTGTCCTGCAATTTTGTTGCTGAGTTTTACTTTAGGTTGATTTGCTTTGTAGTCAGGAATGTCATAGATTCCTGTACGTTTTCCTTTGTGGTCTACAGGCAGTGTTGATTTGCCAACACCCATAGTTAGAAGCCATGCTTCGTGGTCTTCTTTTGCTTTTTGTAGACGTTTACTGTTGCTCTTCTTATTTTTGATATTGTATCTTGTTGTTGTTAGGCCCGGGCCCACCATTGACATTGTCATAAAAATAGTCCTGCTATTGTTTTAACTGTAACCAGTATAGCAGAACTACTTTAGTATGTCAACCTTTATTAAGTAAGTGTCTTTTAATAGCACGTTTGTTAGGAGGTAGTTCCTTGCCAATCATGCTGTTTCTTGCTTCAATAAACTTTTCATGGTATGCTATTCTTTCTAGTAGATACGCATACATCGGATCGTCTTTGTCTGTTTGTTTAAGTTGATTTCGTATGTTTGTTAATCTTCCTGCAACCCATCCATTGACTTCGTTTATTGCGTGTCTGCTAGTATTAAATGACATTAGTTTTCTTAGTCCTTTGATGCTTCGTTGATCTGTTCTTGGGTAACAATACCTTCTTCGATCAATCTAGTTCTATTTACCATGTGCGCCGCTTGAGTATCATCTTTTGATCCACCAAAGTAAGGAACACAATGTCCTTCTTCAATCATGATCTCTGTGATCATGCGGCCGTCTGGTGCAACAAAGTCTCCTAAGATACGTCCAAACTTGCCTTTCATATCTTCGCCATTCTTACTGATTTGTGTTTGCAGTATAGCAGTCTCGCCTAGTAATTCTTCTAGTCTATGCTTTGCTGCTTTGCCAAATAGTTTTTCTACTTCGTCACTAGTGCGTGATTCAGGTGTATCTATGCCCATGACACGTACACGCTCATCTGCTAATACAACACCAAACCCTAGTTCGATATCAACGTCGACAGTATCTCCATCAACAACTCGTAATACTTTTACTCTATATTCATACATTTAAAATGCCCTCTCTAAATAATGTGCCCATATTATTTAGCCATAAAAAAAGAGCCCCTACGGGCCCTTAATTTAGTTTATTAATTACATATCGTAATAGATAAATTCACCTGTGGTAGGATTGTATGCTACTTGCTTAAATCCTGCTGGCAACGTTGCTCCTGCTACGCCTCTAACTGGTTTGACTACAAATACATCTTCTACGATGTTGTTTAGAGTCGCGCCAGTTGCGTTAAGTACAATACTGTTCGCTGCTTGATTTGTTTCACCTGCCAAATGTCCAACTGCTACTGCATCAGCACCTTGATTAGTTTTACCTGCTGTATCACCAATTGCTACTGCACTAGCACCTTGCGATGTAGTTCCAGCATTTTGACCAATTGCTACTGCAAAATTGCCTTGTGTATTACTACCTGAGGAGTTACCAATTGCTATTCCACTCATGCCTTGAGTTGTGTTACCTGCATCAGTACCAACTGCCACTGCGTTTATGGCTTGACTTGTTTTACCTGCATCATTACCAACTGCTACTGCATTATTACCTTGGGTTGCTTCGCCTGCACCATCACCAATTGCTATCGCCTTTGTGCCTTGGGTTGCATTACCAGCATTAAAGCCAACTGCTACTGCTTTGCTACTTTGACCTGTGTAACCTGCTCGGTGACCAACTGCTACCCCATAGTCGCCTTGATTTGTCTCACCAGCACTACTACCGACTGCTACTGCTAGTGCGCCTTGAGTTGTTTGACCAGCAGTGGCACCAATTGCTACTGCAAAATTGCCTTGTGTATTACTACCTGCGGAGTTGCCAATTGCTATTCCACTTGTGCCTTGAGTTGTGTAACCTGCGGTAAACCCAACTGCGATTTTTGATGGTCCAGAGCCATTGTTAATGTCAGTGATGTTGGCCCACGTGGAGGTAATGTCACCATCTGTTGTGATTACAACACCGCCTGGCGTTGCTCCGTCACTTATTTTAAGTAGATTGGTTACTGTGTCCACCCACATTTCGCCGTCACGACCAATATAGTCGACGCTTGCTACATTTATATGTTTTGATATTATCTGTCTTGTTGCCATTTTGCGTTTCCTCCGGGTACGTTATGTATATTTAGTTAAATTATTCATAAAAAAAGAGCCCCAAAGGACTCTTTAGTTCGGACGGCGTATAGCCTATCCCATAGTTTAGAAGTTAAATGATAGACTTGCTGTTGGTGTTAAGTCTTTTGCATCTGTGTCGTAGTTGGCACCAGCTGTTAATTCTGCGCCGCCTAACATGTATGAATACTCACCACCGATGTTTTGTAGTGCGTCTGTGTCATCACCATTTAGGTATGCTGTTAAGCCACCTGTTGTTGCAACTGCTTCAAAGCCAAATACTTCTGCATCTACATCATAAGTCATTGCGCCGCCAAGTGCTGCTACGCCAAGATCAAGTCCACTAACGCCTGCACCTAGTACAGTGTTTTCACTGTCCAAGTTGTAGTCTGCTGCTGCTGTTACATCCAAGCCTGCTACACCCAATGTGTACGCACCTTGTACATTACTAATGTCAGTAATGTCTGTAGTCCAAGATGTAAAGCCTACTGCTACACTTGCACCGCCTGCGGTTACTGCTACTGATTCAGTCATTGCTGGTGCTGCTAGTGTTTGCTCACCTTCTGCACCTGGCATTAAGCCATTGTCGTCACCAATAGCAACGCCTAGTGCGCCTACTGTTGTGCCAACTGTCCAGTTGTCTAGTGTTACAGCGTTGCCGTCTGTTGCACCAAAATCTAAATCAACTGTTGCTAAGCCAGCAACGTCTACACCTAGATCAAGGCTCATTGAACCGCCATAGTTATTGTTGGTTGTTTCTGCAAAGTCAAGTGACAATTCGCCTGATAGCACTGGACCCATTACTGGAGTCTGTGTTTTTTTTACTGTGTCTTCGGCAAATGCTGCTGTTGAAATAGCCATAGCGGCTACTGTTGTAATAAATACATTACGCATATTTTAGTTCCTTTTTTAATATGTATACATAGTAAGGAGCAAGTTCGACGCTTGCTCCTTTACTCTAATAGTTATAACATCTACTTGCGGTTTGTCTATTAGTTTGATGATATTTGCTAATATTGTTTATAAATTGTTGTTTTCTTGCAACAAGTTAGTTGTTCATCCAAATCATAAACTCAGCAGCGCCGTCGGTGACATTCTCTTGCCATGTTGTAGCTGCATTTTCATCAGCAAAGTCACTAGCGTATTTGATACAAGTAAACTCTGTTTTAAAACGCTTGCAAACTTTGGCTATTGCATACCCTTCCATATCAACTAAGTCTGTTAACAACTCCGGAGTACTAGTAACAAAGTTATCGCCTGTGCTCAATGTAATATTGCTGTTGCTTACCACAATCTCTGCATTTAAATCGCCGTCTTCAAACGGAGTAGAGCCTAGAGGTGCTTGAGGGCGAGCGTCCATGTCACGCTGATAGATTGTTCCTACTTTGAGTAGTTTACCAGCATGTTCAGGAACAAGTGTTCCTGCTGTACCGTAGTTGATTATTTTAGCATGATTGGCATTGGCCAATATACTCGTGGCAGCAATAGCTGCATTAACTTTGCCAACGCCTGTGTATATTATTTCGTATTTTCTTGCTGTGTTTTCATAAAAAAACTGTCGCGGTAGTTCTGATTCTAGCGCAACTAATACATAAATCATACCCTATCCTCCGCTTTGGAATCTACCATCTCTAGGCGTGTACCAAACTTTTTGATTGTGTATGCGACCTAATAGATCTCGCATCTCGTTAATCTCTTCTTGTAATTCTTTTGCATAGACACTATCCGGATCCATCATTACACTCATTGCACGTCTTGATATCTTGCCTTGTAGTGCAAGCTCAATAAGGTCAATGTCTCGTACTGTAAGTTTAAATTTATCATTGGGTTTCATAGTGCTGCCCTCTCTGCTATGTTTGGTAACAAGGTCTAACTACCTTGTTACCATTGTAAATAATGCTTTTACTCTACGCTCTGTAGGAATTCTTGCAAACACACACCATTCTATTGTTGCTACGTCTGAGTAGTGTTCTTCTTTAAACTCTCGGAAACTAGTTCCTGTAGTATAAACATCGTCCGCTATTAAGATAGGATGATCCGGATTGCCTGTACTGTACGCATCTAATGCTTCGCCTAGTGCAACTCCGCCACGTGGAATGCCAACTGCCTTGCGCCAAGGACGGCGCTCAACTTCTCTAATCATTGTTGCAAGTGTGACCCATTCGTCGGCACTCATTGCATCACATTCGATCTTCCAAGTCATAGGCTTTCCAGCATGACTAATAAAATCAACTGATTGAAATAAATCTATCTTACTCATTTGTATTTCCTTTATTAATAACTCTGTGCGAGTCTCCACATTAAATATTCTTTTGATTCGATTGGTGGATACTTTGCTTCTTCATCTCGTAAATTATCTACAATAGTTCCCGGTGTGGGATCTACAAAGTGAGGCATACTGTAACGTTCTTGGTGTATATGCGAGTTAACAACTCTATGTTTAGTAGACTTAAAATAGTCATTAGTCCAACGCTGTAACAAGTCGCCAATGTTGCATACTACTCCGTCTTTTGCATAAGGAACAGGATGCCAAACACCTTCAAGGTCTTGTACTTCAAGTCCCGGAACATCATTAATTTGCCAAAGTAGCGTGATGGTGCCGTAGTCGCTGTGTTCGCCAATACGCATTTGCTTGTCTTCTAATACACCTTTGACTGCTGGATAGTGAATAACGCGAGTTGTATTAAACGGTCTCATGTGTGCTTCCACAAGTGTAGTACCTGTATTAAGTACCTTATCAAACATACCCAAAATACGCAATGTAAGTTTGTCAGCAATGTCAATACTATTCAATGCGGAAGATTTGAAATTAGGTAAGCCAGCTGGCCACAAATGATCGCCCATACGCAAGTTATTATAGTTGAAGCTTTCTTTTAGATCTTTAGGAGCAGTAGGATCAACATTCTCATCACCTACCATACTATACCCTAAGTTAGTATCACCTTCATAAGGGTATTTCATTTTTGTGTCGTGGTCTAACGCAAAGAACTGTTTCATTTCATCGAACCAACAAATCATATCAGTTTGTTCTTTTTTACTCAAACAGTTTGTAAAGACTGCGAAGCCTACGGTTGTGTAGGCCTCGCGAATCTGACTCAGAGCGTCTTTTGCTTTTAAGTCGATTATTGGTATCATCTTAGTTAGGCATCGGCGCTGTAATGCCTTCAACATAGAACATCATAGTATCTAGTTGTTCACGTGTTGCTACTTCGCCTTCAGCAAGGAATACCGTTCCGTCTTGCTTGTTGATTGGTCCAGTAAAGCCATGTAATGTTCCTGCTGAGATAGCATCTTTAACACGTTGTGCTTCCGCTGCAACATCATCTGGCATGTTAGTAAATGGTGCCATGCCTACTGCGCCTGTGTTCATGTGTCCAAAGTAATCACCTGTAGTCCACGTGCCATCTAAGACTGCTCCAACTTTGTTGATGTAATATGGACCCCAGTTGTCGATAGTGGCTGTTAACTGTGCCTTAGGTGCAAACGCCATTTGATCTGATGCTTGTCCAAATCCTACTTTGCCTGCTGCTTGTGCAGCCTGTAGTGGTGCTGGTGAGTCAGTGTGTTGTGCTAATACATCACATCCTTGATCCATCATAGCTTTGGCTGCGTCGCCTTCGAGACCTGGATCATACCATGTGTATACCCATGTAATAGCAAGTGTTACATCTGGATTCATTTTCTTTGCACCCAAGTAATACGTATTAATTTCACGCATAACTTCTGGGATTGGAAATGATGCAACATAACAAATCTTGTTTGTTTTTGTCATCATGCCTGCAATAACGCCCTGTACGTGTCTTGCTTGATATAGTTTCAACCCGTAGTTAGCAGCGTTGTCTGCTTGCTTGTATCCAGTTGCGTGTTCAAACTTTACGTTTGGAAACTTTTTGGCAACGTTAATAACTTGATCCATATAACCAAATGATGTCGCAAAAATAATGTCTACGCCACTAAATGCCATTTGTGTCATTACACGTTCAGCGTCTGGACCTTCTGGTACGCTCTCTACAAAAACTGTTTCAACACGGTCTCCGTATGCTTCTTCTACTTGTAGACGGCCAATATTGTGACGATATGTCCATCCATGGTCACCTGTTGGGCCTACGTAAATAAATCCAACTTTTACTTTATCTTTAGGTTCGTCAGCATATGCTGTCGCAACGAATCCTGCTGTCAATGCTAATACTGACATCATTACTTTTAGTAGTTTCACTATATGTCCTTTCGAGGGTGTTAAGGCAGGTTCGACTCTGCCGTGTGTAAGTACAACTTTTCTGTTGCTAGGTAAGTTGCCAACCCCCACATACCCTTAGGCTGCTAGACTATAATTTGCGTTTGCAATTATAAAGTTTGTTCGCGGTACGGCGCTTACATCCCGGTAACTCCACTAACCCTATTAAACACCTGTCGATCCTATTTCGACCCCATCAAATGCACTCTAAGCCGCTTGTGAGGCTTTGTTTAACTACCGATAATAGTAGCACTTAGAGTGCATTTGGTGGAGTCGCCGGGTACCGCCCCCGGGTCCAGAATGTCGTTTGAATTGCTTCAACGTTACAAGTATATTTATACACTAATTTTTAGTGCTTGTCAAGTATTTTTTAAAACATTAACAATATTTTTATCTAAATATTTTTCATATCTTTGGTTTCTACTTTGATCAAACAATATTGTTTCTCGATATAACTTTTTTGTGTTTCCTATATTATTATATATAGCATGATCTATCATTGTAGTTAAGTTTTCAATATTAGTTTTAGAATATTTTTGTTTAGATTTCTTTAATATATCAACAGGCAGGTTTCTTAATGAAACGCCTCTTGTGCTGCTGTGAACTTCGCTTAATACAATGTGTTTAGTTGGTACATCAAATGTATCTACCCATGCTTCATACTCTTCTAAGTTAAACAAGTTGTGTGCTGTTAGAACTAGATTGAACCATAATACGCTAGGATTTACAATATTAATATAAGTTTTTATACTGTTCTCTAACATACTAAAACTTTGAGGATATCTAATATATTCGTAAACTTTACCTACTCCATCTACACTGATTGTGTGTTGATTGTTTTTAAACTGCAATAGTTTGTTGCAAAGATCTTCTGTAAATAATGTTCCGTTTGTATGAAAATGCAGTGTTGTATTTTTAGCATCATTGTTTTCAATGTACTTATCTAGTAAGTGTATAAGATTTTTATCATAGAAAGGCTCGCCGCCGCTAACTTCTAATGTTGTTATTTTATGGGTATTTTGCAAAAGCCATTTAAACTGCAAGCTATTACGAACATCAACTGGCGCACTTGCAACAAAGTCAAAGTTTGTAGCACCTTGTATATCTAAAAACAAATCATTATCTTTAAAAAACTTATAATCAATCATCAACTGATTACTATTTCCTGGATTGCACATTCTGCATCTTAAGTTACATTGATTACTAATGGTTAAATCTAGTGTAGTTAGGTTAGTAGTTCCTGTTCCTTCACTCAACAAACGTTTGCTAATATTATTCTTTTGTTCTTGTTTCCAACAAGTTGCACAGGCTTCGTCTTGTATATTATTTAATGCATTATATCTTAGTTTTTCCAATCGAGGATGATTGAATATTTGATCTGGTGTAAGATTTTCTGATGTTATACCTAGGTCAACATTGTTATCTCCCATTTTACAACACACCCAAGGAGTTCCAAGTTTATCCTTCTGCCAGTTTTTTAATGCCAAACTTTTAAAAGGATAATGACAAAATGTATTAGATTTTGTAGGTTTCATTCAATATTTATAACACGCTTAACTAAACATGTCAAGTTCTTTTTGTGTAGTTTCTTCTAGTTCATCGTTTGGATTTTTAATAGGCTCTAACCATGTGTCAGCAATATATGCTTTTGGACTTGGTCCAAATAGTATTGTAATATCATCGCCGCCGATCCACCAAAAGTGATCAGTTACTGGGCATTCGCATATCATTCCTCGAAAGTCAAACTTTTCTTTTGCTTCAAACTTACCAATGTACTCAACTACTTTTACAACTCGTCCTATATTCTCTGGACGGATTGAATAGATAATACGAGCATAGTCGCCTTGTTTACATTTCATTTAGGTTCTTTCTATCATTACCACTTGGGCATTGCTAATACTCGTTTTTGACTCTGAATTGCATCCATTAGTCGACGCAGTTGATTTGTTTTATCAGATGGATCATTGTAGCCGTTTTTAGTACGCCATTGTGTTGTGCTGCTACATTGCTTTGAAAATTCTTTGTGTAGTAGGGTATCTAAATATTGTAAATCTGATTCAGATAGTCCCGCGATTTTTGAAGTTACCATTATGAAATCTCCTATTATATGCTTCTTCGAATCCTTCTTCATATTCATATAACGGAGCCCCGTCGCTACCGTCCTGCCATATTCTTTTAAAATAACTGTTTGCTGAACTTAGTGCAGTTAACTCACTAACACCGACATGTCCTTTGACCATCCAAAATAATCGATAGGCCTCTTTATGCTCTTTATCTGTTGTCATAATGTATTTACTTTATAACAGGATGTTGGGCGCTAACATGCTCAATATATCCTTCATAAATTGATTGCTTGTAAACACGGTCGGCTTGATTAACAGGACACTCTAGTTGATATGTAAACTCATTGTTATTGTAGTAATCAATAAGTACCATTGGCTTTTTTTGTTTAAGATCAAAAACTAGCATATCGTTTCCACGGATAAGTTTTGCAGACTTTGCTTGTATTTTCAACTGTATTCTCCTAAGAGATTTTCATACACTAGCTTGTCTACAACTTTTCCAGCAGTGTAGTAACTTAACTGTTCTGCTGCTGGTTTCTCTCCATAGATAATATCTACTACATAGTTGTTATTGTCAATAAACTCTACAACTTTTTCGACATCTACCCAAGTAATATTGTTAACACCGCATTTTGCAGTGTCTTCACAAATACTTACTGTTGCATTACCAATAGATGTTATCATCATCTTATTACTGCTGCTTCTAATACTTCTGTTAATGTTAGCTGCGACATTGATTTATCAAGAATGATTTCGTCTATTTCTTCATTAGCAGGAGTATCTGTGTTGCCAAGATAAATCATAATGTCATTTATTGAAATAGGGTCGCCAATCTGATGTGCTAGCCATATCTGACTCATAATCAATGCATTTTGTATGCTATTTTCGTCACTGATATTGTTCTCTACTAAGTATGCTATAGCTTCATTTTTTGCTTTATTATACATTACAACTTTAGCAGCAATGTTTTCAAGGTATTCGGTAGTTTCCGGATTTATCATGTTTTTATCTTCTGATCTTGTATTTCTTTTCTACGTTCCGTAATTAATATCTTTAAATCATTGAGTGCTTGGCGAGCACGGACGGCACTAACTTTAACACCTTCCTGCTCAAACTTCTCCGATTCTTTGATATAAGTTGCAAATGCAACTTTCATTGCGTCATGTAGTTCACTCAACTCAAGCACCTACAATATGTCCGTAAAGTTCCTTCCAAGTTGTAACCTTTTTCATACCATCCGGAACAACTTCGTGCATGTTCCAACCGTGTTCAATAAGAATAGGTTTCATTCCCACTGCTTGTCCTGCAACAGCATTTGAAAACTTATCTTCAATCCAATAGTACCCAGTATCACGATATTTTTCAAGTGCTTCTTCTTTGTCTGCACCTGTATCCAAGCACTCTAGTACTGGAAATACTGTAGGTCCAAACAGTTTGTTAAGATTCATCTGACGCAGCTTCTTTGCATTAGGATCTAGACTCATACTAGTAACACAATGGAACACAAACCCGTGTTCTTCGTGCAGTCGTTTTACATAGTAACGTGCATCACGCAGTGCTGGCAAAAATCCCATTGCAGCACTCTCATTAAAGATTACAACTTGTTTAACTGCTTCTTCTCTTGTAGTTCCAAAGCGTACACCAATGTCGTATTCTTTGTTGCCGTTTTCAATTTCAGTATAACCGTGTTGTTCCATCCAACACACAAATGCATATTCCCAGTTAAGGAGAACGCCATCGCAATCTGTTACAATAATCTTTTCCATAGTAGCCTTTCTATTTGCCTTTGTTATGTTTTATATTAACACAAGGTAAACAGACTGTCAAGCCCTAATCATATTAGTTGGCAAAAACGTTAGAACTACCGGAGGTTATTTCGTGTGTTTGAGAGGTACCGTCACCGTCATAGTGATCGCCAATACGCCCTATTGGTTTGTTATTTGCATAAACATTTGGAGAATATGTATCCAATGGCGGCGAGTGATTTACAGGACTTGCTGTACAAGGATCTCCGTGCGGATGAGATTGCATAACATCGTCTTTTCTAACAACACCTATGCCATTAACATAAACATCACCACTGCCAGCATTGCTTGATTGTGTTGTATCAACATCCCAGTTCCAAGCAACAGGTACTGGAGGATCGCCGGCTCTTCGACATACTGATCCTTTAACACCGTCGGTGCAAGCAACGCTACTGTTTCCATCTTTGTATGCTAATCCTGGCATGTATGCTCCTTATGCTAGTGTCAGTCCTGTTGTTGCTGACATATATTGGCTGGCCATATCTTTATCTGTTTTATGGACAAACACAATACTGTGCATATTTATCTTAATATTAGCAGCTGGGTCAACTGTAAACGTCCACGGACCTAGTCCAATGCCTTGCTGACTTGCTTGTAATGCCAATGGCTTGGTTACAACAAGGTGTGTTGCGTTTTCAGAAACAAACCGTGCTACAAGTTCTTCGCCTGCGGTTGTTCTAATAGTAATAGTATCGTTTGCTTTGTATGGTGTTTCAATAATCATAATGACCATCCTGTTCCGTTATAGTTGGTTTCTTCTAGGTAATTACCTAGCTTGTCATGTCCGCCGATGCTGATGCTGTTTACTTTAATCTGCGGAAAAGTACGTGCTCCTGGAAATATTTCTAATACTTCATCGCGGGTAAAGTCTGTACCAAGCTCATAGTATTTGTACTTTAGATCTCTAGACTCGCATAGTGCCTTTGCTCTTTCACAAAACCCACATTGTGGTTTGCCGTAAATTTCAATCATAAACTGAATCCTTTAAATGTATCTGTGCCAACGTCTTGCTTAGTGCCGCCACTAACGTATGATGTAATCTCTGTTTCTTGCGGAGCAACTTGTACTTCGCTACCACTGATCCACTTCTGTGTCCAAGGCAATGGGTTGCTCTTTGTAGTATAAGGACTTTTCAAGTTTACATTAGTCATTCGACGGGCGCAGATCCATTCAATGTATCCACTTAACAACTCTGTGTTAAGTCCGATCATAGATCCGTCTTTAAACAAATACTCTGCCCAGGCTTTTTCTTGATCAACTGCTTCAACAAACATTGCAATACATTCTGCTTCTGTTTCTGCTGCAATCTTTACATAGTCTGGGTCGTCTGTTTTGAGAATCTTCAATAACATTTGTGTGCTTGCGAGGTGCAAGTTTTCGTCACGTGCGATCAGTTTAATGATCTTAGCGTTGCCTTCCATTTGCTTCATTTCTGCAAACGCCCAGCTACATGCAAAGCTCACATAAAAACGTACACCTTCAAGAATGTTAACACTCATCAATGTAAGCCACAACAGTTTCTTTAGTTCATAAAGATCAACAACAATCTTCTTACCATTAACAGTATGAGTTCCTACACCCAGCAAGTTATACCAGCTGCTCAACTCAATAAGGTCATCGTAATACTTTGAGATGTCGCCTGCGCAATCAGCAATCTCTTTAATGTCTAGCATCTCGTCAAAGATTTTGCTAGGGTTGCTGTACACGTTACGAATAATGTGTGTATAACTACGTGAGTGGATTGTTTCTGAGAACGTCCAAGTGGTAATCCAGTTTTCAATCTCTGGCAAACTTACAATAGGAGCAAATGCTTCTACTGGTGCTCGGCCTTGTACACTGTCCAGCAGGATCTGACGCTTTAGGTTGCTGGTAAAGATATGACGTTCGTGGTCACTAAGAGCTTTAAAGTCTTTGCTGTCTTTGGTGACATCAACTTCTTCAGGACGCCAAAAGAATCCTAGCTGCTTGTCAGTTAAGTTATCAAAGCTCTTGTACTTTAGCGTATCATAACGCTGAATGGTAGGACCACCAGTTGGGTCAAGGAATGCTAAAACTTTGGTGTGGTCTGCTTTGTTTTCAGTGTTAAAAACGCTCATGTGTGTTCCTTAATATGTTATTTGTTTTATATGTATAACACGCTCCGTAGAGCGTGTCAAGTATTATATAGTACACGATTCACAATCGGCATCGTCAACTTCGACAACTTCAAGTTCGCCCATCATCTTGTTGACATCTACTTCACCCTGGCCGTCATTGGTATTAAAGTAATACAACTGCTTGCCACCGTACTTGTAGAACATTAATATGTGCTGTAACATTGTACTCATCGGAATCTTTTCATCTTCAAAGAATATTGGGTTATAGCTTGTATTAATACTAATTCCTTGATCAATATACTTCTGCAACACAGCCATGATCTTTAAGTAACCTTCTGGACTGCGTTGATCCCATAGCAAGTCGTATTTGTTTTTAAGACGCTTGAACTCTGGTACTACTTGCTTTAGTACACCGTGCTTACTTTGCTTAACACTGATCAAACTACGTGGTGGTTCAATACCGTTGGTAGCATTAGCAATCTGTGCGCTAGTTTCACTTGGCATAAGTGCCATTAGTGTGCTGTTGCGAATACCTGTTGCTTTTAGTTGCTCACGTAATCCTGCCCAGTCTTGGCGTTCAACGTGTGGAATCAACTCGTCCAAGTCTTTCTTGTATGTTTGATTAGGTGTAATGCCATGCCCGTACTTTGTTTCCATGTTACCTGATGGGGCACCTAGCTCTGTTGCAAGATCTGCACTTGCTTTGATCAAGTAGTATGACCATGCTTCTGCCCACTCGTCTACAAGTGCAAGTCCATCTGCATCAATGTTTTGATATGTTAAGTCGTGCTTGGCTAACCAATATGCAAAGTTAATAATGCCAACGCCTAAAGGACGGCGCTTTTCTGTAGATAACCGTGCTGCTAAGATAGGATAGTTCTGATAGCTTAATAGTGCATCAAGTCCACGTACTGCTAGACGACATACCCGCTCAAAGTCTGCTGGAGTTTTAATATTGCCCCAGTTAATAGCACTCAAGGTGCAAAGGCTGATTTCACCCTCTGGGTCGTTCAAGTCTTTGAGTGGCTTGGTTGGCAAGTCAATCTCTGCACACAGGTTTGATTGTCTAATCGGTGCAAGTTCTGGCAGGAAACTTCCGTGCTCGTTGGCGTTGTCTACATTCTGTAGATAGATGCGGCCTGTGTTCTTGCGCTCTTCCATAAAGCTACTGAACAGCTGACTTGCTGGAATAGTTTTCTTACGCAGTCGTGTATTGCGTTCTGCACGTTCGTAAAGTTCACGGAACAGATCTTGGTCAGCAAAGAACGCTTCGTACAACCCTGGTACATCTGCAGGAGAGAACAGTGTAATGTCGCCACCTGTAACAAGTCTTTCATACATTAGTTTATTAAACTGTACACCATAATCCATGTGACGAACACGGTTTTCTTCTGTGCCTTTGTTGTTCTTAAGAACCAACATGTCTTCTACTTCTAAGTGCCATACTGGATAGTAAATAGTTGCTGCTCCGCCACGTACACCACCTTGGCTACATGACTTAACTGCACTTTGGAAGTGCTTGTAGAAAGGAATGATACCTGTGTGGTATGCATCGCCTTTGCGTATTGGCGAACCAATAGCACGGATGCTGCCGCCGCCAATGCCAATGCCTGCTTTTTGACTTACATACTTAACAACTGCTGCGGCTGTAGCATTAATACTGTCCAAGCTATCGTCTGTTTCAATGAGTACGCAACTACTGAATTGGCGTTGCGGAGTTCTAACACCTGCCATAACAGGAGTTGGCAAACTAATGTCGTGCAAACTGATAGCATCGTAATATTCTTTTACCCATTGCAAACGGGAACTAATCGGATAGTCCTGAAAAAGACTTGCTGCAATAAGAATGTAACACATCTGCGGCGTTTCAAAAATCTCACCGCTTACTCTGTTCTGACAAAGATACTTACCACGCAGTTGTTCCATAGCAACATAAGTTAAGTTTTCATCACGTTCGTGTCTAATAAACGAATCAATTTTATCCCATTCGTTATCTGTATACTTTGTAACAAGTTCCGGATCATAAAACCCACTTTTGGTATTGCGGTCAACTAGTTTTTTAACATGCCATGGTTCAAATCCGTTGTACACTTCTTTTCGTAGTGCATAGTTAATGAGTCTGCCGCCAACATATTGATAGTTAGGTGTTTCTTCAGTGATAAGATCAGCTGCTGCTTTAATAAGGGTTTCTTGAATTTCTTTGCTAGTTACGCCATTATAAAACTGGATCTGACTCTTAAGTTCAACTTCGCTTGGACTAACTCCTGTAATATTTTCACATGCATAAAAAACAACCTTGTGTAGCTTTTCAATATCGAGGGTTTCGTTGCGTCCATTGCGCTTGTTAACTTGAATCATTTATTCTTTTTCCTTATGTATGAACAGGTATTTAGTAGTATGTAGGTAGCACACTGTGCTGCATTTGGCATTGCAATTTCGGTAGTTCCAACTTGTCAATACTCTTATTATAATAGTATCCAATTGTCATATTGTCAACAAAAAGAAGGTATCTTATTACACTTTCTTTTTCGTCTAGTGTAATATGTATCTCAAAATGACTGGTAGAAAAACGGTCAGTTAACTCTAAAGTGTAATATATTGCTAAGATTTTTGTAAAATTGCAGTAACGATTTTCGTCAATCAGTTGCCACGGAGTAGGCCAAGTGCTGCTGTCGTAGGGATCAGCTTCAATACTGCTCAACGGAGCATTGTTCCAGAACTCGATTGTATCTTCGTATGGTGTTAGGCTATCCTCTAAACTTGTACGGAATGTGCGCCAAGTTTTGAGTCTTTCTAAATAAGATTTGTCAAACATTCAATTTATATATTTGATTGTGAACTCTAACTCGTCCGCTTCTGAACTTAACTCGTCGAGCATTGTATTTACAACGTCGATCCATAACTCTGTACTAGCCGATTGAAAGCCAGGGCCCTTAACTGTAAACACTAGTCTTCCAACTTTTGAAGGATTGCCGCTATATGTATGGTCATCTGACATACTTATTTCACTGTTAGGCTTGTTGTAAGTTATAGTTAACACACCATGTTGCATTATCGGGCCTGCTGATTCTTCTGCTCTATAAGTGTAATCTAACTTAATAATGCCTCTTTGTTGATCAGCTGGCAATCTAATAAATGTTGCAGCAATAGGTGTTGCACCTATTGAAACTCTAACAGGCTGAGATAGTTCTATACGTTTTGAACCCCATACTTCTGGTCTATAATTTTGTAAAAAGTATAAAGGATCAACTGTGAGTTCTGCTGTTCTCTGGAAGTAATCGTTTATACTAGTGTTGTTGTCCATATCAATGTGGCCAGCATCGCCTATTCCTGTTGAGTTTGCTGTTCTATAAAACTCAACAACTGGAGTAACAACCACACTCATGCCGCCATCACGTCCTACGTTTAGATACTTGTTATCTTGGCTAGTATTAAAGTTACCTGTACGAACATAAAGGCCTTGCTTACTTACAAGATCAAACACATAATCTTTTACAACTGTATATTGTGCGCCATTTGCTTTTCCAACAGGCGGAACTTCAGTAGGATCAATTCCTAACACAAATCCATGTCCACATGAGTTAACGTTACCTATCAAGAACTTGTTGTTGTTGATATCGTATTCGCTGTAAACTGCACAGCCAAAACCGTCTATAAAGATATTGTTGAATATATTATAATCACACGTTGCTGTTGCTACACTCCCATTTGAAAGTACAATGCCAACATAGTTAGATACAGGGTCACCGTCATCAGTAATGCCGTTTGCTGATGTCCATGTTGATGAAAGCTTCAAGTCTGAAAACTTACTATTATTACAGTTTTCAAGGTATAGTGCGCCACCGAAACTGTTGTGCGTCATTGACATGCCTTCGAGGCGAAGAAAACGAGCCATATTCTCTGAAGTTGTTGTACTTGGATCTGCATATGTTCCCGGTATACTAAGTTCATTAACCGTTCTAAAGATGTGTTCTGGTGCATTAGCAGGGTTACTATTAAGCACTGTTTTATCAATGCCGGCGCCAATGATGTTAGCAAATGGAGGTAGCTTCAAACCTGGACTGCTAATAAGATATTCGCCTGCTGGAATGTATAATGTTATACGACTTTTGAATAATCCTTTGGTAGCACTATTAATAAACAGTTGATCTATTGCACGTTGTATTTGTACAGTTTGATCAGTACCATCGCCCAATGCACCAAAATCTCTTACATTTACAATGTCATCTAACTTGGCTTGTACTGTACGCTCAACTGGAGATGCAAGTGCAACACCAGTTTGTATTTCGCCACGCTTGTATGCATACTGTCCTGCAAGATCTAACAAGTCATCAGCTTCAGTTAAGATTTTAGTATTGCCAACTGCTGGTGCACCTTCACTTACTGCACCGTTACCAATATAAACTTCCTGTGTATCAATCGCCCAGCCAATCTCACCTGAGGCAAGTTGAGGTAGTCCACTACCCTGGTTTTTTCTACCACGACGATGCTGAATTCTCGAAATCTGTACAACAGCCATACTATTACTCCTAATGCGTTATGTAGTATTTAGCCATTCTTTTCGTAATACTGTCTGCACCTGTTCCACCATTCTTGTTCCCATTCTGCAAACTCGTCTGGCCATAGATCAAACTGCTGATACTCTAGCGCACGACTACACATAAAGATATGTCCTTCACGTATGTCTGTGCCATGTATTTCATTGTGTCCTAATGCATATGCTGTAAGTTGTAGATAGTAGTCTTCTACCCACTCAGGCTTCTTAGGCTTGTTGGTTTGCTTAAAGTCCATTATGCAGGGCTGACCTTTGTATGTTCCTACAAGGTCAGTGGTACCTGCATAGATACCAGGAACGTAAAGAGGAACTTCGCTGCCCCAAATGTCATCAACATGCACCATTGCTTGGTCACGTATAACACATGCCATTTGATATGCTTGTTGTGCATAAGGATTGCTGCCTGCACTTTCAGTCCATACGCCGTTGTCGACGTAATCTTCGAGATACTTATGCATACGGGTACCAACACCTGCTGCTTCAGTTACAATCTCTTGTGCTTTCTTTTCTCCAACACGCCTACGCCATTCATGTAGATGTGTCATGTCTTTTGTACCGCTGAGGATAGTAGTAACACTAGCAACAGGTGGACCGCCAGGTGCTGCGTAACGGCGCTTGCCATCTACTTCAACACGTTTTAGTTTTTCGTATGTATATTTGGGATTGATTAATGTCATAGCACCATTATAGCACTGTGCTATGACATTGTCAAGTTATAAGTTGGCGCCTACATTAGTTGCACGTTTTGCCATTTGGCCAACTTCTTTGCCATCTGCGCCTGCTTGCGGTAATACGTCTGCTGAGCCTTGAGCAAAGATTATTTCATCTTTGTTGAAGTTTTTAATCAACTTCTTAATGCGAGGATCATTGTGTTGTAGTGCAAATGTTTCGTAACTAAATGCTTCTAGTCCCATGCCTGCAAGTTTGTCATTTAACTTATCTATACTGATTGAAGTAACTCCATTTGTTTGGAGTTGCTTTAATACCATGTATAGCTTTGGACTAATGCCCTCGTTAATGATGTCAGATATTTTCATTAGCGAGCTGGACGACCTGCTGGGTTTGCACCGCCTGCTGCTGGTGCTGCTGTATCGCCTATTGCTGGCTCTTCCATGTCAACTGTTGGTTCCATTGCTGGCTCATCCATACCTGGTTCCAATTCTGGCTCATCTGCGCCTAGTGTTGATGGTATTTGACCTTCGCCTGTTAACAATGCAAGTCCTTGATTTAGACTTTCGCGAGCCTGTTCCATTGTACTGTACAATGCTTCAAGTGCTGGTTTAATAGCGCCTACAAATGCTGCACTTTGATCTTGACCCATTTCGTCGCGGATAGCATCAGCTAGTTCTAGCATGGATTCAGTTTGCATTTCTGCTGTGTCTTCCATCCAGTTAGTAACACGGTCAACCATGTCCTTAGCTGCCATGACAATCTCTGCTTGATCTTCAGCACCTTCACGTAGTGTAGTTTCTTCAAGCGGTTCATCATCAATATCGCCACGTTCTGAAATCTCTGCATTTAATACATCCAAGAACAACTTGTTCTTGTGGTAGTTTTCACTGCTAGATACAGCTGAGAAACTTTCATTCATTTCAATTTGACTAAGCTGTGTGCGTAGTTTGTTTCTTGCGTCTTGTAACTGTGTCAAACTGAAGTTTTCTAGTTTGATTTTTTTACCAAAACGTTTTGCTAGGCTTTCATTTAAAGCCTTAGCTGTTACTGGTTTTGCGAATTCACTAATGTTCATTATACGGTTCCTGTGCTATTAATATTATTTATCATTTAAGTGAAGATGAGGGCCTCTAAAACATTATAAGCATCAGCCTTACGTGCTTCACTTACTTCAAATCTTACTTGAGCTAAGTCTGATTTAAAGCTATCATTTGTATTTTCAATTACATGTTCAAAAAATATACAATCATTTTCGTGTTTACTATATTCTTTATCTGCTTGTACTGCTCGACATACGTCATGTTTTGCATTATATAACTTTGCTATTGCCAATGCGCCAGGTTTTGATTCTGCCAAACAAATGTGTTCGCTATGCTCGCAGTCAAACAATAAGTAACCCCTGTTTACACTGTAGCGTATAGCCACAATACCAATACGAATACTATTGCCTTTTTTCATAGGCAATGGATTGCGTCGAGTTCCTACGTCAATAATACGTTCTAGTTGCTTAGTAAGGTTTTCCATTTTTCACCAAATACACTTTTTCATCTTCGATTCTTTTAGTTATTAAACTTTTCTTAACAAGTTGTTCTACAACTCGCATCTCTCGTTCTGTAAATTGTGATGGTGTCATCGCGCCGTTCATCTTGTCTAACAAATGTGCCTCTTCATTTGTTTTAAAGATCTCAAAACGTGATATTAATTCATTTAGTTTCATACTACCGGTGTAGTACCTGGTGCAGCCGGCATAGTTGGCATTGTTGTTGCGCCAGGCTGTGGTGCTGCTGGTTGTGGTGCAACCGGAGCTGGATTAGATGCTTGACGTCTAGCGTTTGATACTGCGTCTTGTGCTGCCCTTACAGCATCTTGTGATGCTTTCATTTGTGCTTGTGCTTGCTTCACACCAGCTTGTGCTGCTTTGAGCTGATCTTGTGCTGTCTTAACTGGATCTTCTCCCATTGCCTGACCCGGAACAGGTTGTTCGCTAAGGATATCAATGTACCTTCTCATGTTTGGTGTATTAGTACTCATCTGTTCAACGCTTTCACTCTTTTACTTGCTGGATTGATACGCTTGGTTCTTTTTGCCTTACGTGTCATTTTAGCACCTACTCGTGCTTTTGTCAACTTTAATTGTATTCTCTTTTTTATGTCTGGTGCTGCAAAGCACTGTCCAATATCTTTAACAATACGGCCTTTGCGTGGACCTACGGTACATCTAAACTTACGAACTACCTTGTTGCCTCTTTTAGCCCAGGCTAGTTTTTCATCAACTTGTGGTTCTGTAACTTCGTTAATCTTCATGTTTATCCTATCTGCATAAGCACTACAACAATAGTTGATAGTAGTCCTGCAATAATAGTACCTGTTGCGCCAATAATAACTTTTGACAAACTATTTTGTCCTGCTGCCATTTGATCTGAAATATTATCTAGCTTCTTCTCTACATTGGTTAGACGACCATCCAGCGCCTCGTAGCGTATTGCACACAGATCGACGTGTGCTTCTAATGATTCTCTTTCTAACTTAGTAGTCGACATTTAATATTCTCCAATTGGTTGCGACAGGAAATAGCCTTTTCGTGATACCTAAAATAAATGCCTAAAAGAGTTATAACACTCTAGTATTATTTATCTATCTCTTTAAATATAATGTTTGATTTGTCATCTTCTGTTCTAAATGCAGTTTCAATGATAGTTGCATCCTCAGTGAGTTCTTTGATGAATGGTACTAAGTTAAAGTCTGTTTTTAACATGTCAATACTGTGTGCTCCGTATTCAATGTCAAATACCATGCGCCATACTTTCTTAGCAGACTTGTACTCTTTAGCAAAAGGCTGTGTAACATCTACTAGGTAAGGTGCTTTGATGATTGTTGGGTTGGCTCTTAGTCCTATTGTATTCATAACAGTCAAATAGTTTTGCTGCTGGTGCTCTAACAGTTTCGGATCACCTCTGCGAGCTCCTGTTTCTGTGATGTCTACTATTGTAAATAATTCAAACATTAAATTTTATATTCCATTCTACTAACGTTGCTGTATTTACAGTCATAAAAAAAGCGCCACTGTAAAAGTGACGCTTTGATTATTAGTTTAGTTAACTATTAAGCTGTTATTGCAAAACTTGCTGCTGCTTCTACAGTTGTATCTGTACCAATGCCAGATTGTGCTACAAGGCGTGCTTTGATTGATGCTGCGTCATTTGAAGCTGAATCAACTAGTACGCTCATAACGCCTGTGCCATCATTGATAGCGTGTGCCATTATTGGCTGTAGTTCACGTAGGATCAAGTCGTATACACTACCGTGTAATGCGTCTACTGCACGTAGATCGATCGGTGCATCGTCTGTACCGTCACTTGCACTATCTAGACTGATAAGGTACATTGCTACTGCACCTGTTGTTTCTAGTGTTCCTACTGCGTTTGCTCCACCGTTTGCTGGTGTAAAATCGTATGTTGCTGCCATTTTATTTCTCCTAAATATCTCTATGGCAAATACACTACTCTGTGTACTTGTATAATATTATTTATCTCTTTTGTTATTTTTTGGTGTTTTTTACAGCTCTTGCGTGAAGAATTTTTAACTGTGCTATATATGCAGGGCCTGCTTTAACAATATCGTTTATCATTCCTATTACTGGAGAATAGGCTTGAACAAACTGTGCTGGTGCAGTTCTTCCTGCATTAACACTTTCAATAAACTTTGCAACAAATGGCAGCGTGGTGATAGGCACAAGGTATCTATAGTTTGCTACATCTGCTTGCGAAACATTGTCAGGAGTGCTTACAACATACTCTGGACTTGTTTTGCTAAGATCTTCTAAGTTTTTGTCTAGTGCAAGTTTACTAAACTGCTGTAGGAAATCACTGTCACTGAGTCTTGCACGGCCAGCAAACAATAAACGTGTAACTGTTTGTTGACGTTCTGCTTGGTTGTCTGTGGCAAATGATGTAACCCGTCTGCGCAACGTTTTGTAATCAGCTATAGCTATCTTTAGTTCTCTTTCAAGTTGAAATAGTTTTTCGTTATCAGTTGAGCTAGGTGATGTATTCCTTGCTATATCACGCAAGTAACCATTCAAGTTACCAACACTGATTAGTGTAGTTTTTCTTTCTATAGCGGCAGCTTCGGGATTCTTTAACTTTGATAATGCTTGCTCGTCGCCTGTAATAAAATAAAACAAGTTGTACAAATCAGTGCTGTCAACTCTGTGTCTAGTATAATCTCTATACATCACTGTCTTGTAAGCATAATTAGCAGATGTTTCTCTATGAGATCTGTAGTGGCGCATCACTTGCATCATTAACAATATAAGGTAGGCTCGTTCTTTGCAGTCAGTGTAACTCAACATGCGTTGGTTATTACTGTTACGTGTCATACGTGCTTCTTGGATATCATGTAGGAATTCGAATGCCATTATTTTTTACTTTCAATAACTTTAGTAACACCAGTAACAAACTTCTTACTGCTTCCGGCACGTATACTGTTTAGAAAACGTCTTTCTAACTCACTTGCTGTTTTTTCATCATAAGTTTCGTTGATTCGTTGTAATAGATTGATTGCACTTTCTATTATGTTGGTTCCAGTACTTTGAATAGCTTCATCACCACGACTAGCGTGTAAGTTATTAAGTTCTTCTAAAATACTACGTGTACGTTTTCTCATATTATCTACCTCTATATGTATTTAGCTCAACCTAATACTAAATATGTTTATAAGTGAGGGCACATAATGATAGCAGATATGACATTTGAGGAGCGTAGTCTCCTTTTTGCAAAACTTGCGAGTATTGCATACAACAACGATATAAACTTGGTTACAAAAAACGCAAAAACATTTGGTTTTACAACTGTTGAGTTTTATGAAAAGGATGGTGCTCAGGCATATCGCTTCATGAACAAGAACGATTTGGTTATTGCTTGCAGAGGAACAGAACCTGCAGAGTTTAACGACATCAAAGCAGACCTAAAAGCTATTCCAGTAATGGCTGAGACTGTTAGTAGAGTACACAGAGGATTCAAAGCAGAAGTAGACGAGCTTTGGCCAATGATAGAAGAAGACATCAATCGCAAAGTAAACGTGTCTAAAACACTTTGGTTTTGCGGACACAGTCTAGGTGCAGGCATGGCAACTATTATGGCAAGTAGAGCAAAGCATAACGTAGAACTAAACGATCCAGTTGAACTATACACATTTGGTTCGCCACGTGTGGGTTGGGGGAAATATTGCAACAGTTTAGATGTTGTGCATCACCGTTGGGTAAACAATAACGATATTGTAACTAGAGTACCATTAGCAATCATGGGTTATAAACATCATGGCACAGAACATTATATGAATGCCTATGGAAAATATCGTAAACTCACTGTGTGGCAACGTACTAAAGATCGCTTCCGCGGTATGTGGATGGGATTAAAGAAGGGCAGCATTGATAACTTTACCGACCATTCAATGACAAACTATATTGCCAACTTAGAAAAGATGCAATAGTCAAAAGATAAGGCAGAGCTGTTAAAACTCTGCCTCTCTTTAGTTTACGAGCATATTAGTTGTGAATTAATTATTTTAAGTCATTAATGATTGCTTGTGTTGCTGCTAGTTCTGGATCACTAACAAGACCGTAGTTAGCAAGTGGGCCATCTGGTCCTGCCATATCGTCTGACAAGAAAAACTCAATGTATTCACGCATACCTGGAATATCATCTAGGTGTGCATTTTTTACATAGAAGTACAGTGGACGACTAATTGGATATTCACCACTGGCAATAGTTTCTGTTGATGGTGTAACACCGTTGATGTCTGCTGCGTATAGTTTGTCTTGGTTGTTTAATAAGAACGACAAACCAAACACACCTATTGCATCTGGGTTTGATGCCAAACGATTTAGTGTTTCTGTATAGTCGCCGTCAATGTCAACACTCACGCCATCTGTGCGGATTTCCATACAAGCTGATTCTGCTAGTTTCTTATCATCGGCGTTTTGTTTTAAGAAGTAATCATATGAGCCAACTGCTTTACAACCTTCTAGCATAACTTTAACATCAAATACTTCACGTGTGCCGTGCTTGGTGCCCGGAACAAATACTTGAATTGCTTTGTTT
>Ga0209192_10000542_pt1 | contig 36063 bp, 46 predicted proteins | sample ArcticOcean_MG_C_11_FD_187433 | JGI IMG/M metagenome (GOLD analysis project Ga0209192, IMG submission 187433) | Marine microbial communities from western Arctic Ocean - ArcticOcean_MG_CB2_154 (SPAdes) (version 2) | ecosystem: Environmental > Aquatic > Marine > Oceanic | place: Arctic Ocean... | reverse complement strand
TCCGGCACAATCACCAGCAACCAGCAACCAGCAACCAGCAACCAGCAACCAGCAACCAGCAACCAGCAACCAGCAACCAGCCTAATATTCTCTATAAAGATATTCATGGTAGGGCGTAGCTCTGACGAAGGATGAAATGAACACAGCTAACTTGGATATCACTCCTCCCTCTTTTTAAGCGCCACATGACAGCGATTTTCTCAAAAATTCTGTTTTAAATTAGCTCAGATAAAGTCAATCTCAGATTTTTTTGATGCCAATTGATTACTTATAATTGGAAGGATATGCCAAATATGCCTTGACGACAGCTAGATTTGTCGACAGTGTTCTGGACAAAATGTGGACAAATAATAAGATGCAAATTGAAGAGAGGTGAAAAATGCTGATATTGACTCGCAAAGTTGGCGAGAAAGTTATAATCGGCGACGACGTAACGCTCACTGTTCTAGCGCTGGTTGGAAATCATGTGCGATTAGGTATCACCGCGCCAAAATCAGTGGATGTCCATAGAGAAGAGATTTACGTGAAAATTCAAAATGATGCTGAATCAGAATCTGCAACGACTCCCATAAATAACTGAATTACTAGAACCTATTAGCAGGCGCGTGTAACCTCAAACTTATCATTTCTTAAAGGTTACTAATGCAATTCTCTATCATCAAATCGTTCATAATTGGGACATTCATCCTCTCGATTGGGATTGGTGGTTTTGTCATGCTGACCAAATCAAAACCCGTCGCTACCATTCGCGATCTCCCGGAGTCTGTTTGGCGCGTTAGTGTTATCGAAATTACACTCGATCAAGTCGCTCCGGTGTTCAGTGGGTTTGGCATAGTCGAGAATCCAGACACCCAAATATTCAAAGGGCGATTCCCCGCAGATGTTCTCAAAATTCATGTTCGCGAGGGGGATCAGGTTCTTCGTGGGGATTTACTGGTTGAGCTTGATACCATTGAGCCAAACATTAAACTAGCTCAGATTCAGGCTAATTTAGCGGACACTGAATCCAAACTTACTTCAGTTGATATTACAGAGCAAAAAGATCTAAGCGCTCTCATTCTCGACAATAAAACCCTGACTCTTTTGGAGCAAAGTCTTGCAAGATTACAAGATTTAAAAAAACGGAATCTAGTTAGCGATCAAAACTTAGATGAAGCAAGACGAGCACTTGTGGCACAAAAACTTCAAATAAACCGCCGCGAGCTAGGGCTTGCCACAGCGGATTCGAAACGGTTACATCTCCAAACCAGTATCAGAAAGTTCAAAGCTGAAGTCCAAGCCGCGAAACGTGATCTTGCCTCGACTATGCTGATCGCACCTACAAATGGTCAAATAGTCTCCGTTCATTCCGTGGTAGGGGGGCGCATACAAGCCAATCAAAATTTAATCACCTTCGCCCCTAGTTCAGGCCGAGAGCTCCGTGTCCAAGTGACATCAGAAGTCGGTTTATCTCTGTCCGGAGCACTTGCCATTGACCTGTCACCCGATGCCTATTTAGATTCCAAAATACCCCTGGAACTGACGCGCATAGCAAGTATCGTCAATAAAAAAACTGGCTCATTGGATGCTTTCTTTTCCTCAGATAACAGACTACCACCCGTGGGAACAGTCTTAGGTGTATCTATAAACTTAACGCCTCAATCTGAAGTGGCCGTTATTCCGACTGACGCCCTTTATGGAGGAAACTTAGTTTACCGAGTGACCGAAACTAATCATCTCGAAGGTATTGTGGTCAATCGAATAGGGCAGCGTCCGGGTGACGGAAGGACTGAGGTCTTAGTTAAATCCAATCAACTAAAAACTGGCGACCGCGTGCTCACATCGCGCCTACCAGCTGCCGTAACAGGGCTCAAAGTCGAGGTTAATGAGTGATTTCAATCGTTAATTTATTCACTCGACACCGTGTTGCGGCAAACCTTTTGATGATCCTAATGATTCTTGCAGGCTTACTAGGCGTCGACCGGTTAAAGACTCAGTTTTTCCCAAGTTTTGAATTAGATATCATCACGGTATCGGTTGCCTGGCCTGGTGCGACTGCTGAAGATGTTCAGGAAGGCCTAACCATCCCGATTGAAAATGCGATTCGAGAGCTCTCAGTGAAAGACTCGATTGATGCCACCAGCCAATTCGGACTCGCCTCATTTCGAATCGCCCTTATTGATGGTGCAAACCTCATTAAGGCACTCGACGATGTTAATCAGAGCATCACCAAAAACTTAGCATTGCCAGCGGGTGCCGAGGCTCCCGTCATCTCATCAATCACGCGGTATGAAAGCATTTCAAGTATTCTGATAACGGGACCACTGACCCAATTTGAATTGCAAAAACTGGCACTCAAGGCCGAAAAAGAGCTACTGAGCCGCGGCATTCGAAAAGTAGATTTTCGCGGACTACCAAGCCGCGAAATACAAATAGAAATTGATGCAGAAACCCTAGCCTCTCTTGAGCTCACCTTTGATGACTTAGCAAATAGTATTTTAAATCAAGCCCGCGATTTTCCTGCTGGAACGGTAGGTCGCCAAGACGGTGAACGCCAGCTCCGAAGCCTAGAACAGGGGCGTACCCAAAGCCAGATAGCTAACACTCTGATTCAGCTCGACGGATCTCCGGTCGGCAGCAGGCTTGGTGACATCACCTCTGTGCGCGACCAGATCAATCCTAAAGCGCCCTTCTTAACCCATCAGGGGCAGCCCGCAGTTGAAATAATCCCTCAGCGAACCGAAGCTGACTCAACACTCGCTATGGCTGAGATCACTAATCAATGGCTAGCAAAAGCCAGATTGGATCTACCCAAGGACACGCAACTAATCGTCATTGATGAACGCTGGCAATACCTCAATGATCGGATCAACCTGCTTCTCAAGAACGGTCTAACCGGCCTAATTTTTGTGGTGATTATCCTATATCTTTTCCTGAATCAGAGGGTTGCATTCTGGGTAACCTTAGGAATTCCGGTTTCATTTCTAGCTACTTTTGCAATTCTCTGGATGATCGGCGGCTCGATCAATATGATCAGTTTGTTTGGAATGATTATGGCCCTTGGCATTATCGTCGATGATGCCATTGTAGTCGCGGAAGACACTCTGTCCCAATATCAATCAGGACAAACGCCAATTAATGCTGCGTTAAGCGGCTCAGAACGAATGCTTGCACCAGTTGTTTCTTCAAGCCTCACGACGATTGCGGCTTTTTCTCCCCTATTAATCGTTGGGGGTGTCATCGGATCCATTCTGAAAGACATACCGATAATTGTTATTTGCGTGATTGCTGCATCACTTATCGAGTGCTTCTTAATTTTACCAGGCCACCTCCAACAAAGCCTCAGTAGGGGTCAACGTCATGACGAGGGTCGTATCCGGCAAAAACTAGATCAAGGTTTTCAATATTTTAAGGAGAACCTTTTCAAACCCTTTGTTACCACCATCCTGAAAGCCCCAGCTTTAACGCTGATTACAGCTCTGACAATATTTATTTTATCAGTCGGTTTAATCTCAGGTGGACGTATAAAATTCACTTTTTTCCCTGCCATCGACGGGACAACTATTTGGGCAGGCGCACAATTCACGGCTGGCACCACACCACAAGAGGTCGATCAATTTCTGAATCATCTTGAGCAAACGATAAAAAAAGTAAACGGGCAGTTTGAGGGCTCTGTGGTCAGACATACGGTTCAGCAGCATCGACAACTAACTGCACCAGGCGTCCGAGGCGGTGAGGGCGACCAATATGGCACCCTCAAGGTAATACTTGCAGGTGCACTCGATGGACCACCAAATGACGAAGTCATCTCAGCCTGGCGACAGCAGATCCAAATGCCAGCAGGCATCGAAAAGTTCTCGATCCGGAAAGCCACAGGTGGGCCACCATCTAAGCCCATAGAGATCAAATTAACAGGAGGCAATGCCGCAACGCTGAAGTCTGCATCCCTGGAGTTACAGGATGTTTTACGGCGTTACCCTGGAGTCTCGAACATAGATGATGATCTTCCCTACGGTGCGGAACAATTAGTAGTCAGACTGACCCCTCAGGGTCGACAATTGAATCTATCTACTCAACAACTAGCACAACAATTACGTAGTGCTTTTGAAGGCCGAACACTACAAACATTTTTTGAAGACGGCATCGAAATTGACGTCCAATTATCCCTAAACCAAGACGAACGTGACCGTCTATTTACCCTTGATCGACTGCCAATTGTGACTCCAGAAGGCAGAGTGGTACCCCTTCCAGTGGTGGCCTCATTCGAATCCCGACGCGGACTCGATATGTTACGTCGTACTGACGGACAACTGAGTGTCGTGGTAAGCGCAGACGTAAACGCATTAACCGCTAATGCGTCGGAAATTTTATCAGATATCCGTGGCGCAAAAATCGATAGAATTACAGAGACGTTTGGTCTAAAGACAAGTATTCAGGGCCGCGCACAAGATCAGGAAGAAACCTTTTCGGATATGAAAACGGGCGTCATTTTAGCTTTGATTATGATTTATATCATTCTGGCCTGGGTATTCTCGAGCTATTCCTGGCCATTTGCAGTATTGATCGCTATCCCGCTCGGCTTGACTGGAGCCATTGGCGGTCACTGGTTGATGGGCCTTGATTTGACCGTACTGTCGTTATTTGGTTTCTTTGGCCTATCAGGGATAGTCATCAACGATTCAATCGTCCTGATCGACACATATAGGCGATTAATTTACTCAGGAGAAAACCACACGGAAGCTATTATAAAAGCCAGCTGCATGAGGTTACGAGCCGTTTTGGTTACATCACTGACAACTATTGCTGGCTTAACGCCCATACTATTCGAAACCTCTCCACAAGCGCAGTTTTTAATACCAATGGCAACAACCATTGTTTTTGGACTGGCTTACGGGACAGTCCTTGTGCTGATGGTTGTTCCATCAGTATTAAGCCTTATCGAACGGAATCGAAGCCGAAAAGACGTTCCGCATTCAGCCGGGTCACATCAGCTAGGGCCTCCTTAGAAAGGCCGAGTATTTCGGCCATTACCTGCCCAATCAAAGGTAGATGACATGGTTCGCTCGCCGATATGCCATACGGCGGAAGGTCTGGCGCATCAGTTTCGAGCAACAAGCGATCCCGAGATAACCTCGCAAATACCGAACACACCTTCGGTGCAGGTGATCGAGTAATTAATCCACCCACCGATAGATACCCACCAAGATCAAGATAGTTTTTTGCAATCTCCGCTGATCCTGTGAAAGCATGGACAGTAAATCGCCTACACCCACTTTGGCGAATACACTTCAACACCGATTGGTGTGCCTCAACTGAATGAACAATTACTGCCCTATCCAATTCAACGGCAAGATCCAATTGGGTTTTGAAGCACTCTATTTGGAGGATCCTCGGCGGCATATGAGCCCGAAAATCAAGGCCCACTTCCCCTACAGAGGCCAGTGGATCAGCCATCAGATGTCTACGCAAAGCATCTGACCATAAGCTAGACTGACAATATTTTGGATGCAGTCCATATGCCTTGTAAACGCCTTTAATGCCAGACAACCAAGTCCACTGTTCAGGATGTGTTCCTGAGCAGTGGACTTGGACTCCCGCTGCAGTCGCACTCGCTAGAACAGTCACAAGATCAGCTTTGATGAGCTCCAGATGCGCGTTGGTATCCACCCACACTAGTGTTCTCGAGTCTCCATAAATTCGATTTCTGGCCAGCGTTCTTGCATCAATCGAAGGTTCGCGCGCGAGGGTGCTAAATAAGTCAAATAGCCGCCTCCGTCGTCGGCAAGGTGCTCATAGGATTTCTTTTTAAAATCAACGAACATTTTTGGGTCCTCGCATCTGATCCATCGCGCTGTGTAAACAGTTACTTGATCGTACACCGCTTCGGCTTTGTACTCATCCAATAATCGAAATGCAACAACATCAAACTGCAAAACCCCCACGGCACCTAAAATCAAATCATTACTTTTGTGAGGCATGAAAATCTGAGTAGCACCTTCCTCAGACAGTTGCGTCAATCCTTTTTGTAGCTGCTTAGTTTTAAGTGGATCTCTTAGCCGAACACGGCGAAATAATTCAGGTGCGAAATGGGGTATACCCGTGAATTGTAAATTCTCACCTTCAGTGAAAGTGTCGCCAATCTGGAACGTTCCATGATTGTGAATACCGAGGATATCACCGGGATAAGCATCTTCAGCTGTAGAGCGGTCACCCGCCAAAAAAGTTACTGCGTCCGATATTCGGACATCTTTACCTGTTCGCGTATGACGGATTTTCATACCTTTTTGGTAAGCTCCGGAGCAAATCCTAAGAAAAGCGACTCGATCCCGATGTTTTGGATCCATATTTGCCTGAATTTTAAAAACAAATCCTGAAAAATTTACTTCATCCGGCTCCACAATGCGCGTTGCCGTCTCGCGTGAAATCGGCGATGGAGCGTAGTTGACAAAATCATCGAGCATTTCTCGTATGCCAAAATTCCCCATAGCTGTGCCAAAAAATATGGGGGTTAACTCGCCTCGCAGGAATTTTTCAACCTCAAAGTCAGGAGTTGCATCCCGCACTAATTCCACCTGATCCATAAAGTCCTGCCACTCATAGGCAAGTAATTCGCGGGCAGCCTTAGAATCCAAGCCCTGAATTTTTTTCTCCTCAGGAATACGGTGACCCTGGCCTTTAATATACAAATGAATAGTGTCTGAACGCAGATGATAAACACCTTTAAAATGGGCGCCACTCCCTATCGGCCACGTGACTGGAGTCGCTTGGATTTTCAAAACATCTTCGACTTCATCCATAAGCTCGATCGGATCACGAATATCGCGGTCGAGCTTATTTACAAAAGTTACGATCGGGGTTGCACGCAATCGACAAACTTGCATCAACTTAACCGTTCGAGCTTCAACACCTTTCGCACCATCAAGCACCATAAGCGCTGAATCGACTGCGGTCAGTGTACGGTAAGTATCTTCTGAAAAGTCTTCGTGGCCAGGTGTGTCCAATAAATTCACTACACGATCTTTGTAGGGGAACTGCATTACTGAGGTAGTAACCGAAATGCCGCGCTCTTGCTCCATCTGCATCCAATCTGATGTTGCATGACGCGTCGCCTTCCGGGCCTTTACAGTTCCAGCCACCTTAATAGCATTACCAAAAAGCAACAACTTTTCAGTCATGGTCGTCTTACCAGCATCCGGGTGGGAAATAATGGCAAATGTGCGTCGTTTCGAACGTTCGCTCTGTATCTGGCTCAATTCCATTTCCCTGACTTGATTATTCGGCACGGAAGTGTATAGAAGACTCCGCAAAAGACCAATCATCTCAATCCACAGACATTATTCTCAATCTAAGAATCATAAGGAGCAGACAAGCCCCGCAAAAAATCGATAACAGCACGGATTCTAGGAATCCGCTCTGAACTCTGATGAGTCACAAGAAAGAATTCCCGCTCCAACTGGATCTCGGGAAGCACCACAATAAAGTCTGAAGAATCATTAATTAAAAACTTGTGCAAAACACCGATGCCTTGGCCTGCTTTCACAGCTTCGACTTGGCCGATTGGCGAATAAATCGAGACCTGAGAGATCCATTTAGACCAAACTGAAGTCGCAAGATTTAGACTCTCAGTAAACAATAAATCATCAACATAACCAATTAACCGATGCCCGCTGAGATCATCAACCGATATCGGCATATCATGCAGATGAAGATAGTCGCGAGCGGCATACAAACCCAACCGATACCGCCCAAGACTCTCAAAGTTCAATTTTTTTTCTGATGGCTTACCGACCATCACAGCCACATCGGCCTCACGCTTCGAGAGCGAAAATCCTCGTGCCTGAGGGACAATCTCAATTCGAATGCTAGGATGCTCTTCAAGCAAATCACCCAGCCGTGGGGTCAATACTTTAAGAGCAAAACCTTCCGGTGCAGCTATGCGAACGGTTCCAGAGATCTCCAGTGCGTTTGAACCAGATATCACATCACTCGCCGCCTCAATCTCCGCTTCAGCTCTCTCTAAATAATTAAAGAGCCGCCGACCCTCCTCGGTCAGACTTAGACCCTTGCTATGGCGATGTAGCAGTGGGGCGAGTGACTTCGATTGCAGATAACTCAAATGCCGTGACAGAGTAACCGTTGAAATCCCGAGATATTTGGCGGCTTTAGCCAATCGGCCTAATCGCGCGATAGCCAAAAAATAACGTGCGTCTTCCCAATTTAGCTGTGACATCGAAACTCAGTGATGTATCAAATAAGATATATCGGGAGGATAACATTTTACCTTGCCTCATCATATTTGATGGCATCTAATTAGTAGGTTAGGCAAAAAGGAAATTAAATGACTGCTCTTGGAAACTTCATCAACGGACAAATCGCGCCATCAGAATCAAGTCGTGTAGCCCCTGTCTTTAATCCGGCTACCGGTGCGGAACAATTTCGTGTCGGTCTTTCTTCGGCAGCCGAGACCCTGACAGCAGTGGCTAATGCAGAAGCAGCCTTTTTGACGTGGAGCAAGGTTACACCGCTAAATCGAGCACGCATTCTTTTTAAATTTAAGGAACTTGTCGAATCTAATGCAGATGAATTGGCGACACTAATTTCTTCGGAACACGGCAAGGTATTTTCAGATGCAAAAGGTGAGCTAACACGTGGTCTCGAAGTTGTAGAGTTTGCCTGTGGAATTCCGCATCTATTAAAAGGTGAGCATAGTCTGAATGTGGGCCGGGACGTAGACAGCTACAGCTTGATGATGCCGATGGGTGTTTGCGCTGGCATCAGTCCTTTTAACTTCCCCGCCATGGTTCCAATGTGGATGTTTCCCGTGGCAATCGCGTGCGGTAACACCTTTGTTATGAAGCCATCAGAAAAGAATCCTTCCACTTCCATCCGTCTAGCCCAGTTGTTGACGGAAGCAGGACTCCCCGACGGAGTCTTCAATGTAGTAAACGGTGACAAAGAGTCCGTTGATGTATTGCTCAAAGATCCCCGTATTCAGGCAGTAAGCTTCGTCGGATCGACGCCAATAGCCGAATACATCTACGCTACCGCATGTAAAAATGGTAAGCGCGTCCAGGCACTTGGTGGAGCGAAAAATCATATGGTAGTCATGCCCGATGCAGATCCCGCGCAGGTTGTAAGTTCCTTAATGGGTGCTGCCTATGGATCCGCTGGAGAACGCTGTATGGCGATATCTGTAGCGGTCTGTATTGGTGATGCAGTAGCAGATAAGTTGATTGATAATCTTGAGAAAGAGATTTCAAAAATGCGAATCGGGCCAGGAATCGGACTGGATATTGAACCCCATATGGGCCCCCTAATTACGCGTCAGCACGCGAACAAAGTCTTGGAATACATTAATCAAGGAGTCAATGAAGGCGCCAAACTTGTGGTAGACGGAAGAAATTTCGTGGTTACTGGATCCGAAAATGGTTATTTTGTTGGGCCGACTTTGTTTGATGACGTGAAACCGGGTATGCGCATACATCAGGAAGAAATTTTTGGGCCAGTTCTATCTGTCGTTCGTGTCGATACCTATGATGACGCAATGGCGATCATCAATGAACATGAATTTGGCAACGGGACTGCCATTTTCACTCGAGATGGGGATACTGCCCGACAATTCGCTGAGCAAGCGCAAGTTGGCATGATCGGTATTAATGTACCCATTCCAGTACCAATGGCATTCCATAGTTTTGGTGGCTGGAAGAGGAGCCTTTTTGGTCCGCTGCATATGCATGGACCAGATGGTGTGCGCTTCTATACTCGCATGAAGACCGTCACGGCCAGGTGGCCGACTGGGCTTCGGGCAGGCGCAGACTTCTCTATGCCGACAATGAAGTGACCGAAAAAGCACAAAATCAAATCTAGCATTGCTAGATCCCGGGTTCGCAACCACTGGACGCTAGCTCAATTACTGGGCGAAGTCCGCTACTGATTTTAGGTGGTGAACCTCGGCCAAAGAAAGACACAAAAAAAACAAGAAAAAGAGGCCTAGCCAATCATCAAAACTGCATGCGACTATATCCATTTTGCCCTGACTCCTCTTTGTGGTTTAGAGTCTGTTCTTGTAAGTCGACTGATAAAGGAGCGTGGCATGCGTACATTGAAAAAATACCCGAATCGTCGCCTGTATGACACCTTCCTGAGCTGCTACGTAACTATGGACGACGTCAGACATCTCGTCCTCAGCCAGGAACGATTTCGCATAATAGACTCTAAGTCAGGTGAGGAATTAACTCGTTCGATTTTGCTTCAAATCATTCTCGAACAAGAAAATCAGGTCGGCGAACATATTCTTACTAATAATGTACTGCAACATTTAGTTCGTTTTCACCACAGCAGTAAGCAAAAATATATCGCTCATTTCCTTGAACAATCAATCTCATTTTTTTTAAATCAGAAGGCTCAAATAAACTCGGCTATTGATACAACCCCAGTCGATATGACGCAAAAAATGACTGAGAGAAAAAATTAAACTCTGGGAATCACTAGCCAAAACAGTGCCCAAAACGCTGCATCAAAAAAAAGACTAAATATCTCTCAGCGCAGCACAGAAAAGTGACGACGCCAAGCTGCGGTAAGAAAGTTTATTTAATATTAATCTGGCTGAAGCTACGACGGAACCGATGACCGATTTGATTAAGGCAAAAAACTGGATTAACAGAGAGATGAGGTGGTTAAACTCATAACTAATTTAGGCTACGAATCTGACATTACTCTCCATATAAATCTCATTTGATTCAATTGCTTGAATTTGATGACTTTCAAAACCCATCGCCATTGAGTCATCACTATTGCAACTCATACACCTTCCATGTGGAATACTTAGCATCTACTTTTGAACAATCCCGGAGCATTAAAGAACGCATCAGATGGGGTGGATTACCACCTCCGCCCTTTCGGGATTTTTCCTCGCCAATGGCCACGCAAAAGTCACGATCGCCGCTAAGTTTTATTTGGTTAGCTTGTGTTAACTTAAATTTTTGAAAATCGTGCCCAGCACACTGCTTTAATGTCAATTTTGCATTTTCAAAGCGGCCTTCAGCTTCCATGCAGACGTCAAAGGCGGGCATAAAAAATGATCCTTGCTCTAACAATTTCCCGTCGAAAGCCTGATCAACACCAATCTCACCTTGATAAGAATAGCAGCTATGGGCTTGAAGCCCTTGCCTAACTTTTGCACGCTTTTTGTGACCTCTGATATCAATGCAGAAACCTCGCGCTTCATCTAACCTCTCTCTCAATTGAAGCTCAACCAAATCTGCACTCCATGCGCTCTGGTGCATTAAAACAGAGAAAATGGCCGTGAATAGAGTGTGGGTTATCTTTTTTCTCAAACAGAACCTTCCACATTATATGTTTTTTTTGGGAAAATTATTATGCTCCAATAAACATTAGAATGTACATAACATGAGTCAGGAAAATAAGAAAAATTTTTAAAGAAATTTGTACAAAAGCAGAATGATAACCTGCAATCTTAGAAGCCTAAAAGTTCATTGAATTGATGCGGCAAAATCTTCAGAAAAAGCACTTTTAAAAAATCATAATAAAATAATTAATATAGTAAAAGATACAATCGAGCTCGTCACAAAACGTTATGCCTCCCAAAGAAATCAGACCCCCCCAAAAAAACGGGTGGTTTAGTTTCTCTTTTTTTTTTTTGAATGCCCCTTACAATGGCGGAATAAATATAAAGGGCTACCCCATGGAAAAATTTCGAGCATTGCGCCTTCATCAAACTGATACGAACACACCAGATGTTCGCATTGAGGAACTTTCGGGCGATAGCTTATCAATCGGGAATGTATTAATCATCAATGAATACAGCTCTCTAAATTATAAAGATGCCTTAGCAATTACTGGCGAAGGTCGAATTATTCGTGAGTTCCCAATGATTCCAGGAATTGATGCGGCCGGAGTAGTTTCTGAATCCGATGACCCTAATTTTAATGTGGGTGAGCACGTCATCCTCACCGGGCATGGAGTGGGTGAGACTCACACCGGGGGCATGTCAGAGCGCGTGCGAGTACCTGGTTCATATTTAGTCAAAACGCCTAGATCTCTTGATTCTAGACGCGCTATGCAGTTTGGCACAGGGGGGCTAACCGGAATGCTCTGCGTTCTCGCTATTTTAGATTCAGACCTCAAACCTGCTGATGGGCCGATCGCAGTATCAGGAGCTGGCGGGGGGGTTGGTGGCATTGCAACGACCGTCCTTTCGACCCTTGGTTATGAGGTACATGCGATCACCGGACGAGCATCTGAACATGCTCGCCTAAGAGAGTTGGGTGCAGTAGATATATTGTCACGGGAAGATTTCAGCCGCGACTCCAAACCTCTTGAGAGCACCAGGTTTGCCGGGGCTATCGATACAGTTGGTGGGCAGGTCTTATCGACGTTAATCACTCAGACTCGATACAACGGGGTAATTGCAGCCACGGGCAATGCCGGTGGCTTTAAGCTTAATACTACTGTATTTCCGTTCATTCTCAGAAATATTCGACTACAAGGCGTAGATTCAGTCCATGCACCAACCCAAACTCGAGAACGTGCGTGGCAACTGCTGTCAGAAAACGTCACAATCGAGCAAATCGACTCTATTACGGCCACTATCGGTTTGCTAGAAGTTGAAAAAATGGCCGAAAAGCTAATAAAAAACCAGATTTCTGGAAGAATATTGATAGATGTTCAAAATTAAAAAGGAAAATCTAATTACTTACTGTGTTGAGCACGCAAGCTTAAGAGACATTCTGACTCCGGCTACTCAGTGTCTCGTTTAGCAACTACGAACTTGGCGTTGCAAATAAGACCAATCCGTCTTCTCAGCAAGCAAAATGTCTTGGGAACTGATACCTCCTTCATCATGAGACCACCAAAGAACATGTGTTCGCCCCCACGAGACGGTAATTTCAGGATGATGATCGTACTCATCGGCGACTTCACCCAGCCAGACAGCAAACGACATCGCACCAGTGAAATCATCAAACTCGTAGGCTCGTGACAGCATTTGCGTCCCATCACGGTTGATTACACCCCACCCCTCAGGATATTTTAGTGCCATAACATACTCCACTTATATATTGCATCTTAGCCATTCAGCTTAGAATAACGAATACTTAATAAATCGATAAATTAGGCTACCATGAAAAAAATTCGCATAGCATCAATTCCCGGTGACGGCATCGGCCCCGAAGTCATCCCTGCAGGCATCTCTACAGGTCACGCCGCCGCAAAAAGATTTGGGTTTGAGATGGAATTCACTGAATTTCCTTGGTCTTGTCGGACTTTTCTTGAAACTGGTGCCATGATGCCTAAGAACGGCCTTGATCAACTCAAAGAGTTTGATGCTATTTATCTTGGCGCAGTCGGCTGGCCCACCGTTCCAGATCATATATCGCTATGGGGTTTATTGATTCCGATACGACGCTCCTTCAACCAATATGCCAACATTCGGCCTGTAAGGTTGCTAAAAGGAATCAAATCTCCATTAGTAGGTCGAGGGCCAGAAGATATCGATTTTGTAGTGATTCGCGAAAACTGTGAAGGCGAATACTCTGAAGCAGGCGGAAGAATTTATGCGGGAACTGATCAAGAAACAGTGATTCAAGAATCAATTTTCACCCGTCACGGGACTGATCGAATTCTTCGCTACGCTTTTGAACTCGCAAAAACTCGTGCTGGGCAAGTGACATCAGCAACCAAGTCAAACGGCATCATGCACTCCATGCCTTTTTGGGATGAGAGGGTAAAGGCAATAGCCTCAGAATATCCAGAGATCGAGGTGAATCAGTTTCACATCGATATTCTGACAGCCCATTTTGTCTTGCATCCAGACTGGTTCGACGTGGTCGTCGGCTCAAATCTCTTTGGTGATATCTTGAGTGACTTAGGCCCTGCCATAGCCGGATCAATTGGCATCGCACCATCTGCCAACATCAATCCAGAAGGCGACTATCCATCAATGTTTGAGCCCGTTCACGGGTCAGCGCCTGATATTGCGAATCAAAATATTGCCAATCCAATTGCATCAATCTGGACTATGGCAATGATGCTCAGTCACTTAGGGGAGCCGGAAGCCGGAAAAGCCATTGAGGCCGCCATTGAGGCCGTTCTGACTGGAGGTACCCAACATAAGACCCGGGACTTGGGCGGTACAGCCACAACCACAATTTGTACTCAGGCGATCGTTGATGCACTAAACGCTTAAACGACCTGCTTCGCAGCTATTTTTTCTGCCCATTCAGCAGGCCCCGTCTGGTGCACACTTACCCCCTCGGAGTCTACCGCCACCACCACAGGCATATCCTCAACCACGAATTCATGAATCGCTTCCATACCTAAGTCTTCAAAGGCCACAACACGCGATGATTTGATCGCTTGCGCGACTAAATAGGCGGCACCACCAACCGCCATTAAATAAGCAGCTTTATGTTTTTTAATTGCCTCAATCGCTAATGGACCACGCTCAGCCTTCCCGATCATGACAAACAATCCGGTCTCCGCAAGCACTTGCTCCGTAAATTTATCCATCCGGGTGGAGGTCGTTGGGCCGGCGGGGCCAACGACCTCATCACGCACTGGATCAACTGGGCCTACATAATAAATAGCTTTACCTGATAAATTTACCGGCAGTTGTTCGCCTTTATTAATCATCTCAACCATTCGTTTATGTGCGGCATCACGACCCGTTAACATAATGCCGTTAAGGAGAAGGGTTTCGCCAGATTTCCATGAACACACTTCTTCATGAGTAAGAGTATCAAGATTGACTCTACGCGCGCTCTGACCCGCACCCCACGAAATCTGAGGCCAGTCATCGATAGATGGCGCGGTTTGCAATGAAGGGCCAAGCCCATCAAGCACAAAATGCGCATGCCGTGTCGCAGCGCAATTAGGAATCAGCGCCACGGGTTTTGACGCGGCATGTGTAGGATAATCCTTAATTTTGACATCCAAAACAGTAGTCAATCCACCAAGCCCCTGTGCGCCAATCCCCAAACGATTAACCGCATCAAAAATTTGGAGACGCAGTTCTTCAGTCGTCGACTGAGGTCCGCGCGCTCTCAATTCATGGATGTCAATGCCATCCATTAACGATTCCTTAGCCATGACCGCAGCCTTTTCAGCAGTCCCGCCAATACCTATTCCAAGCATCCCAGGTGGACACCAGCCAGCGCCCATCGTAGGCACCGTCTGAATTACCCAATCCAGAATCGAATCTGAAGGATTCAACATAACTAGTTTCGACTTATTTTCCGAACCACCACCCTTAGCTGCCAATCGGACATCAACGGTATTTCCGGGAACACATTCATAATGGATAACCGCAGGCGTATTATCGCCCGTGTTTTTTCGGACTCCTGCTGGATCTTCCAATATCGATGCCCTAAGAAGATTGTCCGGATGTAAGTAGGCTCGACGCACGCCTTCGTTAACCATGTCGGAGATCGACATCGTTGCTCCACTCCATGACACGCCCATCCCGACTCTTATAAACACGGTGACGATTCCCGTGTCCTGACAAATAGGTCGGCGTCCAATAGCCGACATCCGAGAATTAATTAAAATTTGCGCCAACGCATCCTTAGCGGCAAGAGATTTTTCGCGCTCGTAGGCTTCGTTCACTGCTTTAATAAAGTCTACAGGGTGAAAATAAGAAATAAACTGCAATGCATCCGCTACGCTTTCGATTAGGTCATCCTGGCGAATCACTGTCATGGAGGCTTTCCTTTGCTATCATCGTTAGGCCAGAAAGCCTACCAGAAGTCCTCTCTACTACGTACACACAGAAGTAGAATGCATATATTACTTATAGACACCTTTTCTGTCTGGGTTTAGGTTTCTGGTACACTTTAATTTGCTTCACTGAGGCTAGAGAGGGTCAATGAAAAACCAATACGACAAGGACGAACTCCTTGCTTGCGCTCAGGGCAAGTTATTTGGCGAGGGCAATGCAAAGCTACCTGCGCCCAATATGCTAATGATGGATCGAATCACCACCATAACATCCGATGGAGGGCAGTTCGGAAAAGGCCACATAATTGCAGAATTAGATATCAACCCGGACCTTTGGTTTTTTGCATGCCATTTCCCAGGCGATCCAGTTATGCCCGGATGCCTAGGACTTGATGCCATGTGGCAATTGGTCGGGTTTTTTTTGGGCTGGAGTGGACACCCTGGAAAAGGAAGAGCTCTTGGAGTCGGCGAAGTTAAATTCACCGGACAGATTCTTCCAGGCGCATCCAAAGTAACTTATGAAATAGATCTCAAACGGCTCATTGCACGGACTCTTGTTATGGGGTTAGCGGATGGCGTAGTTCGAGTTGATGGCCGAGCCATTTATCATGCGAAGGACTTAAAAGTTGGTCTATTTACGTCCACTGAAGGTTTTTAATAAACCGCATGAAAATAAAGGAGTCTTTATGCGCAGGGTAGTGATCACAGGCCTCGGAATTACATCATGTCTTGGTCTAGATACGAAATCAGTTGCCACAAATCTTAGATACGGCAACTCCGGAATCAAGGCCAATCCAACCTATGCCGAACTTGGCATGCGGAGCCAAATTTCCGGCTCAATTGAAGTCGATCTAGCAGAACACATTGACCGTAAGTTATTGCGATTCATGGGTAATGCTGCAGCCTATGGCTATTTATCCCTAAAACAGGCAATTATTGATGCCGGCCTTGAAAAAAAAGAGATCAGCAATCCGCGTACAGGTTTAATCATGGGCTCGGGTGGCGCATCTTCAGCCAATCAGGTCGAAGCCGCAGATATACTGCGTGAACGCGGTGTTAAGCGGGTTGGCCCCTACCGTGTGACTCAGACCATGGGGTCAACTGTCTCTGCTAATCTCGCTACTGCCTTCCAAGTCAAAGGCGTTAATTATTCTATGTCCTCAGCTTGCTCGACAAGTCTACATTGCATCGGAAACGCAGTTGAACAGATTCAGCTAGGCAAACAAGATGTGGTATTTGCTGGTGGTAGCGAGGAAGAGCATTGGACGATGTCGTGCCTGTTTGATGCAATGGGAGCATTATCTGCCAAATACAATGACACACCGAATACGGCTTCACGCACCTATGATGCAAATCGTGATGGGTTTGTGATTTCTGGCGGGGGTGGCGCTTTAGTTCTTGAAGATTTTGAGCATGCCAAAGCACGGGGTGCGAAAATTTATTGTGAAATCGTCGGTTATGGTGCAACAAGCGATGGTGCCGATATGGTAGCTCCTTCAGGAGAAGGTGCAATCCGATGCATGAAATTAGCAATAGAGGGCATTGAGGGACCGATTGACTACATCAATGCGCATGGCACATCGACACCAGCTGGGGATATTGTAGAACTTAATGCAATCAAAAAAGTTTTCGGCGCAGCAGTTCCCTTTGTTGGGTCCACTAAATCACTCTCTGGTCATTCCCTTGGTGCAGCTGGCGTGCATGAAGCGATTTACTCCATTCTGATGATGCAGAATGACTTCATCGCGGCCTCAGCCAACATTGAAACACTCGATCCGGGTGCCAACGGCATGCCGATTGCGCGCGAACGGATTAATGGACCGATTAGAACTATTTTATCGAATTCATTTGGATTTGGCGGAACAAACGCCTGCATGACTTTCCAAAAATTAGGTTAATCAAAATCATAAATCTAATAAGAGAGCGGCATAATTAATCAAAATCCTTTGGAAGAGGAGCCTTATCTGTAACTAAGTCAATATCCCGCTGTTTACTAAGTGATATTTGTTCTCTCAAGGTTCGCTGTCGCCTAAGAATCATCTTTCTCTTTTTTAGTCGGTTCATTCGCTGCCGAATCACCGGACTTGAATCAGCTCCTCTCATAAGCTCCTCTTTCGAGCGTGTAATGTCTCTCGACTGTTTCAGCCAACCCCTGGCGCCACGATCGGGGCTGAATACCAAAGTTATGAAGCAGCTTACTCATTGACAAAATAAGTCGCCTGGGTCGCTTTGCGCGGCCCTGTATGGAATCGCCTGAAATCCCCTTAAACTCTTTAACTCGAAGATCTTCATATTGCCGAGCCTGGGCGATCACACATTCTCCGAGCTCGAACCATGAGGCGTCTCCCTGGCAGCCCAAATGATACACCCCGTAGGCCCCTGACCCAGCATGCAATTGATCTATCAAAGCTGCAATAACTCGAGCGACATCATAAATTGAAGTAGGACAGCCACGCTCATCTTCTATCATAGACAGCTCATTCGCCATCCGCCCCATTGACAATAAGTTAGCGATAAAGCTACGGGGGCCTGGTGCAAACAGGTGCGAGACTCGAAGAATTATGTGGCGGTCCAATAAATTCCGAACATCAAATTCAGCTTCGAGTCTAGATTGACCGTATAAATTTAGGGGGTTCGGTGCGTCGTCCTCAAAATAGGCAATATCCTTTTGACCATCAAAAATATAATCGGTTGATAGTTGAACCAGTGCAGCTCCAAACTCCCGGCACGCGATCGCTAGCCTGACAGGCAAATCATGGTTAATTTCACGACATTTCGTCGGATCAGTTTCGGCACGATCAACCCCTGCCTCAACTAAACAATTTACGACAAAATCCGGACGACGCATCCGAATGGTTTCGAACATTGAGCTGTCATCTATTAGACTGGCGCCATCCTGCACAATAACTCGTTGCTGGCCACCGCTCGAAAATGTCGCTATGAACGCATCCGCTAGCCTCGTATTACAACCCACTACCAGTACTCGGGCTCGTGGAAATCGAACGTCTGATTCGTTTTCGAAGCTCAGGGTCTTAAAAGGGTATTTCGTCATCAATATTTGCTGGTGGCATCGGCTGGCTAACGGGTTTTGGCGCAGACTGAGGCTGAGGAGTCAACTGCTGAGGTCTCGGAGTTGAGCCGCCCATCGACGATGACTCGCTGTCACCACGACCATCTAGCATCATCATCTCACGACCAACAATTTCTGTTGTATAGCGTTTTTGACCGTCCTGCTCCCACTGTCGGGTTCTGAGGTTTCCTTCGATGTAAATCCGCGATCCCTTCTTGAGATATTGACCGCAAATCTCTGCCAATTTATCAAAGAAGACTACCCGATGCCATTCAGTACGCTCTTGCATTTCTCCTGAATTCTTGTCCCGCCATGAATCTGTGGTTGCAATGCTCAAATTAGCAACCTGACTGCCTGAAGGCAGAGCCTTTATGTCAGGATCATTACCTATATTTCCAATCAAAGTAACTTTATTGACCGAACGAGCCATGACTATTTCCTATGCAAAGCTAATGAGCTGTTAATGTATCACGGACCGGTTAGAGTCAGAAAGAATCTCGAACTCTGAACAAAAGATCTTATCTAATCTCCCTTGAATCAATACACCGGAGCCCTAACCAAGAGTAAACTGGTATTGTTGCCAATTAACCAACGGACACTCAGTGGACTCAATAAAAATCCGTGGAGCACGAACCCACAATCTCAAAAATGTGCATCTGGATCTTCCGCGTGATCGACTGATTGTGATTACCGGACTTTCTGGTTCTGGTAAATCGTCACTTGCATTTGACACCCTTTATGCCGAAGGCCAGCGACGCTATGTGGAATCACTATCAGCTTATGCGCGGCAATTCCTATCTATCATGGAAAAACCGGACGTCGACCACATCGAAGGGCTATCGCCTGCGATTTCAATCGAACAAAAATCGACTAATCATAACCCTCGCTCAACTGTTGGAACAATTACAGAAATATATGACTACCTGAGGCTGCTGTACGCCCGGGCTGGCGAGCCTCGCTGCCCAGATCACAATCAAAGCCTGGAAGCACAAACAGTCAGCCAAATGGTAGACCAGATTTTACGTTTGCCAGATGACTCCAAGATACTAATACTCGCGCCCATGGTAAGTGAGCGAAAAGGTGAACACCTTCACATTCTTCAGAATTTGAAAGCTCAAGGCTTTATCCGAGCGCAGGTAGACGGACTGATCATTGATCTGGATGAGACGCTCGATTTAGACAAAAAGAAAAAACATTCCATAGATGCTGTGGTGGACCGATTAAAGGTCAATCAAGGTCAAAAGCTCCGGCTAGCTGAATCGGTTGAGACTGCGCTTAACTTATCTGAGGGGCAGATCATCGTCCAATCGATGGATAATGCATTCGAACCATTAACGTTCTCATCAAAATTTGCATGTTCCCAATGTGGTTATTCTATCTCAGCTTTGGAGCCGCGACTTTTTTCTTTCAACAGCCCCTTTGGGGCCTGCAATACATGCGACGGTCTGGGAGTGCATCGGTACTTCGATCCAAATCAGCTAATTGTCGATCCAGAACTCTCACTGTCCTCTGGAGCGATCAAGGGATGGGATCGACGAAGCCTTTACTACTATCATTTATTAAAATGTGTGGCGGCCCACTTCAACTTCGATCTGGACAGTGAATGGTGCGAATTATCACCAGAAAACCAACAAAAAGTATTCTACGGTTCTGACGAAGAACACATTAATTTTAGTTACACGTCAGACCGCGGACGCGAAGTACATAAACACCATCCTTTTGAGGGCGTAATTCGAAACCTTGAACGCCGATATAAGGAAACAGAAAACCAAAGCCAACGGGAGGAGCTCGCAAAAATGATGACACACGCTCCCTGTCCGGATTGCAGGGGGTCACGGCTGAATCAAGCAGCTCGAAATGTGTACATCGGAGAAACCAGATTACCCGAACTAGTTACGCTCCCAATTATTGAATGCCACGCTTTCTTCGACGACTTGAAATTGCCTGGACGCAGACAAGAAATAGCCGATAAAATACTGAAAGAAATCCAAGCACGGCTTGGCTTTCTAATTAATGTAGGTCTCAATTACCTTTCTTTAGATCGAAGCGCAGAAACACTGTCTGGAGGTGAGGCTCAGCGAATTCGGCTAGCGAGTCAAATCGGCGCAGGACTAGTCGGCGTCATGTATATTCTGGATGAACCTTCCATTGGATTACATCAACGAGACAACCAGCGACTTTTAGAAACGTTGTTTCACTTAAGAGATTTAGGGAATACCGTGATCGTTGTTGAGCACGATGAAGACGCAATGCGGAATGCCGATTACTTGGTCGACATTGGACCAGGCGCCGGGGTACATGGAGGGCAGATTGTCTCAGCAGGAACTCCTGATCAAGTGATTTCGGATCCCCGATCAATTACAGGGCAGTATCTTTCGGGGATTAAAGCAATTTCGATTCCAAGTAAACGAGTGAAGAAAACTCAGGCCCTATTGAGTATCACGGGATGTTCCGGGAATAATCTCCAACACGTTGACTTACATTTACCGCTGGGCCTTTTGACTTGCGTTACAGGCGTCTCTGGCTCAGGAAAATCAACGCTGATTAACCAGACTCTTTACCCTCATACCGCGAAAATACTCAATAAAGCAGTTACTTTGAAAGCAGCACACTTTGAAAGCTGTAATGGACTTGATCAACTCGACAAGGTTGTGGACATTGACCAGAGCCCAATTGGACGGACACCCCGGTCAAATCCAGCCACATACACCGGACTCTTCACGCCAATTCGGGAAATTTTTTCGGAGACTCAAGAGGCTCGTTCTAGGGGTTATAATCCGGGGAGGTTTTCATTTAACGTAAAAGGAGGACGATGCGAAGCCTGTCAGGGGGATGGACTCATCAAGGTCGAAATGCATTTTCTGCCTGATATTTACGTCCCTTGTGATACCTGTAAAGCTCTTCGCTATAATCGTGAAACACTGGACATTCTCTACAAGGGAAAATCAATCCACGCAGTGCTTGAAATGACAGTTGAGGAAGCCCGAGAGTTTTTTGATGCGATTCCAACGCTTGCCAGAAAACTACAAACGCTGATTGACGTGGGGTTGTCGTATCTCAAACTGGGACAATCCGCAACCACATTGTCCGGTGGCGAAGCACAGCGGGTAAAACTCGCCCGTGAACTTTCCAAACGGGATACCGGCCGAACGCTTTATATTCTTGACGAACCAACAACAGGGCTTCATTTCGAGGATATCCAGCAGTTATTAATAGTGCTGCATCGTCTTCGCGACCACGGGAATACTGTGGTTGTTATTGAACATAATCTTGACGTCATTAAGACCGCTGACTGGGTTATAGACCTTGGGCCGGAAGGTGGGGGTGGCGGAGGATTAATCATTGCCGAGGGCACTCCTGAGGAGATCGCATCGACTGAATGCTCGCATACAGGCCGTTTCTTAAAGCCGATGTTAGAACGTAAAAAAGGCGCATAAGCGCCTTTTTTACGTCACTCCACTTACCTAATATTAGCGAGGTTGATTATCCCACATAATCACTCAGTGTCCGGCGACACCTCAGGACGTCCAACTAGCTCAACTATAGCCATCGGCGCCGCATCTCCCGTCCTAAAGCCATTTTTCAGAATCCGCATGTAACCACCTGGCCGCTCTTGATAACGAGGACCCAATTCCGCGAATAACTTACCGACCGCAGCATCGCTACGAAGTCGGCTAAATGCCAAACGACGATTTGCAACCGAATCCTTTTTGGCAAGCGTAATGAGTGGCTCAGCAACACTGCGTAATTCTTTAGCCTTTGGCAAGGTTGTTCTAATCACCTCGTGTTCAATCAAAGAAGCAGCCATGTTCTTAAACATAGCCTTGCGGTGACTGCTCGTACGATTAAGTTTTCTTCCACTCTTCAAATGACGCATGGGTATATTCTCGCTCTCTATGACAACCGTCTCTCGACGGGTCGATCTAAATTATGCGCTTTCTTCGCGTGCAAAACCTGCTGGTGGCCAATTTTCAAGCCGTGAGCCCAGTGACAGACTGCGCGATGCCAATACATCTTTGATTTCTGTCAAAGATTTCTTTCCAAGATTTGGCGTCTTTAATAGTTCAACTTCACTACGCTGAACCAAATCCCCAATGTAATAAATATTTTCAGCTTTCAGACAGTTCGCCGAGCGAACTGTTAATTCTAGGTCATCCACAGGACGCAAAAGAATCGGATCAATCTCATCTTTCTGTTGCTCACTCTCCGTAACCTTAGGACCTTCAAATTCAACAAACACTGATAACTGCTGCTGCATTAAGGTTGCTGCACGACGGATGGCTTCCTCGGCATCCAAAGTCCCATCTGTTTCCAAGTCAATCACTAATTTATCCAAATCAGTCCGCTGCTCAACACGCGCGCTTTCAACAACGTATGAAACTCGACGAACCGGACTATAGGTGGCATCAAGCCGCAACATCCCAATAGAACGTGTTTCTTCGTCTTCTTCACGTTCACTCGCAGGTTCATAACCAATGCCCCTAGAGACAAGTGCTTCAAGTTGCAATGAGCCTCGTCCTGCCACTGTCGCTATATGCTGATCAGGATTAGAGATTTCTACGTTTTGCGGTAATTCAAAGTCACCCGCGGTCACAACGCCTTCGCCTGAATGACTCAGGCGAATCGTAGCGACTCCATCCCGGCCTTCAAGAGAGATAGCAACTTTCTTTAAATTCAGTAAGATCTCAATAACATCTTCTTTGACACCCTCAATCTCTGAATATTCGTGGGAAACCCCATCAATTTTCGCTTCAATGATTGCGCAGCCAGGCATTGACGACAACAAAATACGACGCAGGGCATTGCCCAGTGTGTGTCCATAACCACGCTCAAGAGGCTCAAGAATAATTTTTGAGCGTCCGGGAGCAACCTCCTGGACCTGAATCTGACGCGGAGTCAGCAGTTCCATTGTTGACGACATACCGTCTCCTAAAATACTAATTACTTCGAGTAAAGCTCGACGATCAAGTTTTCATTAATGTCTGGTGACAGATCCTGTCTCTCAGGCATCGCCTTGAATGTACCTTCCATTTTGGTTGCATCTACATCCACCCATGACACGTCTGTCCGCTGTCCTGCAAGCTCAATCGCGGCTCTAATCCGGAGTTGACCTCTCGCTTTTTCGCGAATACTGATCAAGTCACCAGGCCTCACCTGATAAGAAGCAATATTCAACGTTTTGCCATTCACCATGATAGACCGATGACCGACAATCTGCCTTGCTTCTGCACGCGTAGAGCCGAATCCCATCCGGAAGACAACATTATCTAAACGACATTCCAGTAACTTCAACAGATTTTCTCCTGTTGAACCACGTAGCCTAGATGCTTCTTTGTAGTAGTTACGGAACTGCTTCTCCAAAACACCATACATCCTGCGCACTTTCTGCTTCTCACGAAGTTGCAGTCCGTAGTCAGACAACCGGGTCCGAGCAGCACCGTGCATTCCTGGACGTGTCTCCAGTTTACATTTTGAATCAATTGCGCGCACGCCGCTCTTCAAGAACAAGTCTGTTCCTTCACGACGCGCCAGCTTACAAGTTGGTCCGATATAACGTGCCATACTTTCTAACTCTCCTTAAACGCGGCGCTTTTTAGGCGGACGACAGCCATTATGTGGTATTGGCGTCACATCAGTAATATTAGTGACCTTAAGACCAACCGAATTGAGTGCACGTACGGCACTTTCACGACCAGGCCCTGGACCTTTAACCATTACGTCCACTGACTTCAAACCAAATTCTTGTGCTGCGGTTGCTGCACGCTCCGATGCTACCTGGGCCGCAAATGGTGTCGACTTCCGTGATCCACGGAAACCTGACCCGCCGGCTGTCGCCCATGATAAAGCGTTACCTTGACGATCTGTGATCGTAATAATTGTGTTATTGAAGGATGCGTGAATATGCACAATTCCTTCAGCAACCTGCTTTTTGACCTTCTTACGCGATGCGTTTTTCTGTGTCGCCATCAGAGTTCCTTACTTACGAATTGGCTTACGAGGTCCCTTTCGGGTTCTCGCATTTGTTTTGGTGCGCTGTCCACGCACTGGCAAACTACGGCGATGACGGATCCCACGGAAACAACCAAGGTCCATCAACCGCTTAATGTTCATTGACACTTCACGCCGAAGGTCACCCTCAACGTCAAACTTACCGACCTCAGTTCGAAGCGCCTCAAGCTGCTCTTCAGACAACGAAGCCACTTTTGCAGATTCTAAAATACCTGCAGCCACGCAAATCGATTTCGCGCGAGTTTGACCAATCCCATACACATACTGCAGTGAAATCACTGTGTGTTTGTTGTCCGGGATGTTAACGCCGGCAATACGTGCCATTCTTAACTCTCCAAATGCATGAGCCGACGTTGTCGACTCTCGAAAATTACAAGGCGCGAGATTCTATTGATTTCGACAGAAAATCTCAACCCCTACCTTCTATTAACCTTGACGTTGTTTATGTCGTGGATCCGTACAAATCACACGAACCGCTCCATGCCGACGAATAATTCGGCAATTCCTACAAATCCTTTTAACCGATGCGCGTACTTTCATATTTAAATCCCTCAACACTCAATTAACGGAGTAACCCGCCTGAGCCATACCCTTTTAAATTCGACTTTTTCATTAATGATTCATATTGGCGACTCATTAGATGCGATTGCACCTGCGACATAAAGTCCATAACAACTACCACAACAATTAGAAGCGACGTTCCACCAAAATAAAATGGTGCATTGAAACTAACCACTAAACTTTGAGGAAGAAGGGATACTGCAGCAATATAGGCAGCACCCCAAAAAGTTAATCGACTCATCACTTTATCAATGTAGTTTGCAGACTGTTCACCTGGCCGAATTCCTGGAATAAACGCACCTGACTTTTTTAAATTATCAGCAACATCGCGCGGATTAAACACCAGCGCAGTGTAGAAATAGCAAAAGAATACAATTCCGACAGTAAATAAAAGATAATAAAGCGGCTGGCCCGGTCCCAATGCCAAGCTCACATCCGACAACCACTCCATACCCTCGCCTTGACCAAACCACTGCCCGATTGAGGCAGGAAATAGCAATAAACTCGACGCAAAAATAGGAGGGATTACCCCGGCCATATTTATCTTTAACGGCAAGTGCGACTGCTGTGCCGCGAACACTTTATTGCCCTGCTGACGTCTCGCATAGTTAACCGTAATTCGCCTCTGTGCTCTTTCCATAAAAACAACGAAGGCTACAACTCCGACTGCAATTACTGCAATTGCCAACAGTCCAAGTATATTCAAGTCGCCTTGACGAGCCGCCTCAGCTGACTGGCCAATTGCGCCAGGAAGGCCTGCGACAATTCCGGCGAAAATCAAAAGGCTGATTCCGTTTCCAATACCTTTCTCTGTAACCTGCTCACCAAGCCACATAAGGAACACCGAGCCTGAAACGAAAGTTACAACAGCTACGAAATGAAAATGAAAATCTGATAGATAAGCGATACCTTGACCAGCCAACCCCATAGCAACACCAATTGATTGAACTGTAGCGAGGAATACAGTGCCGTATCGCGTGTACTGCGTAAGCTTACGACGCCCGGCCTCACCTTCTTTCTTCAAAGCCTCAAGTGAAGGAACTACTGCCGTCATTAATTGCATCACAATCGAAGCGGAAATATACGGCATAATTCCAAGCGCAAAGATAGACATTCTCTCAAGCGCTCCGCCAGAGAACATATTAAACAGGCTCAGAATAGTGCCTTGAGTCTGCTCAAACATATCTGCCAGTCGTTCCGGGTTAATCCCCGGAACTGGAATATGAGCTCCAAGGCGATAGACTACTACTGCGATAACAACAAACTGCAGTCGAGACCAAAGCTCCGTCAATCCACCCTGCGCTGCAGATTTTGCCATTATACTTCGACCTTACCACCGGCAGCTTCAATCGCAGCCTGCGCGCCTTTAGTGCATTTCAGACCTTTAACGGTCAAAGCCCGAGACACTTCGCCTGCCAAGATTATCTTAACATACAAGGTATTCTTACCAATCAGGCGTGCCGCACGAAGCGATTCCATCGATACTTCGTCACCGGCCACTTTGCTCAGCTCTGCTAGCCTTATTTCGTCACGAACTAAGCTCTTACGCGACGTAAAACCAAATTTTGGCAGGCGACGTTGTAAAGGCATCTGGCCACCTTCGAACCCTGGCTTCACTGAACCGCCTGAGCGCGACTTCAAACCCTTGTGGCCGCGGCCACCAGTTTTTCCAAGACCCGAACCGATACCCCGGCCAACACGCTTCTTAGCTGTGCGGCTACCTGGTGCTGGAGATAAGCCATTTAAACGCATTACACTTCTCCTTCAACACGCACGAGATAATTGACCTTATTAATCATCCCTCGGACGCTCGGTGTATCTTCAACCTCAACTGTCTGACGCATCCGCCTCAAACCAAGACCCTTCACACACAACTTGTGCTTCGGATTCTGGCGAATTGGACTTCGCACCAATGTCACTTTCAGCATCTTCTTTTCTGCCATGACTTTATTCCTTACCCAAGAATCTCTTCAACAGTCTTGCCACGACGCGCCGCAACATCTTCTGGAGATTGCATTTCTGATAGCGCTTTTATCGTCGCACGAACCACGTTTGCCGGATTCGTCGAGCCGTAGCACTTTGCCAAAACATTCTGAACACCAGCAATTTCAAGGACCGCACGCATAGCGCCGCCCGCGATAACACCCGTACCTTGTGAGGCCGGCTGCATGTATACCTTAGATGCTCCGTGCCCAGCTCTAGTTGCATACTGAATCGTATCACCGTCCAGTTTTACAGTGACCATGTCGCGACGTGCCGCTTCCATGGCTTTCTGAATCGCTGCTGGCACTTCACGCGCTTTACCACGACCAAACCCGACCTTCCCTTTACCATCGCCAACGACCGTCAGTGCTGTAAAACTAAATATCCGACCACCTTTCACAACTTTTGCAACCCGGTTCACTTGAACCAACTTTTCTTGCAGATCACCCTGCTGCTGTGTATCTACTTTTGCGTTCATCGGATCCCCTTAAAACTCAAGTCCATTTTCACGAGCCGCGTCTGCCAAAGCCTTAACACGTCCATGATAACGGAAACCTGAACGGTCAAAAGCGACCGTCGAAATACCTTTTTCCTTCGCGCGCTCAGCAATTAACTTGCCGACTTCAATGGCCGCATTAGCATTGCCGCCATTCGTTTCACGAAGACCCTTGTCAAGCGTGGACGCCGCACAAATCACACTAGCCCCATTCCCAGAAATAATCTGAGCATAGATATGACGTGGCGTACGATGCACACATAAACGATTCACATCAAGTTCACGCATCTTGGCGCGTCCTCTGCGAGCACGACGTAACCGAGATTGCTTCTTATCCATCATATCGGTTCTCCTTACTTCTTCTTCGCTTCTTTACGACGAACATACTCGTCTGAATACCGCACACCTTTACCTTTATATGGCTCAGGTGGACGAAACGCACGAATCTCTGCGGCTACTTGCCCTAACAACTGCTTATCGGCAGATTTCAGCACAATCTCTGTCTGAGTCGGTGTTTCTCCCGAAACACCCACGGGCAGCGAATAAACCACCGGATGCGAAAATCCAAGTGTTAGATTAATTACCTGACCTTGAGCCTGCGCACGATAACCGACACCGATTAACGTCAACCTTTTCTCAAAGCCTGTGGTAACACCGCTGACCATATTATTAATAATAGAACGAGCCGTCCCAGCCTGTGCCCAGCCATTTGAGGCACCATCTTTTGGTTGGAACGTTAGAGCATTTTCAATTTGTGAAATTACAACAGCGTCATTCATGGAAAATGACAACGTGCCATTTTTTCCATTCACCGTAACGTCCTGACCAAGAATTTTAATATCAACTCCAGTCGGAACTTCAATCGGAGCTTTTGCGATACGAGACATTACTTACTCCTTAGAATACGGTGCAAAGCACTTCGCCACCGATACCGGCTTTACGTGCTTGGCGATCTGTCATAAGACCTTTCGATGTCGAAATAATGGCAACTCCGAGGCCGCTTTGAACTTCCGGCAGCGCGTCCTTACCTTTATAACGACGCAATCCAGGCCGGCTGGAACGTTTGATTTCCCGAATCACCGGACGACCCTCGTGATATCGCAGCTCAACAGTAAGCGCAGCTTTTACACCACTTTCTTCCACATTAAAGCTACCAACAAACCCTTCGTCAGCGAGTACCCGAGCTAACGCCACCTTCGTCTTCGAAGAAGGCATTTTTACAGCAGTCTTACCTGCCATCTGCCCGTTGCGGATACGAGTTAACATATCCGCCAAAGTATCTTGCATGCTCATTAAATAATAACTCCCTACCAGCTGGCCTTCTTAAGACCAGGAACCTCACCACGCATCATCGTTTCACGCAGTTTGATCCTCGAAAGGCCAAACTTACGGTATACCGCGTGTGGGCGCCCAGTGATACGACAACGCCGTTGTAGCCGAACCGGGGAAGAATCTCGTGGCAACTTTTGTAACTTCTGTTGCGCCTCCCACAAATCTTCGGCCGACGTTTTCGGATTGGCGACTACCGCATTCAATGCAGCCCGTTTTACCGCAAACTTAGCGACTGCCTTTTGACGCTTCAACTCTCGCTCTTTCATTGACTTTTTTGCCACTAGACGCCCCTTAGTTACGGAATGGGAAGTGGAACGCCTTCAAAAGCGCCCTTCCTTCCTCGTCAGATTTCGCCGATGTCGTAATCGTGATATCCATACCACGCATCGAATCTACTTTGTCATAATCGATTTCGGGAAACATGATCTGCTCACGAACACCCATTGAGTAATTCCCTCGGCCGTCAAAAGATTTCCCGTTTAGACCCCGGAAATCACGAATTCGAGGGATCGCAATAGCAACCAATCGATCCAAAAATTCCCACATATGTTCACCACGTAATGTCACTTTGCAACCGATCGGCCATCCATCACGAATCTTAAAGCCCGCAATTGACTTACGTGCTTTTGTCACGACAGGCTTTTGCCCTGCTATGGCGGTCATGTCACGTACGGCATGTTCGATCTGCTTTTTATCCGCGACCGCTTCACCCACACCCATATTCAGCGTGATCTTCTGCACACGCGGTACTTGCATAACATTTTTGTACTCAAACTCTTCTATGAGTTTAGGAACAACTTGTTCTCTATAGACTGTTTGTAGTCTCGCCATGGCTTATATCTCGCTCCTAGGCGCAGGGGTTTTATTAAACCCCAACTTCCTTATTTGTTGACCTAAATATGCGGCTCTTAGTGCCGTCCTCATTTACTCGAAAACCAACCCGTTCAGGTTTATCACTCTCAGGATTGAACAGTGCAATATTTGAAATATGAAGCGCCGCCTCTTTTTCAATAATTCCACCCTGCTGTCCTAGCATAGGGTTTGGTTTTGTATGCTTTTTAACTAGGTTAATACCCGCCACTAACACACGGCCGTCTGGGCGCACCGCCAATACTTTGCCGCGACGGCCCTTGTCTTTACCAGTGATAACCACAACGTCATCATCCCGACGAATCTTTGCTGCCATCGTAACTCTCCTTACAACACTTCAGGCGCGAGCGAGACGATCTTCATGAACCTCTCGTTACGCAATTCCCGTGTAACTGGTCCAAAAATACGCGTACCAATTGGCGCCAAATTTGCATTTAATAAAACAGCCGCATTGGTATCAAACTTAATCAACGACCCATCTTGGCGACGAACACCACTCCGAGTGCGTACGACTACAGCATTCATGACCTGGCCTTTTTTTACCTTGCCACGAGGAATCGCTTCTTTCACAGTGACCTTAATAATATCCCCAATTCGGGCATAACGACGTTTAGAACCGCCCAGAACCTTAATACACATCACCCGACGAGCACCCGAGTTATCAGCCACTTCAAGCATACTTTCAGTTTGAATCATGACTCTCTCCCATTAAACCTGTGACGCATGGACAGTCACTTCAACGAGACGAAACGCTTTCGACTTTGAAAGCGGACGACACTCAGAAATGATAACTGCATCGCCAATCTGACATTCGTTCTTTTCATCATGCGCTGAAATCTTCGACGAACGCTTGATGTACTTACCGTAAACCGGATGCTTCTCAAAACGCTCTACTAAAACACTGATCGTTTTGTCACCCTTATTGGATACCACTCGGCCAGTCAGCGTCCGTGTTAATTTTTTCTCTTCACTCACGCCACCACCTCCTTCTCAGCAGTAATTTTTTCCACAATAATCGTTTTCACACGCGCAATACCATGACGAAGCTGACCCAATAAATGAGTCTGCGCAAGTTGGCCAGTGGCACTTGCCATATTCAGGTTAAACTGTTCACGACGAAGCCTTAAAAGCTCCTCGTTCAATTCAGCCACGTTCTTTTCACGTAACTCAGCTACTTTCATCACATTACCGTCCGACTGACAAAGGTGGTCTTAAATGGAAGCTTAGCGGCCGCGAGGACAAATGCCTCCCTTGCCACGTCTTCAGGAACACCTTCAATTTCATACAAAACACGACCCGGCTGAATCTGACACACCCAGTACTCAACCGATCCTTTACCCTTACCCTGACGCACTTCTAGAGGCTTCTGCGTAATTGGCTTATCCGGGAATACCCGTATCCATAGTTTTCCTCCACGTTTGACGCGTCGAGTAATTGTTCTACGACCGGCTTCAATCTGCCGAGCTGTCATCCGCCCCCGCGATATCGCCTTTAACGCAAACTCACCAAAGCTAACCTTCGAACCGCGTTCTGCTAACCCACGATTTCGGCCCTTTTGCATCTTGCGGAATTTCGTCCGTTTCGGTTGCAACATTATGTTCTTTCCTTAGCCCTTAGCGCGCTGTCTTCGCGCGCTGCTGATCGCGTTGCGCACGGACTGTATCGATTCCACCCAAGATCTCGCCTTTAAAGATCCATACCTTGACACCGATAACCCCATAAGTCGTATGCGCCTCATAGGGTGAGTAATCAATATCTGCACGTAATGTATGCAATGGAACTCGGCCTTCGCGATACCATTCTGTCCGCGCAATTTCAGCGCCGCCTAAACGACCAGATACCTGGACTCGAATTCCCTGCGCACCGGCTCGCATCGCATTCTGCACGGCCCGTTTCATCGCACGACGAAACATCACTCGACGCTCCAATTGCTGCGCGATGTTCTGACCAACTAAACGAGCATCAAGCTCCGGCTTGCGAATTTCTTCAATATTAATCTGAACAGGGATTCCCATCATCTTAGCCAACTCTTTACGGAGCGCCTCAACGTCTTCACCCTTTTTGCCGATTACAATCCCGGGACGCGCCGTCTGTATTGTTACCCGCGCATTTCGCGCCGGCCGCTCAATGTAAATCTTTGAGATCTGTGCATTTTTTAATTTTACATCCAGGTACTCACGCACCTTAATGTCATCGAACAATTTATCTGCATAATCACCACGCTCGGCATACCATACCGATAAGTGATCCTTGGTAATCCCGAGGCGAATGCCAGTCGGGTGAACTTTCTGACCCATAATGCCCCCTCAGGCTTGACCAACTTTGACAGTTATATGGCAAGACCGCTTAAAAATGCGATCTGCACGACCTTTCGCACGTGGGCGAATTCGCTTCATCGTCGTGCCTTCATCAACAAATACAGTAGTAACTTTCAATTCGTCCACATCTGCGCCTTCGTTGTGTTCAGCATTCGCTATCGCACTTTCAAGAACCTTCTTAACTATGCGAGCCGCTTTCCTGGTAGAGAAGCCCAAAGTATTTAACGCTTCCCCAACATGCTTGCCCCGAATTTGGTCTGCAATTAAACGCGCCTTCTGAGCGGAAAGCCGAGCGCCTTTTAATCGTGCCTGCACTTCATTCATGGCTACACCTGATCCTTAACGCTTTGACTTTTTGTCGGCTGTATGCCCACGGTAATTTCGCGTCACCGCGAACTCACCCAATTTATGCCCAACCATATCTTCACTGACCATAACGGGCACATGTTGCTTCCCGTTATGAACCGCGATAGTCAGACCCACCATAATTGGAAGAATCATCGAACGGCGCGACCAAGTTTTGATTGGACGACGATCATTTGCCTCGGCTGCTGTCTCGACCTTTTTTAAAAGGTGGAGATCAACGAATGGACCTTTTTTCAAAGAACGTGGCATTTATCTATCTCCTTACTTCGTACGACGACGCAAAATCATTTTGTCAGTACGCTTGTTCTTACGAGTCTTGTATCCCTTTGTAGGCATACCCCATGGCGATACGGGATGACGACCACCGGATGTTCTTCCCTCACCACCGCCATGCGGGTGATCAACAGGATTCATCACAACACCACGAACAGTTGGCCTGACGCCTCTCCACCGAGATGCTCCAGCCTTGCCCAATCGGCGCAAACTGTGCTCACCGTTTGATACTTCACCTAAAGTTGCTCGGCACTCCGACAAAACCTTACGCATCTCACCTGATCGCAACCGAAGTGTTGCGTGCCGGCCCTCTCTTGCCACAAGTTGCACAGAAGTTCCAGCAGATCGGGCTATTTGCGCTCCCTTTCCTGGCTTAAGTTCAACACAATGGATAATTGAACCGACCGGAATATTTCGAATCGGCAGGCAACTTCCCGCCTTAATAGGTGCGTCTTCGCCTGAACGAATAGGATCATCGGCAGAAATACCTTTTGGCGCGATAATGTAACGGCGCTCACCGTCAGCGTATAAAACCAAAGCGATATTGGCAGAGCGATTTGGATCATATTCCAAACGCTCTACCTTTCCTGGAATCCCATCTTTATTACGCTTGAAGTCAATTAGGCGATAGTGCTGCTTGTGCCCACCACCGATATGACGCGTCGTAATTCGACCATCATTGTTACGACCGCCCGTCTTTGACTTCTTTTCCAACAACGGAGCATACGGATCCCCTTTGTGAAGATCCGGAGTCACAATCTTAACCATATGACGACGGCCAGGTGAAGTTGGTTTACATTTTACAATTGCCATAACTTTCGCCTTACTCGCCCGCTACAAAAGAAATTTCTTGGCCTTCAGCAAGAGTAACGTAGGCCTTACGGACATCGTTCCGCTTCCCCATACCCTTCGCTGTACGCTTAGTTTTTCCCTTCATATTCAAAACATTGACCTTGGTAACTGACACTTCGAACAAGGCCTCAACGGCTGCCTTAATCTCAATTTTTGTCGCATCCGGGGCCACTTTAAATACATATTGATTATTCAGATCAGCAACGAGAGTTGCCTTTTCGGAAACATGCGGTCCCTTAAGAACGATAAAGATACGCTCCTGATTCATGCTAACTGCTCCTCAATCACCTTAAGTGCATTAACGGTCACCAGCACCTTTTCGTACGAGATCAAACTAACCGGATCAACTGCATCTGTATCGCGCACATCTACGTGCGGAAGATTGCGCGCTGACAAATACAATGAATCTGAGACTTCACTCGAAATAATCAATACATTTGATAAGTTTAAGGTTCTGAGTTTTTCGGCCAGAACCTTGGTTTTTGGCGCATCAAGAACTATCTCATCAGTAACAACGAGACGCCCCTGACGGACAATCTCACTCCAAATACTTTGCATCGCAGCGCGATACATTTTCTTGTTCACTTTTTGACTGTGGTCCTGCGGCTTTGCTGCAAATGTCACGCCGCCAGAACGCCAGATAGGGGATCGAGTAGTACCAGCCCGAGCCCGTCCTGTGCCCTTTTGACGCCATGGCTTCCGACCACCACCCGACACTTCAGAACGCGTCTTCTGGGCACGCGACCCCTGGCGTGCGCCAGCAAGATAGGCTGTCACCACCTGGTGAATCAACGCCTCATTAAAATCACGGCCGAACGTCTGGTCTGAGACCTCGACTGTTCCACCGGCTACAAGATTCAATTCCATGATCGACTCCCTCAGCCCTTCGCAGTAGGTTTGACTATGACGTCAGTACCGTTCGCACCTGGAACAGCTCCTTTAACAAGAAGCAGACCTTTTTCTTCGTCTACACGAACAACTTCAAGCCCCTGCACTGTGACGCGTTCAGCACCCATATGACCAGCCATCTTCTTTCCCTTAAATACGCGGCCCGGAGTTTGGCAATTGCCAATCGAACCAGGCGCGCGGTGCGACAAAGAATTACCGTGGGTAGCATCCTGCATATGGAAATTCCAACGCTTTATAACACCAGCAAAACCTTTACCTTTGGACTGACCCGTCACATCCACCTTCTGTCCAGCTTCAAAGCGCTGAACAGTAACTTCCGAACCAACAGAAAGATCTCCCAAGTCGTCCGCTCGAAATTCCCATAACCCTCGGCCCATACGCATCTCAGCTTTAGCTAGATGACCCTTAATGGGTTGAGTCACACGATGCTGAGCGCGGCGGTCACCAACGGTCACTTGAATTGCTTGATAGCCGTCTACTTCGACGGTTTTTATTTGACTGACCCGATTTGGCTCAACTTGAACGACGGTCACTGGAACGGACACGCCATCTTCGGTGAACACTCGAGTCATACCGGTCTTACGACCGACAACTCCAATTGTCATCTCGACTTCCTCTCTGCCTGCACAGGGGGCTACACCCGCTATGGCCACAGTAAGTAATTATACAAACAGACCGCTTGTCACCGGGGTGCGCGGCTTTAGTGCACCCCTGCCTTTCACCAAATCAGCCTAAACTAATCTGAACATCAACACCTGCAGCAAGATCTAATTTCATTAAAGCGTCGACTGTTTTTTCAGTTGGCTCAACGATATCAATCAGGCGCTTGTGAGTACGCATTTCATATTGGTCACGAGCATCCTTGTTCACGTGAGGCGAAACAAGAATGGTATAACGTTCTTTCCGGGTTGGCAGTGGAATTGGACCACGGACTTGTGCTCCAGTCCGCTTTGCAGTTTCAACAATATCCTGAGTCGAAGAGTCGATCAGTCGATGGTCAAACGCCTTTAGCCGGATCCGAATTTTTTGGTTCTGTGCTGCCACCTAGCTACTCCAATCGAAAACTATCTGCAATATGCGGGTAGTCAAAAACAAGGAGCGGAATTGTATTCATCACGCCCCTTATAGTCAACAAATAACTGTAATAAAAAGCCCTGTGATGCAGGGCTTTTTATAAATACAAATTCGCTATCTACTACGCAATAATCTTCGACACGACACCTGCGCCAACTGTACGGCCGCCTTCGCGAATCGCAAACCGAAGACCGTCCTCCATGGCGATAGGGCAAATAAGCTCAACAGCCAACTTT
>Ga0209192_10000540_pt1 | contig 36193 bp, 47 predicted proteins | sample ArcticOcean_MG_C_11_FD_187433 | JGI IMG/M metagenome (GOLD analysis project Ga0209192, IMG submission 187433) | Marine microbial communities from western Arctic Ocean - ArcticOcean_MG_CB2_154 (SPAdes) (version 2) | ecosystem: Environmental > Aquatic > Marine > Oceanic | place: Arctic Ocean... | reverse complement strand
TGTGTATAAACATCAGCTACGCTAAAAGCGCCGTAAGCAATTATTCCTACGTTATCGCCTGTGGTAGCGCCTGTGGTTAAAACTACCTGCGCCCCGTTACTCGCAGTGAAGTCGGTAGTAGGAACAAGCCTTGATCCATTTAGATAGACATCAACAAAACCTACGTCATAAGTCGCAGCGAAAGTTGTCTGGCCTGAAGTAGCTGTGTACTCCTGACGCTCGGCCGTGCCGTTTACTGCGCTTCCTGCTGCTGCCCAAGACGAGCCTGAGTAGACAAACATCGTGTTGCTAACAGTATTGAAGTACAAAGCACCTGCGACTAAAGCGTTGCCTTGGTTGTCCACTGTGGGAGCTGTTGACTTTGCTCCTAGATACAATTCTTCAAAATCGACTAGAGTCGCAGCCGCAGTTGTTGCTGATCCTGCCGCTGCCGTTGCACTGCCTGCTGCCGCCGTAGCTGATCCTGCTGCTGCCGTTGCGTTAGTAGCTGCTGAAGTTGCAGAACCTGCCGCTGCTGTTGCGCTAGTAGCTGCATTAGTCTCTGCTGTTTCGGCATTGGTTTCCGCAGTCTCTGCTGCTGTTTTAGCAGTCTCTGCTGCTGTCTCACTAGCCGCCGCTGCTGTTGCTGACGCTGCCGCCGCACTAGCACTACCACTAGAACCAGAGGCACTAGAGGCCGCTGCTGTAGCTGAGTTCGCCGCATTAGTCTCACTGGTAGCTGCCGCTGTTGCAGAGCTTGCCGCTGCCGTTGCACTTCCTGCTGCATTGGTTTCGCTAGTAGCTGCCGCACTTGCACTTGATGCCGCCGCCGTTGCTGATCCAGCAGATGCTGTGGCGCTGGTTGCGCTATCCGTAGCCGATGATGCACTTGCAGTTGCGCTTGTTGCTGCGTTAGTAGCCGAAGTCGCTGCATTAGTCTCAGAGGTAGCCGCCGCTGTAGCACTTCCAGCCGCCGCCGTAGCAGAACCCGCAGCAGCAGTAGCACTTGCCGCTGCCGCTGCACTTGTACCCACCCAGTAAGCAGGTGAGGTTGCAGGATCGTTGCCAGTGTTAGAGTTTTGGAGAGAGGTATATAAAACACCATCTGTACCGACTGCGTTCTGATCCTCTGCATAAGTCGCTGTGGCTAACCATGCAAAACTCAGCAATACCCAGTACGCTGTCTGAGTAGAGGGGTTCTGGTTTAAATTAGTGCCTTGTAGAGATTGGTACTGCTCGCCGCCGTAAGTGACCAGCGCGCCAACCTGATAAGTGATGCCCTGATTCCATTCTACAGAATAAAGCAAGGTCCAAGAGCCCGTGGTAGTCACAGGATTGTTATTCTGATTTCCGTTAATAAGCGATCGGTAGAATGTTCCATCCGAACCCAGAACCACGTCGGTGGCGCTGTAAATCTTAGTGGCTACCCACTGATCACCGAAATCTGTTGCAGTCTCGCCTACAGGATCTCGGACCGCAATCTGCACGTCGGCATTATCGGCAAGGATGCACTTTGCCACGCCGTCAAAAAAGATGTTTGGCTGGCGACCAGCGGCAGACAGTAGAACGGGATTAGTGTTCGGGATCGAGTTATTGATATCCGCAAAAGTAGTCTTAGGAGTCGTAGTGCCGGACTCGTAAAAGTAAAGCTTACCCTCTACTAAAGGTTCGCCAGCGTTGTCTAGGTATTGGTCAAAATCGCCGAAACGTGCCATCGTAGTTTCCTATAATCTAATTTGAGGGCTCAAAGCTTTTGAGAAGATTTCTCATCGCCTCAAACTGCTTTTCTTGATTAACGCCTCTAAGCTTATTTCCTGCTGCTTTAGCTGCGGCTCCAGCAAATTGAGCGTTGCTGCTAGGCATTGTACCCAACGCCTCCCCAACCACTCCCGAAAGACTGGTATCGGCTTTAGTACCAAATATTCTATCAAGGTCAATAGTAAAAGCGGTTTGAGTAATCACGTCGTCATCAAAGCTGCCATACCTGTTACCCAGAGAGTTTAACTCTGACACTGAATCAACAAGCCTGCCGCGAGTCTGCCTGTTGGACCCTAAGCCTCTTAGAGAAGTGCCGATAGCTGTTGCTGCGCTAGGGCTGTCAGGGTCAATGGTCCTGCCTATGGCTGTGCTGAAATCATCCATCGCCTGAATCGTTTCGGCGTAGGTAGTGTTAAGCTTGTCATACTCAGGGAACTTGTTATCCAGCACCCCGTCTAGCTCGCGGCGAAGTCCCTTGATAACATTGATAGTTTTTCCGCTTAAGCCTTCTGCTGCTTTGCCGTAGTTGACCTGCTCGTCAATAAAGCGCTTAAGGTTATGAATATCATAAGCAGTGACTTGTCTAGGCGCTCTCATACGCTTGACTAGCTGGTTGAGTATTCGTTCCGCTGGGAGTACTCCTTCAATTGCCGAGCCTTCAAAATTCAGGGTTAGATCGTCGTTGAACTTAACGCCTAATTTCTGCAAGGATTCCTCGAAATTTTGAATCGGGGCTGCAAAGTCTACCGCGCGTTTTTTCAGATTCTTTTCAGCATAATCATCTATGCCTGCGCCAGCTTTCCGGTTTACGTCACGAATCAGTTTGTAACGATTAAGTATGGATTCGCCAGCTATGTCCGTCGTTCTGTTGGTCATGCTGAATCTTTTGTCTTCGGTGGCGTCCTTCATTACCTCGAGAGATCTGAGCATATTTCTGCGGTCGGCAGGGCTAGCCTCTCGGATCATAGCGACCAAGCCTTCATCGAATCCCTGCTTGACAGCAGCTTGCTGAGTTGGGTTCTTAACCGCTCTAGTCGGCACTGTCGGCTCAGGCAAAGGCCCTCTCTCGCCAACAACGGTGGGCTCTGCGCCTTCAATCTTCTCTAAGCGATAAGGTGCTGTCGTATTCCGTGTAGCTGTAGATTCGCCACCCTCAATATTCTCTCTGGCTACTCGCGCCTTAGTGGGCTCGTAAGTTCGTGCATAGCGACTAGCACTTTGCTTTCCAATGCCACCGACACCAGTAACGCCAAGAATATTGACGCCTGCTTCAATGTTGCGAGCTGCGCGGGGATTCTCTTGGGAGAATTCGCCCCACTCCTCGGCGCCAGCCCCAAACGCTCTTTTGCCGGCCTGCATCAAAGGCTGATCAAAGAAGATGCCGAGCTGATTCATTACTTCATCTCCAACAGCATCAGCCGGTTCTTTGATAAAATCAGGAGTCATAGCGGCTATTCCTTTGCCTGCTAATCCAACGCCCTCAACGAACAAGTCACCTAGCGCAACAAATCCTTGGCCATAAGCCTGCGTTACACCCTCTGAAACAGACTGATCGCCTTTAAGAGTAGATGCGAATATTTCGTTTGCCTTCTGAGCTCGAGTAGAGTCGCCGCCGAGAGCATCAAAGCCAGCCTGAGTTGCGCTAAGCGCTGCTTGGGCACCAAGACCAATAGGCTCCCGCCTCTCTGTAGCCGCAGGATCTTGAGACTGCCCAGAAACAACCTCTTTTACTTTGGCATCAATTATCGCGTCATCTGTGCCCAATGGGAAATATAGCTCAGTCCCATCGGCCAGTATTACTTTAATCTCATCCATCAGATTCTGTTTCCTTGGTCGTCATACCTTATTACTCGAGGGCCTTCCGGAGTAGGATTGAGTTCTGGCTCACCAGCTCCTGCTCCAGCGGCTTGTGTCTCGCCATCTAAACCAGTGTAGAAATTTCTGTTTTGAAATCCTTCCATGGTTGTAAGCGCTCGTTCTCCGCCTTTGCCCATATCGGCGGCATATAGCTCAGCCCTGTCTATATCGAGCTCCATTTCACGAATCATATCTTCTAGCAAAGCCATGTTAGCGGCAGTGCTTTGATCTTCATTCGCCTCGATCGATGCAAGCAAATCGCCTTCACGAGCTGTAAACGCGGCTCCAAATGTCGGCTTTAATTGCTGCAATACATTTTTTCTTAGTATATATGCAAGCCTTGCTTCGTCTGCATCTGTCAGGCCCAGCGCTCTTCTTGCTTTTAAGCCGATTGCTGCAAAACCACCAGTATCTACTCTTTCAAGAATTTTAAGAGCATCTCTTAGCCTGCCAATGTTTCTAGCTTGCCTGATACCGTTTTCAAGCACATCTTGACCGAATCCTTCCTCGGCCGTGCCTCGAGCCCTAGCTGTAGCAACATCGCCCTCGTAAGCAATTTTACTCTCGATAGCCTCCTTGAGAACCGCGCGCTTTTGGTCTGGGTCGGTTACTATCTGGCCGTCAGGTCCGTATACCTCCGGAGCACCAATGCGCGTAATTTTAACTACAGTGCCGTCGTTGTATGTAGTCGTCTTCGCTGCGCCCATCTCTCCAGAAGAACCGCCGTAGCGCATAAATTCTTGATAATCCGCATCTCCTTCTTTAAGACCTGCCGCCTGAGCTTGTAGCTGCAAAGAGCGAAAGGATGAAGGAGCATCCTTACTTCCAGAGATTTGGTTGTAAGCGCGACCAGCAGTAACGGCGTTATTCATCTCGGTCGTAAGACGATCTTTCGCCTCCATATCGCCAGCCGCTGCCGCTTGAGCGAGCTGCAAGTAGCGTTTTGTATGACTGGTGTCTACGTTAGGGATCTGGCTAAGTATCTGAAAGCGGTCCTGCATTAAGCCAAGAACACCGCCAACGTCACCTTGATCCAAGAGATTACTGGCCGCAGATGCGTCCGCAAATAAAGTCTGCTTGCGCTTCTCTGCCGCCTGCTCATCTTCTAAGCCGCGCTTGCGAGCGAGCTCGTCTTCTTGCATCATCTGTTGACGGAACTGCGGGGCTTCACCGCCTACCGCTGCTCCTAATCCCATCAGGGCCCTTCCAACATCTACCGCCATGGTAAACCTCTATGTAACTATTCCACCAGCAGGCATTCCTGCGGTGGTGGGCGCAGGCATAGTGCCTTGCGGATTCATGAACTGGCTAAACCCGTAGGTTTGCGCCGGAGTAAATGTTTGATTTGGATTTGTAGGAGTAAACGTATTTTGCTGAGTTGGCTGGTCAAATAGATTATACCCTGCGCCAGCAGCATACAATGCATTTTGCACTCCACCTTGATAATCAGGCGTGTTGATCTGAGCCTGAGGAGTTCCGGAAATTCCGGACGCTATCCCTTGCTGAATGTTAGACATACCCGCACCGTAACCTTGCTGAGCTCGTGCCTCGTTTAGCGCTGCGCTATTATACTGGTCCATCAGCATATTGCGCTGACCGCCGAGCATAGTTGCTAAGTTGCTTCCTTGGTTGGCGTAGATATCGGCAAGGTTTGACGCTGCGCTGCCGTACTGGTTGGCTAGTTGCTGCCCCGCCACTGTTCTACCTGTAGCAAGATTAACCCCAAGATTCCCAATCTGCTGGGCCGCAGGTAATCCGTAAGTTGTTAATTGATTGCTTAACTGATTTCCAAGAGCTTGCTGGCCCTGTAGCTGCTGAGTCCCAAGACCTGTTTGGATGTTGGCCATCGTACCCGCAGCGTTCATTCCTTGGCCAGACAAAGTGTTTAGGTTGCCAATCTGCTGTTGCAGCCCTTGTGAGGCTAGACCCTGCCCGAAGCGTTGTAATTCCTTCTGAACATTACCGCCACCGAGCCCGCCTGTAGCGCCTGCACCGGCTAGGTTAGCCCGCATACCTTGCTCACGCAAAAAAGCTATTTGCGGGGATTCTTGATAAGCCGCATTAAATGAGTCTTGGCCTAGAGCCCCTGACAATGCCATCTGCTGCTGTAGAGCTGTTTCGCCTGCTTGTTGGTAAGGCTGGATAAATCCACTGGCATCCTGAGCTCTCGCTTCTGCCTGCTGAAGCCCTAAGCCGTACTGGTTTGCGAGTTCTTGCCTACCGGTTCGGTTGAGCATATCCAGCAGATCAATCGCGCCGGTTGCCCCACCCTTTAGAGCCATCTCAGAGCCACGGAGGCCCGTAGGGATCTCGCTGCCAGTTTGGTATTGAGTTGTGGCCATCTGTGGCAGGTCGTACGATCTACCAGCCAAGGCGTCAAGATCATTAACACTGATTTGGGTAGCCGCAGGGGTAGGCGTCGGGGTAGGCGTCGGGGTAGGCGTCGGGGTAGGCGGCACATAAGGTTCCGGCGTCGGTGGGAACCTTATTGGTCTTGGCTCAGGATCTACATTAATTGGAGCCGGTGGAGGCGATATAGGTAAGCCTGCTTGAGCCTCTGCTATCTGGGCAGGATTAAAACCTAGCTCTTGCGTCAGGTTGCGCTCTACGACTTCTTGAGGCGCATTAAAATACTCTGAGACATCGCCAGTGCTTGTCACGCCTTTCTGAATTAGGTCCTGCACCCTCTCTACTTGAGAAGCAGTCAAAGCCCCGCTAGTGTAAACATCAGGGGGAATATCTGTAAGACTTTGAATAATAAGCGCTTTTGGTACGCTAAAATATTGAGCGACATCATTGACATCAACTTCACCAGAGTTCAATAACGCCTTTACGCGGTCCACTGTCTCTACTGAGTAGTCAGTGCCCTTGGGCAGGCCGTTTAGTTTTGCAATACTCATGGTTGCTGGCCTCCCGTCATGCCAAGGGCTTTAGCGACTTGTTCAGATGTAATAGATTCCCCCGCAACACCAGATGTTGCAGCACCTGCCGCAGCAGGTTTGAGGGAGCGACCTTCTGCTTTTCCGTAATTATCCCAATGCCACTTAGCGTAGCCCTCTGCGGTATTGAACTGGGGATCCCCGCCTTCAAGAAGCTGTGCTTTCTTTGAATTGTAATCAGCAAGAATGTCTGGGTTGGCCGATAGATACCCTTGAGCCGTGTTCGCGTCCCAGTCCATCACTCCGGCGTTTGAGTATTCGATCTGCTCAAATCCCTTAAAATCTAAAGGCTGAGGATTAGTCAAGCCGCCAAGCTGTGAGTAGTCCATAGGGACGCTCTGAGCTTGCAAGTTGCCGTAGTTGATGTTGTCACCAAGGATTGCGGACCGCTGCCCCATGAGGCCGGCGATAAGCGCCTGCTGCGCCATGTAGTCGCCGGTCTGAGTAGCATCTATCATAGGTCGGAAAGTCTGGCCGGCAAGAGAAAGGTTTTGATTCATTCCTTGCTGGCGGATGTCTTGAGCCGCTTGATAAGCAGGGAGCATGGACTCTGTGGCGCGTTGGCCGTAGTCCTTGATCATGCCAATCTCTTGCGTTCGATTCTTGGCAGACTGCTCGGCCATTTTCTTATTAGCCTTGTTCTGCAAATAACTTCCGCCAAGGCTGGCTGCTGCGCCGCCAAGAGCGGCTGCTGTTGCTGCAAATGCCATTATTCTTTCTCCAAAAACTTAACTGGCTCAATCCCCGCTTGGGCATCAAGTAAATCATAAGTTGGTATAACATATTCTTGTTCAACCAAATCAACATCCGGCTCTTTATCCCAAGGGAGGACGTTAATCCAAACGGCATCCTCCACGGCGTAAATAGCTTTTTTGACTAGCTCGTTAGACACAAACGTATAGGGCGCCTCTACCTCAACCCTGCCCTGATCGGTGACGGCTATAACCTTCCCCTTGGAAAGAATATTTACATTTGAATACTTGTGTATAGCGCCAGTTATAACCACGCCTTTAGGAATATGTAATTCTCTGGTGTATAGGCCGTGTGAAAAATAATGATTACATTCAAGGGTTTGTATGTCTATATTCTGACTGCTTGACAAAATCGCGCTTTCAAGCGACTCCATTTTGCCTCTGTGTTCTTGATCCATCAAAATATAACCCCTTGGTTATTTGCTTAATTTTACCACATTTTGCTGATTAAACCGCTATCCAGCCCTGTGTTACGTCGCCGCCAATTGACGGTAGCATTTTCCTATATTCTATCGATCCTGTGGTTCCAGCGGAGTTAATGTAAAGGCTGTACTGTCTAGCCTCTACCACACCTTCCGGCGATCCCACACCCACTATAGGGATGCTTAAGCTTGCGTCCTGAGTGAACTGCCTGAACGGCTGAGCCATGGTCCCATCGCTTTCAACGATAGGCTGGGCTGCGTTAAGCCTAGGGCCTGTCACTTATCACCACCAATGATGTTAGCGGTTAACTGTATTATTACAGGCTTGACCGCATCCGTTAGGGTGAAACGGAACACCTCAAATCTTGCTGCCCTACCATTGCGACGCCAGATGGCGCGACGGCTGTACTCACCGATCTTGCCTATGCTGCGAGATATAGGCCCGCTCCATGTCTTGCCGTCCTTGGACCGCTCAAGCGTGATCTGAGGATCTGCCACCGCATCATTACCAACGCCTGACTCTACCGTGAGCTCTAGGCTTGGGAAAAACACTGACTGCATGTTGTTTTGGAAAGGCTGAGTAGCAACCCTTCGAACGATTGTGTTTTCGTATTCGGTGTAGACGTTTTGATCAAACTGACCAATACGGCCGTCAATGATGTCGCCGCAGAGAATATTATTGTACGCCTTAACCACAGAGGACACTCTCAGAGCTCCTAGAGTGCCCTCTAAGAAAGACTTGCGCTCATGCCATCTCTGAGATGTTGTGTCGTATACAAGCGTTGTAGCGGGCAGTGCAAAACCTATAAAGTAGGCCCCCTTGCTGGCGTATGCCCATGAGTAAATGCTTGCAACCTGAGTATCTGACAGCTTTGATAAAAGAGAGTCAATTGCAGTCGTAGAGACTTTGACTGTACTGTTCCCGTTAAGAGCCCAGATAGCCGGCCCCTCGTTCTCTCCGCCACCAACCCACATAAAGGTATCTTGCGCGTTTACGAGAGAGTAGGGCGCATAGCATCCTTTCTGCAAAAATAGTCCGGTCCGTTGAAAAGGAAAGTCAGCTCCGCCGATATTCTGGAAAGCTTCAAACGTCTGGCCTCCTGAGATGAATAGCTGATTCTTATAAACGACTGGAGCAACAATGTCATCGGGGTCTGACTCGGCTGTACCGAAGTCGAGAGCGTTATAGCTCAAGCCGTCATTGATGGAGCTTACTATGAACTTCTTAGAGTCTGTGGTGATTAAGAAGTAGCCATCAATAAACACAACGAACTGCGGAGCGCCATTCGCTGTGAAGTCAGAATCTGTGATCTGGGCGAACGTGTCCGTAACGTGGTTATAGATATAACCGTTACCGTTAGGCACGAGCACCATTAGCTGCGTTCCGTTATCCGCCATAGAAACGCGAGCAACACCAGTAACGTCGCCGATAAAGGTTAGGCTGTAATCGTCGCCAGACTCATCTAAACGGTATAACCGCTCGCCATTCACGAAGTAAGGCTTGCCAGCCATCTCGTGTGCGCCACGGTTTACGTTATCAAGTATTCCCGACGAAGCAAGCTGAACAATGCCCTCAGTGCCAAATAGAGTTTCTTGAGACAAGCCAGTGCCTTGGACAATGTTCGGATACCAGTTGGTACACTCTTGCGCGGAGATAGGCAGGGAGTCGCTGACATAGAATCCGTTCGCTATCGGTAACTGGGTTACTGGCATCTAAGATACTCCGAACAAGCAGTCCGTAACGGTTATATTGTTTGTGGTCGTAGCATTGGAAACAAAAACTTCAAGATAATCAGAGGTAGCCACGGAGACGTTATAAAACACTCCCACGTTTGCCGTGTCGGATGCGGACACTAATCTGGATATTTTAGCGGCAGAAATAACAGTGCCATTTTTTGCCAAATGAACAGCTAGATCCTGATTTGTCCCAACCACACCCAAAGTCACAGAAGCCGTCAAATGAACTGTAGTGGTCGTGGAACCTGTATAGGTCAACTTGCCTGTAGTATCTACCGTAAAACTAGAGGCAGATCCTGAAACGAATGTCCCTGCTACTTTGACAGGAGTGCTTGTTGTAGAAATAGTTGTAGCAGTTGAATTGCTGTGCATAGAAACTTGAGCGTTTATCGCATCAGCAATAGAAGTTATCTGAATGCCGTTAGTATTAACCGCCGTTACACTAATACCACTACCAGCGACAATGCTTGCAATTGTCGGAGATGCTGCTGTTGTGTTTAAGAGGATCGGGAGGCCGTCAGCGTTAGCCGTGAAGCTGTGAGATAAGCTCACGCCATTCTGTGCGGATATATTTACATTAACGCCTGATCCGCCCTCTAAGTTTCTAATCCGGTTTACAGGGCCGTCAATCTCTAGGACCGGAGCGCCAGTGACAGCACCAGTCTGAACAATTGAGCCGGTGACGCCAAGGTTGGCCACGAATTTATCGTAGCTGATCTTGTAGTTTGTCCCGTTCACAACGTAATCAAGATAGCCGCCGGCTTGGACGGTATCTTTAGCTACGAACTCGCTTTTCCTGCGACCATCGGCTCTAATTGTCATTGCGTGTTAAGCTCCAATCCAATTGCGCCAGTAGATTCGGCGAGTATCTCTGCTTCTTGTTCTGGGTAGAAATGACCAGAAATCCCGTAGCTGTCGTCTTCGTTCCCTGCACCGATAGGCAGTGTTGACGGTAATGAGGTTGGACCCATGCGGCCACCAATGGTACGCATAGTATTCATGCCCTCGCGGGCTGCTTTAACCAATCCCTCTGAAACCACACCCCCGTAATCAGGGGAGACCTCTATCGCCATGTTAGCGATGATTCCGCGCAGCGCGCCGGTGGGTACAGTGATTTTATCTCCAAGGCTATCGACCTCGGTATAGCCGAGCGTGATGCCCTGAGCATCTAGCTGCGCCATGTAATTATTTAGAGCGAATATGTAATCTTGGTACTCATCAGGCTCGAGAGGAGACTCCGATGCTTGGACCAGAATTCGCTGGAGTGATGCTTTTGCGACTTGCGCTACAGTAGCCATTATTCGTATGTACTCTTATTTTTTGACGGTTTTTTTGGCAGCTCTCCTTTATGGAACACTCGAACACTTGCGCTCGTGTGAGTTGATCCAGTGTGAACCGTCCCATCAGCCATTGTATGGGTTTTCCCATTATACGGCTTCCCAGAGGATTTGAAGTGCTGTACTCCTTTAGCCATAACAAAACCTCTATTCGTAAGTTGCTTTAGCAGTCTTAGCTGATTGCTTAAACGCTGTTGCAGTAGGTGCGCCTTTAGACCCAGCCTTCCTCATTCTTTCAGGAGTCTTGCCTTCAGCCTTTTGCCGCTTGATGCGCTTACGCTTTTTGTGGATGTTTTCGTATAGTCCAGCCATTATTCGTACCTTGCTGATTGCCATAAAGAATCAGGGGGCCGAAGCCCCCATCCTCAGTCAGTCGCTAGACCCCAAAGCCTTTTCCGGCAAACAAGGGGTTAAACGTCGCGTACGCCGGCAAGAGATCGAAACGAATCTTTTGAGTATTCGCGTCACCGTCTGCGTACTTAGATACTCGGATTGACATACCGTCGCTAGTAGTAGCGATAGTGTCAGTTGAGTAGAGCTTAGGTAGCTTAACAGTGCCCATGCCGAACGCTTGCTTCGTGTAGAAGAGGTTAGGCTGGTACAGAGTTGAAGCAGCACCAAGGATCGTTACGACCGCAGCGTTTGCAGGAGCAGCGTCTACGTTGTTGTACTGACCGTTGGCCTCGTAGATAGCAGCACCAGAAACAGTAACTGTCGCAGCGTTAGCAGCAATAGTCACATCTGCGAGTACAGTGCCTGTCCAAGGAACAACAGCGCCAGTTGCGTCAATCATAGGCTGACGAGTAGCTACGTTGAGACGATTAACGCCTGCAATAGTTACCATGTCACCAGCTTTGATAGTACCAGTACCCAGACCGTTCAAAGAAAGAACCTGAGTCATAGTGTCTTTAGCTGTGACGTAAGTTGCGTCAGGAGCAGCAGCCAAAGCGCCAGCACGGTCAGTAGTAGTACCTGAAGTGTAGCTAGGCAGTGCGTTAGAAGTAAGCGCCATCATGCCACCGAAAGATTGGCTGATCTGTGCTTTTTCCCATGCAGTGCGAACAAGGCCATCAGCCGCATTCAGACCGTTCTGAGCTGAAGACAGCGCAGTAGTGGTGAAGGGGTTCATGATGTAATACTTCTCGTCGCTCATTGGAACGCCGATAGAGTCCATCAATGCCCCAGCGCCTGCAACATCGCCCCAAGCATCTACAGCATTGCCGTGAGTACCATACTTGAGTGAAGCGTTCTTGTTCATGTACGAGCCAAGATCAAGCTCAAGGTCAGTCACAATGCGACGGGCCATAGGCTCAAGGATCTGGTCGAGTTGGTCCAGTTGAAGTGCCTCTTCCACGTTGCCCCACTCAGTGGCCGCTGTGAAGTAGTCCTGTACTGTACCAGTTGCTTTACCTGCAATGATGTCCGACTTATCGGCACCGCTGATGTCACCACCAGAAGTACGGATAGAGTTGTAGTCGTGCGGGCGTTTGAAGTCTACGTTAGAACCAGAAGACGGGTTGAACTTGCCGCTCAGGAGCTGCGTGTTTACTGTCTTGGTTAGAACTCGTGAAGCTTCAAAAGCATCAAGAAAGACGCGAGCGACTTTCCGTGTGACGTTACTGTTTAAATTATTAGCCATGATCTATTACCTTTCCTATTCAAATGTAGCGCCTTGCGGGCCCCTAGGTTTGGGGGCACTTCCAGCGCCATGCGGCTGCTCCAGCGGATCCGGAGCGTTATTTACCTTGGGTTTAAGCGATGCAGCTTTCTGCTTGATTTCTGTCGCTATCCTTACTGCTGCTTGCGCTGGCGGCAGGTATCGCAACGCGTCAAGCTCTAACGGGTTTTTGGCAAGGTACTTGGTAATCAGGGGCCCGTCGGTCTCATCAAGAATAATATTCACGAGAGATTCGTCGATCCCAAACTGCGCTACCGCGTTGCCTGCTTCCTGTAACTGCTCCGGCGTAATGCCGAATGTAGTTGCCCTGTCAGAGTAGGACTTAACCTTAGTGGTCATTTCCTCCTGCTGCTTTTGCCATTCCTGCTGCTTTAGCGCTTGCTGCTGCTGCTGGACGGCTTGCTGCTGCATATCGTATTCCGCAGCGGCTCTAAGCGCCTGATCCCTTCTATGTAGGCTCTGTCTATACTCTTCATCTGAGAGTCTAAACGGATCCGGCAGATCTGGAATCTTTGGCGCCTGACGTTCTCCAAGCTTGGCCTGTAACTCATCTAACTGCTTTTTCAGCGACTCAGCTTCACGCTCCTTCTCTCGAAGCTTGAAAACCTTCTTGCCGACTGCATCGTTAAATACACGCTGCTGCTCTTCATCGAACTTGATTTCTTTCTCTGGGGTCTCCCCCGCCTCCGGTGCTGAATCGGTATCCTGCTCCTCAGCAGAATCTTCAGTTTCTTCTACCTCCGGCTCCGTGGTTACGTCGTCCTCGGATTCGTACTCGTAGTTGTCTTCTGGTTGCAGCTCGCTCATGTTGTGCCCCTTAAAGGTAAATGCCCAGATGAAGGTCTGGTGGCCTGTTGGTGATTATAGCATAAAGAGGTTAAAATCAACAAAATCTAGTCAATTTGACCAACGGTGATTTATGAGTGATTTATTCGAAGTATTTGAGACAGACGATCCCGATCAGATCTCAGATGATTTGATGGCGATGGTGGGAGAGATATTGAGTTGTCACGCCTACGGTGAATTTGAGCGATCCAAAGAGCTCGAAGAAGAGCTCGAAGGAAAGATCAGGATTCTAACAGGAGCCGACTAGGGCTCCCGTAGACTTGATACCGGCTGATTACCAAATACCGCAGCAGATCCGGACCTGCCCATTTCTGGGCTGGATAGCGAGTCGGTTAGTATCCCTGAGTAGCCTCGTGACTGCACCATCCGCTCTAAGTCAGTGCGGCCCTTAGAAAACGAAACCAAGCCCTCTGGGTCGCTCTTGATGTCGTACAGGTTATTCAGGGTGCTCTTGTAACGATTGGCGCCAGTCACTATTTGCTCTGGCCTTACGTCAAGCTCAGACCCTGAAGGCGTGTAGAAATACGTTCTTAGCGGTCCTTCCCCATACGCTCTACGCCCACGGCCTACAAAAGCCTCCTCTGCCCCAGCCGAGCCTGTGCCGTAGTATTCTGGGTTTGTCTCAGTCAATCCCTCTTTCCGGCTGAAGTGAACGCCTCTAGCGCTTGCAGGTGCAAGTTCGCCGCTGGGGTATTCGAGCTTCGTGTTGAAGTCGATAGGGAAACTAAATCGGATAGGATCGCCGCGCTCTGGCTGAATCTCAGTGTAGAAACTATCCAGCTCTGGATCTATATTAGGTTTATAGACCTGCTGCCCGTACTCGCCAGTCAACGGACTGATCTGCTCCCTTTCTCCAGTTCTGCGGGATCCAGAGGTATATAGTATGCCTCTGTCCGTAAACACTGAGTCCTGACCGTAGCGGTTGCCGATGTTTGCCGCAGCGATAGGGTCCATGCCTTCAACCATAAACGTGCGCTCAGGACCGCCATAATCACCCTTCACCAGAGATACGTTGTCGACTCCGTACTCGTCAATCAGATAGTCGCCAAGCTCATTTGATCTGCGGATATTCTCCTCGTCAGTTAAGCTAGGCTCATCTTTAGTCTTTTTTGGCGGGTTCTCTGCTGAGATTGCAGCAAAACGAGAGTTCGGCGAATCCACCCCAGCCATATCAAGAGGGCCGCTGTACTTGGGGGCCCCTTCTAACGGCTTGAAATCCTCAATGGGGACGGCTGTATGCTCGCGCATCAATTGCTTTGCGTCCGCGATACCTTCTTCTCTGGTCATGCCTTGGCGGCGCATCTTGCTGCCCATGGCGCCTAGAGTTAGCTCTCCAGCACCGGTAGACGCAACGCCTGCAATGCCTGCCGGAGCCATGCCTAGAGGCACGTTCATCGGATCAAATTCAGTTAGCGTGTTAGTCTCGGGATCAAATGAGACCCCGCCTGCCATGCCTGCCTGATACTGCGACTTGGCATATTCAGGCAATCCTTTAAGCGCAGTAACGGCCCCGCCTATTGCGGCGTTTTGCTTATTGGCATCGCCGAACAGAACGTCGTTAAGAGAAGACATTGTGCGCCTAGCTGGAGCGTATGAGGAGTCGTATTCAGTCTCGCCGTACTGGGCAGGGATTGTCTCAATGATAGCTTCGCCGCTAGGCTCGTAGCCCACGATCATGCTTTGCTCTGGGCGAATGACTTGCCTGCGTTCGCCCAAGAATGGCGCAGTAATGGCGCTGACCTTTGATCGGTCTCCGCCGTACTGCCACTGTATACCCATGGAGTCTAACTGCTCTTGAGCGAGCTCCTGATTGGTTTTAGCCACCGTTAGCAATCCTCATAAGGTCTTCAGGGCTCATCATGCCGAGTTGAGCCTTACGGCGCTGCTCATCCATCATGTCGTTCATCTTGGCTTGATTGTCGAGCTCGTCACCGAATGCCTGAATCTGCGTTCGGTCAATAGTCGCACCGGCCTGCTGAGCTTTGATCTGAGAATCAATGCGCTTGGTCTCTGCGTTGAACCCGTCGATCTGAGCGCTAGACTGAGAGTCCATAGCCTGCGTTTCGATCTTGGCTTGCTCTAGCTGTAGCTTCTGAGCTTCGATCTGTAGCTTCATCTGGTCATTTTGTAGCTTGGCTTGGTCCACTTGGGCCTTGAGCATTTCTGCCTGAGCTTTCATGCCTTCCGCCTGAGCGAGAACCATTGCCGCATCAGGCTGCTGCTGCTGGCCTTGTGCCTGCATCTGCTGCTGCTGCATTTCGGCCATCTCTTCCTCGGTTAGCTGCTTCATAGGGATCAAGCCCTGCTGAATCATCTGGGCCCGCTTGCGTTCTGCGATCTGGCCTGCCGCTGGGGTAGCCACGCTTTGCAGTAGTAGGTCGCCGGCGATCTGCATCAGCGACGGGTCTATCTGCGCTAGATTGGTGATGGCCTCTACAGTCTCTTGCTGGCGATTCTTGTAGCTTGGGCCGGCCTTGCATACTACGTCGTAGACACCAACGCTCAGGTCGTTTATCACCACGATCTCGCCGGTAGCGTTATCAACCACCTTCTGGTTAATGTCCGCCATGTCATAGGACTCGTCTTCCTTGAGAACACGAATAGTCCGCTCGGTATCGTAGACCTTGGGGATGGCGTCCTTGATGAGCTGGCCTGTAGCCTGTATGGCGATTTCCATTGATCGGCTGTACTTGAGAGTACCGTTGTCGCCCTTGTCTTGTAGCTGGCGTATAGCAACGCCTGACTGAGCGTTAGGATTGTCGCCCATGTTGGCTGCAAACATACCAGCCGTTGCGTTGATCATGCCCTGCATTGCCTGAGCAACAGTGCGCAAACCTGCGTTGATCTGAGCTCCACCGTTTTGCTGTGGGACCGATGGAAACTCAGGGTCAGCGTTAAAGAACTGCACCGGATCATTGTTTGTGTTTAGAGTGCGTAGCTGGTCCTCGTGCCCTAATCCTTGGGCAGGGGTCATCCAGTACTTGGCCCGTGGCGCCAGAGCTCCCTCTTCGATTTCACGGCTCATCGCGTAGTTAAGGACGCGCTGCGGATCTAGTAGCTTCTCAACCACGCCCCAGTAGATCGTCTTGTTCTCGAAAATCTTGAAGTTGCCGTATACAGGCACAACAGGGATTCGGTTGAACACTGTGTCGCGGTCATCCTCTAGCCAGTCCTTGCCATCAAAGAACCTAGAGCAGACCTTGTGCATCTTGCGCTTGCGGCGCTTAACCTCGGTCACCCCGATAGCCTCAAGGTCGTCTTTGATCTTGTCAAAGTCGTCACTGACCTCATGGGTCTGGCCGTTGCTCATAAGCACAAGCTCGCGGTCCTCAGACTCTACATACAGGAACTCACCGACAACAATGACCTCGGCCTTGTCAAAGTAAGCATCGCCGTCACGGTCATCAGAGACAGACTCACCAGAGCCCTCAGGCCAGCGGCTTTCGTATTCATCTACAGCTACCGGATGCAGCACGAACGCATAGCGAGAGTCGCTCTTATCCTGCTTCTCTGCTGCCGGATCAAACCATACCCGATCAAGCGGGTTAGAAATCTTCTCGATCATGATGTCCTGATCGAATGAGTTGTCGTCTGCATACTTATGGCATACACGCCACGCATCAAAGCCACCGGTGACCATGCCACGAGCTGCCTGAGAGTAGATCTGCTTAGCGTTAGATAGGTTCTCAATGTTGCGGATAATGCCGTCATAGGTCGCTGCAACGTCTTTCGTCGCATTGCCGCCTGCTGGGCTCACCCTGATATCGTAGTCAGCATCCTCGATGCCGCTAGAGATCTGGTCAATGATTGGGTTCACTGAGTCGAACTGATAGCGCGGACGATTAGCGTTCGAATTCCAGAACATGGGCTCCCACTGACCGTCCCTTTTATCTATGAACAAGTGAGACTCACGAGCGTTCTCGCGGTTGTCGTGGTCGGCCTCTTGGCAAGAAGACAGCAAGTTGATTACGTCTTGATGCTCATCGTAATCAGCCTTGTACGAGAGATCGTCCTCGGTGTACTGGCCCGACTCCTGATCCTCTTCCTTCTCTTCCTTTCCGTTCTCGTACTCAGCCATAGTCTAGCCCCAGCCCTGAAAATTGATTTTGACCGCCTGCTTGGCGATCTGTTTCGGCGAAAACATCGCCATCATTAGTGCGTCGCCCATGTTAGGTGAGGGCAGTTGATATTTCTTCGCCATGTCTATCTTGGTCATTATGGCGATTTTACCATTGTTTGACCTTTTTTGTGGTATACGACACACCTCGGACCTGAGCTGCTGTAATACGGGGATTTCAGACGACAGAGAGATGAGATTCTCGGGGTCTATATACTCACCCTTTGTCACTGCGCGATAGGTTGCCTCGAAGCGGTCCCTGAGCTTCCACCAGTACTGCGCGCGCTTATTCAGGAACGTGTCGCGGTTGGTCTTAGAGTCTGAGCCGCTGTAGGGGATCATTGCGTCATCAGGTGACTCTGAGCCCCTGAACTGGTGCTTCTGCATTGCAGTAGACTCGAGCTCGGCATCTACCTGACGCTTAAGCGCTATGCCCATGCCGTCACAGTCCCAGACGAACCAATCGGCCTGACACTCGCGGGCCTTGCGCAGCGCCCAGTCCATACCCTCTGCAACGTCGCCTGTGACCTTCTCGCAGATGTCTAGGACTACTGACCCCTTGCGTAGAGCAAAGCCTTTACTGTCCCCGCCTTCGTCTGAGGGGTCGTGTGAGGCGATGATTGCTCCGGTGCCCTCAAAGCCTAGCTTAACGTGAGCATCAATCGCTGCATCAAACCACTCTGCTGGAATGATAGAATCCTCAACGTCATCCAAGAAGTGACCACGCCACACATGGTCAAAGAGGGCAGGGCTCATCCTATCCCTGTCGCCCTCCATCTCACGCTTGAGAACGTCAGGCGCTAGAGAGTTGTCCTCAATGTTGATCATGATGATCAGATGATCTTCGTCCTCATAGAACCCGTCGCGCAGAAGCTCCTTCTCAAACGGCTTGATAAAGCGCTGACTGAACGCGTCTAGTGAGGACCGAGGGTTAGCCGAGAACCAGAGCTCCGAGCCCTCCTCGCGGAGTGTAGGCGTTAGGGCCTTGAGAGAGTCAAAGGATATTGTCTGAGCTTCCTCGACCCAGAACCTTTGGAACCCGTGCGCCGATTTAATTGCCTCTGGGTCCCGAGCCATACCCTTGAAGCGGAACGCGGGCTCTTCGTTGTACAGGATCTGAGACTTTTGGACATCAAATCCACTAAGGTTCAGGCGCTCTATCTCAGCGCGCAGGATGCTAAGCACCGAGTCGTCTATGCTGTTCTGGAACTCACGAAAGCAAAGCGTCTTGATGCCCTTGGTCATTGCGTCCATCAGGCACAGGTCCGCGATGCTCATGCTTTTCCCACTTCCCCTTCCGCCCAGTGCGACCTTGATGCGCTTAGGCTTAAGGAAAGGCTGAAGCTTCTTGGGGATTTGCATCGCAGGCATTATGTGTAGGCACTCATTCAACGACCTCGATAGTCCATTTCATGTCAACGTCCATCTCAATGGGGTCGCCGTTAGGACCAGAGAGCTCGGTGCGCTTGGTCTCGGACCATCCGGCTTGGTGAGATAGCCAGAACTTAGCAGCTCCCACGTCACCGTCGAGCCCCTTCATCTGCAATGATCCGGCCATCTGAATGATCGCCATAGCCTTACCCTTTCTGTAAGCTTCATTAAATTCAGGCTGCCTTTGCATAGCGGCCTGCAAGGTATTGAAACTACAACCAAAATAATCTGCGAGCTGGCGCTTGGTTATTGACGCGGCCAAGCGCTGGCACTCTTCAATTTCTGCTGGTGAAAACACCCTAGGCGGACGACCTTCTGAGCTCATTTTGATAAATCCTGTAAATGCTTCATATTGCTGAATTATAACACGGCATCAGGGAAACTAGGCTCTATTCTTGATCCGAACCGAAGGTTCACCTTCTTGTTTCTGGCGTTGTAGTCGCTGTGAAGGTCTGAGGCAAAGGTCTGGGCAGGGTAGTTAGTAACCTTGCCACCAGCGGCGAAGTAAGCCGCCTTGTCCTGAGCAAGCTTTACCAGAAGCTTGTCCTTCTCTCTGTCATGTTCTGTATTAACCATTAAAGTTTCTTCCATGGGATTATCGTCTGTTGTAGGCCCAGAGCGAATCTCTGAGCTCGTCTAGCCTTTGCTTGCTTATACTCTACCATGTCGTCATAGCGTGGCTTCTCGCCGCGCTTTAGGGCGCTCTCGTGGATTACAATAAAGCCATCATCTAAGTCCGTTGTAGAGTTCAGTTGCCAGTGCCTGTCCTGCCCCTTTTGCAGAGGTTGCGCGAAGAGCTCTGATTTGTTTATTCCCAGTGCGTCAGCGAGGTCCATCCCGTTAGCGCCACACGCAAAGCAGTTTGCAATGATGTCACCCTTGCGGCCAGTAGTTATCCCCATGCTGGGATTGGTCTCACCGTGAACCGGACAGCATACGGTCCAGCCCTTGGAGTTCTTGCGAGGCTTGTCGCAGAGGTTAGCGAGCTCGTCGATGTGCATTAGCAATGTTCCTTGATGTTATCCAGTTCTTAACCTCGAGAGAGATTCCGTCAACCTTGGTGAGATTAACTCTGGCCGGCGCTACTCCGAACTTCTCTTGGTACTTATAGTGGGCCCAGCCTTGCTTAAAGCCTTTGAGATTTGCGTAGTGGTAGAGCTCTGACAGCCAGCGAGACTTATCGTCTATTGAAAACTGCTCAGGCTTGGGCATATTCTCACGCTCAATCTTTTTGAGTATCTCGTTGTCAGTGTAGATCTCAGAATCTACAGGGAGCTCATAACCGCAAGCCTTGCACCGTCTACCGCTCATTTGAGTTGTGCAGACTGGGCACGGCCTGAGCACTGGCTGGCGCTCTTCTTGCTCTATCAACCGGTCCTCGTTGTAACGCTTGGTGCCGTCGTCTAGCTGATAGGGCACAATCGTATCTGGGAGCTGGCCGTGGCGTGTAATGTTGCCGGCGTGATCAAGGTAGATCGCGCGTGTTTTGCCAGTTTCTGGAGATATCCTAGCCACCCTTCCGCAGCGCTGCACGAAATCTATCTTCGATTTGCACGGGTAGCAATCAATCAACATTTCTACGTAGGGCGCATCGTATCCGGTTCCGAGCAAGCGACTGCATGAGAGCACCGAAAAGAGCCCTGCCTTATGATCTGCGTACAATGCCCGCCTCAGATCTTCTTCGGTATAACCATCAATGTGACGAGCCTTGATTCCGCTTGGGTGCGCGTTAAACTTGTCTACCAGTGTTTTGCTATGGTCAATGGTAGGGCAGAATGCAATCGCGCGCTTTGAGCCGTCAGGCGAATGCTTTAGGTAGTTCTCCACTATGTCACCGCTAAGCTGATCATCCTCTACCATCGCAGCGCCTAGGTCGTTTGGATTAAACTCAGTTCCACCAGTGGGCAGGCGCATTGTGCGAATGCCAGAGGTATCTACCGAGCTGCCGACGTAGTAATCAATCGGCGCCAAGTAGCCCAGCTCAGTGAGCTCCTCGCTAGTAATCGGGATTAATAGATCATCCCAAACCTGCCCCAAGGCTTTGCTGAATGGCGTGGCTGAAAGCGCAACAAACGGGATAGCGTCGTAGCGATCTAGGTATTTCTCCTTGAAACCCTTATAGACAGTATGGGCCTCGTCCACTACGGCAAAGTGAAAATCAAAGTTAGGGCGATTCACTGCCGTTTGAATTGACGCAATTTGAATAAGCTTGCGCGGGTCCCACCTTGGATCGTCTGCCTGCATGACAGAGTAATCAATGCCCATGTGGTCCAGCGTGTCGGCCGTTTGCTGCACGAGCTTCACTCTATCTGCGAAAAACACTGATCGACGGCCTGTCTCAGCGTAAGCGAGCATCATTGTTAGCGCCACGTACGTTTTTCCGTAACTACAGGGTGCTGCCAGTAATGGCCTCATGTGGCCTGTACGAAGGGAATCACGAACCATGTCGATTCCCTTCTGCTGGTGAGGTCTAAGCTCCATTGAGGGCCTCTTCTATTTCTTCTTCAATGCCGGCAACAATTCGGCGCGCTTTCTCGGCTATGGTCAATGTTTCGTTTGACAGTACGCGAGTTGCCCAATCTAGGCGATCGCGGTAGAGCTCAAGCTCGGCTGCTTCCTGCTCGTCAATAGAAGCTTCGCACTCGTCGAGGTAGCGGTTAAGGTCTGCGATTACTGGATCCATGGTGATTCTCCGTCAAGAGTGCCCCCGTAGGGGCGCGATTATTGTTATTGAGCGTTATAAATTACTGTCTCTACTGATTGGCGAATGCCCTCCCAGCCAGTTTGAGCAATTCTTACTGCCGTTGCAGCTTGAGCACGAGTCGGCTTTACGCCTAACTCGTCAGTTGCAAACTCAGCAGCCTCTTGAAACGCGCGCTTCCAGCAGCAGCTAAACTCGTATGAAGTAAGAGCGGCCTCTGCCATTTGCTGGATTTCCCACTGTGATAAATATGCTGTTTTCATTTTCTTTCTCCTGTTTGGGAGGAGCACCGCGCCCCTCCAATGGTTCCCATCTTAGCAGAACCATCAGGGGTGTCAACCACTTTAGATGACAATTAATCAAAATAATGAAAATATTTTTTCATAGAGGTTTGCAGCAGTGTGGCGTAGGCTACCTTGGTCGCATGGTCAGAGATGCTGGTGAAGTGAGTATCACCTGTCTCCTCAAGGTAATCTTCGCCTTCATCGGTGTCGCAATTCAAGCACAGTTGGAACGCCTTGGCGTAATAGGTAGCCCATTGGTGGGCGAAGCAGACTTCGTGGATTACTTGTACGGCGTCTTCGCCGAACTCATTGTGCGATACAAGCGCTTGATTAACGATGTTGTCAGCTTCGAGCTCTAGGGTGTAGTTGTTGATTTCCATGATGTTTCTCCCGTTGGTGAGGAGCAGTATGCCCCTCAGTGGTTCCCATTCTATAGAAACCACTGCGGGTGTCAACCTTTTCGGGTGACAAATACTAATTATTTTTACTGGGTTCTCCAGACCCTGTATTTGTTGAGGTGTTTACGCTGGGCTGCGTTGTAGTTACGCTTTTTCAAAGCCGAAACAAGGCCACTAACTTCGCTTGTACTCTTTAGCTCAACGCTGTCACCTACTGACATTTTGTTAGCAAGATCGGCCCAGACTCCGCCTTTCTTACGACTTAATTCTGGGATTTCAACATCGCGTTCGATTACGTGGTAAGTCATTAGTTTATCTCCGTACAGTTTATTTCAAGGTTTAAGTAATTTGGCCAGCCGAATTGCTGACCGGTTTCTCTGCCAAGGCACACCATAGAGGCGTATTCAGCAGATGCGATTTCGGCGTCTTGCTGTTCAAGCTTGCCGGAATAGTTGAGCCCAGCAATAACAATGATTGCGAGCGTTAATAGATAGAATTCTTTTTTCATAACTTTGTCTCCAGAGAAATTAGATTAATTCGGCTTTGGCTGGGCGTTTGAAGAAACCGAATTTATTGTCGTCTTCGGTCTGAGTTACCGTGCCTGTCAGATGAATGCGTTGACCGATAAGATCAATTTTTTCTGACTCGGTGTAATCAACAATAGCCGTTGGAACTGAACCGAAAACTCGAAAGCCTCGGTCGTCTCGAATGGTACACTTCAGGCACGGACCGTAATCTGACTCATACCATTTAGTGTAAAGAATTTCGCCAGTGATCTCATAGCGGCCCTCTGGGACAACCGCTGATACAATGTTTTGATTTTTCATAGTGCTATCTCCGTCAAGAGTGGCTGCGTTGTGCAACCAATAACCTAATCTTAGTTTATTTTTATTTATACTGTCAACCTTTCTGACTAATAAAAGTTTCCCTGCCTATTGCCTTATCTATCGCGTGGCATTCAGGGCAGTACCAGCAGACTCTGTACATAACCATTTGGTTATCAGTCACTCTCTCTTTGAACCCTATCACCTCACCCATTACCTCTCCGCATCTACACGGCTTCTCTCTAAGATCATCTATGTTCTCAGTGTTTGTCATTGTATTGCCTTTGGTGAGTTGGCGGTTCTGCGAGCAAGCAAGCCCCAACCCACAGTGAAGTAGATTTCGGGACATTGCATTGCCTTCGGAGCCTGTCGTATGGACAGCGAGGCCGTATCAATGAGTCAGTTGATACAAGCAAGTCTGCAAGGGATGCTGCTCCATCCCCCCGCGCCGCATTCAGACTTTTAGCAAGTTGCGGTGCCCCCGCGCTACTCTTTTGGGGCTTTAAACTGCGATCGGTGAGAGACCCTTTACAGGTGACATATCCTTCGCAGTCGAGTCGTAGACTAAATCTATAGAGAAAATATGTTGAAGAACACAACATATAGTGTAGAATAGCCCTTGTCGGGTTTCTGGCTACACTTGCTTCTCCGTATTGATCTAGCCGGAATTCAGGGCCTTAACAACCCACCGACATCTAACTTTCACAGATTACTCTTACAGAAATAATTCTGCAAGCGAAAACGTGATTTAATCTATATGCTTTTTATTTCTGATTCTTTTTTTTAAGTCCCGACACGTTGTGAAACGCTCGGGCTTTTTTTTGACTGAAATTTTACGCGTTGCGATCTGAGATCTCTTGATCAATAAGAAACTCAGCGTACTGGATTATCTTGCGCAAATCCTCAATGCCGTTCTTGTCCTTCCATCGAGTAATGTACTTGATAATATTCCCCTCGCAATAGCCGAGCTTATTCTCAAGGATATATTGAATAGGCTGAATCTTAAGTTTTTCGTAGTGAGTCCCGCCGACTTGGCGCCTAGGGTTTATCATTAGTGCATCTCCACTTCGTCAAGCTGTATATAGTCCTCAAAATCGTCCCATAAATCTATTTTCACAATAAAGTCCACGTAGTCTGAGCACATAAGCATTAAGGTCGCTACGGCCCTCTGAGAGCTCTCTGGGAGCTGTTTAAACTCATCATCCATGAAAGTGTCCAGCTCTTTAGAACTCATCGAAATTATATGTTTTTCGCTCATCTGAACTTCCTTTCGTATAACCGCTTTCGGTAATTAAAGATCTTTTTTACCCGCTTCAGGTACTCAATGGTAAATTTACGTGGATTATTATCCATTTCAAGCCGCTCTACGCGCTCAGGACCAACCTTCTCAATCAGCCCTTTACGGTACTCTACGACGTTGCCTGAGAGATACCGGTTGCATTTGACGCACTGACTGTGGCAATTCAATAAATGGTATCTAAGGTGCCCAGCAGATCCACGTGAACGGTAGTGCCCAGCGTCAAACTTGCCGCCCTGCACTGTCTCGCCCTGAGCGGTCCCGCAGCTAATACAGGGCTTGTTGCGGTCCCTGATTCTGATATATGCGTTAAAAGCAGTCTGAGCTTCTTTGACGTAATCTGAGGCAGTCTTCAGGGATTCCTTAACAGCTTTTGCTTCACGAGCATACGACAATTTGGCAGTCTTTTTTGCCTGATCTGTCGTGGTGTACTCGTGCAGATGATCCCAAGAGCAAAACGAATAAATGCCGCCCATGATTACCTGATCTTCAGGCATCTTGGTGCGGCATAGTTTGCAGCGTCTTGTCTTCATCGGAAATAACTTTTGCCCTTTAGGGCCGCCATGGTCCTAATGCACCGGTCAAAGGTTTCGTGGTCCATCTTGCGCGAGCGTGACTTAAGCAAAGCCAATGAAAACTTCTCACTCATTACAGAGAATCCCTTAGATAGCCTTTCAACATCGTCGGGCGGAATATAATCACCTTTCTCATTTATCATCTTATATTCATCTCCGCGCGTTTGGTTGATTCCTGAGTGCGCCATGTCTCAAACTTCATTTGCCAGACTGCAAGCTGGTGCTTGAGCCCGACGGCCTGTTCTATTGCAACCTTGAGCCCATCAAGTAATTCTAGGTACTCATGGTGAGAGTAAGCGTAACGCTCTTGAGCGGCAATAGGCATTTTAGGGTTATCACGCTCAGCCTCGCCCATAAGCAAAGCTTTCTTAGACTTTCTAAACTCCATCAGGTACTGCCGGCTGGCTTCAGCCTCCGCGTACTTACGCGCTGTTTCTTCTAGCTGCTCGAATTTCATAAGCGTTTACCACCAATTTTTTTACCCAGTCCCGAAGGTCCTCGGGCACTTTATTAAGCGCCTCGCGGCGCTCCTCCCTGTCTTCAATCTTCATAATCTCTGCGGCGTACTGCCTCGGGCGCTTGAAATTGTTCATTTTCCACCGTTAACTTGCTTTTTGTCGGAGTGCATATTTCCAAGATATTATCGTAGGGCTCTAAGTCGTCAAACGAGCAAACGCCAAAATCGCCCTTGAGCTCTATAACTGCGTAGGGCTCCTGATACTGTGAGGCTCGCCATGTTGCATCTTCAATAGCCGCTAGGGCATAAGTGAATTTAGCTATTGCTGGCATTGGCGAGCTCCAAGAATTCCATTACGTCAATATCAAGCTCTTTTGAGAACTTAACAACCAGTGACAACCGCGCATCTTTCTTGGTGCGCCATTTGTGTATCTGCTGCCTGCTGACTCCAAGTTGCTCGGCCAGTTGCGCTGACCGAACACCCTTGAGATCTTGGGCCGCTATTAAAGCTTTGCCAAAATCCATGATTACTCCTTAGAACGGTAAGTCGTCGTCAAAGTCATCAATAGGTGACTCTACCGCTGGGACAGGAACCGTGCTTGGTCCGTTTAAGAGCTCTGCTAGAGCGTCAGAACTTATGCTTGCGTCGCCTTTAATTAGCGGGCGCTTAGGGGCTGCTGGGTCAGGCTTGTTTGTGTAAGCGCTGGTCCTGATCTTAGGAATATGGAACTGGCACTTAGGGCAGGTAAAGCTAGCGCTGCCATTGGTTTGAGGAGCTCGATCGTTCTTTCGCTCGTTGTCCTTCCATAATGCGTATTCAAAGATAGTGGTGTAATTACTCATTTTAACGTCTCCGTCAGTTCATTAATTTTAATTGCAGTTTCTTTTAGCAGCTCTTCCGCTGCGGCCAGCAGTTTATCGTCCCGCTTGACGTTCAAGATAAAAGGCTTCATTTCTGGATGGTAAGCGTAGAACCACCAGTTAGAACGCCCAGTGACAAGCATACAACCGTGGACCTGCTGGACGTATGCCGATGGGAGCTTGCCTGATCTTTTGTATGCTATCATGGTTGACGCAGAAGGACACTTGATTTCTAGGCCGGAGTCGTCACCTATGAGGGCGTCAGGTGAGCAACCTATCTCGTAATCATCCATTTTAATCAGGCCGACGAGCTCCGCTGACAAACCGGTTTCTAGCTCGAACATATCCCTAGCCTCAGGCTCCAGATCGTTACCTCGCTGCATGGCGTCCGACTTAAACGTCTCTGTAGGCTTACCAGTAATGCGTTCCGCTACAAGAGTATTGATAAGCGCGTCAGCCTGAGTAGACGCCTTGCCGGCGCCTGTGAATACCTTGCTGAAGTTACTAGCTGTAATGACTCCGCAACGCTGTGCAAGCCACTCGTCGCTACCTTGGATACAATCAATTATTCGTGGCATTTGGGGCTCCCTTTATCCATAACGCTATTGCGTAGTTAAAAAAGTCTAAGCAGGGCGAGCAGACGCTTTGACTGCGCGACCCCTGCTGTTTACATACCTCACAAGCATTATGGCTGCCCTTCATTTTTTGCCTCTTTTTTTCGCGTCAGGCTAGCAGCAATGCGCACCGCTTTTTCCTGCGGGATAAGCTTTGTTTCAGAAACCTCGGCCCAGTCAACGTAGCGCTGAATGTCTTCGCCTGTCTCTTCGCACAGAGAGATAATCTGCGCTAGAGTGTCAGCCGTTACCAGTGCTGGCTGTAATTCTGCCTGCTCTGGTTGTTGGCTGTCAGCGTCTTCTAGGCCCTCAATAGGTATGCAGAAGGCTTGAAACAGAAAGTATTTATACGCAGCGGTCATCGCCTTGTTGACAGCCTTGTCGCTGGTATCGATAGCCTCACCGTAGGCAGTGTGGCAGATAGAATCGCCTTCCTGATCGTAAAGCACAAAACCGACCTCAAGGATCACGTGCGATGCGACACCGCCGCGAGCCGTGTTGATAGTCTTTACGTCTTTACTCAATACGTTAGGGATAATCAGAACGCCATGCTCAGCGATGATCGGCGCCAGCGTGTTAAGCACGTCGTCGATACCACGGAACTTGTAGCCTTGGTGGCTGTTCTGTTGATTTTTTGCGATTCCGACTATAGATAAATCGGACTGGACAGCGCTGAGCGCCTTGAAGATAGTACGTTGTGTCATTTTCTTTACTCCGTCAGTTAATAACGTAGACGATAGTAAAGAGATGCGTATCTGTTGTCAAGCAAAATGGATGACATCAACAAAAGAAAAATCGGATATACTCTGTCGAGTGGTTATCTCCGTCAGCTACCACCGCAGACCCCTAACTGGCTCTCCCGCTGGTTAGGGGTCTTTTTTTACGGGTATCTTCCGGTCCGCACCATGCAGTCTATATCACTGCTGCGCGTGGGCCCGACTTGAGTTGCCCATTTAGAATCAAGAAACTCGTCTGCACTTTTATTGAAATCGCCCTCAGCCATCGCGGCGAGAGCCTTTTTAAAGGTAAGTAGGCGAGTGATGCCCAGATTAAAGCAAAGGTTTATCATAGCGTCCTGCCGGACCCTACAGAGCTCTAGATACCATTTGAAGTTGTGTCTGAGCTCTCGGTCGCAGCGAGCTATATCGTTATCGAGCAGATATAAACACTCGTCACGAGACAAGCCAAGTGACTCAAGATTTCTTCCAACCCCAATAGTGAGATTCCCAGTTGTGTCCTCGTAAGGCTTATTCCTGAGAGACTCGTGCCTGATTAGCAGGCGTTGTAGCCTATCCATTACTCTGCTCGCTTAAACAAACCTGTAGCGTTGAATAGAGTAACGACTGCGCCCACAATATCGTGCGCTACTGGCTGAAGCCTATCAAAGCTCTCATCAATGTCGTCTGCCTTTTCTAGCGCGGCCTTTAACATCAAATCAAACGCAGCAAGTTTAGCCTTGCCGGCCCCGTCATCAGGGATTGTTTCTTCGATTAGCTTTACGATCTCTACAACGGTCGTCCAGAGCTTTTTGACCCAGCTTAAATAGGTAAATATGTTCATATCTTACACTCCATAGTCAGCAAAATGGCTTCTACGCCATACAAATTAGGCACAACGTGTACCCAGTGCGGGTTGACTATAACAGGCTTTACCCCCAAATTACATCCCGACTTTTTCAGATGTTGATAGTGTGAGCACCCAGTTGACGAGAGCAAGAAACCCAATAGCAACAGAATCAACGGTAGCTTCATCCACTGGTAACGCATAACCAAACGCCTCTGCTGCCTGAATAGCTGCCCAGAATGCCCCTGTGAGGGCCGTAGCGGTGATCTGACGAGCTTTCCACTTGGCTGGGTCTGATACTGCCTTTCCTTTCTGTAGTAGCGTAATGGCCGCCTTTGCTTTCTTAATCATCTTCTTCGTCTTCCAGTAAATTAAATGAGAGAGAGGTTTTGTAAATATCCAGCAGCCCGATAATAGTGATTTGATTGACGCCTAGCTCAATGTAGTGCTCAACCCACTCACCGAGCTTATCAAGGGCTTCCTCAGTTAAACGGTCATTCCGTACATCTGGAAACTCAATTGTGGTCATCCTATATACCTGACGGCTGCGCCGATTGCCGCTGCTACGACTAGCCAGACTATTCGCTCGGCTGATTTACCCTTAATGACGCTTTCGGATAATCTATCCACCTTCTCATCCATCGCGTCTACCTTAGTCTCTATATGGGACTGCCGATTAAACACAGTGACAAGTCTTTCTTCAACACGCGCCAATGACACGATAGCTTCTTGGAGTGTGTCAATCTTCTTTTCTACTCGGCTTAATCGGTCTTCCATACTACTACCTATAGCGTCAGGTCAGGGACTTTACGCGAGTCTCTGATTTGATAAACATGACGAAGAACCTCTCCTCCGTCACGATGGAATACTACTTGGTTCATCACGCTAGAAGCACCGTATCCTGCTCCTGCATGCCAAGAATCAGGTGGGGCTAATGTGCCAAAGGCTTCCACGAAAACGCCGTTATCTGTTTCTATGGCGTTCTGGTGGTGTATGTGTCCTACTAGCCACTTCCTGTAGACAGTGGCTGACCATTGTTCTGGTAACATCTTAGGTAGGATAGCGCCTAGCTTTACAGCCTTGACCTTATCCCCATGATGCACCGCTAAGAGGTTCTTGCCAAACTGCACGGTGTGAAAGAATCCGTGAGGGTCTAAGATGGTCACTCGTGGTTCTTTAGAGTAGTAGAACTTCAAGATCAGCGCGAGGGCGATGGCAGTATCTGAGTCGTGGTTACCTCTAGCCATTACCACAACGCAACTCTTATGTTTCGTAAGCAACTTATCTATTGCGTACAAAAAAGTCTGCGCTGCTATCTCAAGCACTACTTCTATTCTGGTATCTACGTCTAGCTTCGTTCCTCCAAAGGTAGTGCCACTACTACCATTGGCGTGAATAAAGTCTCCTACGTTGACCAGTAGTGCCTGCTCGGATGCAGGAGCAGCATCTACCAAATACTCTATAGCCGCTAGCATATCTTGCGAGGCTATCTTGGTATCGTAATCACGAGCCTTGGTCTCTCTTGCGTCTGCCCTCATACCGAAGTGGGCATCACCTATTACAATTGCAGGCAATAAATCCGTAGCAAACTTCTTAGTCTTTGGCTTGGCTTTGGGCTTGTACGGTTTAATCCCTTTAACAAGACCGTCAACAAAACCTTGCAGCGCTTTATCTCGCGCAGCCTCGGTCATGGTGCGGCGCGTTTTTAGCCACGCCTTCTCGCCATCGTCATTTGTCGTATAGATAGAGCGACCGATGACAAACTCACCTTCCGGTACGTGCCTTCGAGCATCCCAATTCTCAGAGTATCCCGCAGCCGCCGCAGTGTTCTTGGTGATAGACACATAGTCGCGCATGGTGGACTGCGAGATACCTAGTACCCCCGCAGCCCTTGCACTATTACGACCACATTCTTCCCACACTTGCATTGCTTCACGATGTCGGTCTGTCTTTGCGTAGTCTACTAGACTCATTAAACAACCCGCACTTTAAGATTATTACCCGCCAACGCTGTAATCCTTACAGAGTTCTGAGCAGGAGCATCAAAGTTATAATCAGTACCCAACACAGCACCTTGATTTAAAATGTTAGCATCGTAGTTAATCGCTACACCGTTTGAAGAAGGCACTGTAGTACCACTGGTCATGTTCAGGATAATAGACAAATCAAAGTCATTACCAAGAGCTATGTGGTTTGGGTCTGTTACAGCGTCTAGCTGAGTCTTGTCCATTTGGTTTGTGTAGGTTACTGTGCTTGTGTTGTATTGATAAATAGTTCCGTTGTTAAAAGAAGCAAGCAAGAGCTTTGTTCCATCGCCATTAAATGCCATTCCACTTGCGGTAGTTGTTTGAGCAGTTACGTCAAAACTTACAGAATCGTAACTAGCAGTAGAAACATTAAATCCCGTAGATAAAGTGTATTGATATATTTCGTCCGGATTGGCATTATCCAATACAAACATTTTTGTTCCGTCTGAATTAAATAATACTTCGTTGCTACTGGTAGATTGGTTAGAAACACTAAAACTTATAGAAGCATAAGACGCTGTAGAAACATCAAAGCCAGTTGATAGCGTGTATTGAAATACTGTGTTATTAGCACTACCAACGATAAACATCTTTGTTCCGTCAGTATTAAACGCCATTCCCACTGGGTTTACTTCTTGGGCTGCAACGCTAAAACTAACTGAGGCATAACTAGCAGTAGAAACATCAAAGCCAGTTGATAGCGTGTATTGAAATACAGTGTCATTAGTTTGCCCAACAACAAACATCTTTGTTCCGTTTGTATTGAATTTAACTTTTAGCGCAGTTGTTTCTTGGCTTGCTACGCTAAAACTTTTTGAAGCATAAGAGGCAGTAGTAATATCGTAAGCAGTTGATAGTGTGTATTGATAAACAGTATTGGCACCGTAACCTAACGTATACATTGCAGTTCCGTCTGCATTAAAGGTCAGGCCAAAGATGTTTGTTTCTTGAGCGGAGGCATTAAAACTAACAGAGTCATAACTAGCAGTAGCAAGCTGATAGCCAACGGCAGAACTAGCACCTGTCATAGCCTGTGCAATCGTAGCTAACTCAGTATTCGTAGTACCATTCGCCCAAGTCTCTGAAGCGTATGTAGCGTTAGAGTTATACTGCCAAGTACCTGCGTTGTTCCTGACAATATCTCTCTCGCCATCAGTGTTATCAATGACAGTCCAAGTAGTACGGTCGTCTGTAGAGATGCAGTAGTAGACATTGCCGCTACCCGCAGCTTGGTTAGCCGTCATGCTGTTGATGTCTGTCCAGTAGGTAGTGTCTGTTGACGCCGTGGTGTGTGCTGCGTGGTAGCCTGCAAGAAGGGTTATTGACTGAATAGAATATTCGTTTACATCATCTCCTGTTGTGCCAGAAACAAACATCTGAGCGCCGCCAGTGCTAAACGCTATTCCTGTTGGGGCTGTTTCTTGAGCGGCTATAGAAAAACTATCTGCAAGAGATGCTGTAGATATATCATAGGCCGTGGCTAAGCTGTATTTATATATAGCTTGACTTGATTGTCCTACCATAAATATCTCAGTACCGTCGCTATTAAAACTTAATCCTCTTGGGTCGGAATCTTGACTTGATACTGAAAACGAATCTACAAATGAAGCAGTGGAAACATTAAAGGCTGTTGATAGCGTGTATTCATTTATATCTGCTCCTTGAGAACCACAAACGAACATCTTAGTGCCGTCAGAACTCATTGTTAATCCGTTTAGATATATTTCTTGGCTACCAAGGTAGAAACTTCGAACAAAGGATGCAGAGCCAACATAAAAAGCAGTGCTTAATGCATACTCATACACGGAGTCGCTAGTAGTGCCAAGAATATACATAAGAGAACCTGACGGACTAAAATGTATATCAAGTGGTTGTGTGTCTTGACTTCCTACTGAAAACGCATACGAAATCACTGAAGTAGAGATATCAAAAGCAGTTGATAAATTGTATTCGTTTACATCCTGACCTGCCCCTCCAACAACGTACATCTTCGAACCATCAGTGTTAAAGGCTATTCCTGCGGGTGAAGTGTCGTCAGCCGATACTGAGAAGGTTTGAGTATAAGAAGCATCGCTTAAAGAATATCCTTCACCGACTCCCCCACTAAGCTCCAGGTCACCATCGGTAGTGTTATAGATAACACCAAACATCCCCCAAGAGCCTGACGCGACTTGATTAAATGAGGTAGGAGCTGTGACTTGTAAATAGCTACCGCTTGTCGCTGTTAAGACAAACGCACCTGAGTTAGCTTCGATGGTCTTGCCTACGTCTGCTGAGGCGAATGAGCCTGAGCCTAGTGATAGAGCTAGCGGTAGCGTATATCCATAAACATTACTGTTGTTTGCCGAAAATACCATCAGCTTCGAACCGAGCGGGTTAAAGGCAAACCCCACAGGAGAAGTCGTCTGTGACGCAACTGATAAGAACTTTGAGTTATAAACCGAACTAGAAATGTCGTAAGCAGACGAAAGATTGTAAGCATGAATCTTTGAGGAATTGCTTCCACAAATAAACATCAAAGTTCCATCAGAATTAAATAGTATAGCTTGAGGGCTTGTCTCTTGTGACGCAATACTAAAAGTGCTTGTAAAGGATGCGCTGCTTATATCAAAGGCTGTGCTTAAAGCAAACTCATGCACACTGTCCGAGTTGTAGCCAATGATATAAACTTTTGTACCCGAAGGATTTAAAGTAACGCCTGTTGGGGAAGTCTCTTTTGAGGCTATACTGAAACTATTGCCAGAGTACGAAAGAGAACCGGAAGCAACACTCCACGGAGTGCTTAAATCAAATTCGTATATGGTTCGGTTTGTAGTGCCTACCGCATACATTTTTGCCCCATTAGGACTAAACGAAATTCCTGTTAATGCAGGAGTTTGTGTCGATATATTGCTACTGGTGCTGCTATAACTAGCACTTGATACGTCAAAAGCCGTACTTAGCGCATATTCGTAAATTACTCCTGTACCTGCACACAGAAACATTTTTAAACCATCAGGCTTTAAAGCTAAATCAGCAACATTGCCGCCAACCACTGAAAGAGCATTAAAACTTTGTGATGCGAATGTTGCCTCAGAGATATCGCCGCCAACCCAATTCAAAGTAGTCGCAGCAGCACTATCCAATCTCGTGTAATTCTGTGAAGTAGAATTAACATCCCATGAGTTATTGGTCACGCCTGACTGTGGGACTTCTTTAGTCACAGAAACGACAGGCGCAAGCACAGAGCTAGTCAGTGAGATTGATGCTGTCTCGCCGTTTACGAAGGTCTTGGTCAATGAACCGTTAGTCACAGAGATATTGCTAATCGCTGAAGTATTCGTAGCAATAGCCGCTGTCGCTGTGTTCAGTTGCGTCTGCACATTAGAGGTAACGGTGTCTATAAAATTTATAGTTGCCGCGCTATCGGCTATGTCTCTTGAATTGCTCATTACGCAGACTCCTCATTACTCTGTTCTATATACTCTGAATTTAAAACCCAAGAATCTGCAACAGATGAATCATTTGATTTTTCAATTATATATTTGCTTCCAAGCCAATCTTCTGGAGGAGCAACATCTGTTTCAATTACTTCTGTATTAGAGGCGTTGCAATCAGAAACAGTCATTCTAAAAGAGCCGTACATTTCTATTGAGCTTTCAAGCAATTCAACCACGGCATCGTTTTCTACAATCCATTTCACTTCTTTATTTTCTTTCATGCAAATTAGCTTCATGTGACATTCACCAGTAGTTGAGTTGCTGATAGGGCTTTACCTGCTCTAGTATCGGACACGGTAGTTGATATCGCCCCATTAGTTGCAATGTAATACTGACTACCTGCGGACAATCCCGATTGGTTAGATTCGATGGCGCTAGTGCTTTTTATTTCTAAATTAACTCCTGAAGAAACCGATGCTCCTGCAAATCCAATAAATGCCTTAGAATCTGTAGAAGCTGCATCACTGAGCTGCCAACGAGATTGATTACTTGTGAAAGCGGGTAACGCTATTTTAAAATTTCCAGAGCTATAAGCAATAATGTAATCATATCCACTTGTAACAGTGGAAGCAGCAACATTGGTAATAGCAGTACCGTTATAACTAGCTAAGTTTAAAGATGGGCCACTGTTTATATAAAACTGGTCACTGTCAAACGGGCATACCATTCTATTATACTTATTAGTTCCATAACTTGAGTAGTTACTACCAAAAATACTAGGAAGAGATGTAGATCCATTCGTAGAATACGCATTAGTTGAGTTGTTATAAACAAAGGCTGTAAATTCCAGTGATGATGTACTTAGATCATTCATAAACAACAGCGCCGACTGTCCTTTATGCCAAGGCATATTAGAACCCGATTGCGTTAAATTAGCAGCTCCAGAGTTAAAAGATGAAATTGTTCCTGTAGCCGCAATAGACGAAGCTACAGTTGGAGAATTAACTCCATCATAAGTAAAGTTGGCAAATCTTGTTGTGCCATAATAATTTACTGCAACATGATATTTGTTATTAGTGCTATCAAAAGCAATCCTGTTGAAATAATTTTCACTGTTACTTCCAAATGTTTTTTCTGTAAAAATACCAGTTCTTGTTGTGCTGCTGACATTTTTAAAACCCGCAAGATTTGTATTCTGTGAAGGATTTGAATGCCACGCGCCGACTACTGTTCCAGTGGATTCATCACAAGCAATATCACAGTGACTGCCTCCGAAACTATTACTGCCAATCGACGATTGCGAAACATTCGCTACATAACCACTGCCTCCACTAAGCCCTCTTTGGAAACCTGCAACCCTCGGATAATTTGAAGTGTCTGAAAATGCACACCAAAAACTATCAGCCACTGGGTTGTAAACTATTTTCATTGCGTTCTGAGTATCTCGCATTTGACCAGAATATATAGTTGTCTGACTTGATGCGCTAAACTGCCCAGTAGCTTCGTTATAATCGTAAATACAAGCCACTAAGTAGTTGCTTCCATTTCTTGCTACATGAGCAAAATTTCCGTACTTATCAAACGCACCATCATGAGGAGTACCTAATGCCGTTAAGCCGCCAGTAATAGTTTGTGTAGAGCTAAGCGAAATACTTTGACTTATTGTGGTGGTTAAAGAGGCAGCCTGATTATTATTAAAATAAACTCTGTCTCCTGCCGTAAATGAATTTGCGCTAGTTAAGTACAAAGAACCTGTACTTGGCGCAGGAATAGCAGCCCAAGAAGCAACCGCTCCGTTAGTAGTCAAGTATTCGCCAGAATTACCTGTCTGGCTTGGCAGTGCGTCTATGTTATTTATCTGTGCTTGAATGTTAGACGTAGCACCGTCAACGTATCCTAATTCTGTTGCTGTTAAAGTAGCAGGAATGCCATCTAAGACATTTACCTCGGCCGCCGTAGCCGTCAGACCTAAGTTGGTTAAAGCAGTAGAAGCTGAAGCTAAATCAGATAGGTTGTTAGCCTTTTGTGTGTACCGAGCGTCACTGTCTGTCTTGCTGTAGACGTTTGCTATCTGCGCAAACCGAGCGTTAGATTGCGCCTGTGTATAAACATCAGCTACGCTAAAAGCGCCGTAAGCAATTATTCCTACGTTATCGCCTGTGGTAGCGCCTGTGGTTAAAACTACCTGCGCCCCGTTACTCGCAGTGAAGTCGGTAGTAGGAACAAGCCTTGATCCATTTAGATAGACATCAACAAAACCTACGTCATAAGTCGCAGCGAAAGTTGTCTGGCCTGAAGTAGCTGTGTACTCCTGACGCTC
>Ga0209192_10000535_pt1 | contig 36410 bp, 9 predicted proteins | sample ArcticOcean_MG_C_11_FD_187433 | JGI IMG/M metagenome (GOLD analysis project Ga0209192, IMG submission 187433) | Marine microbial communities from western Arctic Ocean - ArcticOcean_MG_CB2_154 (SPAdes) (version 2) | ecosystem: Environmental > Aquatic > Marine > Oceanic | place: Arctic Ocean... | reverse complement strand
AATTACATATTAGAGCAATTCCCAGTACGAAGTGATGACAGAATACCTCAAGGTGAAGCTACTAGTAAAGTACATGCACTAGTAGGTCAAGGAGTTGCTTATGTTAAAGGTTTCCGTGTAGAAAATAGTGGTGAACGATCATTTGAAATTGATCAAATAACAAATACAGATGTACTTAACAATCAATCTATTGCTACTGCATACGGTCACTATGTTAAAGTTACTGCAGTTACTGGCCATGTCGATATTGACTGGACGCCAATTGATTTACAAAATTCAGGTGGATCAAAAATTGGTGAAGCAGTTGCTATTAACGTAACACCAACAAGATTATACCTTGCAAATATTTCAATGTCTGGAAGTATTGCAGACTTAGCCAAAGTATCAGATGGTAATGGTGTTATTGAAGTTGGTAATGTTTTACAATCAGCTGCAAATAAAGCACTAATATTCCCTTCTGGCTTAATCAGTACTTTCGATATGACAGATACTTTAATACCTGTTCGTACTAAAGCAGAAGTTACACATACTGGTGGCGCAATTACAATCACTGCAAACTCTGGCGAAGACTTTACTTGCTCAAACGCTAAAGAAGATATTTTAGTTGTAGAAAAAACTACTAATGTGTTTAGAGCAGTTTCAGCAGTAACAGTTACTAATAACAATTCAGAATTAAATATTACTATTGACGCTGGTGCAGCAAGCCCAGTGTATGTTTACTATAATAAAAGATTAGTTGGTTCTGCAAACGGTATTGATTCTTATAATAAAATTGTAAGAGAGCCTTATGTTAAAGTAGATTACTCAGGTACTGCTACTCCTGCTAATACAAAATATAGTTTAGGTTTCCCAGACGTATTTGAAATAACAGAAATTAAAACTTTGGCCACTGGTCCTGGTGGAATTGACGAAGACTTTACAGGAAGTTTCAGATTAAAACGAAATCAAAAAGACCAGTTCTATGATTTATCGTATATCGAGTATATAAACGGTCGACCAAAACCAGCAGATGGTAGTGGAAATCTTTACATTAAAATGAAAGTATTTGAGTGCGACGGGTCCACTGGTGGCTACTTCTTTAATATTAATAGTTATCCGAATACCCTTGATCGAAATGACATACCGGTTCATCTGGGTGACTCTGGTGGACAATACAACCTTAGAGACAGCTTAGACTTCAGGCCTCACTGTAACTTAGATTCAGCCGCTAACTATGGTGCAACAACTACGGGTGCAGCACCAAGCATTACAGCCGCTGTGGGTTCAACAATACCAACATTTACAACTTATGGCGCTCCGTTGATTCCAACATTTACTGATGGTGTTACAACAGACATCGAGCATTACTTAACTCGTGTTGATACTATTACAGTTAACTCTTATGGCGATATAAGTTTAATTAAAGGTAAGGAAGCACGATTTGCAATTCCACCTCAAATTGAAACTGATAAATTAGCGATCGCCCAAGTTGGTGTTCCCGGTTACCCTGCATTATCATCTAAGGATGCTGATAGACAAGGGAAGCGCCGATATGCTATCACAATGAAGCCAACAGGAATTAAAAACTACACCATGAAAGATCTACACTCATTAGAGAAAAAGATCGATAACATGGCATACTATATCTCATTAAATCAATTAGAATCTGATACACAGAATCTAACAGTACTTGATGAAAATGGACTATCAAGATTTAAGAATGGTTTTATTGTAGATCCATTCAATAACTTATCTCTAGCAGATATTGGTAATCCTGAGTTTAGAGCAGCTGTTCCATTTAACCAAAAGATTTTAACTCCAGCTCTAAACACATTCCCATTAGATCTTAAATATAAGTCAAGCGCATCTTCTACTATATTCCCTAGTGTATCAAAGCCGCAAGTTGCTACTTTAACAAGAGATTCAAATGTTAATATTATAGATCAACCATACGCAACTAATTTTAGAAATTGTGTGTCTAACTTCTACAAATATGCAGGTGAAGGTGTTATCTCACCCCCATACGACGCTGCTTACGATACAACAACAAACCCTGTTACTTTAGACATAGATCTTACAAGTCACTTTGAAGAATTTGCTGATAATATTCAACAGTTCATTCCAATGACTGATACAACTACTGTTTCTCGCGAACGCCTCATTGAGCTCACGGGCGGTAACAACTTTCTATTCTTAGGAGCTCGACGCTGGGGCACCCAATGGCTTACGGAGCAAATTGCAACAACTACAAGAGAAATAGAGGTTGGAGAACAAATTATAAGCGCACCTGTTGGTGACTTTGTATCTAACTTCTCGTTCGAGCCGTTCATGGCCTCTCGTGATATTAAAATTTATATGTCAGGATTGAGACCAGACACTGAACATTACTTCTTCTTTGATGGAGTTAATGTTAATGCACATATTGCTAAAGGTACTCCAACTGCAAACCTTGTTGAAGATATTGAAAGATTCGGTGACAAAGGTGTTACTTCAGTTGCAACTGACTCAACTGGTGTATTAAGAGCAGTATTCCATATACCAGCTGGAACATTCTATGTTGGAGATCGAGTATTAGAGATTGTTGATGTTGACCAGTATTCAAGTATTGATAGTAGTTCTACTTCTAAAGGTTTCGTAACATACCGCGCCTATAACTTCTCTATTGAAAAATCATCACTTACTACTTCAACACGTGCACCAACATTTGACATTAATAGTACTACAACGTTTAGAAATGTAACTCGAAGAATACGTGGTCGTGATCCTATTGCTCAAACCTTCTTTATTAAGAAAGGTATGGGTTCAGGCTCAAATTCAATCTTCTTATCTGAAGTCGACGTATACTTTAAACGTGTTAGTGCAGATAATGGTATTACTTTACAAATACGTGAAGTTATTAACGGTTTCCCAACAAACCAAATTATTCCATTCTCAAAAGTACATAAATTACCAGCAGATCTTACTTCAGCAGTTAGTGACGACTCTTCAGTAGCAACTACATTTTCTTTCGATGCACCAGTTAGACTTGATGTTGAAAAAGAATATTGTTTAGTATTACAGCCTGATGCTTCAGATCCTAATTATTTAGTATTCATATCTAAAGTTGGTGGGCTTGACTTAACGCCTGGTTCATCTCAAGGAACTTCTATCGTGCAGGATTGGGGTGACGGTGTATTATTCAGTTCAACAAACAACAGCGCATGGCAATCTTACCAAGACGAAGATATGAAGTTTACTCTACGTAGACATAACTTTAGTGCTTCTACTGGTTCTGTTACATTAACAAATAACGATAATGAGTTTTTAACCTTAAACAATATTACGCCATCTGCTTCATCTAATTACTTTATTCCTGGTGAAGTTGTTTATTCGGTCAAACCTCGCACAGGTGCAACAGAACCACTTGGTGGAGCTACTTTAAATTCTACAACTGTTACACAGGTAGCGGCTGATCAAACATATGTTATCGGCGACTTTGTTAAAATCGTAAGCGGAACTAATATTCAAATAGCTGAGGTTGTTAATATACCAACTGCAAACTCTTTTGTAATTAAATCGCCATGGCCGTACGCTAACGCAACAAGTATTTCTATTAATCCAGTTGTAAAAGGTAATATTTCAAATTATAATACAAGAACACCTGGCACGCTCCAACTCGAAGCAAGTTCTGCTACTGCTGCTAAAAAGTTTGTTTCAACAGAAACTGTTACAGGTTTTGATAGTTTAGTATCTGCAATAATTACGTCGGTTGATAATATCAATCTAAGTTATGTTCAGCCAATGATTATGAAAGCAAATGATTCAGTATCTACTACAACACTAGACGGTACACTCGTGCCACCAAGTGCTATAAATACTACATATACATCTACACTAGCATTTAATGATAATAATCATTTTAGTCAGAACGGTGCGATAGTTTATAGTAAATCAAATGATCCAACTCGTTCTAAATCGTTTGACTTTATTGTTAATATGGAAAATGCAAGTAATGTAACTTCAACACCGTTTATTGATATTGAAGCATCTAAGTTGATCGCTTATCAATATACACTTGACACAGACCAAGCAGAGTCTAGTAATTATATTTCTAAATCTGTTGAACTTGCTAGTGATTTAGACGCCGAAGATATAAATGTGTTTGTAACTGGTTATAGACCGGTTAATTCAGATATTAAAGTCTATATTAAAGCGCAAAATGCTTTTGATTCATCAGACTTAGATTCTATCGGCTGGACTGAGTTAGAGATGTTTGAAGGAGTGGGTACGTTCTCATCTAATTCAAATATTAGAGATTATAGAGAGTTCCAATATAGAATACCTGCAACTGCTAAAGTTGGTGGTCTACCTAGTGGAGCTTATACATACACCTCAAGTAATGGTACATTTAATGAGTTTAGGAAGTTTAAGATTAAAATTGCTTTAACTTCATCTAATATTCACAATGCTCCTACGCTAAGAGATTATAGAGCTATAGCGCTCACATAGGATTGAAATAAAATGAGTAATATAAAAAGAGATTCAACATCTGGAGCAATAGTAAATACAGATGTGTCCGCGCTGAATAAATATAAAGTAGAGCGGAATTATTATCGTAAAGTAGATAGGCTACAAGACGATATATTAGAAATCAAACGTAGTATTATCTCTATATACGAAAGAATCGAAAAACTGGAAAACAAGTAATGGCAAAGGCTAATTTACAGAATATTGCAACCTCTGGTACATTCCAGAACTGGTTTGATAAAACCAATGAGATTGTAAATATTATTAAGACTGATACTCTTACTGCTGGTGGCGATACTACTAACGGCAATGCTATCTTAGCTGGTAATTTTACAGCAACTAACGTTGTTGCTAATACTTTACTACAATCTGATAGTATCGGACCAAAAACTGGTGGAGCTACTATTCAGGTAAATGCTGACACCAAGATTAATGGTGCATCCCAGGCAGCCCTAATAGTTTCTCATGGTACTGGTGGACAAGCACAATTTACAAACGGTAGTATTACTTGGAATGCTGGTCTTAAAGATAGTAATGGAAACTTTATTATTGACACAGGTGCTGGAGATGATAAATTTAGTCTAGCAACTAATGGTATGCTTACTGTACCTAATTTAACAGCAATTGAAAATGTTACTGCAGTTAGTTTCATTGGTGATGGTTCTCAGTTAACGGGTGTTGTATCATCAGTTGCTGTTAATGAACTTACAGATGTTACAATTACAAATGCTTCATCTGGCCAAGTATTAAAATATAATGGTACAGCTTGGGTTAACGATACAGATTTTGACGGCGGCAGTAATGTAAACGCGCAAACACTCGATAATTTAGATAGTACCGCCTTTTTAAGAAGTAATGCTAACGATACTTATACAGGTACACTGACTGTTACTGGTGATATTAACCAAACCGGAGACTTCGGTTTAGCTGGCACAATAACGGCTACTGGTGCAGAAGTAATTGGCGCAGTTTCGGTTACTGGTGATATTACCCAAGCCGGAAACTTAGCAGTAGATGGTGCATTAACTGTTACTGGTGATATTGTTACTAATTACAGCGGTTCAGACATCAGATTAAAAGAAAATTTAAAAGTTATAGAAAAACCATTAGAAAAAATTAGTGAAATTAGTGGTTATACATTTAATTATAAAGATAAACCCCGTGAAACTATTCCGGGAGTTGTTGCACAGGAAGTTGAAAAAGTGCTTCCTAATGTTGTATTTGACCACGAAAGAAATGGTGGTACATATAAAGCAGTTCGTTATGACCAATTGATCCCTCTATTGATAGAGTCGATTAAAGAGTTAAGCGACAAGGTAAATGATTTAGAAGATCAGTTAAAATCGTAATTTGTTAATGAGTACTCGAGTACTGACTTAATAAATAATAGATAAAAAGGGAATAAGATTAAATGGCAAAGATTTCAGAACTAGGTTCCATTACCGGTGCAAATACCAGGTCGGAAGACCTACTTGTAATTGTTAACCTTGTTCAAGGTGACGATGGTACCAAGAATATCTCAAGAAAAGAACTTGTACAAGCTATTCAGTACGAGATATTTGATCGCATCACTATTACAGGCGGAACGATCTCTGGCGTTGAGATGTCAGACAGTACTCTCGATAATGTTACAATTGATAACTCAAATATTGAAGATACTGATTGGATTCGTGGTACTATTGATACTACTGTTATTACAAATTCAGATGCTAACAATATTGTCATTACTTCATCTTCGTTTACTGACGGTTCGTTAGTAGCTTCTACTGGTGAACGCCTAACTATTGCTAATTCATCGTTCGACGATGGTACAATTACAAATAGTACTGCCAATAATGTTATCATAACTAATTCCGAGTTTAATAACGGAACTGCCAATGCAGTCGTAATAACAAATTCTGAGTTTAATAACGGCACAGGTAACAATGTCACATTAACAAATTCTATTATTGATGATTCATCAATCACTGATAGTACTGCAAACAATGTAACAATGACTTCTTCTACGTTTACATCTGGTGCGGTTGCTGATAGTACTGCAAACAATGTAATTATAACAAGTTCGTCATTTACTTCTGGTACATTGCTAGACTCAACTGGTGTTAATGTAGATTTAACCGGTTCAGATTTTTCAGATGGTACTGGCGCAAATAACATATTTACAGATACTGCTCTATTAAATGGTACTGCAAATAACTTCGTAATTACTTCATCACAGCTTAATGACAGCACTGTTAATAACACAATTATTACAAGTTCTGAATTTAACAATGGTACTGGTAATAACGTAACGTTAACAAATTCAACTATTGATGATTCTGTTTTCACTGATGGTACAATATCCAATACTGCTTTCCAAGGCACAATGCAGAATGTTGTAGCAACTGATATGACAATCAGAAGCTCCTCTGCAGATGGTTTATCTTCTAATAATTCAACCTTTGAAAATGGCTCGGTATCTGGTTCAACCTTTACCGGCGGAACAATAACAAATACGAATCTTGTAGACTTCGACATGAATTTGACGCAAGAGTTCGATGCGCCAATGGACGACGAGTCATACTTTGCTATTCGTAACGAAAGAACTGGTGATACTGAACAGATTAATTTCAACCAACTCTTTGATGAAGTTTCTAAGAAAACAGCTCAAGCACTTAAAGTTAATGTAGACGCTGGTTCTGGTGATGATACAAACCCAGGTACAATGATGCAACCAGTAAGAACACTGGAAAGAGCATTTGAACTTTGTTTAGAAAAAGCAGGTGGTGAATTAAATCGTAACGCAATTAATAACGCGGTTCACATTTCTGTTGGTCCAGGTACTTATTATACAAAGGGTAATCTTCAATTACCAGATGACTGTTCAATAACTTCAACTGCTGGTCAGTACGCAACTGTTATTGAAATGCTTCCTGGATTTGAAAACAATAACGGAATCTTAGTTGGTTCTGGTTGTTATGCCCAAGGATTCGGTTATCAGAACTTTAAAGTTGATAACTTTGACTTCCCAGAAGGTGGATTCGCGATTGCTTATCGACCTGGTGCTAAACTATTACGTTCACCTTACTTAAGAGATAGTACTCAGTTATCTAACTTCTTACGTCAAGATGTTGAGCCACCTCTTAACCCTTACAATACTAAAGGTACACTTGCTGACCTTGGTCAAACGTTTGTATTGGCAGCTGGTTTAACAGGAGCATGGGCTCTTGATGACGAAATTAAATTCTCATCTGGTGCTGTTGGTTTCCTAACTTGGGACGATACATTAGATACAGCAAAAGGATACACTGCTGATATAGCAGTTAACCGAACAATTAGAGTTCGTAATCTGAAAAACGGAATCGGTTTTGGAATTGGTGATACAATAACATCTGAATCTGGTGGTGCTGGTACAATTGAATCTCTTGGTATTGATGACTTCCCTAACAGAGAAGTTGGTCGAGGCGGTGGTTGTGTACTTGCAGACAGAAGAGTACTTGATCCAGACTCACTATATACTTACGTCTTGTGTTTTGGTTTCACACCTCGTACTCAAAACGGTTTAGGTTATGTTGCAAGGGATGGTGCTGGTATTAACGGTATCGGTTCTCTATCAATCTTTGTACGATGTGCATTCTATGCCCTAAACGGCGGACAGATGACGCTGAACAACAGTGGTACTCAGTTCGGCGATATCTCAATGAGAGCAAAAGGAACATCACAGTTCTTCCAACCTAAAAATACTACTGCAACTATTGTAGGTAATACTGTATTCGGATCTTCCTTAATGGATAATTCTGACGACATTATTACAGACATGACTGAATACCTTACAGACTCAGTCGCTTCAGGCGGTTTAGGTTATACTGGTTACGACTCAGTTAAATGCGAACGTGATACTGGTATTATAATAGACGGTGTCGGTTATGACGTAGCAACTGATTCTAACTACTGGAGTAGACTAGCAGGTATTACTTATAGATCTCCAATATCATCTAAAGTTGTAGGCGATCAGCTAGAAGCAACAATAGGTGCTAATGTATTCCTACAGAGTCGTATTAATACTATATTTGCTAATGCTAATAACGAAATTATTCCAAGAGTAGATACAAGTTTCCAAGAGATGTACAACGTCGTTAAGTACGGCGAAGAAAACATGAATCCAATTATCTGGCAAGATACAACCAAACCACAGGTTGCTGCTAGAGAATTATTACAAGACAACAGACAGTTTATCACAGATACTCTTATTGATTGGATTGAAAATAACGAAGAGTTTTACGCATACGATAGTAAAGCATGTAGACGTGATGTATCTGATTACATCTTACCTGCTGTTAAAAACGACATGTTGTTTGATACAAACTATAACGCAGTTACTGCTGGTGAAGCATACTATATGGCTGCCGCAAAAACTGTTATTGAAAGTCAAAATAACGAAACTGTTGCTGCATATAAGAGACTTAAAGATCAAACTAACGAGTTACTTGACGGTGATTCTTATGAAGCTACTGCAAGAACAGATGCTGCGTTTGATGAAATATTAGAAATACTCGAAAACAAAAATACAGCGTACACACCAACTAAGGCAACTTACGACGCCGCATCTGGTAAGATGGTTATAACATTGAACACAAGCAAGAAGTTTAATGTTTCTAATGCTACTTATAACCCTGCATCCGGTGTAATGACTGCAACGATTGGTACTCACGAATTAGTAGTTGGTGATTATATCAGATTTAAACCTGCGTCAATTACATTTAGTTGTAATGCTGGTTCAGGTGTACAAAACCACGCAGTTCCTGAAGCTCATCACCCATATTATAACAAGCCAGTTAAAATTACTAACGTGTCTGGTAATGTTATAACAATGAATGTTGGTTACGGTGGTGCTAATGGTCAACAAGTTCACACATTCGTTTCGGCTGCTCCACAAGCGATTAGCTCAAGTCACGGTTTAAGTACTGGCAGAAAAGTACTATTGAGAACTGGCGGTTTTGTATTTACTTGTTCAAGAGATAATTACTTAACAAGACACGCATATCCAAGAGCGACTGACCCTGCTGCAGGAGCTCCTCTTGAAGTATTAGGTGCTAACGAAACATCGATTACAATTAATGTTGGTGTATCGGCAATAGTTGATGAACATAGATTTGTTGAAGCTTTATCAAAATCTGTATCAATCTTAGGTGCTGATATTAGATGGAGCGAGAATGCTTCAATTGCTGCTGATAATAAAAATGCACGTAAACAACTACAAGCTAATAAAACATTCTTGGCAGATTATGTTGAAGGTTATATTGATGAAACATATTTCAGATATGACTCTAAGAAATGTCGTAGAGATACACAAAAATACATATTACCAGCAGTTGAAAGAGATATCTTAACTGGTTCTAACTATAATGCAATCCAAACTGGTATTGCTTATCGTTCAGGTACTACTCTTGCAGATAATGTTATTAACGATCAGTTAGTAGAAACTATCGGTGCAATGAATGAAATCAAATCAAGAATTAATTTAAATAATGTTGAATCTGGATTTACTGTAACCGACGTTGTCTACGATCCAGCAACAGGTGTATTCACAGCAACAATCGGTAATCACGGTATGGCAGTTGGTGATTATATAATGCTTGCTGATAACGGTATTACAATGAGTTGTGATATGGGCGCTGGTGAAGTTAATCATACTTCTCCACAATCACATCACCCATATTGGCAAACACCTTGCCCAATTACTGGTGTAACTGATACAACAATTACAATGAATGTTGGAGATGGTGGCTCAGGTCAATATCCGCACACCTTCGTATCAGCCGTAGCAAACGCAATTGTTCCTGCTAAAGGAGTTGGTCTAAGCTTTACACCAACAACTGCTACTTACAATCCTGAAAGCGGAATGTTCTCAGCGACTATCGGTAAGCACGGATTACACCCTGGTGACTATGTTAAGTTCTTATCAGGTGGTATAACATTCAGTTGTGATACAGGAAGTGGAGTACAGAACGATGCTGTCCCAATGGCTCATCACGCATTCTATAACCACCCATGTTCTGTTGAGTCAGTAACATCAACAACTATTACAATGTTTGTTGGTTACAGTGCTGCTTATCCTCATACATTTGTATCTGCTTTAGATAACTCAATTACTCACATGGTAAGTATCGACGATAATGCTTCAGGATTTAGAAGTAACGAAGCTATCGATAAGATTACAAGTATTCTACAGAGCAGTGGTAAAACATATACAACAACTAACGCTACTTATAACCCAGGCACTGGTTTAACAGTTATAACAGTTGGTGCTCATGATTTACAACCTGGCGATAAAATTAATATTGCTGCTAACAGCATGACATTTACTTGTGATACTGATGGCAACGTAACTAATTATACATATCCAGCAACAACGATTACTAATTTCACACCTACTAATGCTACCTACGACCCAGCAACAGGTGTATTCACGGCAACTATCGGTGCTCATAAACTGAAAGCTGGTGATCAGATTGAAGTTGCACCAGAGAGTATCGTATTTACTTGTGCTATAGACGGTAATGCAACAAATCATCCGGTACCTGAAGCACACCATACTTTCTGGAAGAAAAAGATTACATTGACTGCAGTTGATTCTACAACCATTACAGCTAACGTTGGTGTTAGTGCAAATGGCGGTGGAGCACACACCTTTGTATCTGCTCTTCCAAATGCAATACAAGGCGAAAGACAGCATCCTGCATATAAGAAACCTGTAGTAATTGCTTCAACAACTGGAACAACTATTACTGTTAATGTTGGTACATCTTCTGATCTATCACCACATACATTTATATCAGCTACTACAGATAATATTAAGACTGCTAAATACATTTCAACATACACACCAACAAACGCTACATACGATGGTGGCACTGGTGTATTTGTTGCAACAATCGGCAGACATAATTTAGAAGCTGGTGATTACGTACAAATTAAAACTGGCTCTATTGTATTTACATGTGCTCTTGACGGAAACGCTACTGAACATGCAATTCCTGAAGCTCACCACACTAAAACTTACATGACTCCAATTGAAATTGACTCGGTAACTTCTGACTCAATATCAATGAATGTAGGACCTGCTGTTGGTGGAACTCATACATTTGTTAGAGCAGACGTTGGAGCAATTGATTCAGACGCCCTAGTATTTACTGACCCTGCTGCACAGATTAAACACTTCACACCTACCACTGCAACATTTGTACCTAGTACTGGTGAGAGCGTAGTAACTATTCCAAATCACGGTTTAACAACAGACGATTGGGTTGAGTTTGCACCATACAGTTTCACGTATACTTGTTCACTTGACGGCGATGCAACACAGCATTCATACCCAAGAAAAGGTGATGTTACTTATAGAAAACCATTCCAGATTACTGCAGTTACAACAAACACATTTACTGTTAATTTAGGTGCTAGTTCGGGTGGTACTCACACATTTGTATCTTGTGAAAAGCATGCAGTAACTCATGTATCTACGAACGGTCAAGGTCAATATGCAAGAGAACAACTACAGAATAACAAAGCATTCCTTGCGGCTGATGTTCAAGCGTATCTAGATACACAATACTTTGTATTTAATGGTGCTAAGTGTTCAAGAGATTCAGGATTTATCTTAGACGCAGTTAGACGAGACCTTGCTACTAATTCTAATTACCATGCAGTGTTTATGGGATTAGGATATAGGATTGGAACTGTCGGTGCTAATAAAGTTATCTACGATCAACTTACACAAACAGTTGGAGCGATCAACTATCTAAAAGCAAAAGTTGCGGCTGATCCTTCAGTAACAGGAACTGCACTTACAAGAGCTAATGCTTCATTCGATGAAATTGTTGATATCATGTCAAACGGTTCTGGTAATGCTAACGCTCTTACTTACGGTGATGATGCTGCAGTAAGTGTTAACCATACAACTGGAGCTTCTGCATTAATTAACAATAGAGCATTCTTACAAGCTGAAGTTACTGCTTACGTTGCTGATCAATTCCCATCGTTAAATTATAGTGTTGCTAAGTGCGAAAGAGACACAGGCTACATGATTGATGCTCTAGTATGGGATGTTAAGTACGGCTCAAATGCTGCTTCTGTTAACTTCTCAAGACTTTATTACGAAAATGCAATCAGTACATTGCCTGAAGATCAGAAATTACCTACTGCTAAGACTTGGGAGCACCTTGCAAATGTTTGTTACAAGATAGTAAGAGACCAAGCAGTTACTCCTACAACTGGTAACGCTGTTTCTCAAGATGTTACACTAACAGATGCTGGTGTTGAAGTTGGTGAAGCTGCAAGAGCTGGTGTTAATGTAACTACTCAAATTATTAGAGATAACAATTTAGATAATCTTCCGCACCATAACGAAGGTTCAGTTGAAGTTGCTATGGAACCTGCAGTTAATGCAATCGACGGCTTAACAGAAAATCTAACAGAGTCTGTTATCGAATATCTAAGAGATGAGCATAACGGATTACCAATTGTTAGAGAAAAATGTACTCGTGATGTTGGAATTATTCTAGACGCTGTATCTCGTGATATTGAATACGGCGGAAACGAAAATACATTAGAAGCTATCGATTATTACTTTAAGAGATTTACTTCTGAAAGTGCTGATTACGAGCAACAGCGATCAACTAACGTATTGCCAATTAAAGTAAGAGGTCAGTTTAAAACACTATCCGATTACGAAGATACTGCTAACGTATCTGGTTTAAGAGAAAAGATTAATGTTCTTCCTCGTGAACAACGTGAACCAATACAAGCTGCATTCAAACGACTTGCAGACGTTGCTGAAACTGTAGTTAAAGAAGTTGCTCACACAACAACTTATACTAAATTTACTCCAACTAACGCTTTATATAATCCAGCGACTGGAGTATTTACTGCAACGATCGGTACTCACACACTTAAAGTTAAAGATAAGATTTGGTTAGCACCTGAAGGATTTACATTCAGTTGTGATATGGGAGCTGGTGTACAAAGTCATACTTCACCGCAGAAACATCATCCATATTATAGTGAACCAGTAACAATTACTGAAGTCGGTGCAAACACAATTACGATGAATGTTGGAAATGGTGGCTCAGGTCAACAACCACATACATTTATATCAGCGCTAGCCGATGCTATCAGTACTGGTCCTTATCAAAATACTGATGGTACTGCTGTTAACACTGCTACAGGTACTACAGTTCACGACTTAATTGACACTGTTGCTAAATTCATTGATTATACAAATATTGAAGATGATGAATTACCAACACTTGTTAAAGCTTCGTTTGATTCTAACAGAACATTAGCAAGAAAGCAATTACAACGTAACAGAGACTTTATCATTGAAGAAGTTCAAGGGTATATTAAAGATCGTTATTACACATTCGATGGCGATAAGTGTAAGCGTGATGTTGCTTTACTTCTTGACGGAGTTAAAGTTGACGTGTTAACCGGTTCAAACTATAACGCGGTTCATAACGGACTTGCATATAGAATTGAAACACCTGGAACTAATAAAGTAATTAACGAACAATTAATAGAAACAGTTAAAGGTATTGAATTCGCCAAAGCTAAAGCAGTTGCTGCTGTAACTAATCAAGCGCTTCAAACTAAGACTGAGGAAGCATTTGACGAAATCATAGATATTATGACTAAGGGCCGAAGTGCTGCTGATGTAATTAATTATACTTCAACTGCACTTAATGTTAATAAAATTAATGGTAGATCACAATTACAAAATAACAAGGTATTCTTACAGGCTGAAATGATAGCTTGGCTTACTGCTAACAGACCTTCACATACTTATGATACTGCTAAGTGTCAAAGAGATACAGGTTACTTAATCGATGCTATATCGTTTGATCTACAACACGGTGGTAACTTTGGTACTCTCAACTTTATTAGACTATACTTTGAGAATGGTGTAAATGTTGGATTACCTATAAATCAGCGTGAACCTTCATATGCTGCATTCAGACATCTTGGTGATTGTGCAGATTTAATTATACAAGACATAAATCTAGGCGCACTTAAGTCTTCTGGTAATAGTGAAACTCAAGATTTCAGTGGTGCATCTGGTGGAGTTCTACTTGCCGCTGCTGGTGAAGATTTATTTGATATATCAGCACAAATTATCGAAGACAACGGCATGTTAATGGCTCCGGCATATGACTTACCTGATGCTGCTGCACCATACAGTGATGCTCAAATAGCTGCATTTAACGCAATAGATAATATTAAAACAACTGTTGCTGAAGGCTTAATCGAGTATGTATCTACATTCTACGATGTCTTACCATTTAGTGAAACTAAGTGCAGAAGAGATACTGGTTATATTATCGATGCTGTATCTCACGATATCCAATACGGCGGAAACAGTGCAACAGTACAAACTGCAGGAATGTATTTTGAGAATGCTGTAAATACTGGATTAAAACTTGAACAAAGAATGGGTACAAGAGATGCATTCTTACACATGTCTAAAATAGTAGAGCATGTTGTTGGTGCAGTAGATATTACAACAACTGAATTCCCTAAAGAAGCAGTATTCTACACGGGCGATATTCTAACTCAGTATGACTACTGGAGTGGTGTTGAATCATATCAAACAACTCAAATACAGAACAAAGCAGTAATTGGAGCTAATCCAAATACATGTAAAACTGCAAGAGACCTTGTTCAAATAGTTGCTAACGCTGTTGATGATAATATTGAAATCGTATCAACAATACCAGAGATGATATTCCCATCAGAAGCTTGGGTAGCAGATAACTATAAAGTAGCTAAAGACTTAGTTGATAATCAAAGAGATACAATAGCTGAAGCAGTAATTACATATCTAAGCAGTGTACACAGTGGATTGAGTTTCCCTGCAGCTAAATGCAGAAGAGATATTGGATATATTGTAGATGCTATATCACACGATGTTCAGTATGGCGGAAACTTCGCAACAAGACAAGCTGCTGGTATCTACTTCGAAAACGGTGTTTCAGTATTACCAGTTGACACAAGAAACCAATATTCAGATATATTGAATATTCTTGGTACACTTGTTGATGGAGTAGTACAAGAAACTGATGTTTCAAATACACTATACACAATCACTCCTCAGAATACTTTGGGTACTGCTGCAACAGCAACAGAAGGCACTAGAGCTCATGATTTAATTGCTTATATCGAAGGAGTTATAAGAGCTGATGATACTGATGAATTACCGGCGATTGAGCCAGGTAATACTGGATGGATCGACGCTGAACTAACAACAGCTGCCGTAACAATCGACGATAGTACTGAAGAGCTTGCAAGTGATGTAACAACCTTCATAAATAATAACTTTGATGTACTTGATTATAACAAAGCTAAGTGTAAGAGAGACACAGGATTCTTACTTGATGCATTCAGTTATGACTTGAACTTCGGCGGTAACTCTGCTTCAAGATGGAACGCGGATTTCTACTTCTGGAACCAAGTATATAGATTACCTGAAGATCAAAGAATACCAACTGCCAAGTCTTACAGACATCTTGGAAAAATCTGTAAAGATATAGTAATTGGTGAATACGCTGGCCAGGTTCAGAATGGAGAGGTTGCAACAACTATTGAGAGTGTTAAGGTTGAAGGATTAGCAAATATCTTCTACAAGACTCAATTGTACAATGATACTAAGCAATTGCCATTACTTGAAGAGCCAACTTATCTAAATGCTGTGTTTACAGATGCTAAAAACATCTTAGGCCAACAAAGAGAGTCTTTACAATTCCAGACAGTTAGTTATGTTGGAAAGACATACAAGTTTATCGATCTTAACTTAACAAGACGTGATGCTAAAAACTTATTAACAGCGGTTAGTAATGACTTTAAATATCAGAAGTATGACCCTGATGTTGCTGCTCCAACATACGCAGACTTTGGTAGTTCGAATGCAACAATGACATATACTGCTGCATTCTTTGACTTCAAAGGTAGTCATGTATTCCCAGTGTTTAATCCAACAAAACAAGACTTGAAGTATCAAGGTTCAGTTACTCAATTATCAGATCTATCAGCGATCACCGGAATGAAACTTAATCATTCATATATAGTTGCTACTAATTACGCTACCAACTATTACGCTGGTAATATATATTACTGGAATGGCACAACTTGGGTATCTGATGGTGCGAACAATACTGATCTTCTGGATGCATTTACTGGTGCTTGGGATAAGATGAGAGATTACATTGTTGCTACTTACTCACCTAACTCACAGCACTCATTAATGATCGAAGGGTTATTTAATGACTGTGTTAAAGATAACATACTACGTCCTAATACATTGATATTCGGTTCGTTAGTTGAATCCATTGCCCATCAGTTCAACGGTGCATCGGCTGGTGTTAATAGAAACGCGTTACCGCTTAACTTTAGAAACCTTGGTTCTGCTATATCAGCAATCGCTTCGGTACTTAATGAAGACGGTGGTAGAATCCGATGGTCAGGTGCTGATGAATTGAATAACCAGTACTTCGCAAGAGGATTAAGAATTAACGGTCGAACCGGAAGGATTGAAGGTAGACCATTTACATCTTCTGTTAGAAAACTCGCAAGAAGAGCTTCTAATAGTAGAGCATCAATTTAAATAGGATAAAGATATGCCAATCACTACAATCACAACATCGCAGGCACCGGACGCAAAACCGGTAGCGATTCAAAAGGTCGTATCTACCAACTGGCAAGTACTTGTTGAAGTACCTCAATACGAGGTTCCGGAATTAGTATTTGGTGGTAGTACAACTGTTGAACCAGGCGTTGGTGAAATAATTTCGCCATTAATATTCTGTAACACAACAGCATCTACAGCAAGAGTCGACGTGAGATTTCACCGCGAAGATCTTAATGCTGAATTTTATGTTATCAGAAACATGCCAATACCAGCTTACGAAACCACTGCAATCCCGCTAAACGGCCAGTTCTTAAAGAGTGGAGACACTCTAGAAGTAATAGGTGATACGGACTTAGCAATTCATGCTACATTATCGTTCACATTAGGCCAATCTGAGGAAGATGACGTTGTCTAAAGACAATAAATAATATAATATGATCAACGGAGACTAAAGTAAAATGTCCAAATTTGGAACACTCACAGGAAAGAATCTATTAATCGGCCATGGCGTACCGCAAGCCTTTCCTATTACTCTTGATCCAGTACCATTCGAAGGTTCTGTGGTTTATGCTGATAATGGAGAGCTAAGATACTCCGACGGCACAAACTGGCTTGCGTTAGGAACTGGACCTCAAGGTCTTCAAGGTACAACTGGTATTCAAGGCGGCCAAGGTGTTCAAGGCGACTATGGTCCCGGCTTTACAATAATCGGTGCAGTTGCTGATGTTGATAGTGGTGGCGATCCTCAAGCGACTCTTAATACCGCATTCCCATCTGCTACAGTTGGTGATGGTGTTATTGATGACGCTGATGACGAGCTTTGGATTTACGACGGCACGACTTGGGTAAATATTGGATCATTTAGAGGTGTTCAAGGTTTACAAGGATCTAATGGTCCTCAGGGTGTTCAAGGAACAATTGGTAACGAAGGTATCCAGGGCGAACGAGGATATCGTGGTTTCCAAGGTCCAAAAGGTATTCAGGGTTTACAAGGTGTTCAAGGTAACTTAGGTATTCAAGGTATCCAAGGATATCGTGGCCCACAGGGTGTGCAAGGTGTTCAAGGCGAAACTGGTATTCAAGGTTTGCAAGGTCGTGCAGGACCTCAAGGTATTCAAGGCACAACTGGTATCCAGGGCGATACTGGTATTCAAGGAATGCAGGGCTTTAATGGTGATGACTCTGGCGCAATAGTTCAATACTCACTTGGTAATCAAATAACTGAATCTCCTGCTCCATCGGGCGGGTTTATGTCCTTTAATTCACCAGCAACAAACACAACATTTACTGGTGTTACTAAGATTTGGATTAATGATGATGACACGTTTAATAATAACTTAGATGGTCTATATCAATATATTGCTAGTTCATCATCTGTTAATAAAGCTTATGTTAAAGTAACAAAGCGCGATGAGCCATCACGATACGCAATTTTCTCAGTACAAAATATTGTTGAAGATATTGGTGGTACTTATTGGGAATTAGATGTAACATTCTTATCTGGTTCTGCTACTAAAGAACATTTTGTTATAGAAGATTCTGGTAATCCAGGTACCTTTATTAGTTACCCATTGATAGTTGCTTTCGATGTTTCTGGTGATCGAGGTGTTCAAGGCCTTCAAGGACCACAAGGACCTCAAGGCTTACAAGGTACTCAAGGTGTTCAAGGTCGTGTAGGACCACAGGGTGTTCAAGGCACAACTGGTATACAGGGTGTTCAAGGCCTACAAGGAGTTCAAGGTACACAAGGTCAAGTTGGACCTCAGGGTGTTCAAGGCCTACAAGGACCACAAGGTTTACAAGGTTCAGCTGGTGACTTCGGTGGTATTTCATACGAATATACTTACGGTATTGCTACTGATGATGCAGATCCAGGCTCTGGTAACTTAAGGTTCAGTTCTACAAACTTCTCATCTGCTAACTTAAAACTATGGATTGATGACGAAGAAGCAAACGCTGTCAATGTTATGGATGGCTTACTTACTGAATTAGATGCTCTAACAGGCTCACCTAAAGGTTATATTAGAGTAGTTAATTCTGCTAATTATGCTGAACAAGCACTTTTCAGAATTGATCTTATCACAGATAAAACTGGTTATTGGCAATGTGATGTTACACGTTTAAATGGTGCAACTGCATTTTCTAATTCTACAAATTTAAGAGTCACATTCTCAAGAAATGGCGATCGTGGATTACAAGGTATCCAGGGTGTTCAAGGTGTTCAAGGCCAACTAGGTTTCCAAGGTACTCAGGGTATTCAAGGCGAAAAAGGTATCCAAGGATTCCAAGGCCTTCAGGGTTTACAGGGTGTTCAAGGCGAATCAATTCAAGGTACCCAAGGTACCCAAGGGATAACAGGTTCTCAAGGACTACAGGGTATTCAGGGATTACAGGGTGGTACTGGTGGACAAGGTACTCAGGGTGTCCAAGGAACAACTGGTATTCAAGGATTCCAAGGCCTACAAGGTGAGCAAGGACAATATGGTGGATTAACATTCCCATGGAACTTTGTTAATAACACACTTGGTGGTACTGATCCTGGCACAAACAATTTCAAATTCAATAATGCTAACCCAACAGCTGCAACATTAATTACAATTGATGATATTCCTGTTGATCAGTTCGCAGAACAAGTAGACGATTTCTTTGATTTTATTGCTGGTCAACCAGGTACAGTTAAAGGTTATCTAAAAATACAAGAAGGTAATTACGACGATGGTTCTGGCCCGGCTGGACATCATTGGTTAATATACGAAATTACTGGTTGGACATGGGACAGCGGTTCAAAGAATTACGGTTACTGGGATGTTAATTATGTTGATGGTAACGTTACTAACTGGCAGACTTCTGTTAACGCGGTACACGGACCAACTACTCTAATTACATTCGTTCCTCGTGGCCCAGCAGGTATTCAGGGTGCTCAAGGCACACAGGGTATTCAAGGCTTACAAGGTTTAACAGGTGCTGGTACTCAAGGTATCCAAGGACCACAAGGTACTTTAGGTTTACAAGGAACATCTGGTTCATTCGGTGGTGTAACCTTTGATTATACTTACGATAGTTCAACATTAAATAGTGACCCAGGTACTGGTAAATTAAGAATTAATAACGCTACGTTATCATCTGGTACTGCAATGTACATTGATAACCGAGACGATAACTTCATTGATATCGCCACGTTCTTATCAACTATTGATGATTCAACAAGCCCAATTAAAGGCCACTTTAAAATTACTAAGGTTGGTTCAGCTGAGATATTCCACTTATATACTATTAGTTCGGCTGTAGCGATAGGCGGAGGATATTATAACGTAGGTTGTGCTCATGTTGATGGTAATGGTGCTCTTGCTAATGATGACGATATAACGATTACTTTTGCAAGAACAGGTGATGCTGGTTCAACCGGTTCAACTGGTGCTCAAGGTACACAAGGACCTCAGGGAACTCAAGGTTTCCAAGGCTTGCAAGGCCTTACAGGTGCTGGTGCTCAGGGCTCAACAGGTAGTACTGGATCACAGGGTGTTCAAGGTTTACAAGGTTCACTTGGTGTTGGAGCAGATGGTGTTCAGGGTATTCAAGGTTTACAAGGTGTTCAAGGTAACTTAGGTATTCAAGGTACACAAGGTCTCACGGGTGCTGGAGCAGATGGTGCTCAAGGTACTAGCGGTGCTCAAGGTGTTCAAGGTACTCAGGGTGTGCAAGGAACAACAGGTTCTGGTACTCAAGGTGCTGATGGTATCGGTGCTCAAGGTATACAAGGTATTGCTGGAGCAGGCGGTATTGGTGGACAAGGTACACAGGGTATCCAAGGTGTTCAAGGATCTGACGGCCCTCAGGGTTTACAAGGTGGTGATGGTGGCGAAGGCCAACCAGGCGGACCTGGTTCTCAAGGTATACAAGGAACAACCGGTTCTGGTACTCAAGGTATACAAGGACCTCAAGGTGCTGATGGCTTTGGTTTTCAAGGTTCTTCTGGACAAGGCACACAGGGACCTCAAGGTTTAACAGGTTCTCAAGGACTTGGTGGTTCAGGCCCGCAAGGTACTCAGGGTGTTCAAGGATCAACTGGTAACGACGGCCCTCAAGGAACAACTGGAGATGGTATCCAAGGACTTCAAGGCCCGCAAGGTGTGTCTGGTGTAGTTGGTGTTGGTACTCAAGGTTTACAAGGTATCCAAGGCACACTCGGTACTCAAGGTTTACAAGGTATAACTGGTCTTGGTGTACAGGGTCCATTAGGTTTCCAAGGTGCTCAAGGAAATGAAGGAGCAGGAAGCGCAGGACCTCAAGGACCGCAAGGTGACTTAGGTATTCAAGGTACTCAAGGCCCATTCGGTTTCCAAGGTACAATCGGTTCAACATCTGCACAGGGTGATACTGGTATTCAGGGTAACCAAGGTACTCAAGGATTTGACGGAGGCGGTGGTTTCCAAGGTATTCAAGGTAACTTAGGTACTCAAGGACCGCAAGGTTTAGACGGCGGAACTGGTGGATCAGGTTTCCAGGGCGCGGATGGTATTCAAGGGCCAGGCGGTTTCCAAGGTGGAACAGGAGTTACAGGTGAAGGTGTTCAAGGTCCTAGAGGTTCTCAAGGATTAGTTGGAGCTGGTGGTCAAGGGCCATCTGGTCCTCAAGGTCCGGCTGGTTCTGAAGTTGGTCCGCAGGGTTCTGCAGGATTCCAGGGTTCATTAGGTAATGCTGGTCCTCAAGGTACTATTGGTGGTAGTGGTGTTGGTATTCAAGGATTGCAGGGTACTGGTGGTAATAACGGTGCACAAGGACCATTTGGTCCACAAGGTGTTCAAGGTACTGCAGGCGGTAGTACTGGACTAGATATTGCAAGTTTACACACATCTGGTCTACAGGGTACTGCAATGTTTATCACCATGGTACAAGGTGGTAGTGGAGTACGTCCTTTATATGGTACAACTTCTCCAAACCCAGGTGGTGAACAGAACTTCTTCTATACAGCTAACGATGACGAGTTAACATTAGAAAATCTTAAGATTGATGGTTCAGCTACACTTAATGGCTCGACAATTACGTCATGGCCTTCAGGTGGTAGTGCTATTACTGTACAAGATGAAGGCTCATCATTAGCAACAGCGGCCTCAACTATTAACTTTGTTGGTGCGGGTGTTGTAGCATCTGGAACAAGCGCTACTAAAACAATTACAATTGGTGGCGGTGGTGATGCTAACCAGAACACATTTAGTAATGTAGCTGTTAGTGGCCAATCAACTGTTGCAGCTGATACTACAACTGATACATTAACATTAGTTGCTGGTTCCAATGTAACAATTACTACTGATACTACGACTGACAGTGTTACAATTAACTCATCTGGCGGTGGTGGTGGTGGATACTCTACAATTACTGCTGTTGGTACTAATGCTGACTTACAGCTGGTCTTCCATACTGGTGGCACGGCACTTCAGGCTGATGCATCCAATGGGCTAACCTTCAATCCTAGTAGTGATGAATTAAAAGTTGGTGGTGATGGTACATTTGGTGGTGATGGTACCGCAGCGTCATGGATTAATACAGGCTCCGTAGCAAGTGGTATAAAATCTTATATGACAGGTGGCACGGCTGCTGGTGTACCTATTGGTAGATTAAGTTCTGAGTGGTCAGGATCAACTTGGAATGTTATGAATTGGACCCCAGGTGGTGTTGCTATATCAGGTTGGTTAACTACTAGTGACTATATTGTTTGCTCCCAAGATGTTGATGCTGTTAACTTTAACTCAACGTCTGATGAGTCACTTAAAGAAAATGTAGAAACAATTGAAAATGCACTTTCTAAAGTTATTAACATGCGTGGTGTTAACTTTAATTGGAAAGAAAATAGTCAACCAGGCACTGGTGTAATAGCACAAGAAATTGAAACTGTTCTTCCTCATGTTGTTACAGAAAATAATGAAGGTATTAAGCATGTTCAATATGGTAACATAGTTGGTACATTAATCGAAGCAATTAAAGAGCAACAACGACAGATCGAAGCGCTGCAAGAAATATCACATGCTCCTATTGAAGCTGGTGGAGCTACTGAGTTACTAGGCTTAATTAATGATATTGAATCTAGATTAAACTTACTGGAAGAATAATGTGGTTAGATATTATAAGGGCGAGTTCAGAGATGAGCGCACTGAGTTTGAGCGCATAACAAGACAATTTGTAGGTAATGACCCACAAGCTGTACAAGATCAGTTAAGATATTTAGAAGGTTTATTTTATAATGCTCGGCCGCAAAAGCTTAGAGACTCAATGTGGAGAAACCTGCAAAATACTAGCAGTTGGGAAGTAAAAACAGTAGATAGCATCTTTAGAAATTTAAGAAGAGATGGTGTAAGACGAAACATAAGTAGAATTGCTAATCAGTTTATAGGCGAAGGTATGATTAACGGTTTTAATGGAAGAGTTGAATGTCCTATAATATTACATTCTCCTGATCAGACAGGGAATGAATATCAACTTGTTGCAGGAAATACTCGTCTATCTATGGCAAGAGCGCTAAATCAGACTCCAGAAGTTATTATATTGGAAACGGACTGGTAATAAAGCGAATAAATAATATAGATAATGTAAGATATTAAAATAAAGGTTTATCTCTAATGGCATCAAGAGCAAATATATACATCGATAAAGGCTGTGATTTTAGAACCACCATTGAACTTTTCAATGAGGTTGGTACTGATTATTCTGCTTCTGAAATCGCTGTGTACAACTTCTATTCAGGCATCAAAAAGGTGTATTCTGACTCGACGAGTATCGTAAACTTTACTATTGAAACTTCTAACAACGATATTACTCTTGTTTTAACTGATACGCAGACAGACTCGATAAAGCCTGGAAAATACCAATATGATGTAATCATGCAAAAACAAACAGGAGAGAGATCTAAAATAGTTGAAGGCTTAGCATTCGTAGTCGATACTGTTACGGAGGTTTCGTAAGTGTCAATAAAGGTTAAGGTCGGCGGCGGTCGATCTATTAAGGCCGTTCCAAAGGAAGGGTCAACTACTTCAATTGTAGCTCCAGCAGAACGAAAACCGCAAATTGTTCCAGATTCCGTCGTTCTTGGTATAGACACGATAGGCAATTATGTTCAGCAAATAGAAAGTGCTAATGGTATTGTCATTACACAATCGGTTTATGATCAAGCCGCAAACGTTGTAATAGGTCACGCTAACACATCCTCTGAAGTTAGTACAGTAAATGGTAATCTATCCTTTCCTCGAAATATTGGTCTTGATGAATTTGGCCACGTAACATTATTTCAAAATACTCAGTTTAATCCTTTAAACTTTACCGCAAATTCTTCTACTATTTCCTCTGCTGATATTACACTCGGTACAACATCTCTTACATTAGGCGAAACAACAACAGAGATCGAAGGTCTTACCGTACTAACAATAAACGGATTATTCACTGCTGCCAACGGTGCATTCTTACAAGGTATAGATGTTACAGGTCAGGCAGAAGTTGGTTCATTAAATGTTGAAGATTTAACTCCTACAAGAATAGTATATGCAGGAACTGACGGTGAGTTAGTTGATTCTGCTAATCTATTTTTTGACGGTGTATCGTTAACAGCGGCAGGTGGTGTATTTTTAGATATACTTCGAGTACCTGGACAAACAGAATTAGGATCGGTTAATGTTACAGATTTAACATCGGGCAGAATAACATATGCTGGTGTTAATGGTGAATTAGTTGATAGTAACAAGTTAAGATTTAATGGCACAACGTTTACTGTCGATGGCAACGCAGATATCTCAGGTAATATCACTATTGGTGGTAATATTATTCTTGGTGATACTCCAGTAGATTCTATTAATGTTGTTGCAGACTTTACAAGTAGTTTAATCCCAGACGCTTCAGGCCTATACTCGCTTGGTACAGATAGTAAAAACTGGTTTAGATTATACACTCCAACTATCAAAAGTGATACGGGTGTAGTTACAATTGAAGAAACTGGCGCATTTACGATACCGGTTGGTGCAACATCTGATAGACCTTCAGCTTCTACTGGTATGCTTCGTTATAATACTTCAGATGATAGATTTGAAGGTTATGATGGAGTTAATTGGTCTGAGTTAGCTGGTGCTGTAAAAGACGTTGATAAAGATACTTTAATTACAGCTGAAGATTCTCCAGGTGCAGATAACGACCAACTTAGATTTAAAACAGCCGGAGTAGAAAGATTAGTTCTTGAAGCTGATGGTGACTTTAACTTTAAAAATAATTCAGTACGGATTGATGGAACAGACGGTAGTCTTGTAGCAAATAACGGTTTATATGTTAATGATCTTCAAGACGTCGGCGGTATTGTATATGCTGGCCCAAACGGTGAAGTTAGAAATGAAGCTAACCTTTCTTGGGACGGTACTGGATTAATCATCGTTGGTGGTATTACGGTTGATGGAGACTTTAGTACATCAGGCGGTTTATCCGGTGACAGTTTATCAGTAGGTAACCTCGAAGCGAACACAATGATGTTCGTAACCGATACCGGTGCGTTATCTTCAAATAACAATATTAAATTTGACGGTGCGCATTTAACAATTAATGCTACTTCACAGTTTATAAAATCGCCAACAATCGAAACAGTTTCAGTAAGTCAAGTATTTGTTGCAGGAGCTAACGGTCAATTACAAGGTAGCAACGATCTAACTTTTGACGGTACAACGTTTGCAGTTGATGGCGACGGCTCGTTTACAGGTAATGTAACTATTGCTGGTAATTTAACTCTTGGCGATCAAGTAACAGATTCTGTTAATGTTGTCGCAGACTTTACAAGTAACCTAATTCCAAAAGACGACGCAACTTATAATCTAGGTGCTACTGGTTCTAATTGGAATACTTTACATATACGAACCCTTGGCAGTGATACTGCAGTAGTTTCAGTAGACACAACTGGAGCATTTACAGTCCCGGTTGGTACAACAGCAGAACGACCAACTCCTCTTGCTGCTGGTATGGTTCGATTCAATAATTCTGATGGAGTATTTGAAGGATATAGTGGAGCAGCATGGGCATCACTTGGTGGTGTTAAAGACGTTGATCAAGATACCTTTATTGAAGCAGAGTCAAGTCCTGGTGCAGATAATGACGAACTAAACTTTGTTACAGCAGGGACTTCAAGATTTAAACTTGGTGCCACAGGTTCTATTACAACTGAGACCGGAACTGATATAACTTTTGACTTAGGATCAGGCGGTAAGATTGATGCTGGTGCTACAATCATTACTGGTGTGTCCGACCCAGTTGCAAATACTGATGCAGTCAATTATAACTATTTAGAAAATGGTGGCTTTGCAAGAACATTTACTGTTACTAAAGGCGCCAATACTTACAATTTAGATTTACTACAAGATAATAATAGAGCTGCTATAGACATAGGTACTGCTCTTACTATTGAAACATACGATAGCGGAAACAATGTTGTACAAATTGGATTAGATCCTGTATGGCAATCGTTTGTAGGATTAAGAGAAGCTGGTGTTGAAGGAACGGTACCAAACTTTGAGTTTGACGTTTACGGACGTGTTCGTTCTATTGTAAATATTCCTTTATCAGTTTCTTCCAACGCGGTTGTCGACTTCGTACCTTCTATTTACGGAGTTCTTGAAGACGCGGTTAGAAATGGTAATTACGAACGTGGTATAAGAGTTACAGCTAATAGCGCAATTCAGAAAATAGATTTTGTTACTAATCCATTCGATATTGACTTAACAGGTGCTGTATCTGGTAATGGTAGAGTAATAAGTAACTCAAATGTTTCAATCGATACAACGTTAGATTTAGCTCCTTTAGATGTTCGATACCTTAATGTTCAAGGTGGAGATACAGCGAACGGTGTTCTTGCTGCTACTAGATTTGCAGATAAAGAAGATACAAATTACTTTACAGAACCAGCAGCTACTTCAAGACTTGCTGACTTACACCTTGGTTATAATAAGAACAGTACTACTCTTACATTTGGTACTGGTGCATCAAATATGTACATGTATGCTGAAGGAACCAAACTTGGTTTCTTAAGTAGCTCACTTAACTTTGGTACTTATTTTGATACACTGAATAACAGTTGGTATACAAATGATGGTTCTGTCTTCTCAAGAAACTTTATTGATAGTCAGGATATAAATTATCTTTTAAACCCTGCTGGATATAACTCTAGAATTAAAGGGTTGAATGTTGATGGTCAAATAGTTATTGGATCAGATTTAACAATCTCAAACAATTCTATTAGTAATTCGACTGGAGATTTAACAATCTCATCCAACGGTAATTTAAATGTCGATAACATTATTATATCACAATTAGCTGACGCTGTCAACCCCCAAGACGCAATTAATAAGAGATTTTTACAATCAGCGTTAGATAATTTAACTACAGGTGGTATTCAAGTTGCTGCTGAGACTGGAACTGCAGATACAGTTGCTCTTGGCGAAACATTAACCTTTGCTGCTGGTGAAGGAATAAATACAACTGTTGCAAATAACCAAATAACAATTGCTGGTGAATTAGCAAGTGATACCAATATTGGTGTAGCTTCATTTAACACAGCAAACTTTACAGTTACTAGTGGCGATGTCACTGTAACAACAATGGATGGAGGAACCTTTTAATTAAGCCTAAATAGGCCTATGATACAAAGGACATACATATGTCGACATTAATAAAATTAAAACGTAGTGCCGTTCAAGGACGTATACCTACTACCGCACAGCTAGCTTTAGGCGAGCTGGCTATAAACACAGCTGACGGTAAAATCTACATTAAACAAGATGCCAGTGGAGTAGAATCCATTGTTGAGTTTAGTGCAGATCCTAACGACCTACTTACGTTAATTAAAACAGTCGACGGTGCTGGGTCAGGTTTAGATGCTGATCTATTAGACGGTTTAGATTCCTTACAATTTTTAAGATCCGACGAAGATGATACCTTTGGTGGTAATCTTACTGTGTCGGGTAATCTTACTGTATCAGGTAATACCACATATGTTAATACGGAAACGATTCTTTTATCCGATAATATTATTACCCTTAATGCAAACGAGGCAGGCACTCCTTCTCAAGACGCAGGACTCGAAGTCGAAAGAGGAACAGAATCAAACGTAGTTCTACAATGGAATGAAGCAACCGATTATTGGGAAATTGCTTCGGGTGGAACAATTGGAAGAATCATTACCACTGGTGATGAAGGCGCAGGGAATGGATTTGACGCCGATCAACTTGATGGACAAGAAGGTTCGTACTATTTAGATTTTACAAATGCAACGAACAAACCAGATCCACAAATTGATGTTACGTTAACAGGGAAGACGACAGGGTCAGGGACGACCACCTTGACCGATCTTGGTAATGGTACGATAGACATTACTACTGAACTTGCAAATACTGCTGTCACAGCTGGTTCTTATGGTTCTTCTTCACAAATACCAACATTTACTGTTGATGAAGATGGTAGATTAACTGCAGCTGCTGATATTGCTGTAGCAGGTGTTTCTGATACTACTTGGTATCAAGCAAATAATACTTTTGAAATATCTACTGTTGATGGCAGTACTTTTAAAGAAGAAATAAGTACATTTACAAATCTTACAGTAAATGGTGATATAATAGTCACAGGAACAGTAGACGGCCGAGACATATTAGTAGATGGTACAAAACTTGACGGTATAGTCGGCGGTTCAGGAAATCTGTTTGATGCAGATTTATTAGACGGTGAAGAAGGTACATATTACCTTGATTTTACAAACACAACTAATAAGCCCGACCCAACAATTACTCTTGCTGGTGATTTATCAGGTAATGTTACTTTAACAGACCTAGCAAGTGGTACATTAACCGCTGATATTAATGCCTCAGGTGTTACACCAAATACATACGGTGGCGCAACTTCTATACCAGTTATTGTTGTTGCAGCTGATGGCCGTATTACGAGTGTTTCAGAAGCTTCTGTTGCAGGTATTGCAAATACTAATTGGTATCAAGCAAATAATACTTATCAAATTGTAACTGGTGACGGCTCTCAATTTGATACTATTATATCAGACTTTGATGCCAATGCTAACTTTGGCGCAGGGATTGATGTTACTGGTGATATTACAGTTACTGGCCTTGTTGATGGTCGAGATATATTAGCAGATGGTACTAAATTAGATACCATAGAAAATAATGCAACAGCAGACCAAACAGCAAGTGAAATATTAACATTAGTTAAAACAGTTGATGGAGCTGGTTCAGGCCTTGATGCTGATTTACTAGACGGCGCAAACAGTGCTTTCTATAGTGATTTTTCAAACGCTACAAACAAACCAGATCCAACACTCACATTAACTGGTGATGTTACTGGTTCTGCAACCTTTACTGATTTAGCAGATGCCTCATTAACTGCATCGTTATCAACAACGGGTGTAACGGCTGCTACTTACGGTTCTGCTACACAAATACCAAGCTTTACAGTTGGAGCAGATGGTAGAATAACCGCCGCAGGAAATACTGCTGTTAGTGGTATTGAAAGTCTTACATGGCATTCAGCAAATACAACTCTGAATTTAGAAGGTGGTGACGGAACACACTTCCTTGCAAATATTCACAACTTTGGCGAACTCGATATTAATGGAAACATTACAATATCAGGAACAGTTGATGGTCGTGATGTTTCAGTTGACGGCGCTAAACTTGATCTTATAGAAGCTGGTGCTACTGCAGATCAAACTGCTGCAGAATTATTAACTGCAATTAAAACAGTTGATGGAACAACCTCTGGTTTAGATGCTGACTTATTAGATGGTCAACACGCACAAGATATTATTAATTCCGCAACTGCTGCAGCTGGTGGTTCAGTAGGTAATGCAACGATTACAATTACTGCTGGAAACGCATTAGGCGGGGGTGGTACATTTACTGCCAACCAATTTGCCAATACAACAATTACAGTAGACCACGCTGATACTTCAACACAAGCAAGTGTATTAGGTAGTGGTGGTCAAGTAATACAAGACGTTCTCTTAGATACTTATGGACACGTTACAGGACTTGACCAAGTAGATTTTGATTCTCGTTATTATACCCAAACATTACTTAATGGGGGTCAACTTGATAATAGATATTATACTGAAACAGAATTAGACGCAGGTCAATTAGACAATCGTTATTATACTGAAACAGAATTAAATGCAGGTCAGTTAGATAACCAGTATTATACAGAAACAGAATTAGATGCAGGCCAGTTAGACAACAGATACTTTACTGAAACTGAAGTTACTACTGCATTAGGACTTAAGGTTGATAAAACACAAAGTGTATTAGGTGGAACTGGATTAGCAGGTGGTGGAGCACTAAGCGGTGATGTTACAATCAACCACGGAAATACTTCAAGTGTTGCAAATACTGGAACATTGGATTTAGTTAATGCCGAGGTTATAGACAGCCTGACTTTTGATGAATTTGGACATGTTGTTAGTTTCACTACCGATAACATGCCTGTGCTTACAATCGCAATTGCTGATGCAAGATATGTTAATGTAACCGGCGATATAATGACCGGCGATTTAACTGTTCCAAATCTAACAGCTAATAATATACTACTTGATGAGATTGATTTATCTTCTGGCGAAAGTAGTACATCATTCGCATTTCCTCAAACAATTTTTGAATTTGAACATGCTACATACAATAGTGCAGAGTTAATTATTACAGCAACTCAAGGCACTAACCGACATATAACAAAATTATTAGTAGTACATGACAATTCTGCCGCATACGCAACTGAGTTCGGCTCCATATATACTAATACAAGCTTAGCAGAGTATGACGTTGCTTTTGCTTCAAGTGATGTAACACTAAACGCTACTGCTTCAAGCGCTAGCGCAACTACTTATAAAATTGCAGCTACGCTTATTAAAGATTAAATAAATAAAGGTATAACGCAAAAACATATTCGATGTTAATATGCCAATCTGGGGAGAGTGAACCGAATGGCCAATGATAAGAAATTTATAGTTAAGAACGGCCTCTTAACGCCCGAAAATGCTGTTATTGGTAGTACTACCGATACTGGCGAAAAGCTTCAAGTATCCGGTGACACAGTCCTTTCACAAGCGACTGCCGGAACTCCTACGCTTAAAGTAACCAACTCTGGTGGTAACAACGCAGTTATCGGCCAGTTCCAAGGCGATACAGCTTCACTCCAAGTTAAAAATATTACCACTGGCGATTATCAGTTAGTTAATACTGGCCAAAATAACGGTATTATATTCTATAACGACACTGGCGGAGTCTCAATACAATATAACGGCGGCGATCGCTTAGTTATATCCAACACCGGTAATGAGTTCACAGGCTTATCTAATACAACAATTGATGGTAATAGAATACTTACGGTTGCTGATGAAGGCGCTGGTAACTTACTTGATGCCGATACAGTTGATGGATTAGAAGCAGCACAATTTGTTAGAGCTGATATTTCAGATATCATGGCTGGTAGCTATACCATTCAGAATAATCTAGTAATTTCTGGTGATCTCACAGTTTCAGGTAATACAACTACTGTTAATACTGAAGAAATTCTTCTTGCAGATAATATTATTACACTCAATAGTAATTTTGTTGGAAGTAGTCCTACAGAAAATGGTGGTATTGAAATTGAAAGAGGCACAGCAGATAACGCCAAACTAATATGGAATGAAACATCAGATTATTGGCAGTTAGAAGTTAACAACGCTGTACTCGGCCGTATTATTACAACCGCCGATGAAGGGTCAGGAAATGGATTCGACGCAGATACAGTAGATGGGCTAGAAGGATCCCAGTTTCTCCGTAGTGACGTTGATGATGTGGCTGAGGGTAATATAACCATAGAGGGCGACCTCACCATAGGGGATAACACGGGTCCTGCACAGGTCTTCCTGGATGGTACTGGAGTCAATAGAACTCTATATTCTAATAACGGTGAAATAGGATTTTTAAACGCTGCAGCCAACTGGGCAATGAAGTCAGATGCTAACGGCGACCTCGAAGTTGAAAGAGATGTTGAGGCAGGAAGAGACGTAACTGCTGATCGTAATATAGTTGCAGCTGACGATATTACAGCAACCTCTGGTAATATATCAGCAACAGCCGGCTCAGTAGCAGCAGGGACCACAGTAACTGGTGGTACAGGTGTTACAGCAACAACAGGTAATGTTTCAGCAACTATCGGTGACGTAACTGCTGGTAACGATGTAACTGCTGGCCAAGACATAACTGCAACAGCTGGTAATATAGCAGCAACCGCAGGTTCAGTATCTGCAGGAACAACTGTAACTGGTGGTACTGGCGTAACAGCAACAACAGGAAACGTTACTGCTACAGTAGGAGATGTTATCGCAGGCGATGATGTTACTGCTCAAAACAATATCACAGCAACTGCTGGTAATATATCGGCAACCGCAGGTTCGGTAGCGGCAGGAACAACTGTAACTGCAGGAACAGATGTAATTGGTCAACGATTTGTTGACGCAGATAATAATACTTATCTTGTAAATCCTGGTGCAGATTCAACAATGCATGCTATTGGATTAGACGATGATCTTTATCATAACGGTGATACTGATACAAAACTTACTTTCAATACAGCAACTATTAATTTTAATACCGATGGTACAACAAGACTTACCGCAAATAATAGTGGTGTAACTGTATTTGGTGATCTTGATGTAAATGGTAATCTTACGGCAGTAGACGGTACGTTCAGTGGTGATCTATCAGCCTCAAGATTCCTTGATTCAGACAATAATACTTATCTCTTAGATCCTAATCTTACTTCTGTATTAAATCGTGTTGGTATTGATGATTACATTCAACATAATGGCGATACAAATACATTCTTCGGTTTTGATGCTAATGATAATATTATCTTTACCACCGATAATGTTGAAAGATTTGAAATTAATGCAACTTACATTACAGGTACAGTTGATGCAATCTTTCCAAATGTATACGCAAACAAATTCTACGATTCTGGAAACGCAACTTACTACGGTGACTTTGCAAGTACATCTCGTGTAAACGATATTAGTTTAGTTGGTGAGATTATTGCTGATGGCGATACTGATACTTACCTACAATTCCATGCAGCTAACCAATTTAGAATAGTTACAGGCGGTGTTGAAAGATTAGAAGTTAGTACATTTACAACAGCCACAGGTTCAGTCCGTTCTCCACTTTTCTACGATACTGATAATACAGCATACTACGGTAACTTTGCTGGTACTTCTGTAATGAATGATATCAACATTGATGATTACATTCGTCATAATGGTGATACAAATAACTACCTAGGTTTTGATGCTGCTGACAGTCAAACGTTTGTTACTGGTGGTGTTGAACGCGCAAATATTACTAATACTAATACAACATTCTATTCTGAGATTTTAGCAGATAGTTTTGTTGATAGAGCAAATGCAAGCTACTTTGTAAATCCTGCTGACGCAACTTCATCTGCTCAATTAGCTGGTGGTTTAAGAATAACAAATATTGCTGATTACGCTAACTGGGATGATACTTCAGGTAACGGTGGTATTGGATTAGCTGGTCATGGCGCAATAAGTGCAGGTCAGAATCCAACAATCACAGTATCAGGTAATTATTCTGGTGGATACGCGTTACAATATCTTAACAGAATTGATGCTGGCGCAAACCCATTTAATGGTGGTAACAGATATATCCACTTTTATACTGATGGAGTAGACGGCGCAGCAATACGTGGTGACTCGTCCGGTAATCTATACTTAACACCAAAAGCGGCTCAAAATATTGGATTCTGGACAAGTGGTGGTAATGAAGTAGCAGTTGCTCTTGACGATGGAAACTTCATTGTTGGCGGTTCTTCAGTAACATATACCGTATCTGATGCTACTCCTCTTGTTGGTAGTATGACCAATAACAAATTACACGTGAATGGCTCTATTGCAGTGACCGGTGCTAACGATGCAATCGTATTTGGCAATGGTACTTCAACATTCCTTAAAGATGAAGAATTAGGATTTGGTTGGGGTGGCGGTCTGTATATGACAGATGCTACTTACCTACGAATTAGAAATAACAAAACAGTTTATTCTACGGGTGTTGCTGACTTTAATCAATTCCGTTCATATCAGAATACAGCATACTATGTTGACCCAGACGGTGATTCACAACTTAACACGGTTGATATTGATGATTACATTAGACATCGTGGCGATACAACAACTTGGATGGGATTCCCTGCTGCTGATACGATTACACTTACTACAAATAATGCAAACAGATTTACAGTTACAAACAGTGCTGTAAGAGCAAGAAACAAATTCGAAGTTTATGGCTCAGGTATAGAAATACAAAAACAAAGTAATGGCGGCGGTGTCGGTATTACAATGAGTGACCAATCTGGCGAATTAGCTGGTTTAAGTGGAAAGCAACAAGCCTCTATTAAAGTTTACCATGCTGATAGCGCAGTTACCACTGGTGCTGGTTTGGCAATGGTATTTGCATCATCAGAAGATGGAACACATTATGTGTTTGGAGAAAACAGTGGTGCTACTGGCGGTGATCTAATACCGCAAATAACAAATACTGGTTCGTTAGGTTTAGCTGCTTATAAATGGGCTAATATAGTTGCAACTGCTGCAAACATTGATAATATTTACGCTTCAAGATATTATGACGCCGATGATAACAGTTTCTATGGAGATTTCAACTCACGCAGTGAAATGAACTCCATTAATTTACGACACAACACAGCAGTCGTTAGTGGTAACGGTAACTATAATGTAGCAAAAAGTATTCTTGGTACAATCCATATACGTAACGGTGATGGAGTTAGTGGTGCACCTCGCCAAGCAGCAATTACTTTCCAAGGCTCTTCTATAAGTGAGTCACAAGCTGGTATCTATGTTTCTGCTAATAATGGTGACGGCACTCACATGGCCTTTGCTACTACTGATAGTTATGCAATTGGCCCACAGCTTGGATTCAGATTAAGAAACGACGGATTATTCCAAACTTATAGATCATACGCATTATTTGCTAATTCAGCAAGATCACCATTATTTTACGCAAGTGATAATACAGCATATTACTTAGACCCAAATGGTGACTCACAATTAAATACAGTTGATATAGATGATTATATCAGACATCGTGGTGATACAAATACTTACTTTGGCTTTGAAGCTAATGATACTTTCAGAGTATGGACTGGTGGAACACAACGTGTAAATATTGATAACGACTCTGCAGACTTCCAAGGAAATGTTTACGCTCCTCGTTACTATGATTCTAATTCAACGTCTCGTTATATTGAACCAGGCGGTGGTGGTATATTGCAAGGTAACTTTGAGTTTGCTTCGTCAAGTACATCAAGAGGTTATTCAACTGCAGCGATCGAGATAAGAGAATCTAACTATACTGGAACCGCAGCTGCGACTCCACCAGTTTTAGGATTCCACTGGGGTGGAGTTGTTGCTTCAACAATCTCAATGGCATCCGATGGTACTATTGAAATAAGAAATAATCCTGGTACAGGTTACGAGAAATTTAGAGCATTACAAGTTTCTGCTAATATCTACTATGATAGTAACGATACTGCTCGTTATATGGATCCATCCAGTAGGTCACAAATTGCTGCAATGACCATTAATGATGGTAATGATCTTCAGTTTGAAACTTCTGGTAATAACATCCGTGGTTATATTCAAGCAACAGACACAAATGATGCTCACTTTAAAATTGCCACATCTGGTGGTGAAGATATTGCATTCCTTGACGGTGGATTAGCTGGTACAACAAACTTCTTAATTAGAGGCGACGGCGATACACTTACTACAAGAAATACATACGCTCAAATATTCTATGACAGACAAAACACTGGTTATTATGTAGATCCTAATAGTGGCTCAAGGTTTAATACTGTTCAGGCCTTAAGATACTACATGAACCACGGAACAACATATTATATTGACGAAGCCTCTGGTGGTTATGGTTCAATAATGGTTGGCGGTCGAAGGAACGGTTGGGCTGGTTACTCTATTGAAGGCAACTATGTGTTGATGGCAAATACAGACAACGTTGGTTTGTATAATGACATCGATGATGAGTGGATGATTTACGGCACAAGAAACGCTGCAGTAGATTTACGATACAATGGCGGAGTACAAGCACAAACAGCAAATGGATATTTCCTTGCAAATAACCAAATGCGTGCGCCAATCTTCTACGATAGTAGTAATACTGCTTAT